>SDBV01001019.1_pt1 | contig 41354 bp, 31 predicted proteins | sample 2277081 | NCBI WGS metagenome assembly SDBV01 (sample SAMN10402039, study PRJNA504765) | marine sediment metagenome | isolation source: marine sediment core GS10_PC15, 223 cmbsf | place: Arctic Ocean: Southern Knipovich Ridge | collected 2010
CGGGATCGATCTTGCCGGCGCGGGCATCTTGGGTAAGGTCGCGACCATATTTCTCGAGCGCCTGGATGGTGTCTTCGGGGGTCTGACTCGTCACTCGTTGGCTTCCGCGGATCTCCGCGAGTGCCTTGAGGATTGCCTCTCGATCGACTCCAAGCGATTTGAGTAGCTCACCTGCACGGCCATCCTTGTCGACAATGCCGAGCAAGAGATGTTCGGTAGAGAGGTAGTCGTCTTGGAGATGCTGGCGCTCCACGTCGGCTTTTTCTAAGACGTCACGCAGCGGTTTTGACACTGTCGTGTCTGAGCCGCCGTAGACCTTCGGGATCTGGCCGAGAAGCTCTTCCGCTCGGGCTCGAACGGTTGCGGGCGGGGCGCCCAGCTTCTGCAACAGCGGCAGGATCAGCCCTTCAGACTGGCCGACGAGCGCTACGAGCAGGTGTTCGGGCTCGATCATCTGTTGGTTGCGCTGCTCGGCGATATCGCGCGCCGCCGAAATCGCCTCTTGCGATTTGAGCGTCAGTTTTTGCGGATCGAACGCCATTGCTCACCTCCCGGATAGAAAGACATCTAGCTCAGTCGTCCCGTCGCGCCGGCTTGGCGGGTGGCTGATAGATCACGAGTTCGTGACGATACTTGCGCCGCGTCTCGACGACGGCGCGCTGTGCACTCGCCCGCGCCCCTTCGAGTTGGTCTTCGAGTTGGCGGATCCTCGCCTGAGCATCGTCGAGGCGCCGTCGCAATTCCATCACGAGGGCCGCTCCGGCCAGGTTTAGCCCTTCTTCTTGGGTGAGGCGATGGATCTCGCGAAGCAACTCGATGTCATGATCCGAGTAGTAGCGGGTGTTTCCGGCTGTTCGGCTCGGGTCGACCAGGCCCTTGCGTTCATACTCTCGCAGCGTCTGAGGGTGCATGCCCGCAAGTTGCGCCGCGACGGAGATTACGTAGACGCCCTGCACACGCCGTGACCTCATGATCCATCACCGCCGGGCGCCGCTAGCTGGCTGTAGTGACGCAACGCGTTCTCAGCCTCGTCCGACAAGTCCATCGGAACTTCGACGTCGACAGTGACAAGAAGATCGCCGTGACTATGCTCGGTTTTCTTACGTCCGAGGCGTCCGCTCGTCGTCTTCGAGGTCGGCGCCCCGCGACCGGGAACCTTGAAGACTCGCCCGCTCGGAGTTCCCGGCGGAATCTTTAGCGTCACCGATCCGTCGAGCGTCGGGGCCTTCGCCGTGCCGCCAAGAGCGAGTGTGCAGAACGGAACCTTGACGTGAGCGGTCAGATCATCGCCCTTGCGGCCAAATGTCGGGTCGGCAGCGACACGAACGATCACGTCGAGATCGCCCGGCGGGCCGCCGTTAGCTCCAGGTTCGCCCCGCGCTTTGACGCGAACACGGGTACCGTCTTTGACACCGGCGGGGATCGCGACTTTGACTCGTTTCATTTGACGGACAATGCCTTGCCCATTGCACTGTGGACATGGATCGTCGATGATCTGACCTTCACCTCCGCATTGGGGACAGGGGCGACTCAGTGCGAAAAATCCCTGCTGGTCAGACGTCGTCCCCCGGCCGCCACACGCCGGACACGGATGCGGGAACGTGCCCGCTTTCGCGCCGGTTCCGTCACATGCGTCGCAGGGAACTTCTGTCGGAACGGTGATCTGCGTAGTCGCTCCGGCCATCGACTCCGGAAAAGTCAGATTGAGGTTTGCCTCGATGTCGGCGCCCCGTCGAGGGTTCGCCTGCACGCGAGCTGCCCGGCCGCCGCGGACCGCCCCGAACAAGTCACTGAGCCCACCGCCGCCGAATAGATCGGACAGGTCTTCGTACCGGATGTTCTGCACCCCACCGGAAGTCGCTCCACGACCGAACGGATTCCCGCCGCGGAATGCGCCGCTGCCGATGAGTCTGCGCATCTCATCGTACTCTTTGCGCTTCTTGTCGTCTTTGAGGACGTCGTAAGCCCCCGAGATCTTCTTGAATTTCTCTTCGGCTTCTTTGTCATCAGGATTCGCGTCGGGATGATATTTCTGCGCGAGCTTGCGATATTTCTTCTTGATCTCGGCGCTGTCGGCCTTTTCCTCGATACCCAGCACCTTGTACAGATCATCTTTGCCTGGGTCGAACGGCGGCACGTCAATCCTTCCTGAATCGCGCTCTGATCAATCGGTGAACTCGACCATCGCCGGCCGCAGCAATCGCCCTTTGAGCTCATATCCGGGGCGGAGAACCTTGGTGACTTTTGGGCCTCTGCCCTCTTCGGCGCCCTCGCTTCCGCCTTCGGAGGATCGCACGACGGGCTCATGGACTGCCGGGTCGACGTCTTCACCGGAACTCGGCTCGATTTTTCTCAAGCCCTCTTTCTCGAGAATCTGATTGAGCTGGACCTGCACTGCCTTCAGACCGTGGAGCACGCCGGGGCTCTCGTCCGCGCTCGTCACTGCGAGTTCGAGCGATTCGAGTGCCGGCAGCATCGCTTCGACGAGACGCACGGTCGCCCGATCGACCACCTCGGTCTTCTCTCGGATCATGCGTTTGCGGAAGTTCTGGAACTCGGCCTGCGTGCGCTGAAGCGATTCGACCGCGCTGTCGCGCTCGACGAGTAGCCCGTCGCGTGCGGCCTGCATCGACTTCGCCACGTCACGAAGCGTACCGATGTCGTTCATCGTATCGATGTCGGGCGCCGTCGCCGCCTCGGCCGGCGGCTCGTTATGGTCGGGGCGCGGAAATGAAATCGTGTCTTCAATCGGCACGATACGAGGTTCTGCTCCGCTCTCGGGTGGATCGGTCTCACCGGCGACAGGGGCGACGACATCGACGTCACTATTCGTTCCGTCATCCATCTTCGCCCACCTCCGAATCGGCATCGATCGTGGGAGACGTCTCGACGACATCGATTCGGCGGGGCTGGGCACTCTCGGATTTCGGTACTTCGATCGTGACAACGCCGTCGGCCATACGTGCAGTGACGTTCGCGTGATCGACACGGGCCGACGGCAACGAGACCGAACGGGCGAAACTGCCGAATCGGCGCTCGACCCGGTGGAAAGAATCCTCGGTCACGCTCGAATGGAACTTGCGCTCGCCCCGCACCATGAGCACTCCCGCGTCGAGTGTGACCTCGAGTGCGCCCGACGGAACGCCCGGTACGTCGACCACGACGACGAACGCTGTTTTCGTCTCGTACACGTCGAGCGGCGGCAGCCATGATCCACCGGCCAGACTCGATTGGGTGTCGAGCATCTCTGAGATCCCACGTGGGAACGCGAAGATCTCGCGAAACGGATCTCGTCTGGTCACGATGCTGTGTCCTCGTCGTCGACGATCTCGGCTTCTACGACGTCGTCGTCGCCGTCTGGCGCCGAGGAGTCGGCGCTTGGGGCGTCGCCGCCTGAACTCGACGACTGCTGCGCCTGTTCGTACATCTGCTGTGAAGCCGCTTGCAATCCATGCATGAGCGTCTCGCGCTTCGACTTGATCGCGTCGACGTCGTCACCGGCGAGCGCTTCCTTGAGGTCTTTGACCGCGGACTCAAGTTCTGGCTTGGCGCTGCCGAGCTGCTCACCGTTTTCATTGATGAGCTTCTCAGCCTGGTAGACGGCCGAGTCGGCTTCGTTGCGGACGTCGGCTTCCTCGCGACGCTTGCGATCCTCGTCGGCGTGCGCCTCGGCGTCGCGAACCATCTTGTCGATGGCGTCTTTGTCGAGCGACGTCTGACCGGTGATCGTCATCTGTTGCTCTTTGTTCGTTGCGAGGTCTTTTGCCGTGACGTTGACGATACCGTTCGCGTCGATGTCGAAGGCGACCTCGACCTGTGGAACCCCGCGTGGGGCGGGCGGGATGCCGACGAGGTGGAACTTCCCGAGCGACTTGTTGTACATCGCCATCTCGCGCTCGCCTTGGAGGACGTGCACCTCGACCGAGTCCTGGTTGTCGACTGCGGTCGTAAAAATCTCGGACTTCTTGGTTGGAATGGTCGTGTTGCGGTCGATCAGCGTCGTCATCACGCCACCCTTCGTCTCGATCCCGAGACTGAGCGGTGTGACGTCCAACAGAAGGATGTCTTTGACTTCGCCTTTGAGGACACCAGCTTGGAGCGCTGCGCCGTCGGCGACGACTTCGTCGGGATTAACGCTCTTCGACGGTTCTTTGTCGCTGAGTTTGCGGACGAGTTCGAGTACGGCAGGCATACGCGTGGAACCGCCGACGAGGATGACCGAACCGATGTCTCCAACCTTCATGCCGGCGTCTTTGACCGCCTGCTCGAACGGGCCGCGGCACGCGTCGAGTAGATCCGACGTCAGGTCTTGGAACTTCGACCGGGTCAGTTTGTAGTCGAGGTGCAGCGGGCCGGAACTCGTCGCCGTGATGAACGGCAGGTTGATCGTTGCCTCTGTGACCTGAGAAAGCTCGATCTTCGCCTTCTCCGCGGCTTCTTTGAGTCGTTGCTCCGACATGTTGTCGGCTGCGAGATCGACGCCGTGGTCGTTCTTGAACTGCTCGACGAGCCAATCAATGACTCGTTGGTCCCAGTCGTCACCCCCGAGATGCGAATTGCCCGAAGTCGCCTTCACCTCGAATACACCCTCGCCGAGTTCGAGAATCGACACGTCGAAAGTGCCGCCGCCGAGATCGAAAACGAGAACCGTCTGATCGGCGTCTTGGTCGAGTCCGTAAGCAAGGGCGGCAGCAGTCGGCTCGTTGATGATGCGTAACACTTCGAGCCCGGCGATCTGGCCGGCTTCTTTCGTCGCAGTGCGTTGCGCGTCGTTGAAGTACGCGGGAACGGTCACAACGGCCTGTTGGACATTGTCGCCGAGAAACGCCTCGGCATCGCGCTTGAGCTTCTGTAGAATGCGTGCCGAGATCTCCTGGGCCGTGTACTTCTTGCCGTCGATATCGATCGACCAATCGGTGCCCATGCGGCGCTTGACCGAGCGGACCGTACGATCCGGGTTCGTGATCGCCTGACGCTTCGCTACCTCACCGACGAGGACCTCGCCCGAATTGCTGAAGGCTACAACCGACGGTGTCGTGCGCGCTCCCTCGGCATTCGGGATGACGGTCGGCTCACCGCCTTCGAGAACGGAAACCACCGAGTTTGTCGTTCCAAGGTCGATACCTACTGCCTTCGCCATGAATTGCTCCTTGCCATTGCAATGAACTGTTGAAACCGATGCGCTCTTGCGCGTGTGACAGCATACACCGCGCGACACGCGTCCGCGCGGGTGTTACGTCGATTCGACCCCTAAAATCTGAGTCTGCTAGTGTCAACTATTCAAGGAGCTGATTTGTTCCACAATCGCCTCTCGAACGTCGACGCTCTTCAAAATCGCAGCCCGGAATGCACTTTCGTTAGCATCGGCCTTCTATGAAAACGTCGAAGACTTCCAGGATCTCGAAACTCGCGCCCGAGACGATCCCGATGGCGATCGGGCTCCTCGCCGCAGCCGGCACGATCGCGAGCTTCGCGGTCGTCCAGTACGCGAGTTTCCTTCAACCGCCCGACCATGCCGGCGAAGTGACACGGGTCATCTTTGGCAACGTTACGTTCTGGATCAAGCTCTTGTTCTACACGTCGGTGTCCGCATTCCTGATCACATGCGGATTTCTCTTCGCCGACCGTGCACGCAACTTGGGCCGGGGCGCCGCAGAACGGCGCCGGTTCGACCGCAAGACCGCCAAGGTGCGGCTCGAACGCCTCAGCGAAGGCCTTCGAATGCGGACACTGTTCGAAGATCCGATCGCAGGGGCAATGCACACAGCGATCTACGTCGGATTCCTCGTTCTATTTGCCGGCACCATCACTATCGAGATCGAAGACTTCATGCCTACGAGCATGAAGTTCCTCAGCGGCAACCTCTATCTCGCGTTTTCGTTTCTCCTGGAACTCGGCGGCATCGCGTTGATCGTCGGCATCTGCTGGGCGATCTGGCGCCGATATATCCAGAAGGTCTACCGGACACGAATCAAGACACGCCCCGAACACGCCTTGATCCTCGGCACGTTGTTGTTCATAGCGATTAGCGGCTTCTTCGTCGAAGCGTTCCGGATCGCCGTCGACGGATTTCCGGCATTTGAGCAATGGAGCTTTGTCGGGTACTGGCTCGGACGAGCGCTCGTCGGCATTTTCGGAGACGGCACATGGGTCATTGGCATCCACCGTCTCGTCTGGTTTCTCCACTTCGTCGGATTTGCGGTCTTCTTGGTGATCCTGCCGACGACGATGCTACGCCACATGATTACATCGCCGATGAACCTCTACCTGTCTGACCATGAACGCCCGCGGGGCGCAATGCGACCGATGCCAAACCTGATGGAAGCCGAGATCGAACAGATCGGCGCCAACGTGGTGGGCGACTTCACCTGGAAACAGCTCTTCGACACCGACGCCTGCACAATGTGCGGACGTTGTACGTCCGTGTGTCCGGCAAACATCACGGGAAAGCCTCTCGACCCACGCGAAATCGTTCTCAAGGTCGGCGAAGTCATGAACGCTACCGCAGGTTTTTCGACGACACGCGAGGGCGAGTTGGCGGTCGCGCAGGGCGAACCGTACGAGGTTCAGGCCGCAACACCACCGCCGATCGGGACCGACAAGATGATCTCGATCTCTTCGGCAAGCGTGTTCGAGCGCGTCACTTCCGAAGAACTCTGGTCCTGTGTGACCTGCCGCGCTTGCGACGAGATATGTCCGGTCGACATCGAAATCGTCGACAAGATCCTCGATATACGGCGATATCTGTCGCTCATGGAGTCAGACTTCCCGACCGAACTCGGAAATGCATACCGCGGCATGGAAAATGCCGGCAACCCGTGGCAGATGGGTCAGCATGAGCGAACAAAATGGGCGGACAAACTCGACTTCGAGGTGCCCGTCATCGGCGAAAACGTCGACCATATCCCCGAATACCTCTGGTGGATCGGTTGCGCCGGCAGTTTCGACGACCGCAACGTGGCTGTCACACGATCGATCGCCACACTCTTGCGTGAAGCTGGGATCGACTACGCGATCTTGGGCGCGAACGAGATGTGCAGCGGTGATCCGGCGCGTCGCACCGGCAACGAGTTCGTATTTCAGATGCTCGCGTTGCAAAACATCGAAACGATCGGTGAGGCGGGTGTTCGCAAAATCATTACGCAGTGCCCGCACTGTTTCAATACGTTGAAAAACGAGTACCCACAGTACGGGGGTGACTACGATGTCGTCCACCACACCGAACTGCTCGCCGAACTTCTCGCATCCGGAAATCTCACGCTCGATGGCGAGATCAACGCGCGCGTCGCATATCACGACTCGTGTTATCTCGGCCGCTACAACGACATCTTCGAAGCGCCCCGCAAGATCCTCAGTCAGATTTCGGGCGTCGACGTCGTCGAAATGCCGCGCAACGGGACCAGTTCGTTCTGCTGCGGCGCCGGTGGCGGTCGCATGTTCATGGAGGAGCGTACGGGCAAGAAGATTCAAATCGAACGCACACAAGAGGCCGTCGCAACCGGCGCCGATACGATCGCGACCGCTTGTCCATTCTGTTACGTCATGCTCGACGACGGCGTGAAAGAAGAAGGACACGAAGACACTCACCGCGTTGCGGACGTCTCGATTCTCATGGCCGAGGCGCTCGAAGCCCGCATGGCCGACGCTGCTAAGACCTGAGCGGCACGAGCCGAAGACGCTGACCCCCGAATCCCGACATGTCCATAGTCGACCACCAGCTCGTCAAGGCCCATGCACCTGACCGGTTGAACCCAAAGTGAATGTGATCCGTGTGCGAATTCGTACCGGTATAAGGCGCCATCGACGCGATGTCGGCGCCGCCCCGCTCCCTCGAGCCCGACGTCCAGATCCGCCGATTCCAGATGATCTCTTGGAGCCCGATCTTGCGTGCAAGGGCGTGCGGGGCGCCCGTCGAGTCTGGCGCCAGCAGCGCGTCGACGAGGTCGTTCGCCGCCGCTAGTTCTGCCGGGTCGGCGGCCGATGCGCCCATGTCCCATGCGCGACCTTCGGCGTGCAGACTCAGCGCCGTCCCGCCCCTGACCGAGCGGCACGAGTAGATCCCCATGTTGGTGAACTCGGGACTTCGTGACAACACGACATCGCGAAACATCTCGACGCCGGGTTTCGGGATCGGATCACAGCGCTGCGCAGCGTCGTATGCATAGTCGTCGACGGTCACGGCCAAGCGCTGGCCGGCGGCCGATCGACCCGAAGGAACTGCAGCAAAGCAGGCAATAACAAACAACACGAATAAACGGATCGTTACGGACTTCATGATCGACCTCGAATCGGAGGTTGGTCGGGGCGGGGAAGTCGAGCGGCCCGTGTATCTCATTCACGAGCGGATCACGTCGGCGCTAAAGTGACGCGCCATGCGGGTGTAGTCCAATGGTAGAACACAAGCTTCCCAAGCTTGGAATGAGGGTTCGATTCCCTTCACCCGCTCCGCGTGGCCCCCGAAAAAGGTCTCCTCGCCCTTCGGGCTTCGTCGCTGCATTTTCGGGGGCGCGAACCGAACGCCGGTCCTTCGGGGCGCTGCCGGGGTGTCCCCGGGTTCGCCGTCACGCCGCCGAAATCGCGTCCCTGTGCGCCGTGACGAGCCAGCAAAAAACACGCCGTCTGTTGTGTTTCGTTGCGCTTGGTCGAGACGGGCCGAGTTCGGCGAGGCCGAACTTGGTTCGGCAGGTTGGAACGGGTCGAGTTCGACGAGGCCGAATTTACTTCGGCCGGAACCAGTCTCGGGCAACGTAGCTTCGCGAGCCCGGGGACACCCCGGCAGCGCCCCGGCGGGTGGAGCGAAGCGATGCTTTTTAGGACGAAATGAAGCCGAACGTGAGCGAGGCGACCGCAATGACGGCAATCGCTAGGCCAATGACGATGTTTACTACGGCGGGCCCGATTCGCACGTGTTTGGGCTCGTTGGGCTTTGGGGTTCGCTTCGACTTGTCTTTGAGCCTCCGTGTGGTCTCGTAGACGGTCAGCTCGGCGTCATAACGCTTGCGCGCCCGCCGGTTCACGACGATCGCGAACGCATTGGCGCCCGCGAGCGCGAGCCCGAGAGCGAGCACGAGCTGCTGCATGACTTGGACGACGAAGCTAACGGCGATCACCACGGTCCCTCGACAGTAGCTCCCGGCCCGTCTGGTATTTCCAGCCGTTTGTCGCTCAATCGCCAAACGCATGACACCGTATCGAACACGTGTTCGATATACTGGGACGCTAACTAGATATCCACACGAGATCCAAAGGAGTTGTACATACGGTGCACAGGTTCTGCATGCGAGTCTTCTGCATTGGACGACACGCGTTGAATCCGCCTAGCCGACTCGATTCGGCACAGGTGTGGGAGGGCATTTGCAGACTGTACGATCGATCGTAGGCTATCCGGATGACACAGGGTCAGACGATGCGTCAAACGGATACGGCTCCAGAGCCCCAGGCCGCGTACCACCCCAGAATCTCGACGCAGAGCGCTCGCTGCTCGGCGCTATGGCTCTTTCGCGCAACGCAATCGGCGACGCGCTCGAGATAACAAAGGCCGAAGACTTCTACAAACCCCTACACGGTCACATCTTCGAGGCAATGGTCGACCTCTTCGGCGCCGGCGAACCTGTCGACACCATCACACTCGCCGAGAAACTGCGGCAGACCGGCATGCTCGACGAACTCGGCGGACCGTCCTACCTTCGCGCCCTCACGACAGACACGCCGTCGACGTCGAACGTCGCCTACTACGCCGGTATCGTCGCTGAGATCGCCACCTTACGACGCCTCATCGACGCTTCCGTCGACATCTCCGACCGAGCATACGATCCGGGCGCCGACCCACGCGATGTACTCGACTTCGCCGAGGGCGCCGTTTTCGACCTCGCGCACGATGCCGAAACATCGACGCTGTCGCCGATGAGCGACATGCTCGACGAGAGTCTTGCCCAACTCGAAGCACTCGAAGAACACGGCGGTGGAATCACCGGCTTAGCGACGGGCTTTACCGATTTCGACAAGTTGACAGCCGGGCTACAGCCTTCGAATCTCGTGATAGTTGCGGGCCGACCCGGCATGGGTAAATCGGTCTTCATATCGAATACCGCCGCGCATGTCGCAATCGAACAGAAGAAAGCGGTCGCATTCTTCAGCCTCGAGATGTCGAAGCTAGAGATCGTAAACCGTCTGATCTGCTCCGAAGGGCGGATCGAAGCTCAGAAAATCAAAACTGGTCGGCTCAGCGACCAAGACTGGGCCAAAGTCGCACAGGCGGTCGGCATCCTCTCCGAGGCGCCACTCTATATCGACGACTCGGCGCAGACCACCGTTCTCGACATACGTTCGAAGTGCCGACGCCTAAAACAACAATGCGACCTCGGTCTCGTCGTCGTCGACTACATCCAGCTCATGCGCAGCACGGGCCGAGCTGAGAACCGCCAAGTCGAAGTATCCGAGATATCACGTGGGCTCAAGGTCCTAGCGCGTGATCTCGAAGTCCCGGTGATGGCAGCCTGCCAACTCAACAGGTCACCGGAATCACGCGCCGACAAGCGGCCTCTCCTCGGCGACCTCCGTGAATCGGGCTGTATGCCGGCATCGACACGCCTCACGCGAGCAGACACGGGCGAAGAGGTAACACTCGGCGAACTCGTCTTGAGCCAAGACCAGCCGCTCGTTTGGTCACTCGCCGACAACTGGCGTCTCGTCCCGAAACGGCTCGTCAAGGTATTCCCCTCCGGCATCAAGCCGGTGTTGCGGATCCGGCTCGCTTCGGGCTACGAAGTCGAAGCAAGTGGGAACCACCCGTTTCGAACGGTTGACGGATGGGTCCGTCTCGACAAACTCGAGCCGGGCGACTATCTCGCCGTACCGCGCAAGATTCCACATCCGACCGCCGAGCCAACCCCGTGGTCCGACGACGAGTTGATGCTCTTGGCCCATCTGCTCGGCGACGGCTCGATCTCCTCAACGGTGCGTTACGCTACAGCCGACGACGCCAATCGGGATGCGGTCGAAAACAGTGCCCGCCGACTCTTCGGCATCGAAACCCGAACCTCCCGCAATGGTTCGGTATGGCAATTGAACTTGTCAAGCCCATACCGACTCACACACGGTAGACACCACCCGATCCGGAACTGGCTGGAACCGCTCGGCCTGTGGATGACACGATCGCACACCAAATTCATACCCGAGTCGATATTCGGCTTGGATGACACCCAGATAGCGTTCTTCCTGCACCATCTCTGGGCCACAGACGGTTCGATAACGTTAGGCGCAAACAACCGCGGCAAGGTGGTCCGCGTCTACTACTCGACACCGAGTCATCGCCTCGCCAACGGCGTGCGCCGCCTGTTGTTACGCCTCGGCATCACGACTCGTGCCAAACCCGTCCGAAAAAGTGGATATCGACACAACTGGCACGTCCGCATCAATGGCTGCGAAAACCTCAGGCGCTTTTTGCGCGTCGTCGGCTGCCACGGAGAGCGAGGCTCTATCATTCCCGAAGCGCTAACGATCGTCGATTCCCAGAAACCGAATCCGAACGTCGACCTCGTTCCCTGGTCGGTCGCCGACGAAGTCAAAGCGGCCGCGACTCACGCGGGGGTGACACATCGAGAGATCGCTGAGCACCTCGGAGAGCATTATTGTGGTTCATACCTTTTGGGAAGTCCGAGCCGTCCGCGTGGGTTTTCGCGGGATCGGCTCGATCGTATCGCCGACTTTGTCAACGATGATCGCCTGGGCAACCTGGCAACATCGGATGTGTTCTGGGACGAAGTCGCCGAGATCACCCCGATCGGATCGATGCCTACTTTTGACGCTACCGTAGAAGGTTGTCACAACTTCGTAGCGAACGGAATCATCGCGCACAATTCACTCGAGCAAGATTCCGACATTGTGATTTTTTTGTATAGAGATGACTACTACAACCAAGACCCCGCCAGCGCGGTACAGGGTGAAGCCGAGGTGATCGTCGCGAAGCATCGCAACGGGCCGACCGACACGATCCGTCTCGCATTCCACCAACACCACTCTCGCTTCGACAACTTCGCATATGGAGAACCCAGCCCATCGCTTAGGACCTAGTCGTATCCGACATTCACCCGGCATCTGCGCAGTCTCGGGTTACGTCAGCGTTGTGAGGCGTGTGCGGCGTGAAAGGTCGCTCGTTTTGAGACGTCACGCTCCATCTCCAACTCGACACAACGCTTGCGCAGCCGTTTGAGTTCGTCGCGTTCGGGTTCGGTCAACGTGTCGCTGTCGCCGCGTGCGGCACGGTCCTTGGCTACCCAGTTACCCAACGTGCCCTCGTGAACCCTGAGGTCACGCGCAACCTGAGCAATCGAATTCTGCGTTTCTGTAACAATCCGAACAGCCCCAGCACGGAACTCCCGGTCATACTTCCTTCGTCGCTCTGGCATCTGCTCTCCTATAGCTGATGCCTCCACGGTTCCAGGGGATACTCACTTGCGGCGTCAGTAGTCGATCGCCTCGATCTGGCTCGTGCCGAGAAGGCGTTCGAGTTGTTCGAGTGTGCGGTCTTTGGTCTCTGGTACAAATCTGATCACGACTAACAAAGCGATCACGTTGAACGCCGCGAATGCAATGAACGTCCCGCCGGATCCGATCTTTTCGAGCGCAATCGGGAAGACTTGGCTCACCACTGCATTTGCGAGCCAATTCATTCCAACAGTGAGGCTCATCGCCGTTGCACGAATTCGGGTCGGATAGAGCTCTGCGACCATGACCCAGAGGATCGGTCCGAATGAAAAGGCAAAGAACACAATGAATACGCAGATGAGCGCGACAATCACCCAACCCTCGGATGGGTTCGGCGTTTCGCCGACAGCCCAGAACATGATGGCGATGAGAACTTGCGACGCCGCCATTCCGATCAAGCCAATCGTGAGCAAAGCTTTGCGCCCCAGACGGTCGATATAGCGAATGGCAATGAACGTCGCCGCTACGTTTACGGCGCCGAAGATCAGATTGATCCACAAGAGATTGCCGGCTCCGCCACCAGAAAGTGTGTAACCGGTCGAAACACCGGTCTGCGTGAGAATCTTTGGACCGTAGTAGAAGATTGCATTGACGCCTGTGAGCTGTTGGAACACTGCAAGAAACACGCCGATCGCAAACACGTATCGGAGTTGGTGGCCAAAGATGTCGGTCCATGGGACCTTCACCTTTTGTTCGTAGGCAACGCTCTCCTGAATATCTGTCAGTGACGCTTCCGCCACTCTGTCACTCCCAAGCGAGCGCCGCATCACATCGCGCGCCTTGTCGAATCGACCGACCTTGACCAGCCAGCGAGGGCTCTCGGGCATGAACATCATCATGATTCCGAACGGAACGGCAAACGCGAACGCAACCGCGAACTCTATTCCCCACGAGTCTCTCAACAACGCCGTTGCAATACCTGAACCGAGAATCCCGACCGTCACCGCAAGCTGGAAAAACGTGATGAGGCCACCGCGCATCCTCGCGGGCGCGACTTCCGCGACATACATGGGAGCAATGACCGACGCCAATCCGACACCAATACCGAGAACGACTCGTCCAACGATCATGATCCAGAGACCGGCATCGTTGGCAAGGATCTCGAGGACGATTCCAACCATGAAGACGACCGCTCCGAACGCGAGCATGTGTTTGCGCCCAAATCTGTCGGCGCCCCAGCCGGCGAAGACGGCCCCGATCACCGCACCGTAGGTGACCATCGAAACAACGAAACCGAGGCTCGCCGCATCGAGATTGAATTGGTTGCCGATCGAAATTTGCGCGCCGGCGATCACGCCAGTGTCATATCCGAAGAGCAGTCCGGACAATCCGGCAACCATCGCGACAAGCGTTACATACTTGCTGGCTTTGGCCTGCTGCTCGTCGTACTTCTCGGAGAGTTCCGCTTCGCGTTCAGCGTTCATCTGGGCCTTTCGGGGTTGTGCCGGGGTGTCCCCGGGCGATCATCACCGGCATCAGTCCGCTTCCAAGGGACGCTTGAAAAACAGATTTGCACCCTTGCGAACGAGGCCGTCCATGAGATGAATCTCTCCGTAGCCGACGAGCTCCCAGCCCTTCCGACCCATCTTGTTGAGCCGCTCGACAAATACGTCGAGATCTTCTCCGTGACGCTTGTGGGTCTGGATGACCCGATACTCCCACTTTTGCACATCGACCTCACGACTCTACGGCATACCCGGAGCAACGCACTCCGTCACGGGAACAGACTACTCGATGCCGAAGGAGCATCGAACCGCTCTCGGCGCCCTGTCGCCGTAGCACGTTCGACCAGGCGCAAACGACCGTCTCGACAGAGGTAGGATCGGCAGCAGTCTCGAGGCGGCAACAGCGTTGGACACACAAGAGTTGATTCAGCATCTCGAGCCGATCATCGATCGGATCGAGACGGTCCAGCCAAACGATCCTCTGCTCGTTTCGTTCGCTACACGCTTGTTGCGACGCGTGCCCCCCGACCAACTCGATTCCGCAGATCCGGCGCCAACCGCCGACGCGATCGTCTCGCTATTCGACTTCGTCGATTCGCGCTCCGAAGGCGATTTCGCTGTGCGGATCACCACACCGCCGGTCGCGATCGACGGATCGAAGACGAACGGATCTGTCCTGGAGGTTTGCAGTGACGACCGGCCGTTTCTGATTACGTCGGTAACCGAAGAACTCGCCCGTTTGGGTCGACGGATCGTACGCGCGATACACCCGATCCTCGGCGCGCGACGGGACTCGAACGGGCGCCTGAGCGCCATCGTCTCCCCGCGCCACGCTCCGCTGCGTGAGTCGGTACTACAAATCGAACTCGACGAAGTCGTGTCGGCCGACCGGGCTTCGAGGATCGTTACGGCGGTCCGAAATGTGCTCCACGACGTATTCGTCGTGTCAGACGACTCCGGCTCGATGCGCTCGTTCGTCGCAAATGCTGCGGCGAAATTGAGCGGCGCCGCAGCGTCCCACAGCGGCGACCCCTACCTTCATGACCAGTTCTGCGAGGCTGCCGCCCTGCTCGACTGGCTACTCGCCGAGAACTTCACACTTCTCGGTTGCTGCGACCTGACGGCGCCGGCTTCGACTGCGACGACGACGCTCGGCATTTTCAGCGACGTGAACAATCGGTCGGCCAAAGTCCTCATGGAAGCAAAATGGGGTGGCCATTCCACACCGCTCACGATTTCCCAGACCCGCGAGATCAGCACCGTCGACCGACGCGTCCCAATCCAGAGTGTCGACGTCTGGACCCCCGACCAGCCGAACGTGGTTCACCGGATCGTCGGGATCTTCACCCGCCATGCCAATTCCGAACCCGTGACGGTAACGCCGATATTGCGTGCCAAACTGGCCCGAGTGCTCGAACTCGAGGGTGTCGTCGAAGGCAGCCACGACGAATCGGCCTTGACCGCTCTTTTCCAGATACTCCCGAAAGACGAACTCTTCTCGAGCGACGCCGCAACATTGCGCGAGACGCTATCGGGCCTGCTTGCTGGTGAACAAGAGCGCGAGGTGCGAGTCATCATGCGCGTCGAACCGGATAGCCATACCGTGTCGGCCCTGCTCACGGTTCCGAAAGACCTCTATTCGCCCGCGCTGCGAAAGCGTATTGAGCGGTTCCTGCTTGCCCAACTCGACGGTCAGCGTGTCGACGTCGAGCTGTTCATCGGCCACGGGGCCGAGACCATTGCCCGGTTCGTGGTGCATTTGGGCGCCTCGCAGGCGCCTACCGACCCGCTCGCGTCGCTCGAACGTGAAGTTCGCCTGTTGTGCCGAACCTGGGATCAAGACCTCATAGATGAACTCGGCCAACGACTCGGCGAAACCGCCGGTACCGCGCTCGGCCGCCGCTACGTCGATCATTTTCCGGTCGCCTACCGCGACGCAGTCGATGCTCCGCGGGCCGCGTCCGACGTGATCGAATTGGACGCGATGCGGCGGCACGGCGAGCGGATTCGGATCCTGATCAGCAAGGATCCACAAAACTCTGCAGGCGCGAGACTCGAGGTCTTCGCGTCGGGTTGGGCGATCGAGTTATCTCGTTTTCTTCCGATAGTCGAGAGTCTCGGGCTCTGGGTCGTCGGAGAGTTGCGTTATGACCTGAGCAGAAACGATGAGAAGCTCCATCTGCACGACCTCACGATCCGCGATCCGTCCGGACAACCACTCGATATCGAACGCGATGCCGAACGTTTGGCCGATGCCGCACTTGCGTTCTGGGCCGAACAGGCCAACGTCGACAGCCTGAACCGTCTCGTGCTCAGAGCAGGCTTACCGTGGGAAGACGTTTCCGTCCTGCGCGCTATGAGGCGATATCTGGCCCAAGTCGACAAACGCTATTCATCCGAATACACGAACGATGCACTCGTCGCAAACCCCGATGCCACCCGCGCGATCGTGGCATTGTTCCGTGCGCGCTTTGACCCTGGACTCGACCGAGAACCGGGCGAACTCGTCATGTCGCGCTCGGCAGTCGTCGATGCCTGCGACCGGATCGAGCGCCTCGACCACGATCGAATCTTGCGAAGTTTTCTCGGCGTCGTCGACGCGACCCTTCGAACGAATAGGTACACGCGGTCTGCTCCCACCCATCTGTCCTTCAAGTTCGAAAGCTCCGCCGTGCCGGGCATTACCGATCCAGTGCCGTACAGAGAGATATTCGTACATTCGCCAATGATGGAGGGAATCCATCTGCGGTGGGGCGCCGTCTCGCGAGGAGGCATCCGCTGGTCTGATCGACGAGACGACTACAGGTCGGAAGTCCTCGATCTGATGCGCGCCCAGGTTCTGAAAAACGCCCTGATCGTCCCGAGCGGAGCAAAGGGGGGCTTCGTTCTGCGTGATGACAGCGGCGAATTGTCGCTGGCGGATCGTGTCCGCGCCGCATACGAGACGTTCATCACCGGCCTGTTGGAACTCACAGACAACGTGGTCGACGGCGAAGTAGTTCCTGTTACGAGTCGAACCGATGGTGACGACCCCTATCTCGTTGTCGCGGCCGACAAAGGAACTGCCGCATTTTCCGATCTCGCCAACGACCTGAGTAGAGAGCACGAATATTGGCTCGGCGACGCTTTCGCATCCGGCGGCTCGCACGGCTATGACCACAAGGCGCTGGGCATAACAGCGCGTGGCACTTGGATCGCCGTCCAACGACACTTTCGCGAACTCGACATCGACGTCCAGACCGAATCGATCACAGTCGTTGGTATCGGCGACATGTCCGGTGACGTATTCGGAAACGGAATGCTGCTTTCGGATCAGATCAAACTCGTCGCGGCGTTCGACCATCGTGACATCTTCGTCGATCCTGACCCTGACCCTGCCACGACATTTGCCGAGCGGAGGCGGCTCTTCGACCAGCCCAAATCATCATGGCAAGACTTCGACACGTCGGTGCTGAGCCGGGGCGCCGGCGTGTACTCACGGTCGCTCAAGAGCGTACCGCTCTCGCCACAGGCACGGACACTCTTGCGAATTGACGAATCTGACGTGACACCCGCGGAAGTAATCTCTGCGATCCTCGCAGCGCCGGTCGACCTGCTCTATGCGGGTGGCATCGGCACATATGTGCGTGCAAGCAGCGAAGATGACACAGCGATCCTCGACCGGGCGAATGCCGAGGTGCGTGTCGTCGCCGAATGCATCCGAGCGAGGGTCGTGGGCGAAGGCGCGAACCTCGCGTTCACGTCACTTGCGAGGACTGAATACGCGCGGCGCGGGGGACGAATAAACACGGATTTCGTCGACAACTCGGCGGGTGTCGACATCTCAGACCACGAGGTCAATATCAAGATCTTGTTGCATCACGCAATGGACGCCGACGAGATCGACCTCGCAGAGCGTGACGCGATCCTCTCCGCCGCCACCGACGATGTCGTCACAGATGTATTGCACGATTCGTCGCTTCAGACCTGGGCGCTGAGCCGAGAACTCGCAGCGAGTCCGGACGTGATCGACGCGCTTGGCCGATTTGCACGCGACATGGCCGAAGAACACGTAATAGATCGAGCGGTTGAGGCGCTACCAAGTGACGCCGAGATCGACGCCCGCAAACAAGCCGGTGGGGGCTTCGCTCGCCCGGAACTCGCCGTCCTGATGGCCGGCGCCAAACGATTTCTCGCTGCCGAGATCCTCGATTCGAATCTGGCAGACCAGCCCGTCATGCGTGTCGCGCTCCTATCGTATTTTCCGGATGCCATCGCCGATCGCTTCGATCGTTGGATCGATCGTCACCGACTCCGACGCGAGTTGATCGCGTCGGTGGTGGCCAACGACGTCATCGACCGGATGGGCTTGACGTTCACCGCCAGGGTCTCGAATGAAACCGAGTCGAGTCACTCCGAGGTCGTGGCTGCATATTGGATCGCGCGGTGTGTTGCTGAGGCGCCTGCCACGTGGCGCGTATTCGAAGAACCCATTGTCGCGTCGGATCCACGCCTCCAGAACGAACTCGCGACAACGCTTTCTGGGTTATTGGAAGCACTGACCCGTGACTATCTCCGTCGTGGCGAAGGCGCCGCCATAGGGCGAGTGTGCGAGCGCGATCGCCCCGCCTTCGAAGCGTTACGCGACGAGATGCCGTCGATCGGAAGCGACAAGAGGCGGCGACTCCGGTCTGGCATCGCCGATCAAATGCGCCGCGATGGTATTGAGAGTCTAGACGCCGTACAGATCGCTTCCCTGCCTCTGCTCGAAATGGCGCCGGACGTCGCGAGCATCGCACGGGCGACCGGCAGATCCCTCGTCGACGTCGCCGAAACGCTACTTCGCGTAAGCGAAGCGGTCGGTATCGACAGGCTCGCGACAGCGCTCCAGCAACTGCACATCACCGACGACTGGCAACGTGCACTGCGGTGGACGATTCTCGACGACCTCGATGACATCCGGCGCGACGGCACGCTCCGTGTTCTCAACGCACACCAATCGTTGACCGGCGTCGATGCCGTCGATGTGTTCCTCGCCGAACGGACGAGAAGCGTTGGGTCGTTGTCGAGATTGCTGCGTCAGGTCGAAGTCGACAGGCCGATAAGGCTCGACGCAGCCGCCGTCGTGGCGCGGGCTGCTCGCCTCGTCGTCGCCGCCGAGGCGGTGCGCGAGTAGGGGCCCCTATTGGCCCGGGTTGTTCTCGCCGTCTTGGTTGGTTGACGAGTCGGTCGAAGTAGATTCCTGGTCGCCCGTGTTTGACTGCTGCGAGCCGCCGTTCGGTGGCGGTGTCGGTAACGGACTACTCGTCGACGTCGACGGAGTGGTGGTTGTGCTCGTTGGCGCCGTGGTCGATGGCGTGATCGACGTGGTTGTTCCGGGCGCGGGCGACGGCTGGCGGTTCTCGGCAACGTTGCGGGCGATGAAGAACGCGCCGGCGCCAACCGCGGTCGCAACGAGTATCACGATCAATACGGTCGGCCATGCACGTTTCTTCGCGGCGACCGAACGCGACTTGGTCTTCGATGACCCCGACTTGGCGGTCGGCTGCGGCCGCTGCGACGGTCGCGCTGCGAACGCGCCTGCCGCGCCCACGGCGCCAGACGTCGTAGCCCGACCGGCCACAGCAGTCGGCGCCGAGCGCATGGTCCTGAGAGCAACTGGAGCGACGCCTCGGAGATAGCGGCGAAGATCGTCGCGCATCGCCGCTGCGCTCTGGTACCTGTTCGCCGGATCTTTTTCGAGTGCGACGAGCGCGATCGCTTCTAGCCCCTTCGGAATCGATGGATCTGTCGTCGTTGGAATCGGGACGGGCTCGCTCACATGCTGGAACGCGACCGCCCAAGGCGTGTCGGCCGAAAATGGCGGCTTGCCGACCAGCAGTTCGTAGAGCACGACGCCCAGCGAGTAAACGTCGGATCGAGCGTCGGCGACCTGTCCCTGCGCTTGCTCCGGAGAAACGTACGCGGCCGTCCCGATCACGGCGCCCGTCTGCGTGAGCTGTGCCTCATCGCGCCGATCTTGTGCGATGCCGAAGTCGGCCACCTTCACCGTGCCCTCGTCATCGACCATGATGTTGGCCGGCTTCACGTCTCGATGAATGATACCCCGCTCATGAGCCGACTCGAGCGCAGTTGCAACGTCGGCGATCATCTCTGCGGTTCGTCGCGGCTCAGGTCGGCCTTGATCCTCGAGGAGCTGCTTGAGCGTCTTTCCCCGCACGTACTCCATGACTATGTACGGCGTACCTGCTTCGATGCCGTAGTCGTAAACCTGGACCATGTACGGGTTCGACATCGCCGCTGCCGCGCGGGCTTCGCGCTCGAACCTGTGTCGAAAGTCTTCGCGCTCGGTCAGCTCCTTGAGCAGGAGCTTGATCGCAACCTTGCGGTCGAGCCGCGTGTCGGTCGCAAGAACGACACGCGCCATTCCGCCTTTTCCGATTTCGCGAATGACATCGTACCGACCGCCATAGCTCTGCGGATCAGTCATCGGGATCCGATTCCCTTCGCCTGAACGTCTGGTGTCGCGACCGACGCCTCTACAACGTCCGTTCGTTTGTACGTGCGTACCGTCGGTTCTTCCATTTGGATCGTTCGCCACGCCAATATCGAATCGCGGACACCCAAGTCATCGCAATGTACATCGTTCCGACGACGGGCAAGCTAAAGACGATTACTCCTCGCAGACCGTAGTACCTGACAGTAGGAAAATATCCAATGAGCATCGAGACGACGGCGCCGCCCGCGAGCAGCCTTGCCGGCATGCTCGAAGAGAGTGCCAGCATGAACAAGGGCGCAATGTAGGCGATCGCGGCCGCGATCGTCGTCAACAGAAGGAGCAAAACTGAATAGCGCAACTGCGTGAACGCAGTTCGGGCGACCATTTCGGAGATGTCGCGATATCGGGGGTATCGCCTGACGCTCACCACGTCGTTCGTGAGGCCGATCCAGGTCCGATAACCGGCGTTCTTGATTACTCGCGCCATTGCACAATCGTCGATGACCGCACCGCGTATGGCTTCGAAACCACCGATGTCGGCTACGGCAGCGGCATCGAGCATCGCGCAGCCGCCGGCGCCAGCGGCCACAAGCGGGTTCGACGAGTTCGAGAGCCGAAACGGGTACAAGAGACGGAAGAAATAGACGAATGCGGGCATGAGCAGTCGTTCCCAAAATGTCTGCATTCGAAGTCGCGCCATGAGTGAGAGATATCCGAGGTTCTCGCGAATCAGTTGCTCGCGCATCGACTCGATCACGCCCACGCCGACAACGATGTCCGCGTCGAGGAGCAGCAGATAAGGCGTTTCGACGAGTTCACGCCCTTGTTCGAGCGCCCAGAGTTTGCCCGACCAACCATCGGGTAGAGAACGACCGTCGACGACTCTCAACGACTCGAGCCCCGTCTTGTTCGCTCGCGCGACATCGCCCGTGGCATCGGACGATTCGTCGTCGACGACAACCACTCGCAGTCCACGACCCGCCCGGCCAAGAGCGTCAATCGTTCCGCCAAGGACGTCTTCCTCGTCTCGCGCAGGAATCACGACCGTTACGTCGCTCAGATCCGCCGGACGACGATACGTGGTCGAAAAACTTGGCAAGGTGGACCATGGTCGCCACGGCGCGACAAGTATCCCAAACCAAAACGCGAAACCCGCGGCCACCAACCCAATCCAATACCATTGCATCACACGCACCTACAACATCGCCCGGCGCGCTCGACCGAGAAACAGATCATCGCCCCGTGTCTTGTACGACCTCGATCGTCAACTTGAACTCGACTTCGGGGTGCGGACGCACCGTCACCTCATGCAGGCCGACCGACCGGATCGAGTCGGGAATGTGGATTCGGCGGCGGTCGATCGTCTCGTTTGCCTGCTTTTCGGCTGCTTTCGCGACATCGGCTGCCGTGATCGAACCGAACAGCTTCCCGTCGATGCCGGCTTTGGCTTTGACGCGCAATCGTGCAGCTGAGAGTTTGCGGGACAAGATTTCGGCCTGCTCTCGCTCTCGCTCGTCCCTTTGCAGGCGAGCACGTTGCATGTCACTCGCCTGCCGTATTGCACCGGCCGTAGCGACGATCGCATGCCCCCGCGGAACGAGAAAGTTGCGCGCGTATCCGTTTGCGACGTCGAGCACATCGCCCTTGTGTCCAAGAGTGGTCACGTCTTTTCGAAGTATCACTTTCATGACGTCTCCTACCGGTTCGTGTACGGCAGCAACGCCATCTCGCGCGCGTTTTTGATTGCACGCGCGATCTCGGCCTGCCGTCGACGCGACAGCCCGTTCACACGACGCGCACGGATCTTTGCTCGCTCCGACATGAACTCGCGAAGCAAGGCCACATCTTTGTAGTCGATGTAGTCGATTTTCTCGATGCCCGGCACGCGTGGGCGCTTTCGGTGTCTGCGCTCAGGTTTGTCGGCGCCCTTGCGGGGCCGTTTCCTCGATTTCGCCACTAGATCATCCCTTCGAGACTCGTTGAACGACCTCTACGGTGAACCGCTCAAAAGGCCGGTTCGTCAGCCCACGGCTGCTCTTCAGGCAGAGCCGACACGGCGGCAGGCGCGGGCGCCGCCTCAGGTGAAGGCGCAGGCGCCTGCTGACGCTGCCCATCGTCGAACCCACCTTCACGGCGTGGGGTCCGCTGTACTTCGGCGGTTGCCCAGCGCAGGCTTGGACCTATCTCGTCGGCCGAGATCTCTATGATGCTGCGCTTGTCACCGTCTGGGGTTTCCCACTGCCGCTGCTGGAGGCGACCCGTGATGATCACGCGGCTGCCCTTGCGAAGGGAGCCCGCAACGTTTTCGGCCATTTCCCGCCAAGCCGTTGCCGAGAAGAAGCTCGTGTCTTCTTCCCATTGGTCGGTTTGGCGATTCCGCCATCTGCGATTGACGGCTATGCGCAGCTTCGCCATTGCCGCTCCACCCGAGGTGAAACGAAGCTCCGGGTCATCGACGAGATTCCCAACGATCGTGACTGAATTGTCAGAACTCATTATCTCATTCCGTTCATGAAGAGGATTGTCCGAGCAGTTGCTTCGCGCTGTCGGGTATGCGAAGCGTTTTGTGCCTCACTACCGCGTCCGTGACTGCGAGTACTCGTGCTGCTTCATCCATCGCTTGTGGCTCGACGTCAGCGAGGATGACAACGTAGTACCCGTCACGCTTATGGTTTATCTCGTATGCGAACTTGCGGCGCCCCCAGTAGTTGGTGTCGCGAATCGCGCCACCGCGTTCTTCAACGATTTCGTGGAATCGCTCGACATGTTCACGTACGTCGTCTTCTTCGACTTCTCGATCGAAGATGATCATTGTCTCGTAGACCCGCATGGGACTACCTCCCTTTGGACTCGATGAGCGTCGAGGCCCCTCTCGGAGCAGGGCGGATATCGAATTCAACGACGATATCACGCCCCATACGTCAACGCCCACGGAGTTCTGTTTCTTGCCACACAGTAGAAGGCACCTACGACAAAACCCGGGGACACCCCGGCAGCACCCCGAAGGAGGGCCTCTCCTCCTGAGAACCGAGCGAAGCGAAGGTTTTTTATGACGATAGTCGGAGCGTTGTTTCGAACTCGACGTTGAGGCCGAGCCCGTCGAGGCGGGCGCCGATTTGGCTGGTCGTAGCCTCACCGTCGACGCCCATCACACTCAGCGACGTCGACCGCCGCCCACTCATGGTGTTCGAAACGATGATCTTTTTCTCGAGATCGATTTTGCACTCTGTCTCTATCTGCACGTCACCGCTGACGCGAGCCGAAATCTCCTCGAGTTCGCTCGCAAGACCTGTGCTCACGGCCGAGAAGTCGGGCAAAAGAAGTGCAAGAGGAACGTCCACGTCGAGCGGCGCTTCGACGACCGAGGTGAATGTGGCAACTTCGCCCCCGTTCGGCAATTTCTCGACGTCGTAAGAATTCGTCGCCAGCGCGTCTGTCGTGCCGATCAACGTGGAATCAGCCGGCGACGTCCAGCTCTGACCGGGCATCACGCCTCCTTCGGGCAACACAGGGCAGACGAATCCCCTGATGACTTCAGATCCCGGGTTGAGGGCCGCCCCTGCGGCCGAAGACGACTCCGACCGACCGTCGCTTGCGACCAACTGCACGATCGGCGTCTCGAGGCCGACAGAAGCCGGCTCGACCGGTGCCGGACTGTTCGAGACCGACACATCGCCCGAGATGGCGTTGAGCGTGAGTTCGAACTCCGTGCCCGACTCGCTTGGTTCAACCGCAATGTCGACGGTGCCAGCCGCCTTCACGTCGACCGGCGCTTCGGTAAGCGACTCGGCCGCCCCTCCCAGACTCACCGAACCGGCAATCGAAGTCGTGAACTCATACGCCGACTTGGCTTGGGTGAACTCGTATTCGGTGAATCGCGATCCAGACGCCCCCTCGCCAGACGTAGTGGACGAGCCCCGTGACGATTCAACGGTCGAACAAGCTGCTACGACCATCACGCCCAGCGAAATCGCTCCCAACAACATGATCCGTTGAATTCGCATCGGTTCCCCGCCTCCCTTCGGGGCGTCACGGGGTGTCCCCGTTCGGTCGATCAAGAAGCGGCGGGAATGCACTCGCTGCCGAGCGAAAACTCTACCGGCGATCCAGGCGCGGGGACCAGACCGAGCGAAGCGAGACGACCGTCATCGAGTTCGAGGGCCTGCGCGTACGCGAAATCGGGCCTATAACGCGGACAAGCGCCCGAAGTGCAAGGATCCATCGAAATCGGAGCGCCAAGCTCGCCCGCTCCGACGTCGACCGAATCAGCAGACGCGTCATCCGGCGGACGAATGGGTACCAACTCCAACGGAATACGCGTGTCCTTCATCCAAAATGCGTAGTTGCCCGGACTCGCGAAAACGAAAAGCATGCCATCGAACGGCTCGATCGTGTCGACGTTCGACAATCCGACGCGCAGCTCGTCGGGTTCGTCTGCGATCTCGAGACACAACTCGACCAACTGTTCCGACGATCGCAGGATTCCAAACCGGCCGCTCTCGACAGATGTCGACGAATCGCCGGCGCCACCGCCAACATCCGCGGCGCAGGCTGTGACGACCACCGCGACGAAGGCGATGCCGAGCCAAAGAGCGACCCGGCCCGCGCCGGTGGCCACGCTATGCCCGCGCCGGCTTGGCGCCGAGCGCGACCGCTACGTCGGGGGGCATCGTATATGACTCTGCGGCCGACGGAAACTGACGTTCGCGAACGTCGGCGGCATATCTCGAGACGGCAGCAACAGCTTGTTCGTTGAGGTCGGCATATTTGCGAACGAACTTTGGCGCACGCCCAATCGTCAAGCCAAGCAGATCGTGAATAACGAGCACTTGGCCGTCACAATCCGGACCGGCGCCGATCCCAATCGTCGGCACATCGACATCATCGGTAATCACCTTCGCCAGCTCCGCCGGAATACCTTCGAGCACCATCGCGAAGACACCCATCTCCGCGAGCGCCGCGGCGTCGGCAAGCAACTCTTCCGCCTGAGCGCGCGCCTTGCCCTGTACGCGGAATCCGCCCATCGCATTCACGCTTTGAGGGGTCAGCCCAATGTGGCCCATCACAGGTATCTCTGCATCGAGCAGCGCACGAATCATGCGCGACCGCTTCCGGCCGCCTTCGATCTTGACGGCGCTGGCGCCGCCTTCGGTAATGAAGCGACCGGCATTGCGAATCGTTTCTTCGACAGACACGTGATAGCTCAAGAAGGGCATGTCGCCGACGACAAGCGCACGCGGTGACTGCGAGGTCACGGCAGCGGTGTGGTGGATCATCTCGTCTACGGTCACGCGAAGCGTGTCATCACGTCCGAGCACGACCATCCCGACTGAATCACCGACGAGGATCAACTCGACACCACCCGCATCGGCGATTCGAGCAGTTGGAGCATCGTACGCCGTGGTCATCACGAGTGGCACACCTCGCCCCTTCGACGCACGTACCAGTGGCACCGTGACCGGTTCGAGCCGGACGGGATCGTCCGAAGAAGGTGTCGAGCCACGCGGCTCGACTGGATGAGCGCTCATCATTGCCTCCTGGCGTCCAGCGCCTCTGTGGCTGCCGGCGTGTTGGCGTCAACTAATCCTATGTCATCTCTCATGTCATCTCTCGTGTCTTACCGCGCTCGATATCAGAGCGGATCTGCTCGCGTCGACGCCACTGCCAGACAATCCATGCAATCAAGGCGATGAGGGTCACGGTTCTGACGACGGTCGCGACGCCGAACAGGGCAGACCAGCCGTTCGATTCGAGCGCAGGCGCCGTCGCGAACCACTGAAATCTCGCGACGACAACCGCTACCACCGACGCCTCGTATACGACCCACCATTGCCACGGTACCGCCGCAAGCGCAAAAAACGGCAACAACCAGAGTGTGTATTGCGGTGAGAAGACCTTCGAGAGCAGCAAAAAAACCACAATGCAAGCAAGAGCGACTGTCGTTCTCGTCCGCCACACGTCATGACCGTCGCGCATCATCGAGTTTGAGAGCCACACGACGCCGACGAGTCCAACGACCATGCCCACGCGAAATACGGTGTCGGCGACATCACGCAGGTCGGCGCCACCCGGAACAACGTCGAACGATCGAGATGCCCAAAACCAAACCGTGTCAAAATCGACGAGGCGGCGCGCATGAAACATCCACGTGTCGAGCCATCCGGTGGGCGCTGCAATCAGGACGGGCAAGTTCAATCCGATCCAAGTGATCAAGAACCCGCCAACAACACCGCCCGCACGTCGCCAACCCGCGCCGCTAGTTTCCCCGCGGGCCGTAGGAACGGCGTCGTCTCGCCACGGCCATGGAACAAAGGCGAGCGCCGGCGCCAGAAGTGCTGGGTAAAACTTGATCGCCGCCCCTAGCCCGAGCACAGCGCCTGCGAGCCACCATCTTCGCCTCGTGGCAATCCACCAACCGGCCACGGCACATGCAACGGCGAGAAGGTCCCAATTCAAGAAGGCGACGAGAACGAACGAGGGCGCAGCAACAAAACGCCACGCCGACGCAGACGCTAGCGAAACGACTCCGACAACAGCGACCATGCCGGCCGCGAACAACAACAAATAGACCACGATCGTGTACGCGACCGGCGTCGAAGTCGCCTTCGCTGCGCCGAACATGGCGAACCCAGTCCCCACCGGGTATTCGTTGAACTCCTCCAAGTAGGGGACGCGGTCTTCGTCGAGACCTCGTTGTTCATACAACGCCTGCACGTCCGAATAGCACAACGACCTGTACTGCACTCCGTCCCAGCTATTCGCCAAGCATGGAATCTTGAGCATGAAACCCGCGAGCAGGGCAACAAAGCCGATCGCGATCCAAAACCCGCGCCTGTCCCTGCAAACGAGGTTCTTGACGTCGAAGCCATTTCGGGTCAACCGTCTGGGTCGGATGGCGGAACGATGTCACCCGACGGCGATGGGTCGGGCAACGGCTGCGGCGTTTCTTCATCGGGGACGGTGTCGATCACCGCCGATGGCGACGGCGCCACACTAGGAGGACTCGTCGTGGGAACACTCGACGAATCGCCCCTGCCCCCGCTCGGTCGCGACCCGGTCGAGGCGCGGATGTCCGAAGAGGTAGGGAACTCGCCCTGTTCGATTCCGTCCATGATCCGCTGCATGTGAGCCTTCCAGATCATCGCCGGGAAGGTGCCGCCGTAGACGCGCCGTCCGTGAACGTTCGTCAACTTGCGTTCATTGCCCTCTTTGTAGCCGACCCAGACCGAGGTCACATATCGTGGTGTGAATCCGATGAACCATGCATCGCCATAGTCCTGGGTGGTACCGGTCTTGCCGGCGATCGGCATGTCGCCGATCTGCGCCCTCGTGCCGGTACCGCGCGAGACGACATTGCGTAGCACCGCAATCACATTCGTTGCTTGCTCTTCGGTCAGAACACGTGTGCGGCTCGGCGGAGAATCGAAGATCACATCGCCGGACGCGTCGGTGACCCGCTCGATCGCCGATGTTTCGACACGTTCGCCAACATTGAGAAATGTGTTGTAGACGGTCGCCATGTCGAGCGGGCTCACTTCGCCCGCACCGAGCGCAATCGCCGGCGCCGGCGGCAGCTCGGATTCGATCCCGAGGTCGTACGCCATCTGCACCGTCTCGTCGACGCCAACGTCGAGAATCAACTGTCCGTACACGGTATTCACCGAGTTGATCGTCGCCGAAACGATCGACATCGAGCCCCCGTAGCTCGCGTCACCGTCATTCGAGATGTTCCAGACTTCGTCCGCCGAGTTCGGCACGTCGAGTGTGATCCGAGCCGGCGCAGGGAAAGTCTTCGTCGGCGCCACGCCCTTACTCATCGCAGTCGCGAAGACGATCGGCTTGAAAGTGGAACCGGGTTGGCGACCGCTACCCCCACCGAGTCGCCCAACGGCGAGGTTGACTTGCGACTCGTTGAAATCCCGACCACCGACCATTGCCCGAATACGTCCGTCGGAGTCGAGCGTCACCATCGCCACATCGGGATCGTCACTCCGGTCGAGAATCTCTGACGCCGCGCGCTCGGCGGAGTCTTGGACATCAGGATCGATCGTCGTAGTCACGCGCAAACCACCTCGGTATACGGTGTCGCGACCGAATCGATCGACGAGTTCTTGACGGACGAACTCCGTGAAATAGGCGTCGCCGCCATCTTTGTACGCGAGTTCCTCACCGGTCGTCTCAGTCGCCTCAACCGGACGCGGGACTGCCAAGCCCTTCTCGTCGACGGCGAACTGCTCGATCGCTGCCGTCGCAGGGTCGAGCGCGCCGGTCTGGACCATGGCGTCGAGGGTCACGTTGCGACGCCGTAGCGCCTCGTCGGGATTCTCGATCGGGTCGGCGCTGTTCGGAGCACTGATCGCACCGGCTAGAAACGCCGATTCGTTGAGCGAGAGATCACGGGCGCTCTTGTCGAAGTATGCAAGAGCGGCGGACTCGATACCGTAAGCGCCGCGCCCGAAGTAGATCGTATTGAGATACATCGACATGATCTCTTCTTTCGGGAACTTTCGGCTCAATTTGATTGCGATCGTGGCTTCTTTGACCTTGCGCATCAAGCTTCGTTCGTCGTCGAGGAACACGTTCTTGACGTACTGCTGAGGAATCGTCGACCCGCCTTGCACCGGTTTGTTGCGTATGTCGTTCCACGCCGCTCGCGCGATTCCTGCCGCGTCGACGCCGTTGTGTTCGAAGAATCTCCGATCTTCTCTCGCCACGACGGCGTCGATCAGGTGTTGCGGCAGGTCATAGTAGTCGTATTCGGCATCTGCGTAGGGGACGATGATTCGATTTTCTTCACCGTGCAGCTCGGCAAGCAAGGATCCATCGGACGCGTACACGAAGCTCGTAGCGGCCGGAGGCAGCGCTTCGGGCAAAGGAACTTTCGAGAGCAAGTAGAACGCGACAATGCCCCCGATAATCACGACGGAGAATCCGACGGCCGCCATAATCCCGAACCGGCGCAGCCATCGGCGTCCCGCGCGCTTTCGGTGCTTCGCACGGCTCAAGCGGGAACCTGAGCCGACCGACGAACTCAACTTGGGGCGCTTCGGAGCGACGGCGCTCGGCTCGGCTTCATCTGCCAACTTGGCGCCTGCCAACTTGGCCCAGCGGGGCGCTTTGCCACTACCGCTCCGACGACGAGAAGCACGTTTGGGATCACTCGACGATACGCCACGGCGCCGCCTGTCACCCGGGCTGCGACGTTCGTCGGTGATCGTGGTACCCATCTGACTCCATCGCGTCCGCGGGCGAACGACCCGGGACGGCTCGCCACGAACCGTTCAGTCGAGCGCTGACGGATCGGATCGCGCAAATAGGCGAAGACCGGGGGCCGGTCGCTCAGATTCTGCCACCTGGCCCGCGGTCGGTGCTGAGGATTCTCGATCGATGTAGGCGCGAAGGATGTGATTCCAAGAACACCCCGGACACACCTCGACGCTGAAACACCGGACGCCGGAGATCGACGTGTATTCGCTGATCGAGCGCTGGGGAATCATTCTTCCGTTGTTACGCCCAAGCCCGTCTCCGAACGCGAACGTCACAATCGACGTCTCTGAACTCCCGCACACAGGACAGTCTGAGTCTGAGCACTCCCCGGCATTCTTCGCCGCGACGAGCAGATCGGGCTGAGCATCGCAAATGTCTGCCTTCGATACGCTTCCCGAGCGAAAGCCGGCTATCACCGCTCGGCGCGCCATCGTGTAATCGGTTACGGCGTTCATCTTGATCAGATCATAGATCGACACGGAGCGTGGTCGCCGGACATCGGAGCGTCTGCCTCCAGAGACGAAAGTATCGAGCGCGACGGCGCTGTCGAGAAGGTCTCGCCGACAACGCGCAATCTATTGCGCCGCGGGCCCTAAGACATGAAGGTATGAACAACGCTCAGATCAGCCCGACAAGTCCTGCTCAACGGCCCACACGTCGAGACGGCGGCGAGCTTCATCCGCATCGATCTCCCCCTCGTCGAGGCGGATCTGCATCAAGAAACGGAGTGCCTCGCCGACGACGCGTCCTGGTCGGAGGCCGAGATGACTCATCACCTCGTTGCCGTCGAGTGCCGGTCTCAGTTTCGCCAGCGCCTCGGTTTGCCCGAGTTCGTCGATCCTTGTTTCGAGTTCGTCCATACGCGCTGCGAGACGCGCTGCTTTCGCCGGGTTGCGAGTCGTGCAATCACGTCGAACGAGTTCATTGAGGTCGTCGAGCAAAGGGCCGGCATCGCGGACGTAGCGTCGCACTGCCGAGTCTGACCAGCCCATCTTGTACGTGTGAACCCGCAAGTGCAGGTAGATGAGCTGACATACGTCGTCGATCACGTCTTTCGGGTAGGCGAGCGCACGCAGGCGCTTACGCGCCATCTTCGCACCGGCGGCATCGTGATGATGAAACGAGACTGTCCCGCCCGTATATGCCCTCGTCGCGGGCTTTCCGATGTCGTGCAGGAGCGCCGCGAGACGCAGACGAAGTCGAGGCGACGTCTTTTCCGTCACAGCAATCGAATGGGTCAGCACGTCTTTGTGTCGATGGATCGGATCCTGTTCGAGCCGTAAGCGCGGAATCTCCGGAAGAAATTGGTCGATCAGGTGCGTGTCGACGAGAAGCCACAACGCAAGCGCGACGTCGTCGAGTACAATTGTCTCGGACAGCTCGTCACGGATTCGCTCGGCCGACACGATCGAGAGCCGCTCGCGCTGAGACACGATGGCGGCTTCGACTTCGGTGGTTGGACGCAAACCGAGGCGTCCTACGAACCGCGCCGCTCGCAACATCCTCAGTGGGTCTTCGTCGAACGCTACCGCAGCAGATCTCGGTGTCGCGAGCAAACGCCGCGCGAGATCCTGAACTCCACCGAACGGATCTATCAACTCTCCGTCGGGCAGCGAGATCGCCATGGCATTGATCGTGAAATCGCGCCGCCTCAAGTCTTCGACGAGGCAATGGCCGAAGCGGACCTCGGGTTTGCGTGAACCCTGCTCATACTGGTCATCTCGATATGTAGTGATCTCGACCTTGCGGCCGGCGACGCTCGCGGCGATCGTCCCGAACGCGCGTCCGGTCGCCCAGATGCTGTCGGCGACCGGCGCCAGGATCTCTTCGATTTGGTTGGGTCGCGCGTCGGTAGCAAAGTCGAGATCGGTGCTCACCTCGTCGAGCATCGCATCGCGCACAGCGCCACCCACGACGAACAGTTCGCGGCCCGCTGCGGAAAAAGCGCGCTCGAGCGCGACGATCGCATCGTCGCCGAGCAGAGCTGTCGCGGATTCCGTCGATAAGCGAGTCACAACGGTTAGAGAGTACGCACAATCCGGCTATGAACGGGTCGCCGATCAGCCGTACGCAGATTCCGAAATGTTCGCCGTCGGGTCGATCAGTCCCGACTGCTGCAACATGATCTTGAAGTCGTGCGGGTTGGAAGCCCCTGCCATTGCGTCACGCAAGCTGACCTGACCGGCCCGATAGAGTTCGAAGACCGCCTGATCGAACGTCTGCATCCCGTAGAAACTTCCATCTTTGATCAGCTCATAGATCTCGTGAGTGAGCGTCGGGTCGACGATGTGGTCGAACACCCTCCCCGTCATCACAAGCGCTTCAATGATCGGCAAGCGCCCCGACCCGTCGATTTTGGGCACGAGACGCTGGCTGAGGATCCCTCGCAGCGAACCGCCGATCGACAGACGAATCTGCTTTTGTTGATGCGCCGGGAAAAAGTCGATCAAACGATTGACGGTCTCAGTCGCATCTGTCGTGTGAAGCGTCGAAAGCACTAGATGGCCTGTTTCGGCAGCCGCGAGCGCAGCCCAGACCGTTTCGGGATCCCTCATCTCGCCGACGAGAATCACGTCCGGGTCTTGGCGTGGCACCCGCTTCATCGCGGAATGGAAGTCGTCGGTGTCGATGCCGATTTCGCGCTGGTTGACAATGCCCATCTTGTCGGTGTGGAGGATCTCGATCGGGTCTTCGATCGTGACGATGTGGACCGGACGCGTCGCGTTGATATGATCGATCATCGCTGCGAGCGTCGTCGTCTTGCCCGACCCAGTCGGCCCCGTCACAAGAATCATGCCGCGAACTTCGTTGGCGAGACGTTCCGTCAAAGGCGGCAGACCGAGCGCTTCGAAACTCGGTATTCCCGATTGCACGCGGCGAAACACCAGCCCCACACTGCCACGCTGACGAAACGCGTTCACGCGGAAGCGACCGAGGCCGGTAATCGAATATGCGAAGTCGGCGTCGTTCGTCCGCGAGAACTCGCCGGCGCGGCCTCTCGGCATGATCTCAAAGGCCATCCGCTCGATCTCGGCGGGCGTGAGAAGGTCTTCGGAAACAACCACGAGGTTTCCGTCGACACGGACGCGGGGCGGCACCCCTGCCTTGAGGTGCAGGTCCGAACCACCCCGCTCGGTCAAAAGCCGGAGATAGTCGTCTATAACGGCCAACGAAAGTCCTAAGGTTGCCGGGTCGAGACCTGCGCTACGTCTCTAACTGTGCCTATCGGCACGTCGCCCCACAAAACTTCGCTTCGCTCGTTTCCCGGGGCGATTTTCCGCGCAGTCACGCCGCCCGAAGGGCATCCCGGCCGAAGCAAGTTCGGCCTCGGCGAAATCGGTGAATTGTTACCAAATCCAGCAACCATGCACACTGCCGCGATTTCGGCGGCGTGACGGCGAAATCGCAACCGCACTTCTGAACGGGTTCATTACCCGCCCCTGAAAATGCAGCGGACCGAGCACAAAGTGCGAGGGAGCACTTTTTCAGGGGCTTACAAATCCCAATATGCCTCCATCGTGAAGCGAGCTACTTCGGCAACTGTTTCGGCCCCGCCAACGGTGTCGCCGTCGCCGCGTTCGTCGCGGCAGATTGGTACGTCCAGCCCATTCAGTTCTCGCAGGGTCGCTTCGACAGAGTCGGCAAGAGCCCGCAAGTCGTAACCGCCCTCGAGCATGAGAATGAGCCGCCCGCGGCACAAATCTCGAGCCAAATCACGGACGCGACGACTCAACGCCGCGAACGTCTCCGCGCCCAAGTCGAGGTCGGTGAGCGGATCGTCCCTATGTGCATCGTATCCTGCCGAAATAATGATCCAGTCAGGGTCAAAAGCCGCAGCAACGGGCGCGACCGTTTCGTCGAAAGCGCGAAGGTATGTCCGTCCGCCGGTGCCGCTTGGAAAGGGAAAATTCAACGTCGTTCCCGCGCCTGCGCCCCGCCCGATGTCGGTGATCAACCCGGTCCGGGGAAACTGCGGGTACTCATGCATCGATACGTAGAACACGTTGGGATCTTCGTAGAAGATGTCTTGCGTACCATTGCCGTGGTGCGCATCCCAGTCGAATATGAAAACGCGTTCGCCCTTCTTGGTGAGAGACCGAGCGGCGATCGCGACGCTGTTGAACAAACAGAAGCCCATGCCCGATGCGGTCGACGCGTGGTGGCCCGGTGGTCGTACGAGACAGAAAGCAAAGTCGTCACCGCCATTGAGTCGCTCGATCGCGGTCAATCCGGCGCCCGCTGCGGCTCTGGCGGCAGCAAGTGATTGTTCGCTCATCGTCGTGTCGGCGTCAATGAGACCGCCACCGTTTTCATGGATGCGCTCGAGCGCTCCGACGTATGCTGGCGAATGGACGGCGAGAATGTCGCCGGGGCCGGCCGACCGGGGAGCAACGTGCGTCAAAGACGTATCTAGGTCAATGCGTTCGTGTATGCGCCGCAAGATCGACCGGAGCCGATCGGGTGACTCCGGGTGCCACTTGCCCGTATCGTGCGCTAGAAAGATCGGATCGTAAATGAGTGTCCCCGGCATACGGATGATCTTATGCGCCACCGCCCACGGTCGTACGCAGTCGTGTTGAAACCTCGAATTCGCGCCGCTTTGGAGTGGAACGTGTCGGCCAGCCTGCACGTGTGGAGCGGCGAACACGCTTTCGTCGGACGGTGGCGCGAACTCGACAACGTAGGCATGATCGCGCCTGTTCTTGGGCGACCGTCGCCGAGCGCATCGTTCGTGGAACACTGCTGTGCAACGCTTCTCGACGCCGGATACCACTACGTTGTCACGCCCGCACTTCCCGAAGGCGAACTCGCATCCTTCGTGCGTACAGGATTTGAACACCGCGAGGAACTCCATGTGCTGCACCGTGGCCTCGACGACTTGCCGCCGAACCCAGTGCTCGGCCGCCAACTCCGTCGCTCGCGGCGATCCGATCTCGAACCGGCCCTGTCGATAGACCGGGCGTCATTCGACGAGTTCTGGCGTTTCGATGAACACTCGCTTCGCGAAGCTCAGACGGCGACGCCGCACAGCCGATTCCGTGTCGCTGCGGTCAACGAACCTTCGGGGAGTCACGGGGTGTCCCCGTTACACCGCGGCAGCGCCCCGAAGGGTAATGTCGCCGAGGAGCGAGGGCTGGCAGGCTATTGCATCACTGGACGATGCCGCCGACAGGGGTTTCTTCAGCGACTCGCAGTTGCGCCGCATCTGCGTGGTCGGGGATGGGGCCGAGCACTCGTTTTCGACGCGCTCGGGTGGCTCGAACGGCGTAGGGCCACGAGCTGCGTCGTGAACACCCAAGCCTCAAACAACGCAGCGCTCGAGTTATATCTATCGTGCGGATTCGTTCAGTCGCCAACTGGACTGCATGTAATGGCACGGTCGTTGATTCGACCATGACCGACTTTGGATCGATCACAAGTCGGCGCGTTCGCGGCGCGGTCGGCCGAAAGCGCCTCGTGCGTTGGAGTTGCACGATGTTGTTGGCCACCATGATCCTGGCGTCCGTATTGGTATTTCCGACCGCGGCCACCGGGCAAGCCCAATCTGATGAAGAAGCCGAGTCGACGATCACCGTCACCGAGATCCCGCCGATGGCAACGATCGACGCGCTACTCCCGGTCGCAGTATCGATCGACACGAAACTTGCGCCTGAGGACCTCGAGGTCGTCTTCCGCTTCGGCACCCGCGTACGCAGTTCGGCGACATTCGATCGCATCATCTCAGATCAAGCCTCGTTCTCTTTGCTCGAGGTCATTACCGCGGATGTGACCCGGGACGCGGTAGGCGCGCTCTCTGCTCGCATCGAGCCGGTAGTCGAGCGCAGCGGCAGGTCGGGCCGCGGAAGGCTCATCTTGACCAGAGACGGCGTCTACCCGTTATCGATCACGCTGCGCGCCGCGGGCGGAGGCGAAACTCTCGCTACCACTGGTACGTTCGTCGTCCGGGTGACGTCCGAAATCATCGAGCCATACCGTTTCGCGTGGATTTGGCCACTATATTCCCCGCCGCCCAGCGATCCTACGGCCGCGGTCGATCCGACACTCGCAGATGCCATCGCGCCCAACGGTCGCCTCGACACGCTCGCATCCATCGTCGACCAGACGGATGCCCAACTCGACTTCGCACCAGTCGCCGAGACGGCGGCCGCTCTTGTGAATGCCGCTGAGGAAGACACGACGGATTCTGAACTCGCACTCGGCGTACTCGGGTCGTTGCGGGGCGCCGCGGCGAAACACCGTCCGATCTCGTCGCCGTTCGCGCCGGTAGCACCACCTGGATGGGACGACATCTCAGCACTCGCGCCACGACAGTACGACGCCGCCAACGAGACGCTCGTGCAAACCCTCGGCGCAGAGCCGGCGTCTGACGTGCAGATCGCGTTCGGCGTCCCCGTTCCGACTGCGGCCTTGGAGGTGATGCGGAGTGCCGGCGCCACGACGATCGTTGTCGATCCAAACGCTGTCGACAATGCCGATGAACTCCTCGACGACCAAAGACCCTTCCGATTCGAAGAAAACAAAGAGGTCACGGGGGTCGTAACAGACCCTTCGCTTCGAGCCGACTTCGACTCGCAAGAAGGGCCGACCGCCGCTGCCCAACGCCTTGTCGCGCGCCTAGCGCTGCGTTATTTCGAATCACCGAGCCGTCCACGGGGGGCAGTCCTCGTACCTGCCCTCGATTGGTCACCGAGTCGCGCCTTGTTGTCAGAGACGCTCGGGCGCATTGGCGCCGCCCCGTTCGTCACAAGTTCGACGATCGCTGAGCTGGTCACAACAACTACCTCCGACCAGCCCGACGTCAAGACGGCGTCACTGTCTGACCCGTTCGCTCACCCCGGTCCTGACGAATCTGTCCGGTATGGCGAAGTCCATGACGCATACGCTCGGTTCGGCGCGTACAAGTCGATCTTTCCCAGCGGCCGAGCGCCACGCCAGACCGAGATCGAGAGCCTCGGCTTGCAGTCGGTCGACTCGACACTCATTTCGAGTGGCGCATCAACGACCTACATTGCGGCAATCGACAACGCCATGAGAAACGTGCTCGACAGCGTGCGGATGCCTCGCGATCAGACGATCACTCTGACGGGGCAGTCGGCTACACTGCCAATCTCGATTCAGAACGACTCCGGCGAACCAATCGTCGTCGTTTTGGAACTCGCGTCAGACGACGTGATGTTCCCCGAAGGCGCCACACAGGAACTAACCGTGCCGCCGGTCGCTTTCAGCGCAGAGGTTCCGGTTCGTACGCCCGGAACGGGATCGTTCGACATCGAAGTCCGTTTGTCGTCGGTCGACGGTGCGCTCACCATCGACGCGACGCAGATCACGGTCCGCGCGACGGCAGTCAATGGAGTCGCCGTCGCTCTTTCGGTGGGTTCGCTCGCCTTTCTCGCAATTTGGTGGGTCGTCGTCGCGCACCGCCGACGACGAAAAGGAAAGCACGCTGTTGAACATGTCCCGGCACGCCACGGCACGGCTGACTCTGCCGCTACGCCGGGCGCGAGTCGCCAAACACGGCGATCACCGTCCCTGGACGAGCCAAGTCCGTAGTCTGGCTGCCATGACTACCGGCTCGAAGTCGAACTCCAGCCTGCTGCGTTCGAGCGCGGTGATGGCAGCCGGCACACTCACTTCGCGCATCACCGGACTGCTGCGTGTCGTCGTCGCCGCGGCTGTGATGGGCGTCACAACGAGTCGCCTTGCTGATGCCTACAACCTCGCCAACACCGCGCCGAACCAATTCTACGAACTCGCACTCGGCGGCATCCTCACGGCGGTGCTCGTCCCGGTCTTCGTCGAAGCCCTCGCCAAGAAGTCCGAAACGGACGCGTGGCGGGACATATCCAACGTGTTTTGGGTCGGTCTCGCGCTCGGCGCAGTCGCCTCGATCGTGTTGGCGCTGATCGCTCCGGTAGTCATCGGGCTCACCGGTCCGGACCTCGATCCGCAAGCACGCGGTCTCGCCGTATCCCTTTTGCGACTCTTCGGTGCGCAGGTCTTCTTCTACACGGCGAATGCGCTGTTGGGCGGCATCCTCTACGCGAAGCGTCGCTTTGGCGTACCTGCCTTCGTGCCGGCGTTGAACAACGTGGTCGTGATCGTGGTCTTCTTGGCCTTCGGCAAGCTGTTGGCCAACGGTCCGACGACGAATCTGGACGGCTCGATGACGCTGCTGCTCGGCCTCGGTACGACCGCTGGTGTCGCAGTGATGGCGCTCGCCAACCTGCCTGCGTTGCGAGGCGCAGGCATCCATCTTGGCTGGCATTTCTCGCCGTTCGCTCCGGTGATCAAAACGATGCTGCGACTCGGCGTCTGGCTTGCCGCGTACGTCGCAACCAACCAGGTCGGCCTGATCGTGATCCAGCGCCTCGCGAGCCAAGCCGAGGGTTCGTATACAGCGTGGGTGCAAGCGTCGATGTTCTTTCAGCTTCCGATCGGTCTCCTCGCGACCAGCGTGACCGTTGCGATGATGCCCGGACTTTCGCAGGCGGGCGCCGCAAACGACCTACCGACCTACCGAGCAAGATTCAGTCAGGCCGTCGGGCTCACGATCTTCCTCCTGTTGCCGGCGTCGATCGGGATCGCCTTCCTCGGCGAACCGATCATCCAACTGCTCTTACAGCGCGGGCAGTTCAACGCCCAAGACACAATCCTCGTCGGCAGGGTACTGCGCTACCTTGCCATCGGGCTGGCGCCATTCGGGCTGTTCCTTCTCATCCTCCAGAGCTTCTACGCGCTCAAAGACACCCGCACCCCCTTCGTTGTCAATCTGATCGCCCGTGGGCTCGCAATCGCCGGCATGTTCGCGATATTCGCTGCGGCCGGCGTCGATGGTCTAGCGATCATCTATTCGGCGTCGTTTGCGTTTGCATGCATCCTCGGTTGGATTTTGTTGCACCGAAAAGTCGGAGGCATCGAAACAAAGCGGCTTGCAGCCGGCGTCGGCAAGGTCGTGATTGCCTGTATCCCGCTCACCGCCGTACTCTTGCTTATCGACGCTCTGGTGGGTGATCCTTCAAGTGATCTGTATGCACTGGCCGAAGTAGGTATTGGCGTGCTAGTCGGTGCTGGTACATACGTACTAGCGGCCCACGGTTTGGGCATCGACGAAGTGCGGCAACTCAGGGTTCTGGTTTCGCGTAAATTGGGACACAGCCCGAATGGACACGATAAATCGCCCGAACATATGGACTGACGACCGAGGTCAAGCACTCTCGTTCGTCGTCAAGACAGTGCTCGCTGTCGGAATCGTTGCTCTGCTCTTGTTCGAGTTCGGGGCGCCAGTCATCACGGCAATCACCCTCGACAACGACGCGCAAAACCTCGTCCAGGACATGAACCTCCAACTCGAGAACGCCGACTACGACGTAAAGAGCGTCGCAGCAAAATTCGAACCCCAGATCGAAGAGGCAGGCATCGAGCTTCGTAACGCCGAGATCGTCGAAACCGACCCGAATGAGTTCGTGCTCCGGATAACCATCGCAAAGCCCGCCAGGTCGATGTTCGCAGATAGAATCAGCGTATTCGAAGACTTCTACGACGTCGAGGTCACGGCCGAGACACCCCTGCGCTGATCTCGCGGCGTCGGTCCAATTCGACAGATTTCAAGACTACGTCCACATTGACCTTCGCCCTCGACAAGGGAGGTTGACGGCGCTGGCGACAACCGGGTTCCGACTCGACTTCCATGTTGCGTACTCTTGTCGACAGAGCGAAGACTGGCCGGCACACCGCGACGATTTCACCCGACGGAGACGTGCTCTCGATGCCAAACAAGACGGCGCCAGCCAAAGCGGCACGGCTGCTCGGGCAACGGTATCGCCTCGACGAACCGATTGCCCGCGGCGGAATGGCCGTAGTTTGGCGCGCCACCGATCTACGCCTCGGCCGTCGTGTTGCGGTCAAGGTCTTGCATCCTCGCCTCGCGAACGACGAAAACTTTCGCGAACGCTTTCGTCGCGAAGCGGTCGCCGCCGCTTCGTTCAATCACCCAAATGTAATCACGGTATTCGACACCGGCGAAGACGACTCGTCTCACTACATAGTCATGGAGCTAATCAACGGACCAAGCCTGTCACGACTTCTCGGGCCGACGGGTCGCCTCAACCCGCAAGAGTGTGTCTCGTTGCTACGAGGCGCACTCGCGGCGCTTGGATACGCGCACGATCACGGCGTCGTTCATCGCGACATCAAGCCGGCGAACATCATGCTGTCACCGGACGCGACATCCGGATCAGTCAAAGTCGGAGATTTCGGCATCGCTCGCGCGGCCGCGGGCAGTGACCTGACTGCGACCGGAGCAATCATCGGGACGGCATCCTATCTAGCGCCGGAACAGGCCCGTGGCGAGTCGGTCGACAATCGGGCCGATCTCTACTCGCTCGGATGCGTCGGATACAGATGCCTAGCGGGACGCCTCCCGTGGATAGCCGAGACTGAACTGGCTGTAGCGATGGCGCGCACCATGCGCCCGCCTGATCCGCTGGCGCCGAAATGTCCTGAGGCGCCGAAAAAGCTCGTGCATGTCATTGAAGCCGTTCTCGCTATCGATCCCGCCTCGAGGTATCCGACGGCTGAAGCCATGGCCGCCGCACTGGCCTCACTACGCGGCACGACCATCCGGCATGAGCGCCGAGTGCCTAGCAGCGCCCCGCGCGCCGTCGTTCGATCTGACACTCCGCCTGCCGAAATGTCATCTGACCGCGTACGGGTGACACCCGAGCCCTCAACGCCGGAGCCCCGGCGGTCGCTGCTTGCAGCGCGTCCCGGGTCGGTCGACGCGGCCGGTCCCAAACCCAAACAGGGCGTGGCGGTTCGAAGACAGTCTGAAACCGGTCGCCGGCGCCATCGCGCACAGCGCAGTGATCGCTCACGCCCGATCTACTCCAGACGAGATCGCGCCCGATCGAGAGCTCGGGCTGCGGCACACGCAAAGCGAATGCAACGCGCCCGGCGAACAGCCCTCATCGCCGCCATCACATTTGCCGTGCTTGCAATCCTGTTGATCGGCTTCGTCTCGAATCGCACCGACGAAGCGAGCCCGTCGATTCGTGAGCCCCGCGAACCGATATTCGTGGTCGCTGTCTCCGATTATGACCCACTTGGCGACGGTGGCGACAAGGCCGACTCGACGAGCTATGCACTCGATGGAGACCTAGAAACCGCGTGGCGTACGGAAGGTTACAAGACCCGCGAGTTCGGAAATCTTCAAAGTGGTGTCGGGCTCGCGTTCGACCTCGGATCAGTCGTCGAGCCGGTTCGAATCGATGTCGCGATCTCGACCGAAACAGATTTTTCCCTGTACCGCACCGATCAGGATCCGGCGGACCTCGACGGACCTGACGAGTGGATCGAGATCCCGTCTGCGGATTTCAAGAATGTCGGCGCCAGCGCCACAAACGGTCAGATCACCAAGCTCAGAATCGACACGGGTACTGAGGCTGCACGGTATTGGATGATCTGGATTTCACGACTGTCACCACAAGTGATACAGCGCACCTTTTACTTCACCGAAATTGCGGAGGTCTCGTTCGGTGTCGCCTGAATTGCCGACCTCGACCGGGGCTAGCGGCGTGCTCGCCCGTTCAGGGGCGAGGTTCTTCAGCGAAACCGGCGTAGCCGGTTCACTGTGCTCGTTTGTGTCGTACGGCTGAGATACGATCATCCGATCATGGTTG
>SDBV01001020.1_pt1 | contig 41330 bp, 39 predicted proteins | sample 2277081 | NCBI WGS metagenome assembly SDBV01 (sample SAMN10402039, study PRJNA504765) | marine sediment metagenome | isolation source: marine sediment core GS10_PC15, 223 cmbsf | place: Arctic Ocean: Southern Knipovich Ridge | collected 2010
TGTGTCTGTCGCAGAAGCTTCTTTGACAGATAGTCAAATTGAATCAATTCTTAACCTTCTCGAATCATTCGGGGCGGACACTGCCACCGTGAGCAATGTTAACAGTGCTCTGCGTGGTCTGGCCACCTCTGGTACGGGAGGTGCTGCTGTGTCCTGCTCGTTTTCCCGAAGCCTCACATTGGGATCAACGGGTGATGACGTAAAATGTTTGCAGCAATACCTCAACGCAGCCGGCCACACGCTAGCTGCAAGTGGAGTTGGTTCACCGGGAAATGAAACAAGTTACTTTGGTCCTTTGACCAGGACTGCCGTTGCAAGCTGGCAGGCAGCGAACGATGTTTCACCGGCTGTCGGATACTTTGGCCCGATTTCTCAGGCTAAGTACGGCACAGTGGGTGCAGGCGTGGGTACTGGAACCGGTACTGGAACCGGTACTGGTGCGATTGTCGTTGTTCCTGTAGGAACGGATTTAGTAGTCCAAGCAGCTTCAGATTCTCCTTTAGCTCGGACAATCGGCAGCGGTACTGCTTTCAACCCGGCATTAAAAATTGCCCTCACTGCAGGAGCGGCCAGCGTAAGCATTAATTCCATTACACTGAAGAAAAATGGGTTTCTCACTAACACCAACCTAAACGGTGTTGACGTTGTTGACTCAAGTGGAACACGTCACGGCAATGTTGTTACATCAATCAATGCTGATGACACCATCTTGATTACAATGACGAGCGACCCAGTTACCGTATCAGCTGGAACAACTGAGTACTTAACTATTCGGTTCAACCTTCTAACCGGTAACTACACCGGTACGGTGGGTTTTGCATTGCAGTCAATTAGCTCTGATGCATCTTCGGTGAGCGCTTCGTTCCCAATTACCGGCGCGACGATGAATCTCGTGGACGGCGGTAGTTCTCTCGCAAGCACAACGTTGGATGTTTTGACGTCCACCGGTTCCTCAACGTTAAATGTTGATCCGAATAGCTTACAGGAGATTACAAGGTTCCGTATTGTGGAGTCTGGAAGCAAAGAAGGGGCTTACCTTCACAGCTTGACACTCTACAACTACGGAAATGCGGACGAAGGTGATTATAAGGACGTAACACTTGAAGCTACGGATGGTACGGTTCTTGCAACCACACAGCCATCAGGCCAGAATGTGGTATTTAACCTAGCTACTCCTTACTTTATTGATAAGGGGCAGACAAAGGACTTTACCATAAAAGCAAAGCTTATCGGCGGGACAACCAAGACAATTGAGTTAGTTGTGTACAACAACTACGATATTGACTTGCGTGGTTCTTCAACGGGAATTTCAGTAATTCCTGGTAATGGCTCCACAGACACAAGCTTCCCGGTTGGTAACGGGTACAACAAGCAGACAATTGGTTCAGGGTCATTGACTCTTACGAGAGCATCTGATTCCCCGAGTTCTGCGGTAACCCCGGGTGCAACGAGCGTTTTATTGGCTAAGTACACCGCGAAGCCAACGGGCGAGAGCTACGAGCTTCGTCAGGTAAGTTTTGGTCTTGACCAAGACGATGTTGGTTCTGTTTCACTCTCTGGAACAGTTGTGATGAAAGTTAATGGAGTCATTGTATTCAGCGAAGGCATTTCTAGTTGGGATGTGGATGGTACTGTATTGACAAAAACATTGTCTTCTTACCCGGTTCTTACAGCTGGAGAAGATAGCACAATTGAGTTTGTGGTATCAATTAGCTCATCTGCAACGGCTTCTGATTCATACTTCATCAATGACTTTGACTTTGTTCAGGCAAAGCGGTTGGTTACCAATGATTTGGTTGACCCAACTACTGTAACTCTTGACGGTCTAATAATTGCTATTAACTCAGGATCGTTGGTCGTAACGACGCTTGCGACACCTGTCGCGAACTCTGTTGTAGTCGGTACGAACAATTTTGAGTTTGCTACAATCCAATTGAACGCGCAGGCGAGCGGTGAAGACATCAAGGTAACCAAGATTATTGTGACTGACACTCTTGTTGCTGGGGCCTACTCCCACGTTACAAACCTGTTGATGTATAAAGATAGTGAAACGTCTCCGCTCCCAACGAGTGCAAGCACTGCAACGAATGGGAACGAAGTTACCTTTAGCTTCTCAACACCTGTCTTGGTGACGAAGAGCACACCGGTAACCTTGCACCTGATGGGGGATGTAACAAACAGCACCAGCACACATACCTTCAACGTTTCAACTTCAACAGCCTCTGCCCTAACGGCTGTTGGAGCAACCACTGGTAATTCACTTACCCACGGTTCTGATATTACCTTCGCCGGTAATGGGCAGGCTCAGGCAATTGTTACTACGGGAAATCTTACCATTTCACTGTTATCCGGTTCAGGAGCTTCGCCTTCTATAACTCAAGTGAAGGCCGTTGGCACAAGCGACGAAGTTGTTTTTGCCTTCAAGATGACCTCGCAGTTTGAGGCGCAGAAGATTACTTCTCTGAAGCTTACTGCAACTGGGACAGCTCTTGCTACAACAACATTGAGTAACATCCGTCTCTTCGAGGGATCTAACTCAACTGCTGTTGCTTCAGCACCGCAGTTTGACACCTGTGATGGTACGACGTGTGAAATAACTTTCACCGCAAGCGATAATATCTTGAATAATCCCGTTCCGGTAGCCGGCGTTAACATATACGTTAAAGCCGATATTAGTGCAGCGGGTATTGCGATACTTGGAAACGATTTCAAGTTTAAGATTAATTCAATTGGTGATGTAAAGGTTAAGGGTGCCGTAACAGCATCTACTTCCGGTACAATTGCCGGTACGCCAGAAGCGAGTGCTTCCACGCATATAGTGCCGAGCATTGTTACCGTTGCGGCGGATTCACCCACAGTGGCAACACAGGTTGGTACGGGTTCAGGACAGAAAATCGCTGTCTTTAAGGTAACCAACAATGGTTCCTTCCCGATCTACCTCGCGACCTCGACAGATGCAATCACCTTCTCTAATGGTGGAAGCGCGTCAACGTCACTAACGTTCGCGCTCTACGCATCTGCTGCGGGAGGCACGAACAGCGACACTACCGTACCGTACAGGGCAACGTCAACATCATTTGGAACTTCAACGACGATTCCGTTTGATATGACGCTTATTACCGCCGCAAATACTAAGATTGACGGTGGTTCATGGAGGTACTTGACGGTAAAGACGAACGGTGTAGCTGCGAACAACGATACGTTCCAGCTCGCGGTTAGTGCTCTTGGTAGTATCAAGTATAAGGTTTGGGAATCTGATTACGGATTTTACGGCAATGCGGGTACAACCCTTTCTGATTTGATCATAGATTTGTACACGGATGGCACTCCGTCTCTTGAAACCGTTACTGCAAAGAACTAACCTGATTGTCTGATTTAATAGTTTCCCGATAGCTTATAATCGGACAAAACCCCTCCGACGCATGTTGGAGGGGTTTTGGGTATCTTTGGGTATCGCTTTTCAAAATTATTCCATTCTGGATATAGCTGTGATATTATTTTTGTTATATTCATGAATTACTTTAAGATTTCAAAGTTTTTTCTGTATCTTGTCCCGTTCGGGATAATTATTGTAACTCATTCAACGTTGTTCCCCTTTATTGTGGGGAAGTACGTATGGTTTCGGTCTCTTATTGGTCTTGCGTTTATATTGTTTTTATTGGGACTTCTTTTTGACCATCAGGCCGATTTTTATTGGAACCGTTTTAAAAAAGTTATAAAATCCCCGCTTGTTATTGCAGTGAGTGTATTTGTGGCTGCATTTCTCTTAGCGACGTTATTGGGAATAGACCCTCATTTCTCGTTCTGGTCAAATTTCGAGCGCGGAGAAGGTGGTTTGCAAATGCTCAACCTGTATGTGTTTTTTATGCTTCTTTTCACACTTTTTAGGAGTGAAAATGACTGGAGGAAGTTCTTCTGGATATTTTTGTTATCTGCTCTCTTTATGGTTTTTTACGGCGCCGGAGCCAGTTTAAAATTTGGAAATTTTATAGGCCCTTCTTTTACCGATGAATCATTTCGTTTTCAGGGATCTATCGGCAACCCCGCTTATGTGGCAACATATCTTGTTTTTTCTTTATTCTTCGCCGGTTATTTGCTTTTTTCCAGGTTTAAGCAATTAAGCAAGGGTCAAAAATTCATCTTAATTATTAGCATACTTACATTCGGCGCCTTCTTTTTTCTTGCAGCTACCCGCGGCTCGTTTGTGGGTTTAGGAGCGGGCATATTTGCAGCGCTTTTGTATCTGGCGTACATAAAGAAACCGTGGAGAAAACCCGCTGTAGGCGCGTTGATATTATTGATATTTCTCGCCGGTTCGTTAATTTACTTTCGGGATACTCCATTTGTCAAAAGTATCCCCGGATCGCGGATATTTGATATATCTTTTTCGGCTGAAACGTTTCAGCACCGGGCAATTATGTGGGGAATTGCGTGGGAGGGACTTAAAGAACGCCCTGTATTTGGCTGGGGACCGGAAAGTTATATTCAGATATTTTATAAACATTACAGCCCCGACTACTTTACTCCGGGAAAATCATATGGCGCTTGGTTTGACAGGGCACACAGCGTTATTTTTGATTACCTTGCCGAAACAGGCATCGTAGGTTTTATTAGTTATCTGGGTATTTTTATTACTTTTTTCTGGCAGTTTGCAAGGTCGAATCTTAAGAATCGGACACCTCTTATAGTTGGCGCTCTTCTTCTTGCTATTCCCGTTATGTATCTTGTTCAGGGACTTGCGTTATTTGACGTGTCTGCCACATACATCCCTTTATTTGCCTTTTTGGCATTTTCAGCATTTATGTTTTCGACTGATAAACTAATGTATCAGGAGCAGCATTAATTAGAACAATGATTAAGAAATCAATTATATCCATTCTTATAATTTTATCTTTCCTCTCCGTTTACCTCGGTGCGTACCGCCCGCTTGTGAAAGCACGGCTGTATATATCAGCGCGCCAAGCAGCAGCTTCATTTCGGTCGTTTGAAGATTTAACGGCACGTTATGACGAGGTGTTTAACTACTATTCGCCGATAGGAGATAAGGAAATAGCTAAGTTTTTTTCAACCAGCGTATTGAATTCAACTTCTAATGACGGCCAATCAGAGGAAGTTGCTAAACTACTGGCTGAATACGCAATTTCGTACATTTATCAAAATGATGCAGTTCATTTACTTCAAGCGGCGTATATATATGATTCACTGTGGCAGAAGTTTGGAGATATGGAGTATTACAATGCGGCTGAAGCATATTACAGCCAAATACACGAGATTGGCCCTCGACTGCCGCACGCGCTTCACGGGCTTTTTAGTTTATACTTGAGAAGCGGAGAAGCAGAGAAAGCAAGAGAGATTGGGATGAAAATCCTTGAGTTATGGCCGCAGGATGAACGGGTAAAACTGGCTGTTGAACAGTTATAATGTTGCATTCTATGAAACAAAAGATAGGAATAATTGGTTTGGGGTTTGTAGGCGGCGCAGTGCAGAAGTGGTTTGAATTGCAGAAAGATAAGTATGACCTTTTTTTGTACGATAAGTATAAAAAAATCGGCTCTATTGAAGAAATAAATAAAGCCGATGTCATTTTTATTGCAGTGCCGACCCCTTTTCATGAAGACAGCGAAGGATATGATGATTCAGCAGTCCGTGATGCATTGGGTAATATTGAAAACGGCAAGGTGATTGTTTTGAAATCAACGATAATACCGGGTTCTACCGATAAATTTCAGGAGGAATATCCAAATAAGACATTGTTATTTAATCCGGAGTTTTTAAGGGCGCGCAGCGCGATAAGCGACTTCTTGAATCCTAATCGCCAGATTGTTGGGTATACAACAAAAAAAAGCAAACAAACAGCTCTTAATATTCTTAATATACTGCCTCAAGCTCCGTTTATGAAAATTATGAAAGCCGGAGAGGCTGAGATGGTGAAACTTTTTTGCAATACGTTTTTGGCGACGCGTATTATTTTTGCGAATCAAATGTACGATTTATGCGAGAAATTAGGCATTGATTACGAGGTGGTAAAAGAATATGCCGGGCATGATCCGCGCGTCGGCCACAGCCATTTTGATGTTTTTTATGAAGGTTACCGCGGTTATGCGCAAGCGTGTTTGCCGAAAGATACAAAAGCATTGCTCCAATTAGCTGAAGAGGTTGGTATTGACTTGAGCTTGCTCGGTAAGGTTGATGAAGTTAACGACCGCTTAACAGAAACATGAAAACTATAATGGTAACGGGCGGCGCGGGATTTATTGGCAGTCACGTCGTTGATAGATTAATTGAAAGAGGTGAAAAGGTCGTTGTGATTGATGATTTTAATAATTTTTACAAACCAAATTTCAAGGAAGAGAATATAGCTTGCCACCTTGATAATAAAAATTTTAAGCTTTATCGCGGGGATATTACTGATTGGAAATTTTTAACCAACGTTTTTCAGAAAGAAAAAATAGATAAGGTTTTGCATTTAGCGGCTCGAGCCGGGGTGCGCCCATCAATTAAAGACCCAAATCTTTATCAGCGCGTCAATATCAGCGGTACTCAGAATCTTTTAGAATTGGCCAGAAGAAACCATATCAAGGATTTTATCTTTGCCTCTTCCTCGTCTGTTTATGGTAATCAAAAAAAAATCCCTTTTTCTGAGGATGATTCAGCAGACAGACCGATTTCCCCTTATGGAGCTACTAAGCGTGCGACTGAACTTTTAGCCTACGCATATCATAACCTTTTTGGGATGAACTGCATTGGTTTAAGGTTTTTCACTGTTTATGGTGAGCGCGGCCGTCCGGATATGGCACCTTATCTTTTTACTGAATCTATGTTTGAAGGTAAGGAAATTCAGAGATTTGGTGATGGCACTACTAAAAGAGATTATACGTATGTTGGTGACATTACTGATGGTGTAATGAAGTGTTTAGACAAAAACTTCGGTTACGAAATTATTAATTTGGGTAATAATAAACCCATAACACTCAATGAGTTTATAAAAACTTTGGAGAATATCATTGGTATTAAGGCTAAAATTGTACCGAACCCGGAGCAGCCAGGTGATGTAAAAGTAACCTATGCTGATATTTCAAAAGCTAAAAAGCTTTTAGGATGGGAGCCGAAAACGACTTTATCAGAAGGTCTTGGTAAATTCGTAGAATGGTATAAAAAGTCACGTTTTACATGAGAGTTTTGTTTCTTGCTTCTGATATAAATCAAATCGGAGGTATTCAGCAATATAACCGACAATTTTTAAAAACCCTAAGACGGCTCAATCAAAACATTTTACTTATTGAGCGGCGAGCAGGCGCTTTTTTACCGAAAGCAAAATTTGTATTTAATTTCTTTTGGGGGGCGGTTTCATTTCGCCCGGATATTATAATTTGTGGTCACATTAACTTTTCTCCGATTGTTTATTTTTTGAGTTTATTTTTCAATCATAAATACATTATTATCACCCACGGTCTTGAGGTTTGGGACATAAAAAGCCGCGTTCAATTAAAAGCGCTTGAAAGAGCTTTTTTGATTGTGTCTGTTTCTAACCACACAAAGGGAAAAATCCTCAATCAGTTACCCCACCTCAAGGGAAAAATATTTTTACTCCCCAACAGCGTTGACGACAAAAAGTTTTTTATAAAGGAAAAACCCGCTTATTTGCTTCAAAGACATGCCCTGCACAAAGATGAAAAAATGATTTTGACTGTCGCTCGCCTTTCAGCTGCCGAGAAAATGAAAGGTTATGACAAAATAATCGAAGCTATCCCTTTGATTATGAGAGAAATCCCCACAATTAAATATTTCTTAGTGGGCGATGGTGATGATAGAGTTCGTATTCGACGACTGATAGAAAAATTAGGTTTGGATGATCGTGTGACTATGGTTGGTCATGTTGGCGATGACGAAATCGTTAGTTATTACAACTTGTGTGATGTTTTTGTCATGCCCTCAAAAAGTGAGGGGTTTGGCATCTCTTTTCTGGAGGCTTTGGCATGCGGGAAACCGGTAATTGGTGGAAATCGAGATGCGTCGATAGAGCCATTATTAAATGGGGAGTTGGGTTTATTAGTAAATCCTGATAGTGTGATAGAAATTGCAGAAGCAACTGTTAGAATTTTGAAAAAGAAAATCCAAGCTCACCTATTAGATGCAGAGTTTTTAAGGAGAAGAGTATTAGAAGAATATGGGTTAGACAAATTTAAAAGAAATATTGTAGAATTGATAAAAATTTTGAAACAATGAACCGCCTAAGAAAAAAACCATTAGAAGAGTTTTTAGAACCCACAACTTTACCACAATCTTCGAAGCAAGAAACAGCGTGGCAGAATGCTAATTATGATTGGTGGCAGGAGAATCCTATGCGGTATGACTGGAAATCTAAGGTTGACCACAAAGAGTTTTCTAAAGAGTTTTTCCAAGAAATCGATCGGAGGTTTTTTGCAGATTCGAGAGAGTATTTCCCGTGGGATGTATTGCCGTTTGATAAAATTATTGATTTTGATTCGTTGCAGAAACTTTCTGTTTTAGAGATAGGGATTGGTAATGGAAGCCACGCAGGGCTCTTGGCTCCTCACGCGAAATCTTTTACGGGTATTGACCTTACCGACTACGCTGTTTTGAGCACCAAAGAACGTTTCAAGATATTCGGTCTCAAGGGCAACGTTTTAAAAGTTGATGCGGAATGCTTACCCTTCAAGTCAGAGAGCTTTGATTATGTCTGGAGTTGGGGGGTCATTCATCACTCAGCTAATACAAGAAAAATTCTTGAGGAAATCCATCGCGTATTGCGACCAGGCGGGGAAGCAGCAATTATGGTGTATCACCGCGGATGGTGGAATTACTATTTTATGGGGTTTCTCCGAGGACTCATCTTGGGCGAGCTTTTCAAAACCCGCTCGCTCCACAAAAGCGTTCAGGGACATACCGATGGAGCTCTTGCCCGCTACTATACGTTTCGCGAATGGGAAAAATTAGCAGATGATTTGTTCCATGTTGAGGTGTTATTTACGCTGGGTCCCAAATCTGATATTATCTTGTTGCCAAATATAAGACTCAAGAAACTTTTGAAGAATATTTTCTCAACCGCATTGAATATTTTCCTTACTCGAAATTTGAGAATGGGCGTATTTCTCGTGAGTCGTTTAAAGAAAAAAAATTAGCAGGTGATTTGTTCCACTCTGAGGCGTTATTTACGCTGGGTTCTAAATCTGATATTATCTTATTGCCAAATATAAGACTCAAGAAATTTTTGAAGGATATTTTCCCAACCGCAAGGATAAAAAATGAATAATTACAATCCCCTCGTTAGTATTTGCATACCAGTTTTAAATGGTGCTAAATCAATTCACCGATCACTTGAGAGTTCTTTGCACCAAAGTTACAAGAATATAGAAGTTGTGGTCCTCGACGATGGAAGCGATGACGGTACGGCACAGGTGGTAGAGTCTTACGCGAAGAAAGATTCGCGTGTAAAGCTTGTAAGAAATGTTAGTAATATTGGGGCAGCAAAAAGCTATCCCCAACTTTTAGGTTGTGCAAAAGGGGAATTAAGCCAGATTCTTTGTCACGATGATTGGCTTTCCAGAAATTATGTGGAAGAAGGGGTGAAAATTTTTAGTTTTTTTCCTGAAACTGCCGCTGTCATAGCTCGATGTTTAACCTTAGCTGATAAAGGGAGTGACAAGTTTGAGTTTTTGAATGATAAGAAATTTAAACCAGGCAGCTACTCACTCTCTTATTTTCTAAGAAATACTTACAAGTCGGTTCTTACAATGCTTAGCGCGATTTCAATGATGCGAAGAGCGGATGCTCTAAGGGCAGCGAGTTGGATGGTTCAAGTGATAGAAAAGCCGCCCCTTGACGTTCCTTATGAATTAAAGCAACTCCAATTGCGTGGCTATTGTGCCGATGTTCTCATTCCAATAAAAGCTCTTTCTCAGTACGGTTTTTTTCATATAACTGATAAGTCGACTTACGTTAAAACCGTTCATTCTAACAACATCGGTGCTTATGGGCTAAGCAATACTAGTGCCGAGGCAATTTTCAAGAAATATTTTTACTTAAGATGCTGCTATGATTATCTATTTCGAGATCGTCTAAAGAATTATTCATTTGGTATGAGGACTTTTATGGGCGTTGAAGCGATTATAAATTTTATTGTAAAAAGTAATAATACTCTTTCATCAAGAAAGGATTTTTTCAATTTTTGGAGGACATTCTCTTTAATCGAGAAGTGTGGCATTATCGCAAAATTCTCCCCTAGGCTATTAAGTCGGGGCTTGTCTCGGGCATTGAGACGGTTACCTACAGATTTGAGTAAGAATTTTTACAAATCGGGATATTTCCTTGATGAAAAAGGTAATTTTTCTGCCGTTTGATAAGTTCAGTTAAAATTGCTTAGTGATGTCAATTTATTACTTCGCTTCAAAGAGCTTGTGTTAACTTGCGAAATTTTTAAAAGCAAGCGATAATGCTTTTAAATCAAAATGACCTTACATCATTACATAGAAGAGTCTTTGGAGTTAAAAAAAAATCTTCTGAAGGATGAAGCGTTTGTCGGGGTTATTCAAAAAGCGATAGATATCTTAAGTGAGTGTTATCGACGCGGCAATAAGGTTTTAATTGCAGGGAATGGCGGTAGTGCTGCAGAAGCACAGCACTTCGCAGCCGAGATTATAAGTGGTTATAAAAACTTTGAGAGAAAAGGATATCCGGCAATTGCCCTTACAACCGACAGCTCAATTCTCACCGCTTGGAGCAACGATCACGATTTTCACACCTTGTTTGCGAGGGAACTTGAGGCGCTCGGGCAGGTAGGAGATGTATTTATAGGAATTTCAACGAGTGGAAATTCAAAAAATCTTATTGGAGCGGTAAAAAAAGCGAAAGATATGGGAATTCAAACTATTTGTTTTTTAGGTAGAGATGGCGGCAAGCTCAGGGAAATAACCGATCACTCTATTATTGTCCCTTCACATAATACTCCTCGTATTCAAGAAGTGCATATGCTTTTAACGCATATGATCTGTGAAGAAGTTGAGAAGACAACCCTTGTTTAAAATTGGACTAACTTTCTTTAGCTTCTAAAACTTCTGCAACCTCTACTAGATTAGCGACCCGGAAGTCTGCTTTTACAGTTTCCGGATATTGGCTGTTTATAATCCTGAATGTCGTCCCGCCACAATTTTTGCCAAATTCAATATCAGAATCTTTATCACCGATAAAATAACTTTTTGCCAGAACAATGTTGAATTCTTTAACCGCCTTTTCGGCCATCCCTGTTTTAGGCGTCCGGCAGTTGCACCTGCCCGTAAAATCAGGATGGTGAGGGCAGATATAGACTTTCTGAATGCTAATTCCTTCTTCGGCCAAGCGAACCAATAATTCTTCATTAAACTTTTCGGTATCCTCTCTAGTATAATAACCTTTTGCAATGCCAGCTTGGTTGGTGACGATAATAAATTTAAAGCCTAAGAATTGTAATTTTCGCAGTCCCTCGAATACACCAGGTAAAATTTCCATATCTTCAATCTTGTACGGCCTTGTGTCTTTCACAAGCACACCGTCGCGGTCAAGGAAAAAATATTTACTCATTTTTGACTCCTCGCTCATAAAGAAAAGTTATAGTTAGTATATTTCTTTTTTGATTGCGGGTACGATACTTTTATTGAGTGGGCTTGGGAGAATGCGGCCGCGGGTAGGGTGTTTCACGCAAGCGGCCAGAGATCTTGCGGCTCGGAAAAACATTTCATCTTTAAATTGTTTTATTCTGTTATCAAGCGTGCCGCGGAAGATGCCAGGGAACGCAAGAGCATTGTTTACTTGGTTTGGGAAGTCGGATCGTCCAGTCGCTACAACGAAAGCATTTCCTTGTTTTGCTTCCTCGGGCATAATTTCGGGAACCGGGTTTGCGAGCGCAAAGACAATCGGTTTTTCCGCCATGCTTTGAATGTGCTGTTTTTTAAGCATTTTCGCGGACGATAAGCCGATTACGGCATCAGCTCCTCTTAGCGCGTCATCAAGTGAGCCGGTTATGTTTTGAAGATTTGCGAATTTCGCGAGTTCTTTTTTGTGTTTGTTTAAACCTCCTCTTTTTTTGTTAATAATACCTTTACGGTCGACAACAAGAATGGTGTGCGCGCTTTTTTTCCTCTTTTTTATTTTGCTCAGGTAGAAGGATATTAATTTCGCCGTTGAATATCCTGCCGCACCGGCACCGATTATAACAATTTTACTTTTTCGGATATCTTTTTTTACCACCTTGAATGCGTTTATAAGTCCTGCAAGAACCACAACTGCGCTCGCGTCTTGGTCGTCGTGCATGACGGGGATGGAAAGTTTTCTACGGAGCCGGTCTTGGATTTCAAAACAGCGCGGGGCGGATATATCTTCCAGGTGAATACCGCCAAAAACTGGAGCTATATATGCAACCGTTTTAATAACCTCTTCTATATCTTGTGTATTGAGTACAATTGGAAACGCGTCAATGTCAGCAAATTCTTTGTAGAGAAGCGCTTTTCCTTCCATCACGGGAATAGCGCCTTCGGGACCGATGTTACCAAGACCTAAAACCGCAGACCCGTCTGAAACGATGGCAATGGCGTTGCTTTTTAGCGTATAATCGCGCGTTTTGCTTTTATGTCTTGCAAGGTAATCCGCTACAATGCCTACGCCAGGAGTGTAGTATATACTCAGATCTTTCCGTGAACGGATGTGCACATTCGCTCGCGTGCCAATTTTCCCCGGTATTTTTTTATATATTGCAAGAATGCGTTTAAGGTTCATGTAAATTCTATTATAGACAAGAATTATTGAAATAGTAACTTGATGATTTTACCCCTGCATTTTTAGCGGAATTGACAAGACAAAATTGCTGTGCTATAATTCTTATGGTTCACTGACTTATAAATAAATCTTTCTGAAGTGAGGTGTTATTATGGACAAACTTGTTGCGTTGGAGATTCCAGGCTCAACAAGATTATGGTTGAATACGGTGATTGCAGATTTGCGGTCGCGTTATACGTCACCTGCCGTTTCAGGTTCCCACGACTATACTCACTGTGAGCGTTTAGTGCGATGGGGAGGGCAGATTCAGGGATTAATGGGGCTTGAGCACCCGTTAGTGTTTGACCCACTCGAGTATGAAGCCGCGTGCTGGCTTCATAATTTGGACCGAGTACATGATTGCGAAGATTTCAGAAAAGAGTGTAAGGGCTTGCTTGCACAAAGCCCTTTTTCTGAGGAAGCGCAAGACAGGATTTACGATACTGTGTTTCAGCACAGTAAGAAGGATGATGACCCCGGTGATTCTGATCTGCTCCAGGCCCTGCGAATTGCCGACAAGGTGGATCGTTTCAGCGTGAGCGGTGTTCTTGGAGCCGGTCAGTATGCTCCTCATCTTCTTCCGTACAATCCTGACGCGCCGTTCGGTTACGAATCTACTGAAGAAGAGCATGTAAATGAAGCAGATCTCTACAGACTTTTCTTCCGTCCTATCGAGTGGTATGCCATGTTGCCTTCTGACGATGCGCGGTTGCTTATCCCGCGTCGCTCCCTTCGCTACGCGATCGAGACAGTTCGTCTTTTGGCGGAAGAAGCAGCTTGGCATGCTGGTGTGCCGAACAGAGTGGAAGATGATTTGAGGGAGGCATTGGGACCGTATTACGAGGAAGTTTGCAGGATTTGCCGTTGAGAAAATAAACTTAGCCCCCGGCTTTACAAGGTCGGGGCTTTTGTTTTATTCTTGAGAGTGATAACAAGAAAAGTGAAAAGTGAAATGAAAGGCGTAAAAATCGTAAAAATAGAGCCAGTTCATGAAGATGAGAGAAGGGCGCTTATAGAGGTGTTTAACGGTGAGTTTGTGGCAAAGCAACTTAAAGTTCTCCACATTAAAAGTGATGCAGTGCTCGGTAATCATTATCATCCCTACCGGCAATTTTTCTATATGATGAAGGGAGGAGCAGACTACGCTTTTGTTAACATAAAAAACGGTGATAGAGAGGACGTGAAAGTTAGAGAAGGTGATTTTATTATCATAGACAAAGAAATTGCGCACAGGGCATTGCAAAAAGGAGGAAATATTATGGTGGAAGGAAATGAAGAAAAATATACTTCTCCCGAAATTGACGATTTAAAATATATTATTGAAGATTAAAAAATATTTAAATCTAAAACAATGACTAAAAATTTAATTACAGGTCCAGGATTCGTCGCTTCGCATTTGGCAGATTATTTACTGGAGAAAAGCGAAGAGGTTTTTGTTACGACAAGATGGACGGATGATAAAAGCGCGTTTGATCACATCAAGGATAAAGTAAATTGGATTCCCATGGACTTAAATGATTTGAAAAGTTGTATTGATGCTGTGGCGGAGTCCAAGCCAGATGTGATTTACCATTTGGGGGCCCAGAGTTTTGTGAATGATTCGTTTGTTTATCCGGCGGTTACAATCCAAACTAATACTATTGGTACGCTTAACCTGTTGGAGGCGGTCAGAACTCTAAGGGACCGCGTGAGCAAAGAATTTAACCCACTTATCATTGTGGTGAGTTCAAGCGAGGTGTATGGCGACGTCCCAAAAGAAGAAACACCAATCAAAGAAACTCATCCGTTCAGGCCTGCGAACCCATATGCCGTGGGTAAGATTGGGGAAGACATGATTAGCTACCAATATTGGAAAAGTTATAACTTGAGAATAATCAGAACGAGATTTTTTACGCACACCGGAGCACGAAGAAAGATGCTCAGTGCAGAATGCAATTTTGCCAGGCAAATAGCGCTTATAGAGAAAGGAAAACAAGAGCTGATTTTGAAGCATGGAAATTTAAATTCAGTAAGAACATGGGCAAACGTTAAGGATGCGGCGAGAGGATACCATGAATTGTCAAAAAAAGGAAAAGAAGGAGAGGTATACAATATTGGAGGGACAGAGACAAAGACTGTGGGTGAAATGTTGGACTATATGTTGAGTCTTAGTCCAATGAAAGACAAGATAAAGTTGGAAAAAGACCCAAGTTTAATGAGGAAAAGCGATGTAAATCTTCAGATAGTAGACACTACAAAATTCAGGGAAGTTACAAACTACGAGTTCAAAATCCCTTTCGAGCAGACAATACAGGAAGTTTTGGATTGGTGGAGGGATAATGTATGAGGGCATTAAGTAGGAAAAGGACAGATCACTTACTTCATTTCATAGGTTGACTAAACCTGTGCTGATTATTATGCAAAGAGAAAACAAAATACTAAATCGTAAATCTAAAGACTCACGTCAAGAGCTTCTTGAAACACTTTACAGAAAGACTTATCGTATCCGCCGCGCCGAGCAGGCGATTATTGAGCATTACAACGAAGATGATATGAAGACGCCTATGCATATGTCGATGGGGGAAGAAGCAATTACGGCCGGCGTGTGCACCGCCTTAAAAAAAGGGGATAAACTATTTGGTTATTACCGGAGCCACGCCCTTTATATTTCTCGTACCGACGAGACTGAAAAATTCTTCGGTGAAATGTATGGCAAGGTTGACGGTGTTCTAAGGGGTAAGGGCGGATCAATGCACTTGACGGCACCTGAGGTCGGCCTTATGGCGGTCTCAGCAATAGTTGGCAGTACCGTTGCGCCGGCAGTAGGGGCTGCATTTGCTGAAAAGCAGAAGAGAACGAAAAATATCGTTGCAGCTTTTTTTGGTGATGGCGCATTAGAAGAAGGTGTGTTTGCTGAAAGCTTGAACGTTGCCTGTCTATACAACCTGCCTGTGCTTTTTGTTTGCGAAGATAATGGCCTAGCGGTTGATGTTACTGCCCCTGAACGGCAGGGTTTCCGTTCAATCCGAGATGTAGCCAAAGCTTTCCGTTGTGATTATATATATGATGATACGACCGACGCAGAAAAAATTTATAAGTTAGCGTCCCGTGCTCGATCCGATATCCTTGCTTCCTATCGTCCTGTTTTTCTCCATTTAAAATATTATCGTTTTCTTCAGCATATAGGGATTAACAACGATTTTGATAAAGATGCCCCCCTTCCCAAAGGTGGTTTTGAGAAGGCCGGCTATCGTTCTTTCGATGAATATAGACGCGCTTTAAAACACGATCCGGTTAAGATTAACCGAAATAAACTTTCAGGAGTAGGTTGCTCACCTGATGATATTGAAGCAATTGAAGAAAGTATTAATAAAGAAGTGATAAGCAGTATCGAAAAGGCAAAACAAGCCCCCTTCCCCGACGTTGGTGAAATTAACGATCACGTTTTTGCCCATTCTTAATTGGAAAACCTATGAACATGAATGCCATTCAAAAAAATATGCACCAAGAAACCTCATTGAAAAGAACGATTTCTTATGGTGACGCTATAAATGAAGCGTTGCTCCAAGAAATGGAGCGAGACGAGCGTGTTTTTGTGTATGGTATCGAAACCAAAGCATTCGGCAGCTTAAAAGGTCTTGAACGATTTGGTAAAGATCGATTTTTTGTAACGCCTCTTTCAGAAGAAGGAATGACCGGCTTCGGATTGGGTGCTGCTATGAATGGCCTTCGGCCAGTTCACGTTCATATCCGAGTAGATTTTCTTATTCTTGCGATGAACCAGCTTGTTAATATGGTTTCTGGTCTCCATTATAGCTCTATAGGAAAACTCAAAGCACCTTTTCTTATAAGAGCGATTATCGGTCGTGGTTGGGGGCAGGGCTTTCAGCACTCAAAGAGTTTGCAGTCTATTTTTGCGCACATACCTGGACTTAAGGTTATTATGCCAACAACACCGTACGACGCGAAAGGAATGATTACCGCTGCTATCCGCGATGATAATCCGGTTATCTCTCTTGAGCATCGTTGGCTCTATTGGCAAGAGGGAGAAGTTCCCGAGCGCCAATACACCGTTCCTATTGGTCCCGCTCAAATTTTGAAAGAGGGTAGTGATATTACTGTTATTTCGACTTCCTGGATGAACGTTGAGGCAATGCAGGCGGCCGAGATTCTATCCAGGCGCGGTGTGAAGGTAGAGCTTGTGGATGTAAGAACCCTTGCTCCGCTTGACGACGAAATCCTTGTCGCTTCAGTGAAGAAGACCGGGCGGTGTATTGTTGCTGATACTGATTGGGTGGTCTATGGCGCAAGTGCGGAGATAGCTTCGCGTGTTTATCAAAAATGTTTCGGGCACTTGAAAGCGCCCATTGAACGGATTGGTTTTGCGCATGTGCCTTGCCCCACCGTACGCGTTCTTGAAAATCAGTTTTATCCTAATGCAGCAACGATTATCCGGGCGGTCGAACGCCAGCTAAAACTTTCACCGACCGATTTATCAAAAGAAAATTTCTACAGCCATGAAAACAGATTCAAAGGACCTTTTTAAGGGCAAAAATGTTTTAGTTACCGGTGGAACGGGCACTATAGGACCAGTTCTCGTGAAAACTCTTCTTGAGAGTGGGGCTAATGTTCTAGTTGTTTCTATTGATAGTGAGGAAAGAGCGAGGGCGGTTCTTGGTAATACCTCAATGTTTCGGTGGGGAGATTTACGTGATTATAAAACCTGCTTAGAAATCTCGGAGAATCAGGATTTTGTTTTTCATTTAATGGCGGTAAAAGCAAATACACAATTGGGCTTTTCGAGGGTGGCTAGTGCTTATGTACCGTTTTTGCTTTGCAATACCAACATGATGGAAGCCGCTTTTCGTTCCGGTGTTAAGCGATATATGTTCGTTGGTAGTATCGGGGAATATCCCCCTTTAGCAATTCGTCATGAGGACGATATGTGGAAAGGGTTGCCAGAAGCCAATGATCGTTACATGGGTATTGCAAAGAGAGCTGGAGAGGTGCAGGCCGAAACTTATCTCCACGAGCACGGATGGGATGCGGTAAGAATTGTGAGGTTATCGAATGTCTACGGTCCTTATGATGATTTTGATCCTCGTACTGCTCACGTGATCCCTTCGCTGATTAGAAGAGTGGTTGGCGGGGAAAATCCAATTAAGGTAGCCGGTGATGGCACGGCGGTAAGAGATTTCATCTACTCGGAGGATGTTGTCGGGGGTATGATGTTAGCGATGGAAAAAGCGCCACCGTGCTTCCCGATTAATTTGGGAAGCGGGCAGGGTTGTACTATTAAAACTGTTGCAGAAACAATTGTGGATCTTGTATCACCAAAACCTGAAATAGAGTGGGATCTGTCTAAACCAACAGGTGACCAAACAAGAATACTGGCAATTGAGAGAGCGCGAGAAGTGCTTGGCTTCGAGCCAGAAACACCTTTAAGAGAAGGTCTTAAAAAAACAGTAGAATGGTATATAGCTAATACCGATTTAGCAAATCATCGGGGAAAAGAACTTCATGGAGACTCCTAAAAAATTTTTTAATGTTTCGGCCGCCGAACTTCTGGACCGTTTGACGATAAGCCAAATTAAGGAGATTCTAGACCGCAAAAATGTGGTCAGCCACGAAGAAGAGCTTATAAAAATTGAAGAGGCTTTAGACAGTTTTTTCCAGCACAACCCAATTTACCTAAGCGCTTATTTTATTCGTTTAGTTGTCGCTTTAGCTCAAATAAATTTGCATATATGGCGAACTAAAGAATTTATGAGCAGAGAGGGCCAGTTTAATGAAAATATGAAGTTAGCCCATCAATTAAATGGTGTTAGAAATCAACTAAAAAACCTTCTTTCACAAGAAACTAACCCAAGACAGGTAGAAAAAAAAACGAACATTCAGACCGAAAATTTAACAGATTGGAGAATGAGTATTTTGGAAGGCAAAGGATACTCCAAAAAGTCGCTAGAGAGGTTGAGTGATAAAAATAATGAATTTTCCGACAGTGGTTCATACTATCCCACCCTCACTGATCTTATAGATGATGTTACGATAAGCCAGATTAAGGAAGCCATTTTCAAGGGAGATGACAGATTAATCTATAAAAACAAGCTTTCCGAACTAGATCATGATATTGATGCAGTTCTTGGTAATAAGATAAAAGTTAGCACTCGTCTTATAAGGCTTATAACTTTTCTGGCCCAAGCCAATCTTTGTGTTTGGTACAACAAAGAAAGGATGCAACAAGAACCTAAAAAGTATTATGAACTTTTAGAGTGGGCTCAGGATTTAAATAGTCTCCGCAATTATGTTCGGAATCTGCTAATGGAGGAATTTAAGGAGGCAAGTCCAGCTCAAAAAAGGGCGATTTTCTTCGGCTCTAAAAATGAGGAGTGGTATTCAAGTATCATTGATTTAATCACTGGTAAAGGTTCGAGCAAAAGCGAAAAAAACATATTAATGCTCGACTCAGAAAACTTCGCTGAGATTTTTGGTATAAAGATCAACGAATTGCCACCAGATTCTTTGAAAATAATTCGAGAAAAAGATTTTAGATACGAAAAAGTGAATTCCTTGTCTCGCGACAAAGTCATTCTTTCCATTCTTAAAAGAATTAATACAGGCGATTTTTGGGTTTCGGGGAAAGATAAAAAAGATGTGTGGGAGAAGGGTTGGTCTGAAAATTTAGAAACTTACGAAAAGACGAAGAATATAAACGACCTGACTCCTAAATTTCTTAAACCAAATCAGGTGCTTAGGTTAAATGGAGAATATATCAAGCCGGCAGATCAAAATTTTGAGTTTAATTTTGTTGATGTGTATCGGCGGTGGGCCTTTCAAACCTTTCTAAAAGATGTTGAAAAAATCTATGAATTTGGTTGTGGTTCTTGTCAGCACCTCATTACTTTAAAGAAAATTTTTAAGGATAAGGAGCTGCATGGTTTAGACTGGGCTCCTGTTTCCGTAGAAATTATAAAAAAATTAAATAAAGTTAACAGTTGGAATATTAAAGGTCGCGTCTTCGATATGCTCAAACCCGACGAACGAGTGGATTTAGGCTACGCAAGCGGTGTCTTAACAGTGGGTACTATGGAACAGCTTGGTAAAAATTTTGAACCTTTCTTGAAATTTTTGTTAACAAAAAAACCCCGCGTTGTTGTTCACTTTGAAACCATTAGAGAATTTTATAATGACTCTGATCTCGCTGATTACCTTGCTATCCTTTATGATGAAGCCAGAAATTATTTGAGGGGTTATTTCGATTATCTTAAACAGCTAGAAGATGAGGGTAAAATTTCAATCATTAGGGCACGTCATATTTCTTTCGGCAGCATGTATCATGATTCTTATTCTTTAGTGGTTTGGAAACCAACTTAAGGTAGTATGGGAATCAAAGAAATTGGAAATTTGAGGCTTCCGGTCATTGGTCAGGGGGCGGGTGGTAACGACAAGATCAATGATAGTCACCGCATAAAAATTATTCGGGCTGGGGTAGAATTGGGCATGACATTAATCGACACAGCAGAAGCTTATCAAGAAGGGTATTTGGAAGAAATTGTGGGTCGGGCCATTGTCGGTTTGCGGGATAAGGTTTTTATTTCAACAAAGTTTAGCCCCATTCATAACGACGCCAAAGGTGTTAGGAAGGCTGCCGAAGGCAGTCTCCGGCGGCTTGGTGTTGACCACGTTGATCTTTATCAAATTCATTGGCCTAATCCCTCTATCCACATTGAGGAAACCATGGATGCTTTAGGGCGCCTTAAAAGAGAAGGAAAGATTAAACATATCGGCGTCAGTAATTTTTCTTTGAAAAAATTTACTGAAGCGCAAAAAGTTTCCCATGAAAAAATTGAGTCTAATCAATTGGAGTACAATCTTGTTGAGCGGGGAGCAGAATTCGACTTTTTCCCTTATTCTGAAAAAAATCAAATCCTGGTTATCGCTTATACACCTTTACTTGTGCCTATCAAGAATCGTGAGTTCTTAGAATCGTTGGCTCAAAAGTATAGAAAAACAACTAGGCAAGTAATTTTAAATTGGCTCATTTCACACAAAACGGTAGTTCCTATCCCCAGGACATTAGATTTCAAACACTTGCGTGATAATGCAGTGGCCGCCGACTTTGAAATGAACAAGGAAGATATTTTAGAAATAAGCGATATTTTTAGTCCAAAAATTATAGAAGTTCTACCTTCACAAATTAAAGTATTACCCTCTTTGGTTGAAACAGTTTACACTACGCTTGAGGAGGCATTAAAAAATAGCGCCAATCTTACTCCGAGTCCTTTTGATCTCGCAAAAGACGTTTTGGGAGACGGGCTTTTAAAACCAGTACAGCTTATACCCACCTTGGATAAATCCGGAAAGTATAAATTCGATTTGATTGGCGGACGTCTGCGTTACTGGGCTTGGGTGATAGCACACAATGGTCAAAAACCGATACCAGCCTACGTGCGTGAAAATTTGTGATTCCTTGCTTTTGCACTGCTCACTCATTATTATTAATTCATGGAAAACACCAGTTTTAAAAGTTATACGAGCGAAGAGATAGATAACTATTTAAAAGAAAACCCAGAAACTATTGTTGCTTTGGCTTATTTTGATAAGGTAGGGCTGTTTTCATAGTTGAGTCTGAAGCGTTACCAAGGTTTTAATGAAAGAGTCGATTAGTCAAAAATCCAAGAGGTGGTTGAATGATAAAGAGTACCGCTTTATTTATAGTCGGGTTCCGCGTTTGTGTGTTGATATCTTGATATTCACAGAAGATGGTTTTATTTTGACAAAGCGGGGTATTCCGCCGTATCGCGGAACGTGGCATTTCCCCGGCGGAGGTGTTCTCTATAGAGAACACCTCGATAAGGCTATAAACCGACTCGCGAGTACAGAGGTTGGGGTTAGTGTAAAGAAACTCACTACGTTAGGATATTGCGAAGTAGTTAAGGAAGAACATACGTTTAGACATAGTGTAAGCATAGTCTTTGCGGTAAAAATAAGGTCTGGATCGTTGCGTGAGAGCGAACAGGCGAGAAAAATAAAGTCGTTCAAACGAATTCCCTCCAACACAATCCCGGAACAAGGAAAGTTTATGCGAAAACATTGGCGTGAAATTAAGAAGATAATGGATTCACGAAAGTCATTGAGAAAATGATAGATGAAAAAGTTTTAAAAAGTTTCAGCGGTAAAAAAGCCCTCGTAACAGGCGGTACCGGTTTAATTGGCCGCCAAGTTGTATCTATTCTTTGCGATGCGGGAGCAAAAGTTACTTCTGTTTCCTTGGATGATTTAAAATTAGACGAGCGGGCAGAGTATATAAAGGAAGATTTAACAAGTTTTGAAACCTGTAAGAGCATAACTAAGTCCGTTGATTTCGTTTTCCATTTAGCCGGCATAAAAGGTTCCATTGAAGTTACAAAAACAAAGCCCGCAAGTTTTTTTGTGCCTCTTCTTATGATGAATACGAACATGTTAGAGGCGAGTCGCGTAAATAGCGTAAAAAAACTTGTTTACACCAGTTCTATAGGCGTATATTCGAGCGCTGAAGTTTTTCGAGAAAGTGAGAATTTAGGAGGAGAGCCTATGGATATGTTTCCCGGTTGGGCCAAGAGAATGGCGGAATTACAGATTAAGACGTATAAAATCCAATACGGACTCGAAAATTTTGCTATTGTCCGACCTTGTAATGTCTATGGTCCTGGTGATAACTTTGATCCGAAAAACGCCATGGTAATTCCTTCACTTATGCACCGGATTTATAAAAAAGAAGATCCGGTTGTAGTATGGGGCGATGGCAACGCCATCAGGGATTTTGCTTACAGTAGAGACATTGCAGAAGGTATTATCTTGGCACTTTGTTATGGCACGCAAGGCGATTTTATTAATTTGGGAAGCGGGCAGGGATATTCTATTAAGGAACTTATTGAAACGCTTAATTCGTTTTTGGATTTTAATTACGTTTTTGATAAAACAAAATCATCCGGATTTCCGCGGCGGGTGATGGACATTTCGCGTGCAAGAGAATGGGTTCATTATAATCCCCAAACGTCATTAAAGGACGGTTTAAAAACAACATGGGATTGGTTTCTAGAAAACCAAGGAGAATATTTAAAAAAGCATAACTATTTTGTAGAAAAATAATTATTTATGTCATATTTTAAAAATAAAGAAATTCTTGTTGCGGGAGGAGCGGGTTTTGTTGGTTCAAATTTAATTAAGAAATTATTGGAGCTTGGCGCAAACATTCGTGCAAGTTGGCACAAAAAACCACCTCAGATAGAAGATGAACGAATTGAGTACGTTCAAGTAGACCTTACAAAAAAAGAAGATTGTTTGAGAGTCGTTCAGGACATGGATTATGTTTTTATGTGTGCGGCTAATACTTCTGGTGCAGCCGTTATGGAAAAGACGCCTTTAGTTCATGTGACTCCGAATGTAATTATGAACGCGCTTATGCTTGAATCGGCCTACGAAGCTAAAATAAATAAATACATATGGTTAAGCAGTAATGCTGTTTATCCGGTCACCGATTATCCGGTAAAGGAAGAAGAAATGATGTCTGGACCGCCTTTTTCCAAATATTTTCCGGTAGCCTGGATGAAAAGATTCGGTGAAATTCTTTGTGAGGTCTATAGCACCAAAATTAAAAATCCCATGAAAATAGTTGTCATAAGACCGGCAAACATGTATGGTGAATATGATAATTTTGAGTGGGAAACTTCCCATATGGTCCCGGCTTTGATTAGAAGGGTGGTTGAAAAACATAACCCTATTGAGGTTTGGGGCGATGGTAAGGATGTAAAAGACCTTATCTATATTAAAGACTTTGTTGATGGGTTGCTTTTGGCGGCTGAAAAACTTGACTATTTTGAGCCTATCAATATTGGCACGGGAGTTCCTGTAACGGTTGCAGATGTTTTAAACGCCGCCTGCGCCGTCGAGAATTATAATAACGTAAAGATAATTTTTGATACTTCTAAACCGACCATGATTCCAAAAAGGCTTATAAACGTTTCTAAGGCAAAGAAATTATTGGGTTTCGAGGCCAAAACGACTCTTTATGAGGGGATAAAAAAGACAATCGAATGGTACAAAGTGAATTTAGCTAAATAACACTAGACGTTTTTAAATTTTAAAAGGACTATGATTATCTCACGAACTCCGCTTCGGGTATCATTCTTCGGCGGAGGCACAGACTACCCTATGTGGTATAAAAATAATGGTGGTGCGGTTCTTAGCACCTCCATTGATAAGCACTCTTTTATTCAGCTAAGGTATTTACCACCTTTTTTTGATCACAAGCACCAACTTACGTATAAAAAAAGGGAAGAAATAAATGATATTGATGAGATTAAGCATCCTTCAATAAGAGAATGTTTTAGGTTTACAAACGTGAAAGAGGGATTGTCATTGTCATACTCAGCTGACTTACCATCAATGACCGGTCTTGGTTCCAGCTCTGCTTTTACCGTCGGCCTCTTAAATGCTATCTATGCTTTAAAAGGTTTGATGTTCGATAAACACAAATTAACTCGGGACGCTATTCATGTTGAGCAGGATTTGATTAAAGAAAATGTTGGTTCTCAAGATCAGACAGCCACGGCCTTTGGTGGTTTTAACAAAATAGAGTTTAGTGGCAACCATAATATAGTTGTAAAGCCCGTAGCGATTAGTTCCAAGAGGTTGGGAGAACTTCAAAATCACTTAATGCTATTTTTTACGGGTTTTGCTCGTTATGCTTCAGAGGTTGCCGCTGAACAGATTAAGAATATTTCAAAAAAGGAGGAAGAATTGATTCGTATGAGAAAGATGGTTGAAGAGGCAGAGGATATATTATTGAACGGGGAACTCGATGATTTCGGTAGATTGTTGGATGAAGGATGGAAATTAAAGCGTAATCTCTCATCAAAGATTTCTAATTCTTTTATTAATCAGATATATGAAACGGGTAGGAAGGCAGGTGCTTTGGGTGGAAAAATATTAGGCGCCGGCGGCGGAGGCTTTATGCTTTTTTTTGTAAGGCCCGAGGATCACATTAAAATTAAGAACGCCTTAAGCAATCTTTTACATGTTCCTTTTAAATTTGAGAAGCAAGGAAGTCAGGTAATTTACAAAGAGTCTGATAATTTATGAATCCCACACATAACAAAGTTATGTGTGGGATGAAAGCCATCATCCAAGCGGGGGGATTAGGTACTCGACTTTATCCGATTTCAGATAAGCTTCCTAAGCCGCTTTTTCGTGTTCGGGGCAAAACAATTTTGGATCACATTATTGATTTTTTGAACAGTTATAATATTAAGGAAATTGGTATTGTGATAAGCAAAAAGCATCAAGATGTTTTTGAATATTGGTTAAAGCACAGAATTCATAATTCGCAAACTAAACTAGAATTATTTGTAGAAAAAAGTCCATCAGGAACTTTTGGTTGGCTGCGTAATCTTAAGCATTGGTTGGGTGGGGTTTCTTTTGTCCTGATGAATGGAGATGCCTTGTTGGATTTTGATATTCATGAGGTGAAAAATTTTCACAACAAACATAAGCCATTAGCTACAATCGCGCTTATGAAAGTAAAAAACCCAAGCGAAGGCGGCGTTGTTTCCCTTAACAGAGAGGGGTGTGTTGTGGGTTTTTCTGAAAAGTCAGAGCAGGCTGATAAGTCAAGTTTTATATCCCTGGGGTTTTATATACTAGAACCAGAAATTTTGGAACACGATGAACACGATAGAAATTTTGTGATGATTGAAAACGACATTTTTCCAAAACTTGCCAAAAAGAAACTGATAAAAGGCGTTAGTGTGAGTAAGGGCAGGTTTTATGATTGTGGCACGCCGGAACGTCTTGAGATAGCGAGGAGGGAGTGGTGAGATAGATATGGAGTAGAATATATTTTGTGATTTACATAGAGCCATCTTAGTTGTAGGCTAAAAAAATGGCTAAAATGAAAATCGCTTTTTTAATTTCTCACCCGGTGCCGTATTATATTCCTTTGTTTAGAAAATTAAGTCGGCATCCGCAAATCGATTTAACGGTTTATTTTTGTCTTAAGTGGGGCCTTGAGGAAGTGTATGATCCGGGTTTTGGAAAATCTTATAAGTGGGACATACCGCTTCTTGGGGGTTATAAACATATTTTTCTGAAAAGTTATAATCCAAAACCCACTCTAAACTTTTTTGGCCAGATAAACCCAGGAATTATAAAAGAGCTTCGACGGAATACGTATGATGCAGTGATTGTTCACGGTTATAATTTCCTTACCAATTGGTTCGCTTTTTTAGGTTGTTGGCTTACACATACGCCGCTTATTATAAAAGGAGAGGCAGATAGTCTTAGAAAGACTTCGCCACTCAAGATGGTTTTTAAGAAACTCATTTTAACCAGCCTTTTCAAGAGAGTTGATGCGGCGCTTTATTCTTATAAACTTAACAAAGATTTTTTTGGGTTTTACGGCGTACCTCAAGAAAAGCTATTTTTTTATCCGTGTGCGGTGGATAACGACTTTTTAAATAAAGAAGCAGAAAGACTTTTACCAAAAAGAAACGAAATTAAAAAAACTCTTGGTATAGAAAACATGAATATACCGACGGTTATCTTCTCGGGTAAACTGATCCCGAGGAAACGCCCGATGGATTTACTCGAAGTAAAACGCCTATTAGAGAAAAAAGTAGATTTTAATCTGGTTTTCGTAGGAGATGGCGTGTTGAGAGAGGGTCTCGAGTCTTTCGTTGCACAACACAATCTTAAAAACGTTTATTTTACGGGGTTTAAGAATCAATCTGAATTACCCCGGTTATATACTATTGCTGATATTTTGGCGCTTCCTTCAGAGTACGACCCTTCACCTAAAGTCATTAATGAGGTTTTAAATTTTGGGGTGCCGGTTATCGCAAGTGATGGAGTGGGTACCGCCTCTGACATTATTGACGGAGAGGGGGTCGGTTTTATTTTCCGGAGAGGTGACGTGGATGACTTAGCAGACAATCTTTTAAAAGTGTTAAATGACTCCAAATTACTTAAGAAGTTAAAAGAGAATACCTCTACCGCGGTTAAAAAATGGAGTTTTGATGGAGACATTGAAGGGATAATTGAGGCGGTGGCATATGTATTAAAAATAAAGAAACAAAACACAATAGGTAGAAAATGAACAAATGCTCATTACATTCACAAGTTAGGGTTGTAAACAGTACCACCGGAAAGCACCACTTTTTTGGTTATTATGATCTTTGTCCGTGGGACCGCGGAGAAAAGCGTATCCTTGTTCATGAGGCAGATTTCATAAATCGTTTACCAACCGACCGGGACGTAGCTTCCGTGGGTTTTGTTAATATCGCCGATGGCAGTGATTTTACGAAACTCGCCGAGACTAGAAGCTGGAATTGGCAGCAAGGCGCTAGGTTGCAATGGTTGCCGCCAGATTACAACCGCTACGTAGTTTTTAATGATAGAGAAAACGGTAAATTTGTGAGTGTTATTCTTGATTTAGAAACGAAAGAGAAAAAAGTATTACCTGCGCCGGTATATGCTGTTAGTCCAGATGGGGTGTTTGCGCTTACGGTCAATTTCTCAAGGCTTGAGCGGCTTGGCGGTTATGGCTACCCCGGAATACCGGACTTGTTTTCTGCGGATCCGGCACCCGAGAAGGACGGTATTTATAAGTTAGATTTAAAAACAGGTGAACAGGCATTAATTATTTCCATCAAGGAAGTGGCGACATTCGGCGTTCCAAAACCTAAGGAGACTGAACATCATCATTATCTCACGCACCCTCTTTTTAATAAAAATGGAACAAGGTTTTGTTTTCTTCATCGATTTAAACTAGACGATGGCGGTCAGCATACCCGTCTTTTTGCCGCCAATACCGACGGTTCAGATTTGTACTGCATAGCCGAAGGAAATTTATCGCATTTTGATTGGTTTAGCGACAATGAGATTTTTATATGGGGCAGACACAGACCCTTTTTAACCAATCTCCGTAAACGCAATCTTTTTAAATATCCTATCTTTCGTCCCCTCCTGTCTTTTGTGAGATCGAAAACGAAAGGGTTTTTAAGGCATCGTGTTTTGGGTGATCAATGTCTTGTGTTTAAAGATAAAAGCAGTGAAGTTCGACCGATTGGAATTGGGGCGCTCACAGAAGATGGCCACTTTACTCGTTTTAAAGACTCTCCCTGGATTTTAGGTGATACGTACCCCGATGAGAACCATTATCGGGACCTTTTTCTTTACAATTTAAAAACCAATAAGAAAATCATCTTGGGTAAATTTTATTCCTTACCCGCCGTAGCTTTAACGAAGGAAGGCTTACTTGTTGAAAAACCAGATGACTCTGGTTGGGATTTAAGCGCGATGCGAGCGGATCTCCACCCGCGTTTTAATTGGGATGGCACAAAGGTAGTTTTTGATTCAGTACACGAAGGGTCAAGGCAGATGTACGTGTTGGATGTAGGTCAGTTAACCAATAACTAATAACTTATAACAACTGACAATGCGAAAAGCAAAAACCGCACTCGAGGCGATAAAAGTTATCAAAAATTGGCCATTGTATTTTAGGGACTATTTCAAATTAGTCCGCGGTAAATACATTTTTTATAAACTAAGGAATGGAACCGTATTTAAAATCAGACCTAAAACAAACGACAGGGTTTTTTTTAATGAGATTTGGTTGAGTTGTTCTTACGTGCCGCCCGGATTTGAAATCAACAGAAGTGATCTAGTGCTTGATATCGGCGCGCATATAGGTTTTTTTTCTGTTTTTGCGGCTCTCCGCGCTAAAGAAGGACATGTATATTCGTTTGAGCCAGCGCCCGCTAATTTTGAGATGCTGCAAGAGAACATTAGATTAAACGGTATAAAAAATATTACCCCTATTAATAAAGCCATATCTCAAAAGGGCGGTACGAGAGAGTTCATTATATATCCGAACAGTATTAGTACCGGCGCGCACTCTTTTGCGTATTCCGAGAATCGTAATCTAAAGATTACTGTTCAAACGATAAGCTTAGACGAATTTGTTAAAAATCATGGTATTCAAAAGATAGATTTTCTCAAAATGGATTGCGAAGAGGCAGAATATGAGATTCTGTTTAATAGTTCTCATGAGACGCTTAGTATGATAAATAAAATAAGTATGGAATATCATGATATGGATAGTACCCGAAACGTCACGCGGTTAAAAACGTTTTTAGAGCAAAAGGGATTTAAAATCAAGGTTAATACTTCCGGCGCTTCTATGATGTATGCGGTAAGAGTCGAGAACGATGATTGACCGCAATAATAAGTTAGGGTTAGGATAAAACAATGAAAATTACTCCCGATTTTAAAGTGACTGTTTCTGCGCACGCAAAGAACCATGCATTTCGTCTGGCCGAAGCCTTAGACCAGCATGGTGTTTTAGACCGGATCTACACCACCTACCCGAAGTTTAAAATGTCCTCATACCGGATTTCACGAGATAGAATAGCAAGTCTTCCGCTTTTAGGCGCCTTGAAGTATCTAAGCAGACATACGGGGGCAAAGTTTTTAGATGACCCCGTCTCCGATATATTCAGTTGGTTAGTTAAAAATGCGTTAAAAAAACCAACCGGCGCATGGGTATTTCATGGATTAAGTGGTTATTGCGAGGCACCGCTTCAGAAGGCAAAGAAGTTAGGTGCAGTTACCGTAGTTGATCGAGGATGTCCGCACATAGACGCGCAGCAGGACATTATTGCTGAAGAAAAGGCCCGATTGCTCAATACCAAAGTTTCCCCGGCGCACAAATACGTTTATGACAGGATGAAACGAGAGTATGAAATGACTGATTACATTGTAGTTCCTTCGCGTTATTCCGGGCGGAGTTTTTTTGAGAGAGGGTTTAGTCCTGAAAAGGTGCGTATTGTACCTCTTTGTAATGAGAAAGCCACCTCTTTTATATCAAAACCAAAGAAATTAAACCGTTTTACAGTGCTCTGCACTGGCGGTGATTTTTATCGGAAGGGACTTTTCTATTTACTAGAGGGCTGGCGAAAGCTTAACTTATCTGACGCCGAACTCATTTTTAAGGGGAGCGTTCCTAAGGAGTTTAAGCATCTTTTGAATGCAAGAAATATCCGGCATGTTACCAAGTACCTTTCTGATAATGAAATAGCCGGTTTGTATCAGGAAGCACACGTTTTTGTGCTCCCTTCAATTGATGAGGGGTTTGGGATGGTGGTAGCAGAGGCGATGTCAGCGGGTCTCCCTATTATTGTGACTGAAAATGTGGGAGCAGCCGACAGTATTGAAAACGGCAAAGAAGGATTTGTAGTGCCGATTCGTTCGAGCGACGCGCTCGCAGAAAAAATAAAATTTTTCTACGATCATTCGGAAAAAATACAAGAAATGGGTAAAGCAGCAATGCAAAAATCGCGTTTTTATTCCCCAGAGGCATATGGGGAACGGGTAATTAAAATCTACCTTTCTATACTTGCTTAGTTTACTCAGTTAGAAATCCCACCTCTTGCCGTTTTCAATGAAGTATTTAATTGTTTTTTTGAGCGCTTCTTCGAGTTTTACTTTTGGTCTGTAAGAAATTACGGAGTAAAGCTTTGTGTTGTCAGATTGTAGGTGCCAGATTTCCCACGGCCGTACCCTTTTTTGTTCAGTGACAATCTCGATTTTTTTGTGTCCCATCAATTTTCCGATAAGATGAGCGAGGTCATAAATTTTAATACCATCCTCCGAACCCATATTGTATACTTCTCCCGACCGCCCTTTTTCTAAAAGCTCAACCGCCATTCGTACTGCATCTCCCGCATATTGAAAGTCGCGGAAGCTATTGTTGCCGAGATGCACTACAGGGCCTTCTGCTAATTGGGTGATTATTTCAGGGATCACATATTCATGGGTTTCTCGTTCGCCAACACAATTAAACTGCCTCATTGCAATTGCCGGTACGTTTGCCTCTCGCCAGCGGACCTGAACGAGTCCGTCTGCAGCAAGTTTTGAAACACCGTACGTGGAGCGCGCTTCCACCATATCGCTTTCTTTGATTTTGCCTTTCATATCGCCATATATCTCGGCCGAGCTTACTTGAAGTATTTTTTTAATGCCGGCTTTTTGGCAGGCATTCAGGACGTTTAAAACCGCAACGGCGTTAATGTAGAAAAAGTGTTTAGGTCTTTCGAAAGACTCGGGGATGTAGGGTTCGGCTGCGTAGTTAAAAACGTATTCTATCTCGTGGCCTTTCAAGAGTCCTATGAGTTCGTGTTCATCGTCGCGTATGTCATACCAGATAAATTCCGCTTTTTTGTGGACGTGTTTTTTAATGCCGCTTATAAGATTGTCCAAGACAAGCACATAATAACCTTTTTCTTCTATGAGGTAATCAACGAGGTGACTACCTAGGAAGCCGGCTCCGCCAATGACGCATACGCGCTTATTTTTTATTTCTTCTTTCATGTTTTTTCTGCGATTATAATTTCGTCAGCCTCGCGGCGTTTTAGAGTGATAATTTTGAATCTATTTTCTTGCAACATTCGTTTAATAACCTCCTTACTAGGACAATACAATGTGTGTTGTTCATACGCAAACAAGAAAGGGAACCAAAAGCGTATAGTCGCGGTATTACCATTCCAGCGCTTGTGCGTGATTCTCGAAACTATCCCATCTTGTCTAAGAGCCCAGCCACTCTTTTTTATTGAGTTATCCCAGTAATCGAAAACTAATCTGCCGCCTTTATGGAGTAGGTTGTAAATATTTTTGAGCGCCTTTTCTTGATTTTTGAGAAAATTAAATACATGGAAGAGCATTATTGCGTTTTCGAACCTTTCTATTGGAGTATCAGATTCTATGTTTATCAGTTTTGTTTCTAACCCCTTATTATGAGCAATAGCAAGCATTTCGGGAGATACGTCGGCTACAAGCACTTTAAAACCATTTTTTCTCAGATTAATTGCATGCCCGCCTGTGCCGCCGCCAATATCTATAAGAGAACCTTTTTTTAAGTAAGGTAATATAGTTTCTACCTCTTCGCGGTAAGGCTTATCTCGATATATTCTGTCGTAGTACTTTGCGACGTTAAACATATGGTTTAACTTTTATATTACGATAAATTTATTAAGGTGTATATGCGCGTATAGTAACACACGTCTTGTGGGTTGCGATTCAAACTGCCTTTAAGATGCGATGACAACCTTGTTTTTTTTAGAAATTCGGTGTATGACATATGTAAGTTAGCTTAATTTATGAGAGTACCCATTTCTAAACCGTTTATTGGAGACGAAGAAGCGAATCTTGCTCAAGAAGTTATTTCACGTGGTGAGATTTCTGGCACCTTTGGTAATTATATTAGTGAATTTGAAAAAGGGTTTGCAAAATACTGCGGGTGTAATTATGGAGTTTCTACCGCGAATGGTACGAATGCATTGCATCTTGCTCTTGCTACACTCTCTATTGGCTCCGGAGATGAGGTGCTGGTATCAACATTCACAAACATGGCACCATTTTTTGCGGTGCTCTATCAGGGCGCAAAGCCAGTGCCGGTGGATATCGAGTCGGATACATGGAATCTTGACTCGCGGTTGCTTGAGGAAAAAATTACCCCCCGCACGAAGGCAATTATCGCGGTTCACATCTATGGCCACCCCGTAGACATGGATCCGATACTTGAGGTTGCAAAAAAACATAACCTATTCGTTATTGAGGATGCTGCGGAGGCTCATGGAGCCGAATATAAAGGAAAGAGGATTGGGTCTCTGGGGGATATCGGGTGTTTTAGTTTTTATGCGAATAAGATTTTAACTACAGGCGAGGGTGGTATGATTGTGACGAACAACAGAGAATATGCCGAGCGTGCCCACTCACTCAAATCTTTAGCGTATGGTGATGGAGACAACAGATTTATGCATAAGGAGGTTGGTTTTAATTACAGAATGACCAATGTGCAAGCAGCGATTGGCGTTGTACAACTTAAGAAGATTGATTCGGTGATTAATAAGAAAAGAGAAGTTGCGCATTTCTATCTTAAGCATCTAGAAAATATTCCGGGACTTCAGCTCCCAGTAGAGAAAACATATGCGAAAAACGTATACTGGATGTTTCATGTTGTTCTCCAGAGGGACTTGAAAAATAGAAGAGAACAGGTTACAGAAGAGCTAAAAAAAAGGGGAATAGAAACACGGCCGGCATTTATTCCTTACAATATGCAGGAGATTTTTATTAAAAAAGGATGGACTACCCGTGATGAGTGTCCGGTTGCAAATAAGGTTGCGGAGAACGGGTTTTATATCCCGAGCGGCCCGGCGATTTCCGCAGAAGAGCTTTTGTATGTTGTAAAATCACTTGGAGAGGTGATGCAGATATGAGTAATGATTTAAAATTTAGTGTAATCATTGCTACCTATAACGAGGAGAACGATATCCGTAGCACGCTTGAGGGAGTGCTTGCTCTGCGGTATCCCAATAAAGAAATCTTGGTGGTTGATGATTCTACTGATCGAACACCGGAGATTGTGAAAGAGTATGCAGAGAGAGGAGTGAAGTTCTTAAGCGGGCCACGAACAGGATGTTGTGAGGCAATGAACTATGCTGTAGAGAAAGCAACCGGCGATGTATTTGTTGCGATTGATGCCGACGTAATTCCATCTCCAGATTTTTTAGATAGACTCGCGGAGAAATATGAGGCGGGGGCTGATTTTGTGCTTGTGGATATGAAAGTGCCGAATTTGGACAGTATGTACGCCCGCTTTATTGAGTTTCAGCATATACTGGTTCATGAAGGCAGGACTGATATGTTTTATTCAGAAGGGTTTTCTTGTAGGCGCAGTTTAGCGTTGAAGGTGGGTGTATTTGATAAAGGTAGTTATCCAGTTAAACTTTGTCGCGATTGGACTTTAGGAAAAAAAATGGGGGAGGCGGGTTACAGGCGTGTGTACGACCCATCCATATCTGTTTTTCATAAAGCACCCGATAATTTCAAAGAGTATTGGGAAGAAAGGAAAGAAAGGGGAAGATTTAGCGCATTTGTTCAATACTTTTTCTTGCGAAAATCTTTACCATTTTTATTTTTAAAATTTTTAGTCAAAGATGTTATTTTCTTTCTAAAATTTATCACTATAATACCGGGATTTTGGTATGCTCTGCGCCTTAGCCGCTATTCAGAAAATCCGCTCAAGAATATTTTCTCGCTCTGGTTTGTTTATTTTCTTCAAGGACTAGCCCATGTTATTGGAGAGTGGGAAGGGTTTTTAGTGAACTTGAAGCACGTCCGGTGATATTGCCTCAATTAAAACATTATGAGGATTCTTCATATTATCCCTACTTATTTACCGGCTTATCAGCGCGGCGGTCCTATTTGGAGCGTTCATAATTTGAATAAATGGCTTGTGAAGAAAGGAATTGATGTGACGGTATACACTACAGATATTGATGTCCCTCGAGATATACCGCGTGGCGTAGCGGTGAATCGTGACGGGGCGCGCGTGTTTTATTTTCCCGCAAGCTTCCCTCGTGCGTGGGAATATTCGCGCGCGATGCATCGGGCGCTTTCTAAAAACATGGGTAATTTTGATTTGGTGCACATTACTTCAACTTTCTTGGCCGTGTCAACACTCGGGGCGTATTATGCTAAAAAATTTAAAAAGCCTTACGTTATTTCTCCTCGCGGCAACTTGATGCGAGAGCCGCTCGCAATGAAAAGCCCTCTCAAGAAAAAACTCTACCTCGCGCTTATCGAAAAGAGAAATCTCGCTGGTGCCGCAGCAATTCACTTTACAACCGAATCCGAGAAAGAAGAATACCACGTTACTGGGTTACCTCTCAGGGAAGCAATTATGATTCCGAATGGACTTGATCCCGACGAACTGCAATCTTATTACGGAGCGCAATCTCACAAGATTGATTTTCGGAAGAAGTTTGGTATCGGTAAAAATAAGAAGGTAGTTCTTTTTTTAGGGCGTCTGAATTGGAAAAAAGGCTTTGATACGCTTATTCCAGCTTTTGCGAGAATAGCAAAAGAAGAACCTGACGCAGTACTTGTGATTGTTGGCAGGGACGAGGATGGTTATAAAAAAACAATAGATGTTTTAATCGCAAAACATAACGTGCTGCGCGGCAGGGTTATCTTTACAGATATGCTTTTGGGAGATGATAAGATTGCTGCTTTTCACGAATCACAAGCATTTGTGCTCTCGTCGTATTCGGAAAACTTTGCAATGTCGGTAATTGAAGCAATGTATTTCAAATTACCGGTTGTAATTACGAAGAACGTCGGTATTGCGCCGAGTGTCGCACGTGCTGGTGCGGGGTTGGTGATCAACAAGGACGAGAAAGAATTGGCGGAGGCAATTTTAAGGATTTTGCATAACCAGAAACTGGCTGGCGAGATAAGCGTTAAGGGGACACAACTTGTTAGAAAAGAATTTTTAATGCCAAGGATAATAGAGCGGTGGGTTTCAGCGTATCAAGATTTGATATAAGTTTAACTTAAGTTAAACTTTCAGCACGAAAAAAGAAAATTAATCAAAATAACTTACAGCATGATAAACTACTTAAAAAAGGCGAAGAGGTTACTGGTTGAGTTGTGCGCGCTCTTCTTTATCACCGATAAGCGCACGTTTTTTCGTTACCTTGCAGCGATTATAACAAGCTTACCCGCGATTATAAAACAGAGTGGATTAAACCCCGCAACCAGGAAAATGAATGGTAGAAAATATACGTTCAAGGTTTTTGGAAAATCGGTAACGCTTGATGGCAAATACTGGGGAAGGGCTACGGAGTTATATGCGAGAAAGGTATATTTTACGCTCCCAGAGTTTAGATTAACAAAGGATATGACGGTGGTTGATTTGGGTGCCGATACAGGATGTTTCACGATACTCGCTGCAAAATTAGCAGAGAGAGTCATCGCGGTAGAAGCAGTATCTAGTTCGCTTGATAAGATAAGAGAAAACGCAAGAGAAAATAACGTATTAGATAAAATAGAAATAGTGTGGGGTATTGTCGGTTCTCGTTCGGGCATGTTTGCTAATGCTTCTATTAGGAAGAGTCACTTTGGTGACACCGAGCCTCCGCACATTTCTTTTAAGCAACTACTGAAAGAGCGTAGTATTGATGTAGTGGATTTTTTGAAGATTGATATAGAGGGTTCAGAGTTTGATTTATTTCAAGACAAAGATATGTCTGACTGGCTCTCGCATGTACGGTACATCACAATGGAAGCACACGTATCTTTCCTGAGCGGTGGTATAGAAGTTCCTTGTGGGGACATAGGTCAGTTGCGTGAAATTTTAGAAAAGAATAATTTTAAAGTTTGGTTGGTTAATCTTGACCAGAAGATAGCACCGGAACTCAAGAATGAAACTGGGTACGTATTTGCTAAAAACCTTAGCCTTTAAGGTAGTTGATACAACAATGAATCCCACACATAACTAACACCATGCAATACGTTTACTTATTACAATCACAGAAAAATAAGACTTTTTATATTGGATGCACCTCAAACATAAAAGAACGTCTTGATTTCCACAATCAAGGTAGGCCATATCATACCAAAAAATACAAACCTTGGAAATTAATTTATTTTGAAGACTTTTTTGCAAGGGAAGATGCATATAATAGAGAAGTGGGTGAATATACAGTAAGATAGTAGGTAATGGGTGGTTTCTATGAAAAATATTGGCAGGGGAGAGGTGATGAACACATAAGTGATTTCTACCTCAAATGGCCCAAGCTAAAAAACTATATTCCTCGGGGGAAGAATGTTACTGTTGTGGATTTCGGGTGCGGAGCAGGAAAGGTTTTGGAGGAAATAAAAAAGATTAACCCGCGCGCTAAACTCGTTGGTTTAGATGTTTCTCAAAGAGCGTTGAGGAGCGCGCAAAAAACTCTTCCTAATGCTACGTTTTGTGAGATCGCTGATGGGGAGAGATTCCCTCTGGACAACAATACGGCAGATTTTGTTTTCTCATCTGAGGTGATAGAACATGTCTATGATACTGAAAACGCCGTCTCTGAGATTTCAAGAATTTTAAAACCTGGTGGGAATTTGCTCCTTACAACCCCTCACCATGGTTTTTTGAAAAACCTCCTTATCACTCTTTTTGCTTTTGATAAACACTTTAACCCTACTGGACCTCATGTGAGATTTTTCTCTAAAAAGACGTTACTTAATCTTTTAAAAAAATACGGACTTGAAATAGAGAGGTATGGTTACTATGGGAGGTTTTACCCGATATCTCACTCAATATTTGTACTGGCAAGAAAACAAGCTTAGCCTATGAAAAAGTTGCCGATCAGTATTATAATTCTTACCTTCAATGAGGAGATTAATCTTCCACGCTGCCTGGAGAGTATCTATAAGTGGGTGGATGAAATTATTGTAGTAGATTCATTGAGTTCAGACGGTACGTTGAAGGTTGCAGAGGAATTTGGAGCTAAAACATATAGACACCCGTTTAAAAACCAGGCGGACCAGTTTAATTGGGCGCTAGACAACGTAAAAGTTAAAAATGACTGGATAATGCGCCTAGACGCTGATGAGTATTTATTGCCTGAGTTGTGGGAAGAAATTGCTGAAATGCTTCCAAAAACACCACAAGATGTAAACGGGTACTATATGAAACGTCGTGTTATTTTTATGGGTCGGTGGATTAAGCATGGTGGATATTATCCGACATGGTTTTTGCGTCTTTTCCGAAAAGGGAAAGGAAGGTATGAGGATAGGGAAATGGATGAACATTTGATTGTGGAAGGTAAGACGGCAAAACTTGAGCACGATTTTGTGGACCACAATTTAAAAGGGCTTAATGAGTGGATTACACGGCATAATAACTATTCAGCATGTGAAGCCCGTGCCTATCTCAAATTTTTAAATCTAGCGTCATCGCAAGATACTAAATTGGGCGGGCAGGCAGGTCAGAAGCGGCAGATTAAAAATAAATTATATTATCAATTACCGCCTTTTCTCCGGGCGCTTTTGTATTGGAAGTACCGCTATTTTTTGCGCTTAGGATTTTTAGACGGGAAAGAAGGCCTCGTTTTTCATTTTCTCCAGGGGTTCTGGTATCGGTTTTTGGTTGATGCGAAGATTTTAGAAATGAAGCGACGATTAACAAACCGCTCAAGAAAAATACTCCAGTGATACGTATGCGCATTCTTATCATCACCGATTCCTATCCTCCTGAGGTGCGGTCTGCCGCTCTTTTAATGAAAGAGTTGGCCCTCGGCTTAAAAGAAAAGGGTCATACAGTTTATGTAGTGACATCTTTTCCTAAATACAATTTGGTGAGCTCGCCCAATATCAATTTTCCTAAAATTGTCAATGAAGACGGCATAGTAGTTTTGCGGGTAAAAGCGTTTTTTCATCACAAAACCTTTTATATGTTTCGCGGTATCGCGCAAATGGTAATGCCCTATACGTTCTTCAGCGCCTGTAAAAAAGCCATCAAAGAAAAAATTGATGATGTGATTGTTCATAGCCCACCTCTGCCGTTAAATATAGCCGCAATTAAACTCAAAAAACGTTATGGTGCAAAGTTTATTATGAGTCTTCAAGATATTTTTCCGCAGAACGCAGTGGATTTAAACATTCTGCGCAATACATTTTTAATTTGGTTTTTTAAAAAAATGGAACGTTATGTCTATAAAAACGCCGACCTAATTGTCGTTCCGTCTTTTGAACATAAAAAATACATTGAAAGGAAAAATAAGGTACCGAGCAGCAAGATAACAGTGGTGTATCATTGGATAGATAGCAAACCCTTTTTAAGAGCCCAAAAAACCAGCCGCTTTAGAAGACGTTATGGAATTAGTGAAGATAAATTAATTTTTTTATTTGCGGGAACAATGGGACCGTCCCAGGGCTTAGAATTGATTTTAAACATTGCCGCCAGAGTCAAAGAGTATAGAGATATTGTTTTTCTTTTTGTCGGCGATGGTTCGGCGAAAGAAAATTTAGTGAAAACGGCAAAAGAAAAAAAATTAGAAAACGTTGTTTTTCAGCCATTTGTTTCTTTGGAGGAATACCCAGAATTGGTTAAAGATTGCGATGTAGGTATAAGTTGTTCTAGCGCAAAAAATACCACTCCTTTGGTGCAGGCAAAAATTCCTGGCTATTTGGCTGCCGGCATTCCTGTGGCTGCATTCCTAGCCGATAAAAATGAAGGAGCAAAAATGATTGAAAAAGCCGGCTGCGGGTTGATCGCCGAACACAGCGATGAGGAAAAAGCAACAGAGGTCGTTTTAAAGCTTTATCAAGAAAGGGACTGGCTAAAAGATTACGGCAAGAATGGCTTAGATTATTTTCTCAAAAATTTAGAAAGAAGAATCGCCGTTGAAAAATTTGAAAAGCTGTTGTGAAAAATTTTGCTTTTCATCACCTAACAACACTCCGATTCACCCCCGATTGCAATCGGGGCATTCTCTAGAGAAACAATAAAAAAAGAAGGATGGAAGTCTGAACTTATACTAAAGACGAATTTCTCCCTCGGTATATTTTAAAAATTCCTTTTTTGCCCTAACATAACTATCGCCCCAGCCTTTTGCTTTTTGTAATTTTTCTTCTAGGTCAAGCATTATTTTTACGGTGGTTATAACTGAATGGATAGAATCTCCCTCTTCATTATTTGCAATTTTTCGGCTAATGGTTTGATACATATCTCTATAACTTACTGGTTTGAAAACTTTTTGTTTTCTTATAATTCGTTGGTTGTCTTCGGAAAGGTAATGAGTGGCGTCTGTGATTCTGACAATTTTTCCAGTTACTTTTAATTCAACAAAATCTTTGGGACCAACTCGGGAACTGCCCTTTTCGCTAAACACTGAAGTTAACGTGGCACCGTTTTCCAATTCTATCCAAACAACAACGGTGTTGTCCTGTAAAACATGAAGATCGAAATCCCTTGGCCTGCTAAAATTGTTTAAATAAAGAAAGTGATCAATTTGATGACATGCGTTGGCAAAAAACGTGCTGCGGGAAACCGGCCATGTATACCAGAAAAATTCTGGCTGCTTTAATTCGTAAACAATAGAGTTGTAAAAAATCGGCTCGCCATATGTTACTCCTAAATCTTTTAAAGCCCATTTATTAAAGGGACCGTAACGTTTTTGAAAACCAATAAAAAGACGCGGGCCTGATTTTTTCAGGGCTGCTTCTAATTCGTTTAATTCTTCGTAATCTAACACCACCGGTTTTTCCACCAAAACATAAGCACCTTGATTTAAAGCATGAATAGCAAAAAGCGCATGAAAATGATTATACGTTGCTACAAAATAAACATCTGCTTTTTCTCCTTGACGAGGAAAAGGAGACGAATCCCATTTCAACCTTTTTGTTTCAAAGAAAATTTGGGTAGGATCAACTTCATGGATGGTTTGAATGTCAATGAACCTTTTTGTATAGGGAATGATATTTATTTTTGCATAGTTTCCGTAGCCAAAAAGAACGCCGGTCTTTTTTGAAGACGTCACTGTTGTATTTTTTATTTCAGAAACAGCTGAGGGTTTTTCAATAGAAAAACATTGAGAACGGTTCCAGCCATTATTTTTTATCTCTGACCTTATTCCTTCAACGATTTGAGACCTCAAGTTACCTGAAATTTTTTTACCTGAATAAATGCCCCACGCCTGGAGATTTTTCCACCAAACATGAGTTGCCGTTTCCTTTGCGTCTAAGGGGGAATACAAAATTTTCTGTGGCGGCACATTCGGTAAGTCTTCTTTATTGATTTTAAAAAACAATATTTCTGGCAAAACAATTCTCTCTACTAAAGCCGGATGCCAGGGTGCTACAAAGCCGACCATATCTCTGGCGGAAAAACTTTGATCATTAGCGGTCTCAATAATTTCTCCGAAACCGCAAGAAATATACTTTTCATTGCGGTAATCTTCACGGAGGCGTGACCAAACCTTGCGAAACATTCCGTCTGGCCCCATCACCGGAAAATAGTTTAAAAGCAAGCGTAAACTTTTTGGCCGCGTATGATAAACATTTTCCAGCTTACCTAAATTTTTAAACCCCAAAACCTTTATCCGATATTCTTTTGGGTTTTTGTGGTAATCCAGAAAATTACCCCGCCATTTTTTGTTTACTAAAACTTTCATATTGCCAATTTTAATTCATGGAAGGTCTTTAGGTTAATAGTACGATATAAAAGATGGGGACAATTTAGTATTCTCATAAAAAAAATTATACCTTCTTTAATTAGGTCGGTAAAGGTAAACCCCTAATACTAGCTATTTCATCCAGTAATCATACCAGAGTGAGAGCGTAATTAAGTTCCAAATTTTGAAGTGTTGGTCTATACCTCGGTTCTGGTGTGTGTGGATTACTTTTTTTACGTAGTCATAATTTAAAATACTCCTCTCTCTCAGTTTTGAATTAAAAATAATATCGGTGAGTTCTTTGGAAATATTACTTTCCGGTTTTAACCACTCAGATATAGGATTTAAGAATCCTTGTTTTTTTCTATGGATGATTTCGTCGGGTATTATTCCTTGAACTGCTTTTTTCAAAATGTATTTTGGTTCATTTCCTTTGATTTTGATGTGGTCCGGCATATTAAACGCCAATTCAACGAGCCGGTGATCAAGAAATGGAAC
>SDBV01001021.1_pt1 | contig 41326 bp, 35 predicted proteins | sample 2277081 | NCBI WGS metagenome assembly SDBV01 (sample SAMN10402039, study PRJNA504765) | marine sediment metagenome | isolation source: marine sediment core GS10_PC15, 223 cmbsf | place: Arctic Ocean: Southern Knipovich Ridge | collected 2010
ATTCGCTTCAAGAATCCCTCGAGCTCTGATCTCACCGACGGCGCCAGCAAATCGGCGAGGTTCATCCCGATCAGCTCTTCGGTGGTGTAGCCCAGGAGGCTCGCGGTCGCCGGGTTCACCGATAGGATTCGGCCGTGAAGGTCATGAGTGCAGATCATTCCCTGGATGTTATCAACGACGTCGCGATAGTGGCTCTTGCTTTCGAGCAAAGCCAGCTCGGCTTGCTTCTGCTCCGTGACATCTTGTGCCACGCCGCGGATGGCGGTGAGCTCTCCCTCGTTCGACAGCAGCGGGTGAAAGCTTACCAGCCAGTGGCGCTCTTCACCGGCGTCAGAGATGCCGGAGGAAAACTCGAGGGCTTGGGCCGGCTCGCGCGTCGCCTGGACGCGCTGGAGCGCCGGCAGCATCAGGGCGGCGGTCTCGGGTGATACCTCTTCCACGCTGCGCCCAATGTGAGTGGCCTCGGTCAGCCCGCTCAGCCGCGTCCAGATTGCGTTGACTCGAAGATAGCGGAGGGCGGGATCGAGCAGGCACAACCCTGCAGGCACGATGCTGTAGAGGTGTTCCAGCAAAGCCGGATCTTCAAACCTTCCGTCCAGCGGCGCGAAGGTGGGGGGCTTCGAATTCATAGTGATCACTAAACTCGCGGATCGAAAGCCCCATCACAAGCGGCCCAGCAAGTGACGACTAGAAATGGGAATGGGGATCGGGTTGAAAATGGCGATGCAGAAGGCGATAGGGGGCGTGAGATAAAGAAGTACCCGGGGAGGGACTCGAACCCTCAAGGCCCGAAGGCCACCGGATTTTGAGTCCGACGCGTCTGCCAGTTCCGCCACCCGGGCTAATTCTTTCTGCTAATCAACTTAGTGTGTCTCGCCAGAGGCCGTGATGCAACCACCAGGGCCAACTTTTGGGCTAACTCGACACCAACGCCCGCCCCGGCCACGTCCGTGCACGGTCAGGAGGACGCGGGGAGTCCATTCAGAGCACGCGCGATGGCCAGGTCAGGCTCGAGATCGACCAACCAGTCTTCACGAGTATCGACACCCAACTCCCGAGCCTCAGCCCAAAGCGCTGCAAACCGCTGGAGGGCTGCCTCATAGCTCAGATGATGCTGAGTCTCTCGCTCGTAGCGCCTGTCCAGCTTCTGTAGCAGATGAGATGACTTGATCATATCTGAAATATAGCACTGGATGACGACCGCGCCGACCCCACATAGCGAGCGTCATCGGCGCGCATCGGGTCACTCCCAGCGGAAGATCTTGGCGGAGAGTGCCGTGCAGATGACGAGGGTCAGAGCCAGTACGCCGAGGCTCGGCAGGTAGTCGAACCAGCTCGCGCCCGCCCATGCACCCCGGAGGAGCGATACGGCGTGGGTCACGGGCAGTACGCTGCCCAGTGCGTGCCATCCCCTCGGCAGCGCTTCGAGCGGCACGAAGATTCCCGAGATAAACAGCATCGGATAGAGGATGAAGCTGCCGATGGGCTGAGCGAACCTGGCCGTGGGGACAATACTGGCGATAACGAAGCCCATCGAGAGGATACTCAGGGTGGTGAAGAGCAGTGCCAGGGTGAAGCTCGTGAGATGGACGTCGAGGGTGACGGGATAGAAGCGCTTTCCGGCCAACAGCAGAAGTGCCAGGGTCAAAACCGTGAAAAGCAACTTGACGACGACGTGGGCTCCCAGGATGGTCTGTGGCCGGAGAGGGGTCGCGCGCAACCGCTTTAGGATCCCACTCTCTCGATAGATGGAAATGATCGTAATGAGCGAAAGGGCGGCGCCCAGGGCGATGAAGATGGAAGCCAAGATGGGAAGTCCTTCCCCCAGGAATTCCGACGGGGGGCCGGTGCTGGCGGCCTTGGGCCTTGAGGCACGTCCTAGAAGCAGGAAGAGGATGATCGGGATCCCGACGGTTGTCAGTACCCCCAACGGTTCGCGCACGAATATCTTGATCTCCACCCACGTCAGCTTCCAGAATCCGCGTAGCATCTGTCGCTAATCCCGTATTCGGTGCCCGGTCAGCTTGAGGAAGACGTCCTCGAGCGTCGGCAACACGGTGCGAAAGTCACGCACGCGAAGCGACTCGGCCGCAAGGAAATGGGTCACGTCCGTGACGAAGTCTTCTCTCTTTCCCTCGACCGTGTACGTCATGCCGTCGCCGCGCACCGACTCGACTCCCGGAATGCGCTGGAGGAGATCGGCGATGCCCTCCCGGTCGCTCGAGAACACGACGCCCTTATGAGGACAGTGCTTCCTGACCAGAGCGGACGGTGTGTCGATCTCGATGAGTTTACCGTGCTCGATGATGGCCACACGATCGCACAGCCTCTCCGCCTCCTCCATCAGGTGAGTCGTGAGGAAAACCGTCTTGCCCCGGTCGCGAATGCTGGTCACCAATCCCCAGATTGCACGGCGAACCTGGGGGTCCAACCCGGTTGTGAGCTCGTCCAGGAAGACCACTTCAGGATCGTTGATGAGAGCCAAGGCGATGAACAACCGTTGCTTCTGGCCACCCGAAAGAGTCATGAACCAGGCGTTGCGCTTCTCCGTGAGACCGAGCTGCTCGAGCAGCGCATCACCATCCACGCTGCGTGGATAGAGGGACGACCAGAGATCAACGGCCTCCCACACCTTGATTCGCTTCTGGAGTTGGGTCTCCTGGAGCTGGACGCCGATACGGTCCTGTAGAGCATAGACATCCTTCCGAGGATCGAGTCCAAGGACCGAGATCATTCCGGCGTCGGCCTTTCGGATGCCTTCCGCACACTCCATGGTCGTGGTCTTTCCGGCCCCATTAGGTCCGATGAGGCCGAAAATCTCCCCCTCGAATACCTCGAAGGAAACGTCATCGACGGCCAACGTCGATCCGTACGCCTTCTTCAGACCTGATACCTCAACGACAGTATTACTCGACATATTTCTCGCGTTGGACCAGGCGATCGAATCCGAAAGGATGAATGCGTCCGAGGGTGGCCGTCTCGCGGGGCCCTGCTACCCTGTAGCGGCGCCGCCAAATTCTCGGCGAAAACTAGAGACGGGGAGCGGGGGGAGCAATGGTCCGCGGCGATGACGGCGCTGTGAGGGATTGACAGGTTCACAGGAGACGACTCATTTCCCAGCCTACCCTACAGCCGAATGTGGACCGAGAAAGGGGAGAGCTCATGAGAGCAAGAACCGCCGGCCTTCACGCGCGCTTTGGGAGGCTCCCAGCACCCGGATCCGCCCTCGCCCCTGCCCTCGCCCTCGCTTTCGCGATCATGGGGTGCTCCGACCTTCCGTTGGACCCGGAGCGGCAACCGACCGAAGCGACGCTGGAGGCGGAGGTCGCGACCCACACTACCGCCCCGGTCGCCGTGGGATCAGCCGCGCGAACCTGCGAAGATGGTAACCAGTCGAGCGGCGCACTTTTCCGCATTTGCATACCCGAGCGCTGGAACGGCAGCCTGGTGGTCTACGCTCACGGCTACGTTTCCCCCTTAGAGCCGTTACTGGTTCGGGACGACGAAGTGGACGGGACGACCGTCTCCGAGATAGTCAACCAACTGGGCTTCGGCTTCGCGACATCGAGCTACAGCAAGAACGGCCTGGCGGTGCTCCCTGCAGTGGCCGATCTGGTCGATGTAGTCGAGATCTTTCGTGACAGACACGGGGAGCCCAATCAGGTCTACATGGTGGGTGTATCGGAAGGGGGGCTGGCAACCATGTTGGCCGTAGAGCAGAACCCGGCAGTTTTCGACGGGGGCCTGGCGGGCTGCGGCCCCATCGGCGACTTCCGCAGACAGGTCAACTATTTTGGCGATTTCCGCGTCGTGTTCGACTATTTCTTCCCCGACGTGATGCCGGGCAGCCCCGTCCGCATACCGCAGGAAGTGATGAATAACTGGGAGACCGTGTACGTGCCTCGCATCAAGAGCGCGATCGCCTCGGACCCGGATGCAACGAAGCAGCTCCTGCGAGTGACCCGAGCTCCCACAGACCCGAACGACCCAAGTACGAATGAGGAGACGATCATCGGATTACTTTGGTACAACGTCTTCGCGACGAACGATGGAGTCGCGCAGTTGGGTGGGCAGCCCTATGGTAACAGGCGACGCTTCTACTTCGGTTCGAGGAACGACTTCCGGCTCAATTTCAGAATCCAACGCTTCCGCGCCGAAGCGGCCGCTCTGGATGAAATTGAGGCGCATTATCAAACTTCCGGCAACCTCGTCTCGCCCATCGTGACGATACACACGACGGGAGATCCGATCATCCCATACTGGCACGATCCGCTCTATTTTTGGAAGGCCACCCGGAACGGTTCCTTTCTGCGACACGCCCATATCCCGGTCTTCCGTTATGGCCACTGCAGTTTCGAAGTCAGCGAACTCCTGGTGGGCTTCGCGGTGCTGGTGCTGAAGACGACGCTCCAAGACCTGGTCGCCTCGTCGAACGTCTTCCCGAACGCGGAGGCCCAAGTGAAATTCTTGGAGCTGGCGCACGAGCACGGGGCGCGGCCGACGGTCATAGAGTTGAGCGAGTGATGCGCCTTGCGGTCGCCCTGCTCTTCCTTCTTTTCCTGCCCGCGCCCGCGGCTACACAATCCCAGCGCACCGTCCGGGTGACGGAACCGGGATTCCCGCAGCCGGCCGAAGTCTCGGTGGCGATCAATCCAGCGAATCCAGACAACATCGTGGTGGTGTCGCTCGCCCGGGGACAGCCTGGAGGACCGCGTGTCACAAACTTCGCCTACGTGACTCAAGATGGCGGGGCGACGTGGGAGACGGTGGCGGCGCCCAACCCCGAGGGTCGCGTACAGGGCGACGATGCGGTGACGTTCAGCCGTGATGGTGTGGCGCTGCGCTCCTACATATCCTTCAACGGTCTGCGGGCGGAGCGGCCAGAGAACGCGTCCAACGGGATCTTCGTGAGTGTTTCTGAGGACGGTGGTCTCACCTGGGGGGAGCCGGTGACCGTGGTGGATCACATCAACACGGTGATTCCGTTCGAAGACAAACCATGGATCGCAGTCGATGGCGGAATCGTCTATCTCGCCTGGACCCGCTTCGACGTGTACGGCAGCGACGATCCCGCCGACTCCACACAGATCTACTTCACACGTTCGGGCGACGGCGGCCGTACGTTCGCCATGCCGTTTCGCATATCTGATCGCGGCGGTGATGCGCTGGACGGGGATGACACGGTGGAAGGCGCGGTTCCAATGATCGGTCTGGAGGGAGAAGTCTATGTGGTGTGGGCGGGTCCTCGTGGGTTGGAACTCGACAAGTCGACAGATGGTGGATGGACCTTCGGGCGCGACCGGGTGATCTCCGACAACCCGGGCGGTTGGGACATCGACATCCCCGGAATCAGCCGCCACAACGGGATGCCGGTGACCGGGGTCGATCAAAGCGACGGCCCCTATCGAGGAACGCTCTACGTCAATTGGATCGATGAGCGCCATGGGGATCCCGATGTGTTCGTGATTCGCTCAGGCGACGGCGGCGAAACCTGGTCGGAACGCGTGCGTGTGAACGACGATACCGTCGGAAATGGTAAGGCCCAGTTCTTCACCTGGATGGCAGTCGATCCAGTAGACGGCTCGGTGAACGTGATCTTCTACGACAGGCGCGACTATGAAGGGACGCGCACAGGCCTGACCCTGGCGCGGAGCACGGACGGCGGGCGAAGCTTCATCAACTACCGAATCGATCAGCCGGCGTTCGAGTGCGACGCAAGCATCTTCTTCGGCGACTACAGCGGCATCTCGGCCTACGGCGGACGGGTGGTTCCGGCCTATGCGCATTTCATCGCAGAAAAGGAGCTGGCGGTATCAGTGGCGTTGTTTCGGTTCAAGCCAGGCACGCAAGAGATCATCGAATGGGCTCGGTAGGTCCCCGCACTTGTGCAGTTCGCCGCAACTCATCGAGAGAGTAGACAGCGGTTTGCAGCACACGCTGCAGAAGCGCCTCGTTTCGCGAACTGATGTGACCCTCATCTAACCAGACCAGCCGCTTGGGATGCCCGGCTGTTTCGTAGAGCAGGTAGACGGACTCGTACGGGATCCTGTCGTCGTTGAGCCCATTGATGATGATGAGGGGGTCGGGTGCGATGCCGGCGACGTAGTCGAGGGGCTCCAGCGGCGCCAGGAACCAGGCTCCGGCCCGGGCCACAGCACGGCGCAACCAGGCCGGTTTCAGCTTCAGGCTACCGTAAAGAAGCAGCGAGTAGTCGCCGCCACCGTAGCACAAGACGACGGGCCCGACGCGAGGATCCAGCGCACCCGCGACGGCTGCGAGCTGGGCGCCGAAACTGGCGCCGGTGAGGATGATCCTCCCGGGAGCGACGTCATCTCTCCGCTCCAGGTAATCGATGGCCAGGAAGATCGCCGACGGCGTCAGGAGCATGGCCCGTCGCAGGGCGAAGATGTTGCGTAGGAACTGGACAGTCGTCATCCGCGTAGGGCCGTCCCAAGGATAGTCCAGACCGACGATGACGTGGGGACTCGCGGGTGTGACCAGCTCTGCGGCCATCTTCCCCGTGCGAACTCCGCCCAGTAGGATGAGCGCCGGCCACTTCCCTTCCTGGCGCGGGGCGCGAAGGTAGGCGCGCAGACGGTAGCCTGCATCGCTGACCAGCGTCAGCTGGTACGCGTCGTACAGCGAGTCGCCGCCGACCCGCTCGACTGCGACGGAATCGAGTTCGCCCTTCTGTGCCCAGAACTCTTCTGGAGCATCAAACCGCATCACACCACGCCCGAAGAGAATGGCGGACAGCAGCAAGAGGGAGAAGCCAAGCGAGAGAGCGCCCAAGCCGCGCAGCCACTTCGAAGATCGATTGTGTGTACCGCTCACTGACTATATCTCCTGGCGAAGAGTCAGAGGAATCTACCGAACCGGCAGGGGCGTGAGGAAGGCCGGAGCGATTGCGGCCCTTGAAGACACGGTTAGAATGGGGAGCATGACGCACGAGGCGCTTGCCGGTTTTCCGGTCATCCTTCGCATCCCGGTGCAGTGGGGCGAGCTGGACGCGTACGGACACGTGAACAATGCTGTCTTCTTCCGCTACTTCGAGTCGGCCCGAATAGCATACTTGGAACGATGTGGCTTCATCGAGTCGTACGAGCGTCAGAAGATCGGCGCGATCCTTCATTCCACATCATGCCGTTTCAGAAGACCGCTTTTTTATCCAGACACGGCGCTCGTCGGCGCAAGAGGGACGGGCGTTCAGGATGATCGTTTCACGATGATCTACCGGATTGTCTCAGAGACTCAGAACGCAATCGTCGCCGAAGGCGAAGGAGTTGTCGTGTCGTACGATTACGGTGCAGGACGAAAGGCTCCAATCCCGGCGAATGTCGTTGAGGGGCTAGAGCGGCTCGAAGATTAGGAGGGATACGGATGGATAATATTCTACGCGCTTCGATGGCGGAGTTCATCGGCACGTTCGCGCTCATCTTCATAGGCGCGGGCTCCATCATCATGGATGCTTATACAGGCGGTGGTGTCGGGCTCGTAGGCATCGCGCTTGCACACGGCTTTGTCCTCGCCATCGTAGTGACCGCGACGATGAACATTTCGGGGGGACACATAAACCCGGCGGTGACCATCGGCCTGCTATTGACGGGAAAGACCGACGCCAAAACAGCCATCTTCTATATTCCCGCTCAGCTCGCGGGAGCGGTCGTCGCCGGCTTCGCCCTTAAAGCGCTCTATCCGGAAGCCGCCGCGGCGGCGGTCAGCCTGGGCACGCCGCTGCTGGCGGAAGGAATCAGCTTCGGGCGCGGCATCGCCATCGAAGCTCTGCTCACCTTCATGCTGATGTTCGCGATCTTCGGTACCGCCGTGGATCCAAGAGCGCCCAAGGTAGGGGGTTTCGGCATCGGCCTGGTGCTGATCTTCGTGATCCTGGCTGGCGGGCCGCTCACCGGGGCGTCGCTGAACCCCGCCCGCACTTTTGGCCCCGCGCTGGCTGCGGGCGTCTGGTCGAACCATCTGGTTTACTGGATCGGTCCCATCGTCGGTGCCGGCACCGCCGCGGTTCTCTACACCACCCTCTTCATGGGCACCACCCCAGCAAGCGAAGAGAGCTGAAACGCAGGCGCAGGATCAGACGAGGCAACCCTGCCCGCGACTGCGGCATCTAAATAGTACAATCGGGAAACTTCGGTCACCCCCGCTGCGTAGGGTCGAGTCAGGACGGCGGCAGTGACGGGCAGATTGGAGATGCCGGGCAAAAAAACTCCGGCACCCCATGAGAGTCATGTGGCAGATGTGTGGCGGCGCCTGCATGGGCAGCAGGTAGGAAAGTAGTCCCTCCGTCCGGCTCGGTAGCCCACTCCCGGTACCGAGTCAGCCGCCACACAAAATTAATGGGCCGAAACCAGGCCTGGCTACTCGCTGTCCTCCCCCTGAGCGACCTGGTCTTGCCTGGCCTCTTCCACTATTCGGGCAACGTCGGCCAACAAGGCTTTGGCGTCATAAATGATCCCGTCTTTGATCGTGTACCTCACTCCGCCGACGCGCTCGACCTCGTTGGTGTCATCGTTCAGGCGCAGCGTGCCCGTACCGTAGAGGACCTTGAGATCCTGGACGGGATTGAGCTCGACGACGAGCAGGTCGGCGAGGTTGCCCGGTTTGACAGTTCCGAAATCGGGACGCGTTCCTCGTGCTTTGTGAAGCGTCTCGGCACCGTAGAGCGTGGCGGATCGAATCACCTCGAGCGGATGGAAACCGGCTTCCTGCAGTAGCTCCAGCTCCCGGATATATCCAAAACCATAAAGCTTGTAGATGAAACCGGAGTCAGAACCGGTGGTGACTCGGCCGCCGCGATTCTTGTAATCGTTGAGGAAGCTCATCCAGATCCTATAGTTGTTCTTCCACTCGATCTCGTCCTGAGTGGTCCAGCTGAACCAGTAGGATCCGTGGCTTTCACGGCTCGGTCTGTAGAACTCGTGAAGCGAAGGGAGTGTGTATTTGTCATGCCACTCCGCTTCACGGGCGCGCATGACGTCGCGGCTCGCTTCGTAGATAGTCATCGTCGGATCGATGACAAAGTCCAGCTCGAGCAGCTCGTTGATCACAGCCTCATAGCGCTCGCTTCCCTTTGGGGCGGCCAGCTTCCAGAGGCGGCCCGCCTGGCCGAAGCGATCGTGTTCGTCGTTATAGTTGTATTCGTAAGGGAAATCCTGGACCGTACGATCGTCGAACAGTGATTCGGGCAGACCGTACCAATGTTCCATCGAGCCGAGACCGAGGCGCGCGGCGTCCAGGACATCCATGCGCGCGACGCCCATCTGCCCTAAGTGGGCCGTACTCCCCAGGCCGTGCTTCGCCGCCTCATCAAGCAGCGCCTCCATGATCTCGGGATCGAAGGAGCCCAGCTTGAAACCGTCGACTCCTTTCTTGGCCGCCCAGCGCACGTATTCACGAGCCACTTCCGGCGTGTTGATGGGCCCACCATCCCAACCCGTACCGGGTCGCACATAAACCCACACGCGAGGCGCAACGATCTCGTTGCGCGCGCTGCGGCCACGGTGCTCCAGCGTCCAATCGACACCGTTGCCGGAACCCGGCTCGCGGATGGTCGTGATGCCATGGCCCATCCAGAGCTTATACACGTACTCGGACGGCGTGCCCTGGGCGAGGCCACCGGTGTGGGCGTGGAGGTCGACGAGGCCGGGAAGCACGTACATGCCGTGGGCATCCAGTTCCCTGGTCGCATCTTTGGGCCGCTTCTCTGGATCGATCACCAGCCCCGGGGTCCCCACGCTCTTGACCTCGACGATGTGGTTGCCTTCGATCACGATGTCGACGGGTCCCCTGGCCGGCGCTCCCGTTCCATCGATCAGTGTTGCGCCTCGTATGATCAGTCGCTCGAATGGGCCATCCCCTTCATCCGCACGTCGATCGGGCGCGGGCAGCACCGTCTCGCGCTCCTGCTCCTGGGCTGGGAGGCCGGGAGAAGCGGTGAAAATGAAGAGAGCGACGAAAACCAAGTGGAACGAGAAATGGCGTTTCCAGCGCATGGATCCTCCTGAGAATCGCGAGTTGGGCGTTGCCAGATTATCGGCCTAAGATTGGTAGACGGACGTGGCCCCGCAACGCCCGGAGAACCTGCCGCCGCTTTGCTCAGCTCTTTTTTTCGGCGGCTTGCATACTGCTGGCTGGCACTTGCAAGGTCTCGCGTACCTTCTCCAGGAGGGCGTCAGGTGAGAACGGTTTCTCGACGCAGGCGAAGCTATCTGACCTGGCAGAAGATTGATCGGTGATATAAAGGACTCGCATATCGGGCCTTAGACCGATGAGCTCGTCGATGAATTCGGGCCCAGCCCCGCTGACAGGTAGGCCCAGCTCCGTAATCACAAGAGAGATCGTTCCGGGATACTCCTCGCAGATTGCGGCGGCATCTCTCGGGTCGGCGGCGGCGAGCACGAGGTAACCGGCGCGCTCGAGCATCTCTTCCACGTAACCGCGCACCGGTCCCTCGGACTCGACGAGGAGTACCGTCTCGGCACCACGTGGGGGCCGGAGTTTGTGGAGACGCGCGGCTTCGCGCTTTTCGTCCTCGCTATCCCGTTCGATGCCGGCTTGCGGCAAGTAGATATCGAACGTGGTGCCTCTCCCAGGTGCACTAGTCAGACAGATATGGCCGCCGCCATCCTTCACAATTCCATACACCGTGGAGAGGCCGAGTCCTGTACCTTGCTCTTCTCCCTTGGTGCTGAAGAATGGTTCGAAGACGCGGGACTGGATCGATTTCCGAATGCCAATTCCAGTATCACTGACCGACATCAACACGTATGAACCCTGCTCCACCCCGGCAAGTGTCGCCGGATGATCCTCGTCAACATGCTCGTTGCGCATCTCGATCACTAGCTCTCCGCCGTTAGCCATGGCGTCTCGCGAATTCACTGCGAGGTTCATGATCACTTGCTCGATCTGGCTCGCATCTGCGCGCACGAGATCAAGATCGGGGTCGAGTCTGGTGATCAGCTCGATATCCGAACCAATGAGGCGTTCCAGCATGGTCTTCATGTCTGACACGATGGCGTTCACATCGAGGAGACGCGGCCGGACGACCTGGCGTCGGCTGAAGGTGAGAAGCTGCCGGGTGAGCGCAGCAGCGCGCATACAGGCCTTCTTGATCTCTTCCACATCCTGACGTTGGGCGCTGTCGCTGGCCAGCTGGAGGGCGAGGAGCTCGGCGTGACCCATGATGGCCATTAGCAGGTTATTGAAATCATGGGCGATGCCGCCTGCTAGTTTACCTACCGCCTCCATCTTCTGTGATTGGCGAAGTTGAGTTTCCAGAGCGACGATTTCGGTAACATCACGCTTGATGGCTACATAATTGACCGTTTCGCCTTCGGCATCGCGCACCGGCGATATGGTCTGACGTTCTTCGTAAAGCGTGCCATCCTTCTTGCGGTTAATCAGCCGCGAGTTCCATACCTCACCACGCCCAATCGTCTCCCACATCTGTCGGTAGAAGCTTTCATCATGCTCACCGCTCTTCAAGATACGCGGATTCAGACCGACTACCTCCTGCCTGGAGTAGCCGGTGATTCTTTCGAAAGCGGGGTTGGCGTAGAGGATGGTCCCGTCCTTGTCGGTGACGATAATCCCCTCGCCGGCATGTTCCACCGCCGTGGCCAATAGCTTGTTGACTTGCTCGGCACGCCGCCGCTCAGTGATGTCGGCGATGAAACCTTCCATCACCACTTCGCCGTCAGGAGTACGCACGGCTACGCCTCGCTCCCAAACCCACTTCTCATCCCCATCCGCGGTGCCGATGCGATATACGAGCTCGAAAGGACGCTCGGCGCTGACCGCCTTCTGAACTTCCTCCCATACCCGCTCCCGGTCGGGAGGCAGTATGAGGTCGGCGTATGCGACTTTGTGGTTATCGATGAGCTCGCCGGGCAAGTACCCGGTCAGCACCCGGCAGCCGTCGCTGAGGAAGATCATCGTCCACTGAGGCTCGTTGCGGCGGCGATAAGCGATGCCGGGCAGGTTGCGCATCAGCGTGGCCAGGACGCGCTCGCTTTCGCCGAGGACGACCACCCCGCGTCGTAACAGTGCGTATAGAACGCTTCCTGTGAGGACCACGAAGGTCAGCCCGACGAAGACCTCGAAGCTGATGTGGGTGATGCTGTCTCCCAAACGAGGGCTGATGATCAGGTGTGCGACGAGGATCCAGAAGCCACCGAAGACCATGTAGGCGAGGGCTACCCGGCCAGGTGTGAGCTTCCAAACCGAGTCCCACCATCGCAGCATAGAATACCAACCCCTTGGGACGGAGAAAGAAAAGCGATGACTCGCTTTGCGGGAATTCGACGAACGATCGAACGGGGGGGATCGATCTGGACAGGGTGGAATGCAAGTATAGACTATCAAAAGGTTTGGGTCAACTTCACCGCTCGGCGGCCGCACGAAGAAAGAACTCAAGGGAGGGAGGAGGGCCAGGCCCGAGCCCTGCCTTAGGGCGGCCAGCGGACTCCTTCCGAGCCTCCGTTGGCGGTGGCTTCATCGTATTCGTAGTTGAGCCGTTCAGCGTCATCGAGAAACTTCCGGCGCAGAAAGCTGACCCGCTGCTGGAGCTGAGCGCAGGAGGGTGAGCGCAGCGCGCGCAAGGTCTCCGCCAGATCGCCAGCCTCAGCGATAGTGATCTCCCTGTGTCGACTCTCGTGCGACCTAACAGCCAGCAGGAAAGCATTCCACCGGGTCACAAGCTCCGCATCGACGTCAAGCGGGGGCGTCCAGCGAGGGAGAATGACGGTGAAACTGAGCCTGACCCAGGTTGCATCGAGCCGGCACCCGGGAAGCTCTTGTTTGGGGGTCCACTCGATGCGCGCCTGCCATTCTGTGGTTGCCACAGCTACGCCGTTGTCACGCTGCGGGCGTCGCGCTGCCATCGACTCGTACATGGCGCCGGCTTCGTCGCCTTCGACGTCGTAGTAGACCTGCTGGGTGTTGACCGTTACGCCGCGCGGGAGATTGGATGGGTTGGGCGAGCCGGAACCTGCGCAGGCAGCAGCGCTCAAGCAGGCGACGACGATGCATGAGACTTCCCTTCTCAACAGACTGCCTGCGTACTCCTCACCGAGGCTCCCAAAGCTCGATTCGATTGCCCTCGGGATCGATGATCCAACCAAACTTTCCGAACTCATACTCCTCTCTTCGATCGTCGACCTCGACGCCCTCCAACCTCAACTGCTCGAGCAGCGCATTGAGATCGGCCACGCGAAAGTTGATCATGAACGGCGCGGTGCTCGGATCGAAGTAGTCGGTATCCTGCGGGAATGCGCTCCAGACGCTGAAGCCCATCTGATCGGGGTCTTCGATGTCGCGCCAATGAAAGCTCGCGCTGCCGTCTTCCTCGAGGGGCAGTCCCAAGTGCTCTCCGTACCACTCTCTGAGCTTCTTATGATCGCGGGCTTTGAAAAAGATTCCACCCAAGCCAGTGACTCGTTTCATCTCGATACTCGCTTTCACAATCGGACTGAACCTTTAGGCAACATCCTATCAAGCATCCTGGGCTCGCCAGAGGTAGATGGAGGCAACAGTACGGTAGGGCCGCCAGGCTTCAGCGCACTCTATCATCTTCGATTTGTCATCGATCCCGAAGAAGATCTTCATGCCGCGCCGGATGCCAAGATCGTCCAGCGGAAAAAGGTCCGCCCGCCGCATGGAGAACATGAGGAACATCTCGGAGGTCCAGCGGCCGATGCCGACGATCCCCGTCAGCAACTCGATGATCTCATCGTCGCCAAGGCGCGAAAAGCGTACACTTTTGAGGCTTCCCGAGTGAAAGGCTTCGGCCAGTGCGTAAAGATACCGCACCTTCTGGCGGGAGACACCGGCGGCTTTGATGTTCGCTTCGGATGTCGTGAGGATCGCTTCGGGCGACGGGTAGCGGAGCCGGGGATGCAGATGGCGAACCCTGCCGATGATCGTTCTGGCCGCCGCACCGGAGACTTGTTGCGACAGGATGGAACTGCAGAGGGTCCAGAAATAGGGTCGCTGCCTCTGGAGCTCGAAGTTGTCGACCGCGGCGAGCAAGGGCCGAAAGGCGCCATCTCGGTGCAAAACCGCCCGCGCCGCTTTCATCTGCCAGCCCGAGTTTGCGCTCAACTACTCGCTGAGCGCCTTGGGCGGCCCGAGGATTTCGGACCAGACGATGGCCTTCTTGATGGGACTCCAGCCAGCTGAATCGGGCAAGCGGAAGACTCTCCGCCGGCGACGTTCAGGCTTGGCTTGCGCCCTGACGGGCTGGAGAATCGGCTCAGGGATCGTCTCCGGCTCCGGCGGCCGGTCGGGATAAACGACGCTACGGACGCGATCGACTTCTGCCGGAAACCGCTGGCGCTGGGGGAACGTGGGAGGAGGAGGCGACGGCACGAGCCTCTCCTCGCGGAAGGTATCCGCGGCCTCGGCCGCAGCTTGTCGTTGGCGTGGCGATCGCCTGGGCTTGAGGCCCAGCTCTTCGGCGATCAGTTGCTCGAGATCCGTTTCGAGGCTAGGGCCCGGCTCGCTCTCCGGCACATAGGCGGCGGGCTGGAGCTCTTCTTCGTATTCGGACGGGGGTAGCTGACCCTTGGCCCGTCCCTTCAGCACGCGCTGGATGAGCGGCAAGAGGAGGAACAGAATGATGATGCCGATGAACTCTTCCACAGCTCTTTACTCCCGCCGCCTCAAGTACCGATCTGGCCGCCCCCGGAACCGTCGTCGTCCTCATCGCGAGCGATCGACTCACGCATCGCGGTGTCGCTCACGATGTTACGATAACGAGCGTAGTCCATGATCCCCATGTTCCCGGAACGGAACGCTTCGGCCATCGCCTCGGGCACCAGCGCCTCCGCTTCGACGACGCGGGCGCGCATCTTCTCTACGAGCGCCTTGTTCTCCTGCTCGGCAGCGACCGCCATGGCGCGCCGCTCCTCGGCCTTCGCCTGAGCGACACGCTTGTCCGCCTCCGCCTGGTCTGTCTGCAGCTCGGCGCCGATGTTCTTGCCCACATCGACATCTGCGATGTCGATCGAGAGGATCTCGAAGGCAGTGCCAGAGTCGAGCCCCTTCTCGAGCACGGTCTTGGAGATCCTGTCGGGATTCTCCAGCACCGCCTTATGCGAATCGGAGGAGCCGATCGTCGATACAATCCCCTCGCCGACGCGAGCGAGGATGGTCTCCTCACCCGCACCCCCGACCAGACGCTCGATGTTGGCGCGCAGCGTCACGCGGGCGTTAGCGATCAGCTGAATACCGTCCTTAGCCATCGCCGTCACCTTCGGCGTCGAGATGACTTTCGGATTGACCGACACCTGCACGGCTTCGAAGACATCGCGGCCGGCCAGATCGATTGCGGCGCCTCGCTCGAAGTCAAGCGGGATGCGCGCTTTCTGGGCGCTGATCAGCGCGTTGACCACCTGGTTAACGTGGCCGCCGGCGAGGTAGTGGGCCTCGAGGGCGTTGATGTCGAGTTTGAGGCCGGCCTTGGTGGCGGCGATCATCGGATAGATGATGGCGGTCGGGTTGACCCGTCTGAGGCGCATGCCGATGAGCGTCCGGAGCGGCACGTACACACCCGAGGCCAGTGCCGTGATCCACAGGCGCACCGGTACCATCCACATGATGAAAAGAATCGCGACGAAGCCGACGACCAGAAAAAATGCCGGGCCCACAAAGAATAGCTCTTCCATGATGAATATCCGTAGTTAGTCGTTGCTCGCGCCGTCGCCATCGACCTGGCGAACAACATGACGATAGCCTTCGGAGCGCAGGACCTTGATAGCGTCACCCTCTTCGATCCAATCACCTTCGCTCACCACATCGATCCTTTCATTGCCGAACATGCCCACCCCAGTGGGCCGCAGGTCAGTGCTCGCCGTTCCGATCTGGCCAACCAGATCCTCTCTGACGTCCGACGATGTGTACCCCAGTTCAGTTGTCGTCGCCTGCCGCAGGAAGATTCCCCCGAAACTTCGTGTCCATTTCAAGTGACGCAGCAACACGAAAGCGAAGACGCCCGTGATGATCATCGAGGTCAGTAGCACGGTGAACGCCAGCGACAGATCGGACAGCGTTGGGAACCGCCCCAGCATCGACAGCACGACGCCCGTCCCCAGGGCCAGTATGCCCAGCGCTCCCGCCAGGCCGAATCCGGGGATCACGAACACCTCGAGCCCGATGAGGATCAGCCCCGCCGAGATGAGCAGCAGCTCCTCCAACCCGGCCAGCCCCACCAGCAGGTGAGCGCCGAAGAAGAGCGCCAATCCGGTCAACCCGGCGATGCCCCCGAAACCGAAGCCAGGCGTCTTCACCTCGAACAGCAGCCCGATGAATCCCAGGCTCAGCAAGAGTGGCGCTACTACGGGACTGGTCAGGAAACGAACGATCAGCTCCGCCCAGTTCGGCTGCGTCGTGACCACTTCCGCACCCGGTAAATCGAGGGCGGCGAGCACGCCCTCAAGATCGTCGATCACCGCACTCGCGAACCCCAGCTGAACGGCTTCCTCAGCTGAGAGCGTGAGCAGCTTCCCTGCTTCCACTACGCCCGCGATCTCGATCTCTTCATCGACCATCGCCGCGGCAAGCTGAGGATCGATGCCCCGCGCCTCGGCCAGAGCGCGAAACTCTGAGCGCATGGCACTGATGATCTTCTCGGTCGCCTTTTCTCCCCCGCCGGTCACGGGCGTCGCCGCCCCTATGCTCCCGCCGGGGCGCATGAAGATGTCCTCGGCCGCCAGGGCGATCATCGCGCCGGCCGACAACCCACGATCGACGAAGGCGTAGACCGGCACCGGCGACTCCTGTATGGCGTCGACGATCGACCAGGCGGCATCGATACGACCGCCGGGCGTATTGATGTCCAGGATCGCTAGCCGGGCACCGCTGTTTCCGGCCTCCTCGAGGCTGCGCTGGACGAAGGGCACCAGCCCCTTGTCGATCGTACCCTCGATGGGAATGCGAACTACCTGGGCCCCAAGCACCTGGATCCCCGAGCCCGCCACAGCGAGAGCGATGAAGCCTATGGATCGGATCGAGCGCGTTATCATCGTACCTGAAAGTACCTCCCGTGCCACCGCGGACCGGAACGCCTGACTTCGCCGCCTGGCGCCCTGGGGTCCTGATGTGTTGCCGATAAGGAAGAATAAGCGCCCGGCCGCTCCGGTCAAAGGGCGGTCAGAGAAATAGGGTCGCTTCCCACCGCCATTCTTGACAGTCCTCGGCGTCTTCGGATAGGTTGCTCGAACGAGCGTTCGATACAGCGGCGTTGACCATTCTCTCGCTGAATCGCAGTCATCCACCCTCAGCGCTGGTACCTTTATGGGCAACAAGGCATTGCCGTCCTCGACAGACTACGAGGAGAAGCTCGATCGCCTGCTCAGCGTGGCGGCCGAGGTCTTCGCTGAGAAGGGGTATCACGCGGCCTCCATCCGTGATATAGCGCGCTCGGCTGGAGTGAGCCTTTCGGGGCTCTATTACTACTTCCGTAGCAAGGAAGAGCTGCTCTACATGGTCCAGGACCGCTGTTTCTGCACCGTGCTGGCGGATCTGGAAAGACAGCTCGAGGGCGTCCGCGACCCCGAGGAACGCCTGAGAGTTCTGGTTCACAATCACGTGAGCTTTTTTGCTCGCAACATGGCCGCCATGCGGGTGCTCTCTCACGAGTACGACTCGCTGGAGGGAGAGTATAGGAACAAGATCCGTGAGCGCAGGAGACGGTATTCGGAGATCTGCACAGAGATCCTGAGGGATCTGCGGCGAACGACGGGGGGAGCCGACGCGGTTCCACTGGGCGTTGTCACGTTTGCCCTGTTCGGGATGATAAATTGGATATATACGTGGTACGATCCTGATAGAAACGTTCCGGTAGAGCGGCTGGCGGACCACCTGTACAAGCTGTTCGTAGGCGGGTTCGTGGGACGGACCAACGGATCGAAAAAGAAAAGGAGAGGCTGAGTTACTCCCAGCGCCAGGGGCGGGGCGGGGGCGGGGCGGGGGCGGGGACGAGCCGGGGCGCTACGGTATGCCACATTATTGGAGGAGAATCTAGTTATGAGCGACAACGGTAAGCTAGTCAATTACACGGTTCAGGACGGAATCGCGATCCTGGAGATGACGGATCCGCCTGCCAATACCGACACGCATGAGATGATGCGCGATATGGATAAGTGCATCTTGAAGGCCCGCTTCGACAAGAACGTGCATGTGATCCTCATACGCGGCGCCGGCGAGAAGTTTTTCTCGGCGGGCGCGAACATCAAGATGCTCCAGCAGGCGGATCCCTACTTCAAGTACTTTTTCTGCCTGCACGCGAACGAGACCTTGAACCGGTTGGAGCAGACACCGAAGCTGGTCATCGCCGCGCTGAACGGTCATACGGTCGGCGGCGGACTCGAAATCGCACTGGCCGCGGATATCCGTCTCGCCCGCAAAGGCGGCGGGAAGATCGGCCTGCCGGAGGTCACGCTGGGTGTGCTCCCGGGTACGGGTGGAACGCAACGACTGGGACGCGCACTGGGCAAGTCGAAGGCGATCGAGATGATGGCCATCGGCGAGACCTTCGACTTTGACAGAGGCCTGGAACTCGGCCTGGTGAATCATCTGTTCGATTCAGAAAATTTCTGGGACACCGTAATGGACTACGCTCGCCAATTCGTGCCGCCGAACAAAGCATCGAAGGCTGTAGGCCGGATCAAGCGCGCGGTTTGTAGCGGCATCGAGGTACCGTTCAGCGAGGGGTTGGCAATGGAGCGTGAGATGCAGCAGCAGTTGTTCGAGTCTCAGGATGCGAAAGAGGGCCTGGCGGCCTACATGGAGAAGCGTAAACCGGAGTTCAAGGGAGCATAGATCATGGCCCAAGGCGCAACGGCGGCCGATGTGCAGTTGCAGACCAAGCTATTCATCGCCGGGGAGTTCGTCGATGCGGCCGACGGATCCACCTTCGATGTAGAGAATCCAGCCGAAGGGACGGTTCTGGCTCGAGTGGCCGAGGCGAAGCAGGAAGATGTCGACCGGGCGGTGAAGGCGGCGCGGTCGACGTTCGAATCGTCTGAATGGCAGCAGATGGCCGCGCGTGAGCGCGGTCGCCTGCTGTTCAAGTTGGCGGATTTGATAGAAGCGAACGTCGACGAGCTCTCGAGGATCGAAACGCTGAACAACGGCAAGCCCTACTTCGAGTCGCGTCGCGTTGATCTGCCGCAAGTGATCGACGTGATTCGTTACTACGCCGGTTGGGCCGACAAAGTGCACGGCGAGACGATCCCGGTTTCCGGGCCTGTCTTCAACTACACGCGCCGCGAGCCCCTGGGCGTGGTCGGCGCTATCGTGCCATGGAACTTCCCGCTGTCGCTGGCCGTCTGGAAGGTGGCGCCGGCGCTAGCCTCGGGTAACACGGTAATACTGAAACCCGCGGAGGAGACACCGCTCACCGCGCTCAAGCTGGGCGAGCTGAGTGTGGAGGCAGGCTTCCCAGCCGGCGCGCTGAACGTCGTTCCCGGCTTCGGCCCAACCGCAGGGGCGGCGCTGGTTCGCCACGCCGATGTCGACAAGATCGCTTTCACGGGGTCCACAGAAGTGGGCCAGCGAATCATGGCGGAAGCGGCCGGCACGCTAAAGCGCGTGAGCTTGGAACTGGGCGGTAAATCGCCCAACATCATCTTTGCTGATGCGGACATCGACGCGGCGGTGCGCGGAGCCGCAACCGGCATCTTCTACGGGAAAGGTGAGGTGTGTGCGGCCGGCTCACGATTATTTGTCGAAGAAGCGGTGCACGAGGAGGTAGTGGAAAAAATCGCCGCTCGGGCGAGGAAGATGACAACGGGCGACCCCTTCGATAAGAGTACGCGCCTGGGTGCCCTGGTGTCGAAACGCCAGATGGAAAGGGTGCTCGATTATATCGAACGAGGACAGAAAGAAGGCGCGGAGCTCATCGCCGGTGGTGCTCGCGTCGATCGGCCCGGCTACTTCGTCGAAGCCACGGTCTTCGACAAGGTGGGCACGAAAATGACGATCGCCCAGGAGGAGATCTTCGGTCCCGTGCTCGCCACCCTCAGCTTCAAAGATGTCGACGAAGCGATCAGATTGGGCAACGACACGATCTACGGTCTGGCGGCAGGCGTCTGGACACGAGATATCAAGAAAGCCCACAAAGTGGCTCACGGCTTGAGGGCGGGCACCGTGTGGGTCAACACCTACAACCTCTACGATCCCGCATCGCCGTTTGGCGGTTTCAAGCGAAGCGGTTTTGGACGCGACCTGGGGATGCACGCACTCGAGCAATACACCCAGGTAAAAAGCGTCTGGATCGATCTGAGCTGACCCGATGACTAAGCCGAAGGGCCCTCGGGATGCCCTTATCATCAATGCGGTCCGCACACCTGTAGGCCGACACGGGGGCGCTCTGGCCTCCGTGCGCCCTGATGACCTGCTCGCCATCGCGATAAGAGCCCTCGTTGAACGCTCAGGAATCGACGCTCGTCAAATAGAAGACGTGGTGATGGGTTGCACCAATCAGGCGGGCGAGGACAACCGCAACGTAGCGCGCATGGCTTCGCTGCTGGCCGGGCTACCGATCGAGGCCGCCGGCCAAACGGTGAACCGGCTCTGCGGTTCCGGGCTGCAGGCGATCGTCAGCGCGGGCCATGCCATCGCCGCCGGCGAAGGCGAAGTACTCATCGCTGGTGGAGTGGAGAGCATGTCGCGCGCACCCTTCGTGATGATGAAGCCGGAACGCGCTTACACCCGCGGCGTTCCCGAGGTGGCCGACACGGTGCTGGGTTGGAGGCTGGTGAACTCGCAGATGCCGCAAGAATGGACCATCTCGCTGGGGATGACCGCGGAGAAGGTGGCCGAGCGTTACGGCGTGACGCGTGAGGACCAGGACACCTTCGGGCTCGAGAGCCAGCGGCGGGCGATCGAAGCGATCGAGGCGGGTCGGTTCGCGGACGAGATGGTGCCCGTAGAGATTCCTCAGAAACAGGGGCCTCCCCGCGTCATCGATAGGGATGAGCATCCGCGCCCCGAGGTGACAGCCGAGAAACTGGCCGCGTTGAGAGCCGCCTTCAAGAGTGGTGGAACGGTGACGGCAGGCAATTCATCGGGTCTGAACGATGGCGCCGCCGCGCTGCTGTTGATGAGCCGCGAACGGGCTGATGAATTGGGTATCAAAGCGATGGCACGACTGGTGGGTACGGCGGTGGCCGGAGTCGAACCGGATTTGATGGGCATCGGCCCGATCCCGGCCACGCGCAAGGTGCTGGAGAGAACGGGACTCGGGATCGAAGAGATCGACCTCATCGAGCTCAACGAAGCGTTCGCGGCCCAATCGCTCGCCTGCATACGTGAGCTGGGGTTTGTGGAAGAGAAGACCAATGTAAACGGAGGGGCGATAGCGCTGGGCCACCCCCTCGGCTGCACCGGTGCGCGCCTGATGACCAGCCTCGTTCACGAGATGAAACGTCGCACGGCACACTACGGACTGTGTGCCATGTGCATCGGTGTGGGCCAGGGCATAGCCACCATCGTCGAAGCCGAAGGCGCATAGACCCATGTTCAAAGATCTCATCGCCAGGCGTGTTCCGCACATACTCGGTTTCTATTTCGGCGCCGGTTGGGTCGTGCTCGAGTTCACGGACTACATCGTGAACCGCTACATCCTCTCGCCACATCTGGCGGATTTCGCTCTCATGTTCTGGGCGCTGATGTTTCCCACCGTGTTCATGCTCGCCTACTTCCACGGCCGACCGGGTCGCGCCGAGTGGGCAACGGCGGAGAAGATCGGTATCCCTCTCAACCTCGTATTGGCCGGAGCCGTGCTCTATTCCGTCTTCGCCGGAACGGAGCTTGGTGCGGCGACGACACAGGTAGCCATCCAGGATGAGACAGGCCAGGTGATCGAGCGAACGGTTCCTAAGGGCACCCTCCGGAAGCGACTTGCAATTTTTTATTTCGAGAACGAGTCAAGTGACACGACCATCGATTGGTTGGGATACGCTTTATCTTTAGGGATCCGGACTGATTTGCTACAGGACATCTTCGTCGATGCCCGTGGCAGCGCCCACTTCCGCGAACGTCTGAACGAAGAAGGTTATCCCGACGGCGTCGGCATCCCCCTGGCCTTGCGCCGGGACATCGCGGATGAGTTGCATCTGGAGCATTTCGTATCCGGGTCCCTTGCCGGCAGCGAGTCCGAACTCGTCGTGACGCTTCAACTCTACGATGTACGGCGCGGCAAGCTGATACAAGAACGGACCTTCAGCGGCGTTGGCGTTTTCGACCTGATCGACGAGATCACCGTTCAGCTGAAGCGCGACCTCGGGATTCCCGAACAACATATCGAGGACGGGAAGGACCTTCCGTTCTCCGAATTGGCCACCAAGTCTCTCACGGCATACCGAAGCTTCGTGACAGCGGTTCGAGCGCTGGACCAGGACAATTGGGTCGAGGGTGCCGCCGCGTTGGAGGAGGCCGTCCGGCAAGACTCCACATACGCTTTGGCGAACTTCTACTTGTTCGAAGCGTACCTTGTTTCCAATGAGGGAGAGAAGGCGAACGCGGCGCTCCGGGCCGCGATGGATTATGCCTACAAGCTGCCGGAACGCGTCCAGTTCATTATCAAAGCGAACTACTACCTCCTGGTCAAACAGGATTCGGAAAAAGCGATCCGCGTCGCACAGATGCTCATCGAGTTTTTCCCCGAAGACATCATCGGCCACAGCATGTTGGTCCAGATGTACGCGAATGCTGGAGAACACGCGAAGGCGATAGAATCGGCAACACGCATTCTGGAGCTGGACCCCGGCGAGCTCGAGATGCTCCGGGCGATTGGCAACTTTTACCAGCAGCTGGGGCGATACGAAGAGGCTAGCAGCTACTTTGAAGACTTCGCCGCCGAGGCGCCGAGCGACCCACGAGCCTTCAACGATCTAGGCGACCTCGCCAGAACGATGGGAGAGCACGACCGCGCGCTGGAGTATTACGAACGCGCCCTGCTCCTCGATACGGACAATGTTCCGGTTCTCATCGACATGGCCAGCACAGAGGCCGCCATCGGTAACTTCGATCGCGCGCTAGAGCTACTCGAGGAAGCCGTCAAAGCGGCACAGACACCCAGCCAGCGTTATGAGGCCTACGACGCACTTCACAACCTCTATCGGCGGCGGGGTGAGATTCAGAAAGCGATCGAGTACATGCACCGCGGCTGGGCCGAGCTGGCCAAGACGTCGCCGATCAATGCGCTGCTCGGCAGGCTGAGTGACTTCGACACCTACGTAATCGGCGGGCAGCCGGAGCGAGCACAGACAGCCCTCGATAGTCTGGCGGATCAGCTAAACCCGCCGTTGGACCTCTTTGTCGCCATCGGCCGGCTCGACGTGGCCAAGGAACTGGAGGATGCCGAGGGGATCGAAGAAGCGCTCGAGGGGATGGAGAGACTGATGGCGGCGCTGGGGTTCGAGGTGTTCCGACCTCTGGCGGTTGAAGGGAACGGCAAGCTTCTCGAGGTGCGCGGCGACTACGAACAGGCGATCGTCGCCTACGAGCGCGTTCTTCAGCTGGCCCCGAGCCAACTGGTTGCGGTGAACACACATATCGGCCGTTGCTACCGCAAGTTGGGGCGCTACGATGATGCAGTGAGGCGACTCGAGCAAGTTATCGCCTCCGAGCCCTACGCTCCCGGGGCACTTCTCGAACTGGCGCGCGTTTACTCGCAAAGCGGGGAGCCGGAAAGGGGGGCCGGGTACTACGAGAAGGCTCTGGAGGTTTGGGAGAACGCCGACCAGGAATTCAAGCCCGCCCGTGAAGCGCGCGCCGAGCTGGCCGCTCTACAGGTCAGCGCTTGAGAGCCACGAACCGCAGCCTCGCGCTTCGACCGCCGTTTGATCGATGCTCAAAGATCTAATCGCACGCCGAGTACCTCACATAGCTGGCATCTATATGGCGGCCGGCTGGGGCTTGGTCGAATTCACCAACTACCTGGTGGATCGATACGTGCTATCGCCTTACTTGCCCGATCTCGCTCTGCTCACATGGGCCCTGATGGTCCCCACCGTGCTCATGCTCGCCTACTTCCACGGGCGCCCGGGACGTGATGCCTGGACGTCCCTCGAGAAGGTAGGCATACCGGCCAACGTCATCCTGGCCGGAGCCCTCCTCCTCTACTCCTTTGCCGGCAAGGATCTCGGGGCCGCTACGATCGCCGTCACGCTCGAGGACGAGACCGGGACATCCGTGGAAAGGATTGTCCCCAAGAGCGAGTTCAGGAAGCGCGCAGCGCTGTTCTACTTTGACAACCAATCGGCAGACACAGCTTTCGATTGGCTTCAGTATGGGCTTGTCTTTGCCCTCTACAACGATCTGCGCCAGGACCAATTCATCTCTGTGCAGTTTGGCCCGGACTTCATCCAGCGCTTTAAGGAGGCGGATTTCCGGGATGGATTGAAGCTGCCTCTGACGCTCAAGCGCGAGATATCCCACGAGCGGCATCTCGATTATTTCGTCACCGGCAAGATCGATCGCAGCGGCGAAGGGCTGACGATCACGACGCAACTCTACGAGACACGGCGGGGCAAACTACTCAAGGAGCGAAGCTTCTACGGTAACGATCCGTTGGCTATGGTAGATGAGATAACCGTCCAGTTGAAACGCGACCTGGAGATTCCAGCCCAGCATATAGAAGACAGCCCGGACCTTCCCGCCGCAGAGCAGTTGACATCATCACCCGAAGCGTTCAGGCAGTTCATCGATGGGATATACGCTCTCACGGTGAGCGAAGACTGGCGTTCGGCCGAAGCATCTTTACGTCAAGCCATCACCGACGATCCGTCGTTCGCGACAGCGCATGCGGTGCTCTTCACCGTGTACACGGTCATCAATGATAGCGAACGCGCCAAGCAGTCGTTGGAGTCGGCTCTCAAGTTTCAGTACAAACTGCCCGAGCGCTCGAGATTTTCGCTGAAAGCAAACTACTTCCATCTGGTAGAACAAGATGTCGAACGGGCGATAGCTGTCACTCGAATGCACACGGAGTTATTCCCCGACGACCTGGATGGGCTTCGACAGTTGGCGGGGTTCTATGAGCTTACTACGGATACTGAGCGCGCCATCGCCACGCATGAGCGCATTCTTGAACTCGACCCACAGCAGACGGGGCATCTCCAGCACATCGGGCGACTATACGCGCAGCGTGGCGATTACCAAAAAGCGCTGGATCGCTACAGAAGCTATGCCAACCTGCACCCGGATGACTACCGCTCGTTCACTGTGATAGGAGACCTCTACTCCACGATGGGTGAGCACCAGCGGGCCCGGGCCCAGTATGAAAACGCTTTGCTTCTGGCTTCGGATAATGCCAGCATCTTCATTCAGTTGGCGCGCAGCGATTTCAACCTGGGCAACTTTACGCGTTCTGAAAACGAATACCAACAGGCGCTGGCCGTCGTGAAGACTCCAGAGCAGCGTGCTGCAGTCTACGAGGCGATGATTTCGTTCCTGGAGCTTCGCGGCAAGATGGGTCAGGCCGTCGAGCTGACCGAAACGAGGCAGCGGGAGATGGCCGAATACCAGCCGCCGCTGAGCTTCCTGCTCTCTAAACTTAACTCACTCGACACCTACGTAAGAGCGGGACGCACGGACACCGCTTTCTCCATCTTGAGAGAACTGGAGACTCAACTGAGTCCACCGTTCGACGCTTTCATCCCTTTCGGCTATTCGCAGATCTATCTGGAGCTCGAGGAAGCGGATGAGCTCGAAGCGGCGTTGGAAGGATTACAGGGAGCTATCGAAAACCTCGGGTTCAGCAGTTTGCGCCCTTACTCAATTCATGCGCGTGGGAAAATCTTCGAGTTGAGAGGCGAGTATGATCAGGCGATCATCACTTATCAGCGCGCCTTGCAGCTCGACCCCACCGCGGCCAGCATCCACATAGACATCGGTCGCTGTTATCGCAAACTGAACCAGCTGGAGGCAGCGCAAGAGTCACTGATACACACTCTCCAATTGCAGCCGTACCGGCCCGAAGCGCAGCACGAGATGGCGCGAATCTTGACCGCGGCCGGTGAGCCCGAGCGGGCGCGCGCTCACCTGGAGACGGCGTTGCGCGTCTGGTCGGACGCCGACCCCGGATACGAGCCTGCCCGAGAGGCGCGTGCCGAGTTTGAAGAGCTGATCGAACGGCCTTAAAATCCTGAAGACCGGCACATCAGCCCTTTGCCTTGCAAGGGCCTTGCCGCGCCCGGATCTGGAAAGCATCCTAGCACCCGTCTTCCTCTCCCCAGAACGGAGTCTTCGAGTGAGCTATCAGCATGTTCTCATCGATGTCGAGAGCGGCGTTGGCACCATCACGCTGAACCGCCCCAACAAGCTGAATTCCTTCGCCGGGACCATGCGAGGAGAGATCGGCGATGCGGTGACCGAATTGAGCGAACGTCCGGATGTCAGAGTCCTGGTGATCACCGGCGCCGGACGCGGCTTTTGCACCGGCGCGGACGTACGCTACCTGAAAGAGCTGTCCGACGCTGGAGACATGGAAGGTCTGAAGGAACTGGTCGAAGCCGGGCGCAAGGTTATCACTCGGATACGGGAAACGCCCCAACCCGTGATCGCCGCGGTGAACGGGCCAGCCGCGGGCGGCGGTGCCAACCTCGCCCTGGCCTGCGACATCCGTCTCGCCAGCGACCGCGCGTCGATCGGCCAGACTTTCAACCGGATCGGACTGCACCCAGACTGGGGCGGGAGCTACTTCTTGCCCCGCCTCGTCGGCCCGGCCGTGGCAGCGGAGCTCATCTTCACAGGCGCGATGATCACAGCCGAGGAAGCCTATCGCGTGGGCATCTTCAATCGGGTGGTTCCTCATCATAAGCTGATGGAGGAGACTCAGCAGCTCGCGACGATGCTGTCCGCCAAGCCCCCTCTCGCCATCAAGCTTGCGAAGGAAGCGATCAACCGCAGTCTGGCTTCTTCGTTGGAAGAGATGTTGGATTATGAGCTCGAGGCTCAGATCGCCTGCGCGGAATCGGCAGACGGAAAGGAAGGGCTCTCGGCGTTCGTCGAGAAGCGGGACGCGAAGTTCGGGACATCGTCATGAGCGTTGCCGAGGGCGTGAAGCGAATCGCGGTCTTGGGGGCGGGCGTCATGGGGCACGGAATCGCGCAGGTGGCAGCGATGGCGGGCTACGAAGTCCGGTTGTACGACGTCGATGCCGGCGCTCTGGAGAAAGCGCGCGAGAGTGTGTCACAAAACCTCGACAAAGGTGTCGAGCGCGGCAAAGTGGATCCAGAAACACGCGCCGGCACGCTCGCCCGTATGGATACGACGACGGACATGGAGGAGGCAGCCGGAGAAGCCGACCTGGTGATCGAGGCGGCGCCCGAGAGTCTCGATCTCAAGAAGAGCATCTTCAAGCGCCTCGACTCGCTCTGCTCACCCGGGGCAACACTCGCTACGAACACGTCGTCGTTGAGTATCAGCCGCATCGCCGAAGCGACTGCACGACCAGAGCGTGTACTCGGCATGCATTTCTTCAATCCGGTACACATCATGAAGTTGTTAGAGATCGTGCGCGGTGAGAAGACAACGGAAGAGGCAGTCGAGCGAGTGCGCGCTGTAGGAGAAACCATGGGAAAGACGCCAATCGTCGTCAGGGATTCGCCTGGCTTCGCATCGAGCCGCCTCGGCGTGATGCTGGGACTGGAAGCGATGCGCATGGTCGAGGAAGGCGTGGCGAGCGCGGAGGCAATCGATACGGCGATGGAGTTGGGCTATAAGCATCCGATGGGCCCGCTCAAGCTTTCCGATCTCGTCGGGCTCGATGTGCGGCTCGCCATCGCGGAGTATATGTACGAGGAGACCGGGAGTGATCGTTTCAGGCCTCCTGCCATTCTTCGGCGCATGGTTGCCGAAGGCAAAGTAGGTAAGAAGGCCGGCGAGGGATTCTACGTCTGGAATGACAAATAGAAGAGAGGTCATCGCATTATGTCAGAAGACAGAGTACTGCTAGTAGAGAAAAAGGATCGGATCGCAACGCTCACGATCAATCGGCCGGACAAGATGAACGCGTTGAACGGCGAAGTGCGGCGAGCCCTGGTCGACGCACTCGCCCAACTGCGTAACGACAGCGACGTTCGAGTCGTAGTGATCACTGGGGCTGGCGAAAAGGCGTTCATCGCTGGGGCCGACATCGGGGAATTCAAGGATGCCCGCCCCGTCGATCAGTATCGAGCTATGCAGGAGGGCGATATTTTCTCCGCAATCGAGCGCTTCCCCAAGCCGGTGATCGCGATGATCAACGGTTTCTGCCTGGGGGGTGGCTGCGAGCTGGCTATGGCCTGCGATATCCGCATCGCGAGCGCGGATGCGAGATTGGGCCAACCGGAGACTAACCTGGGCATCATCCCCGGGGGCGGTGGCACCCAAAGGCTGCCCCGGCTGGTGCGCCAGGGCATCGCGCTGCGCCTGATTTACACCGGCGATCTGGTCAAATCCGACTACGCTTATGAAATCGGCCTGGTGGACGAAGTCGTTCCCCACGCCGAGCTCGCCGCCAGGACGATGGAGCTCGCGGGGAAGATCGCATCGCGCAGCCCGGCCTCGCTGCAAGCAGCCAAAGAGTGCGTCCGCGCGGCATGGAGGATGCCGCTCGATGAGGGGCTGAAGTACGAAAAACTCTGGTTCGGGCTCCTTTTCTCCACCGATGACATGAGCGAAGGCGTCTCCGCTTTCCTGGAGAAGCGCGAGCCAGAGTTCAAGGGAAGCTAGAGGCCGGGGCGAACAGATGAGACTGCGCTGGATTCCGATCCTCGCTTTCGCCTATTTCATTGCGATGGCTTTCGCCATGACGTACCCGGGTTATGTGCCGGCGAATCGAATCCGGCCCTTCGTCTTCGGACTTCCCTTCTCCCTCTTCTGGCAAGTCCTGTGGATCACGGGCGCCATCGTTGTACTGGGCACTGTTTTCATCTGGGAGAAGCGAAGCTCCTCCACTCCGGGTAAGAGCGGAGATCCACCGACCCGTTCCGGAAGCGAAAAAGCCTGATGGAGCGTTGGGTCATCGTCACACTGGTGACAGCAACGTACCTGGCGGTCTCACTCTTCATCGGTTGGATCTCGGGGCGACGGGCGAGCGATACGGTGACGGGATTCGTTGCCGGGGATCGCAACTTCGGGCTGTTGGTGATGTACTTCGTCACGGGGGCGATGATTTTCAGCGCCTTCGCCTTTCTGGGCACGCCGGGCTGGGTCTACAGTCGCGGGGCGGCGGCCTTTTATGTCTTTTCCTACGGTGTCCTGGGATTCGCGCCCTGGTACTTCATAGGGCCTCGAGTGGCGCGAGTCGGCCGCAAGTACGGACACGTTACCCAGGCCGAGCTGTTCGCAGCCCGGTTCCAGAGCCGGCCGCTATCGGTAGCCATGGCGATCGTCTCGATCATCGCCTTCATGCCCTACATCGCCATACAGATGAAGGGGGCGGGGATCGTGTTCAACGCGGTGACCGACGGGCATGTCCCCATTTGGCTGGGCGCCCTCGCCGCCTACGCTGTCGTGATGCTCTACGTGTTGAAGAGTGGAGTACTCGGTGTGGGCTGGACGAACACTTTCCAGGGCATCTTCATGCTCGTGATCGCCTGGACGCTCGGCCTTTGGCTCCCCTATCACCTCTACGGCGGCGTGGGTCCGATGTTCGAACGAATCGCCGAGCTCAGACCCGAACTGCTCACCGCTCCTGGTTTGACGGCGAGCGGCGAGCCGTGGGGCTGGGGACCGTATTCGTCGGCGATCCTCGTCAGCGCAATCGGCTTCACCATGTGGCCTCATTTTTTCATGAAGGCATACGCGGCGAAAGATGATGACGTATTGAAGCTGACGGCAGTGCTCTACCCGACGTTCCTCATCTTTCTAGTACCGCTGTACTTCATCGCTTTCGCCGGCGTCCTCTTCCCCACCGCTCCAGAATCGCCCGATTTCATTCTGCCGCACATGATCCTCAGTTCCGGTGTGTCACCGATCATGATCGGTCTCTTCTGCGCCGGGGCGCTGGCCGCCAGCATGTCGACGGGTGATGCGCTCCTGCACGCTACGGGTTCGGTGTACGTGCAGGACTTTCATCGGAAATTCATCCAACCGAAGCTCAACGACCAGCAGACGCGACGGCTCATCCGCATCGTCGCATTCATCGCGGGTGTCATCGCCTACTTCGTGGCGATACAGACCGAAATGTCCCTCGTTTCGCTGTTGCTGGCCGCGTACGGAGCAGTCGTGCAGCTAGCGCCACTGACGGTCGCCGCCTTCTTCTGGCGGCGCGCCACACCACCTGGCGCTCTGGCTGGTTTAGTAGTCGGCGCCCTGATCACGCTCGGCCTGTTCTTGTTTCCCGCGCTACGGCCGTTCGGCCTGCACGAGGGAATCGTGGGGCTTCTCGCCAATACGATCACCCTGGTCGCCGTCAGCCTGCTGACGACGCCGATGGAAGAAGATCACGTAAACACTTTCATCAGAATCAGTCGGACAGCTTAATTCGCAGCGAGCTCCTCTCCCCTGAGCCCCGTCAGAATGTAGGCCGTCACAGCATCGATGTCGCGATACTTGAGACCGTGCAACCCCCAGTTGGGCATTCCGGCCTCGTGGCCGACGAAGATGCGATGATGTATTCCTTCAACATCGCCGGCATACTGCCAATCTTCCTCCACGATCACCGGCATCTCGATCTGCCACTCTTCGGCGGCCTCTCCGTTGCCAAGACCGTGAGCGCCGTGGCATTTTTGACAACTAAACTGCCACACTACCCGCCCCCGGCTGAGACGGTCTGCCGCAGTCTCCCAGTTGATCGAATCGAACGCCGTGGCGTCATAGATCTTCTCGGCCACGGTCATAGAGTCGGCCCGGGCGGCGCGCAGAGCTTCCTCCGTGTCCACATTCTCTTTCCCGCCGCACGCAAACAGCGCGGGCACTAGCAGCAAAGACGCCGCTAACGGGGTTCTGGTACGCATGGCGCCTCCCAATAGTGAGATGGGGGTTGGGGCCCTCAGCCTGAAGCGGGGAAAAACCGTGCCAAAATGTCCCGGATTCAGGCCGGCCTGCAGACCTCTCGACACCCGCGTCGGAATCCACCACTTTTTGCGGGAGATTCAAGACGTTGATCCGAACCGCGCGAGGGGCCGGGTGGAGGCAACCCGCAATCACTAGCGTGAACCGGTAAAGGCCTAACCTCATTACATCTAACAACATGAACGGACTGGTATTGTCAGGAGGCGGAGCGCGATCCGCCTATCAGGTGGGGGTCTTGTCCTACCTGGCCGAGAAAGCGCCCGAAGTGACCTTTCCCATCATAACGGGCGTGTCGGCAGGCTCCATCAACGCAGCATTTCTGGCCGGCTTCAGGGGCGACCCTTCGGAGGGCATGCAGGAGTTGGCGCGCTGCTGGTGCAGCCTGACCATCGAACGCGTTTTCCATTCGGAGTTGAGATATCTGGGTGTCAGTGGCCTCCGCTGGATCTGGACGCTCGGCGGCGCGGGTACGTCGTTGGGGCCGCCGGTGAAAGGTCTGGTGGATACGAATCCGCTGCGGGAATTCCTCGTGGAGAACCTGGACCCAGAAGGAATTCAAGAGAACGTGGATGAAGGTCGGCTCAGAGCCGTGGGCATCACGGCGACCAACTACGACACCGGTCAGACGATCACGTTCGTTCAGGGCGGACCCGACGTGAGAAGCTGGGAGCGGGTGCGTCGCTGCGGAGTGCGCGAGGATGTGGGGGTGGAGCACGTCATGGCTTCGGGCTCGCTGCCGCTCATTTTTCCTGCGGTGGAAATCGGCGGCGCCCATTACGGTGATGGTAGCATCAGGCAGTCGGCGCCGCTGGCTCCGGCCATTCACCTGGGGGCCAGCCGGCTGCTGGCGGTGAGCACGCGATATGCCGCCACATCGGTGGAGATCAAGAGCCGGCAGACCGTAGGCTACCCGCAGCCGGCGCAGATCATCAGCATGCTGTTCAACACCGTGTTCCTCGACACGCTGGAAGCGGACGTCGAGCGGTTGAATCGACTGAACAAGGTGCTGGCCGCTTTGCCTGCAGGTGAGCCCGTCCCCGACGGCCTGCGGCCGATCGATATTCTCGTCCTCAGGCCCTCGACCGACCTGGGCAAGCTGGCAGCGGAATACAAGGGCAAGCTTCCGCGCTCGCTGCGCTTCATGTTGAGGGGCTTGGGAGCACACCGTGTGCAGAGACCGGACATTCTAAGCTACCTACTGTTCGAGTCGCCTTATGTAGGCCGTCTCATCGAGTTGGGGTACGAAGATGCCTTATCTCAGTGGTCCGAGATCGAGGCGTTCTTCGAACCGGTCATCAGCGGGCAATAAGAGACAAGCTCAGCCTCACGCCATCAGTGTCGGATGCCTCAGATTGAAGTCCGTCGCATCTTGATATGCCTTCGCTACCGCAAGTATCTCCGCTTCACCAAACAGCTTGCCCACGAACGTGATGCTCGTGGGTGTACCGTCTGTGCGGAAGCCGTTGGGCAGCACGACCGAGGGGTGACCCGTCAAATTCGTGAGCAGCAGGTTGCTCCCGATGAACGAGGGTACGACATAGACATCCACCTCCGACATCACGCTGACCATAGCGTTCATCACTTCCGTGCGAATGCGGTTCGCATTGATGTACTCCACGGCCGGGATGAAGCGTGACTGCCGGAACACGTTTGGCCAGGCGTTCTGGATCTGTCGAACCATCAGATCATCATCGCCACTACGCGTCAGCCCATCGAAAGCGGCGCTCGCCTCGGCGCCGAGTATGAAAGAAAGCGCGCTCACAGGAAGGTCGGGCAGCTCGATAGGAACGAGATCGATACCGAGCGAGCGCAGGACCTCGAGAGCTTCTTTATCGAACTGCTGCCATTCGCTCTGCTCTTCTCGCTCCTGTTCGAAAGCGCTCGCCACGTAACCGATCCTCAGCGCCCTGACATCCAGCTCAGCGTCCCAACTGTAAGGGTAGTCCATCACCGCCAGATCGTTACCGTCGGGCCCGTAGATCGCCTCAAGCACCAGGGCGCAGTCCTCGACCGAACGGCAGAGCGGGCCCAGTTTATCCATGCTCCAGCTGAGCGCCATGGCGCCCTGACGACTGACACGCCCGAAAGTCGGCCTGAGACCCGTAACTCCGCAGCGCGTTGCAGGCGACACGATAGAGCCCCACGTCTCCGAACCGATGGCGAACCCGACGAGACCCGCCGCGGTCGCGGCTGCGGAGCCCGCCGACGAGCCGCTGGACCCCTGCTCGTAGTTCCAAGGATTGCGAGTCCGGCCGCCGAACCAGACATCGCCCCAGGCGAGCGCACCCAAGGTGAGCTTGGCTACCAGGATGGCTCCGGCATCGTCCAGCCGCGCGACTACTGTGGCATCGACGTCGATCATCTGCTCTTTGTACGGCATCGCGCCCCAGGTAGTCTTGTAGCCCGCGACCGCCAGCAAGTCCTTGGCGCCCCAGGGTATACCATGCAGCGACCCACGATAGCGCCCCGCCGCGATCTCCTGGTCCGCGCGCCGCGCAGCCGCCAGTGCACGTTCCTCGGTGAGCGTGATCACGCACTCAAGCTTCGGCCCATATTTCTTGAGGCGTCTGAGGTACATGTTGGTGAGATCGAACGCCGACACTCTGCGCGCGCGAACGAGCTCGGACAGATATGTCAGCGGCTGAAAGGCAAGCTGCTCGAGGTCGCCGGGCACCGAGTCGACCCGAATCCTGCTCCTTCTCGGCGTGCGTTCGTCGATATCGATCTTCAGTCCTGCGGGGATGGGATTGAAGTAGATCGCTGGCGGCACGCTGTTGGAGAGATCGATCTCGTGCAGCGTCTCGTAATCCTCCAACAGATCGTTTAGACCGTCGAGCATCAGATCGCGCTCCTCGTCCGTGAATTCGAGGCCGGCGACCTGTTCGGCTTCGTCCAGGATCTCTTTGTCGATCCTGGGTTCTTCCTCCTGCTGCATCCGTGCCCACAGAACCCCAGGCAACAGAGTCGACGACAGTCCCAGTCCGGAGAAGTAAGCGACGAAGCGACGGCGCGTCAGCTCGCGGTCAGTGCCGTAGAACATACCACCTCCGTTGATCGTAGTGACTCAGCCTCAGCGTCTAAAACACGTCGAGATCGTTCCCGTACACGACTTTGCCATCGTACGTCTCCGCGATCTCCGCCAGCAACTCCTCAGGCGTCGGGCCCCAGAGAAGCTGATGGTAGAGGATCAACGTACCCGGGCGCGCCTCAGCAGCGATCTTGGCCAGCTGATGAGATGAAGTGTGAAAGCTGGAATGATACCGTTGCCATTCAGGCTCACGCCGATCGAAACCGGCCTGGGAATACACCTCATGTATCAAGAAATCGCAACGGTCGCAGTTCTCAGTGATGCCAGGACTCGGCCGCGCGTCGCCAGAGATGACAATCGTGCGATTCGGTGTGTCGAAGCGATAACCGAACGCCTGGTCCCATGAACCATGCTGAACGGCGAACGCGGTCACCGTGACATTCTCGTCCTCATAAATCCTCCCTGGCTCGATCTCATGGACGCGTACCTTGTAGCCCTCGCTATTCGCTGGCTCGAGACCGTTGATCCTGATATCGATGTCTTTCCGATACGCAGCGATCAACCGATCCGTCATCTCAGCGAGCCCCCGTGGCCCGTATACATCCACTGGATGGTCGCGCCCCAGAACCCAGGGCGTGAAGATGAAGTCGGCATAGCCCAGTGTATGATCGGTGTGCAGGTGCGTGATGAAGGCGATCCTCAGTCTTGGTACGTCGAGGGCCTCGATCCCGGCTCGGTTGGCCGCAGCCGCCCGCCGCACCACGCCGGGACCCAGATCGACGAGGTACGCGGTGCCCTCTACCACGATGGCCACCGCCGGCCCCGAGCGGTCGGGATCCGCATGAGGCGTGCCTGTGCCGAGGAGAACGATTCGAGTCTCGTGCGCATCCTGGGCGTCGCCAGGAGACGCACCGTTGATAAGGGCGAGACAGCCCAGTGCCATCAGGCATACGGCCCGGTTCGCCGTGGCCATGAATCGCGTCTCCTTCTCTTGGATGATCAAGTCAGATAAGGCGCTGGCGAATCTACCGGCTGCCAACGAGGACGGCAAACCGGGTCGAAACCAGTCTTGTCACTGAGGCTCGCGCGCTCTAGCTTGGCTCCTCATCCATGAGTACCGCTTGAGGAGGCTGCCACCGTGAGCATAGCTGAAGCACTGCTGCCGAAGTTCGATCAGGAAATGGCGAGGACCCGTAAGATTCTCGAGGCCGTCCCAACCGACAAGTTCGATTGGAAGCCGCACGAAAAGTCGATGGCGCTTGGCCGCCTAGCCAACCATCTTACCGAGCTGCCCGGTTGGTCCGAAGCATTGCTCGTTCAGAACGAGTTTGATGTTGCGCCAACGAACGAGGGCGAACAGCAAAGCCCTCCAACGTTCGATACGACGGCTGAACTACTCGAGGCCTTCGATACCAACGTAGCAAAGACACGCGAAGTCATCGCGGCTACAAGCGACGAACAGATGATGGCACCCTGGTCACTGAAGAGCGGCGGCGAGACTCTGTTCACTGCCCCGCGCATAGGCATCGTCGAGACCTTCATGATCCACCATATCATCCATCATCGAGGACAGATGACCGTCTATCTAAGGCTCTGCGACTGCCCCGTACCTCAAACCTACGGCCCTAGCGCAGACTATCCCGAATTCTGACCCGATCCCAGCCACAAGAAAGCCCGGCAAACACCGGGCTTTCAGGCCTCGGGCATGACCGAGATCACTTTGCGTCCACGTCGCTTACCGAACGTCACCTGGCCGTCTATCAACGCGAACAACGTGTCATCTCCACCGCGGCCCACGTTGAGGCCGGCGTGAAAGGGCGTACCGCGTTGACGGATCAGGATGTTGCCCGCGCGAACGCGTTGCCCGCCAAACTTCTTGACGCCTAGAAACTTCGCTCTGCTATCGCGACCGTTTCGAGTCGAGCCGCCTGCTTTCTTGTGTGCCATATGAGCCTACCCGCTCAGGAGTCTTTCTTCTTGGTGGACTTCGTCTTCTTAGCTTTGGCGGCCGGGGCTTTGGACGCCGGCTTCGTTTTCTTGGCTTTGGCGGCCTGGACTTTGGACGCCGGCTTCGTTTTCTTGGCTTTGGCGGCCGGGACTTTGGACGCCGCCTTCGTCTTCTTCGCCCCAGCCTTCGGCTTCGTCTCCGCTTTAGCCTTCGGCGCCTGCTTGGCCTTTGACTCAGCCGCTTTCCCGCCGCCCAAATCGATCTCTGAGATCTTCACCTCGGTGAAATCTTGCCGGTGCCCGGTCTTGCGGCGGTAGTTCTTACGCCGCTTGAACTTGAAGACGATGATCTTATCGCCTCGTCCGTGCCGCAGCACTTCGGCGCGAACCGCCGCCCCTTTGATGGTCGGCCGACCCACAGCGATGTCACCGGCGCTGGAGGCGAACAACACGTGGTCGAAGGTCACCGTCTCGCCCGCCTCGGCATCCAGCGTGGGCAGTCGAAGTACGTCGCCCGGTTCGGCGCGGTACTGGAACCCCGCGGCTTTGAAGATTGCGTATGTCACCACAGCCATCGGCTCGTTGAAGGTCGTTTTCGTTAAGCCAGGAAGTCTATTCCAGGTGCGGAATTATGTCAACGGGTCGGCGATCGATCCATGCGAATCGGAGTGCGGCGGCTGGCTTCATCCTATTATCAAGATTCTAGCTCAGACATACTAAACCACATGTTGACAACCACTTACGTCCATTCGTATCATGCAACGGCGTAGCGCGCGGTCACATCCACATCGGCCCGTCCTGCCAGGATCTTGAACTCATCCGCCCGCATGAGCGGATCATCGCGGATGTCGATATCCACCCGGTGCTCGCGCTCGAGGCTCCGCAGCAGGTTGGGCTCCAGCTCGAGGACATGGAGGGCGACCTGGGGATGGAGGCGAATGACCAAGCGTCGCTCTTCCCCGGCCATGGCGATACGATGAATGGCGCGCTCGAGGCGGCGAACGACCGTGGTGGGCGTTACGATCCGGCCGGCGCCGCCGCAATAAGGGCAGTCGTCGGTCATGCTATGATAGAGGCTGGGGCGAACGCGCTGGCGAGTCATCTCAACGAGACCGAGATCGGATATTTGAAACGCCTTGGTCCGAGCGCGATCGCGTCCGAGGTGAGTCCTCAGCTCCTGAAGCACGCGATCGCGGTTCGCCTTCTCTTCCATGTCGATGAAATCACAGACGATGATGCCGCCGATGTCGCGGAGGCGAAGCTGGCGTGCGATCTCACGGGCGGCATCGACGTTGGTCCGCAGGATTGTCTTCTCGGGATCTTTCTTACCGGTATAGCGTCCGGTGTTCACGTCGATAGAGACGAGGGCCTCAGTGGGTTCGATAACGATGTGGCCACCGGAAGGGAGTTCGACCTTTTTCTCGAACGAGAGGCGAATCTCTTCCTCGATACCAAACTTGTCGAAGACGGGCTCGCGCCCGTTGTAAGGTTTGACTCGCTTGAGGAGATCGGGGTCGACGGCTTCGAGATAATCTCGAATCTCGCGGTAGGCCTCTTTGGAATCGACGATCAAGGAGTCGACCTTCTCACTGAAGAGATCACGGATGATCCCGACCGTCAGCTGTGCCTCCTGATGTATCAGCGAAGGTGGCTTCGCTTCTTGGACGTGCTTCTCGACCCGGTTCCAAGTCTTGATCAGAGCCTTGAGCTCACGGTCAAGCTGTTTCTTGCCCGCTCCTTCGCCGACGGTGCGAACGATGGCTCCGCCACCCTTGGGTGGCAACAGACTCTTGATCAGCCGACGGAGACGCGTCCGTTCCTCGCGGCTGTCGATCTTGCGTGAGACTCCAACGTGCTCGCTGCGGGGCATGTAGACGAGGTTGCGTCCCGGCAGCGATATCTGTGCGGTCACGCGCGGACCTTTGGTGCCGATGGCCTCCTTCGTGACCTGGACGAGGATATCCTCGCCCTTCTTGATCAGGGTCTGGATGGGCGGGTAGCGCTTGATGCCCCTCTCCTCCTCCGAGGCTTCGGGGTCCTCGTCGGCGAGGTCCGAGACGTGGAGAAAGCCCGCTTTTTCGGAGCCGATGTCAACAAACGCGGCTTGAATTCCCGGAAGGACTCCCTCAACCCGACCGAGATAAATATTGCCTACAATCCGCTGATTGTCGGATCGCTCGAGCATCAACTCGACGAGGACGTCGTCCTCGAGCAAGGCGACTCGCGTCTCGTGCGCGCTCGCGTTGATGATGATTTGTCTTTTCATATGTTAGCACGATCATCTGTTGCCTCGTTAACTCCATCAGGACACCCGGATATCGGGCTCACCGCTTTCCGGCGGCCCCAGGAGTTGGCGAGATATGACGATTCTCTGGATTTCGGAGGTTCCTTCTCCGATCTCCCCTATCTTTGCGTCTCGCATCATCCGCTCCACGGGGTAGTCCGTCGTGTAGCCGTAACCTCCGTGAAACTGGACGGCCTTCGTTGTCGCCCAGGCGGCCAACTCCGAACAGAAGAGCTTGGCCATCGAGGCTTCGCCGCTGTGGGGCTTGCCCTCCGCCCTCAGAGCCGCGGCGTGGTACGTTAGATGCTTACCCGCTTCGATACGCATCCACCAATCGGCAAAATCGAAACGGATGGCTTGGAAGTCGCAGATTCGCCGGCCAAACTGCTTCCGTTCGCCGGTATACTCGATCGTCTGCAGCAGCGCCCCCTCCGCGATGCCCAGCAGGTGAGCCGCCATACCGATGCGCCCGCCATCCAACGTGCGCATGAAATTCTTGAAGCCTTCACCCTGCGCGCCCAGCATGTCACTCTCGGGGACGATCGCATCCTCGAAGATGAGCTCCCGCGTATCGGAGGCGCGCCAGCCAAGTTTATCTTCCTTCTTGCCCGACGTGAATCCGGGGGTGTACTCGAGGTCCTCGGCGTGACCCACGCCGACCTCTTTCGCCTTCTCCAGGTCGCAGGTCTCCTTCGTCAGGATAAACGAGCTGATCTCCTTGCGACCGTCCGCCAGCTCACCCGTTACCGCCGTCACCACGAAGATCTCACCTACGCCGGCATTCGTGATGAAGATCTTGTTGCCGTTGAGCACCCAGTGATCGCTCTTCTTCACCGCGCGGGTCTGCGTGCCCTGTGCATCGGAGCCGGCCTGCGGCTCCGTGAGTCCGAACCCGCCCAGCACTTCGCCGCTGGCAAGGCGAGTCAGATATTTCTTCTTCTGTTCCTCGTCCCCGAACTCGTAGATCGGGCTCGCCGCAAGAGAGATCTGGGCTCCCACTGTGATCGAGTGGGATGCGCAAACCCTGGCAAGCTCTTCCACCATGATGACGGCAGCCAACAGATCCATCCCTACGCCCCCGTACTCCTCGGGCCAGGGGACACCGAAGAAGCCAAGCTCGGCCATCTTCGCCACGTTCTCCCAAGGGAATCGGGACTCCCGATCGATTTCTCCCGCGACGGGGGCGATCTCGTTTTCCGCAAACTCCCGAACCGTATCCCGGAGCATGTGGTGGTCATCACTCAAATAACGGTTATCTATGCTCGCGCTGAGCTCCATCATCGCCTTTCACAGGTACTTAGCCCATCAAGGGACATTCTGGCACCAAACGTATAATACTTAGCGAACTGGGGCCGCTTCGCTAGTGCCTCGCGTCTTCGCATTCGTCCCCGACTGCGCTCACGCGCGCCTGGCGCTCGTTTTGCTTGCGGAGCCGCGAGCCCGGCCTGCGCGTTATGTTATCGAGTGTGCTTCCGGAGCAGTCGAGTCGATACGCGCCCGATGCAGCAGGCAGTTTGAACACAGGAGCAGACGAACCATCGAAACCAAGTCGCCTTCTTGTCAGATTCAGTGCAGCTCATGAATGTCGGCGGCGCCGATCATCGGGGATGTCGCGCTTCTAGCAGGAGTGTTTTCGCTGCCCTTTGCCTGACGTTCGCAGCGAGCCTGCCAGTGGCAGCGCAGACTCCAGCCCTTTACGAGGAGGCGCAAGCGGAACTGGCGGCGAACGACACGGCTTCGGCGCTGGTGACGCTGAGGCGACTGACCGAGGCCGAGCCTGATTTCGCACCCGGCTGGGGCCTGCTGGGAAGCACGCTGACCGCGATAGCCAGCGACGTGGCCACCGACTTCAAGCAACGAAGGGAGGCGGAGGAGGCGCTGCGCCGTGCGCTGGAGCTAGACCCACGCGACCCGGCCTATCTGGCCGCGTTCGGCCGGTTGAAACGCAAGCAGCAAATCTATCTGGATGCGCGGCGTCTGCTGGACCGCGCCATCGATGAGATAGAAAAGGATCCCGGGCGACTGGATGCGTCCGAGCGAGCCGAGCTCTGGTTTCAGCGTGGGCTCTTCATCGAGGACGCGTACCTGGATGGGCTTCACTATCACACTCTGCCAAATCCGCCTCCCGTGCAGACGCCGGATTGCTCGGGGATCGGTACGTTCTGCATGAACTTCACGCGCCCGAGTCAATTCAACGAGTACTTCCTCCCGGCGTTCGATCTCTCCGAGGAAGTCGAGGACGAATACGAAGACATGGCGGAAGCTTTCCAGCGCGCTCTCGCCGCCGATCCTGCCCACCGCGGTGCCTTTCGCAGACAGGCGATCCACCTGGTGGATCGCGGAGATCTGAGAGAAGCGGAACGCCTTGCCCGGGACTTCGTGGAGGCAGCGCCCGAAGAACCGTGGGGCTATCTGATCTTGGGGTTAGTCTACTTTCGATCGAGCCGCGACTCGCTGGCCGAAGTCGAATTCGACCGTGGGATAGAGAGAGCGTCTCCGCGCATCGCCAGCCACTACCTAGACGTTTCGAGTCTACTCCAGGAGGCGCTGGCGGAGGCTTATACGAAAGCACCCGCCGATCAGCGACGGCAGCTCGAGGGCGTGCTATGGCGGAAGTCGGACCCGCTGTACCTAACGCCGGGCAACGAGGTGCGAGTCGCGCACCTGGCCCGGGTGACCTATGCAGACATCATGTTCGAAGACCCGACGCACGGGACGTGGGGGGCCGAGACGGAACAGGGCATCATCTACGTGCGCTATGGACCGCCCGAGCGGATCTTCAAGATTCGGCGCGATCCCACGCTGGAGGCATCGTCGGTTTCACAGCCGAACGTTCGGGGAGGAGGCCGCTGGATCTTCTGGAACTACGGCATGGATGTGCCCAATTTCATCTTCCAGAAGCAGCAGCGCTACCGGCACGCGAGCCATGTGTTCAGCAGCGGCTCGAAGCAGCAAGAGGAACTGACGCGAGCCAATCAACCGGCGGTGTTCCGTACCCACTTCGATCTGATGGATTATCCAGCGCAGATCGCACGCTTCAGAGG
>SDBV01001022.1_pt1 | contig 41313 bp, 38 predicted proteins | sample 2277081 | NCBI WGS metagenome assembly SDBV01 (sample SAMN10402039, study PRJNA504765) | marine sediment metagenome | isolation source: marine sediment core GS10_PC15, 223 cmbsf | place: Arctic Ocean: Southern Knipovich Ridge | collected 2010
TATTATATCATATTCTTTCATTTTAACTCCGTTCTCTTATGTTATCGGAATTTAATTAGTTTTTTAAAAAATATTGGGGAGTACTTATTTTAGCAGAAAGGGGGTAATTTAAAGTAGCGCTATCGAACTGGTTCCATTCTGATATGATATACATACTTCCTGTTTCTTTTAATACTCTGCAAGCTCTTTTTATCCAGTCAAAAGTAAAATCAAAATCAACTGGAACTTCAGCATCTCCTTTGAGTATTTTATCAGTAATTCTATTATTGGTTCTCCGAGTAGCATTCTCGTTTAATGCTAATGGTGGATCAGGAAGTATTAAATCAACAGATTCAGCAGCCATTAAATCCATTCCATTACGACAATCCATATTATATACATTGTTTGGTTTTATTGTGATATTAGGTAATACTGTTTCATTATAAATATTTGATAATTTATTTATATATGAATTGTGTTTGCTATTTATTCCTGATTCATATTTTTTTAGAATATTGAATATTTCATCTGTTAGTGTATGGTGAAGCATAATACCTTCCTTAAAGTTCTTGCTTTCTTATAATTTATATGTCTTCCTGGCTGTACTGTTGAATCAAATATTTTTCTCCAGATTTCTTCATCACCATTAGCATGTTTTTCAATTAGTTGTTCATTTTTTTTCATAAATTTATCAAAGGCTTTGTTCCTGTTTTCAATCTTTTGCCAATGTTTAATTCTTCTTTCAGCTATATCAACAAATTCAGGACTTATCTCAATTCCAACAACCTCGTCCCAGCCTGCTTTTAATCCTCCAATAATTTCTGTTCCGCTCCCAGAATAACCGACTAACAATCTACCGTTGTTAGTTGCAGGTTTTATTAATTGAGCTATATATTCATTTATTTGTAATGGTTTTATGCATGGGTTTGTATTTTTCATTTATCACCTTCCAATCCTGCATCTTTTTCAGTTTTTGAAGGTTTTGGACAATAAATCACATTGCTGGAATTTAGTATTCTTTCTTTAATTACTCTTGTATTTTCTTTTTCTTCTTCACTGCACTTTTCATCTAATGGCTTAAATGCAAAAATTATTTTCTCATAAGCAGGACGCATTTTTGTATAATAACCTGAAAATAATTTGGCTTCTTCTGTTATAGGAATATCATTTCCAACATATTGCCCTCCATTTTTTTTTGCTTTTGTCCAAATAGGTGAATGTGAATGAAACATTCTTCCACCGACACTAACTTTCTTATCCCTTTTCCTTTCGGCTTTTTGTTGTTTATCAATATCCTTTGATATATCATTTCCCTGTAGTATTCCTGTTGAATAAATCCATAAATATATATCAATAATCTCAAAACCTGCTTTTTTAAGGCGTTTAATTAAATAATGAGAATTGTTAGAAGAAGAATAAAAAGCAGAGAACGAGCCGGGCTTTACTATTCTAAAATGCTCCTTTGTGGTTTTGTCGGATGGTGGCTTCCACCCTGTTTTTATATCTACTTTTTCATACGGTTCATCTTCAAATATTCCAGAGCAATAATTATCTGGAATTTTTGGTGATTCTTTTTCAATCTCATTATTTATTATTTTATATTTTTGTTTAGTATTAAAAGAATAATCTGCGATACTATTAAACTCAAAATCATAAGTAAGGGCATCAGCACATACAATATTTTTATTAAGTATTTTCTTTATTTTTTTAATTCTACTTTTACTTTTTATATTTTTTTTAGCGATTGCATACAATCTTTCTCTACATTCCTGAACATTGTCTTCCATAATATCCACACCATATATAGTTGAGATTGCTGTAACTGGATTATGTCCTAATGATATTTTTCGCTTCAATATTCCTACTAAAAAATTACCATTACCACATGAAGGGTCACAGACTATTTTACCTTTTTCCAATGCATCTTTTGGAAATTTATCTAAAATTTCATTTACTAATTCTGGTGGTGTAAAAACTTCACCCAAATCTTTTACTCTTTGTATCGTTCTCATATGAAATATCTCCAAAAATCTTTTTTCAGTTTCTCCAAAAATCTAAAATCTATTCTAAAATTTGACCAGATAGTAGATTTGATAATCTTTTTAAATTCCTTTGATAATAAGGCAGTTTTGATATTTATAGCTTCCTTTAAACTACTCACTTGTATTCCAATAGCTTGGGGTGTTAAACCATATTTACCTTCCATATCTATTATCACATCATTAATTCCACTTTCTCCAATCAGCACCTTTGTAATCCCAAAGTGCCCTAAATTATTTCGTGATGAATAAAAGAAACTATTTCCATTTGTTCTTGTTGAATGTAATAGTGGATATTTAAATTCTTCATTTCGTGTTACTGATACATGAGGTTGCCTATAGTCATATGCAAAATAGTCATAGATAATTTTAATTTTTGATTCTTTTTCCTTTGCTATTAAAGAATACACAGCAAAAATATTTTTGTTTGGCAGAAAATTATATTTTGATAAATCAAGTTCTAATCTATTGCCATCTTCATCAATTACTATCGTTTTCATTCTCTGTTTTCTCCAAAATATACCAATCAAATCTTGTCCCCATTCCAAATATTTTTTGACCATCCTTAATGCTATGTATTTTCAAATAGTGTAGATTATTCTGTTTGGTAAATAATTCCCATAAACCATTGTTTGGTGATTGGAGAGTTGTTGGTTTTCTCCACATGGCTGGATTAATTAATGCTACATAACCTCCAACTTTAACTAATTTATTAATAGATAATCTTACAAATTTCTGCCATAAAGTAGCTCCACCTCCTTTTTTACCTTTATTTTTTTGTTTTTGCTGATATGGTGGATTTCCCACAATTACATCAAATTTTTTCATAAACTAAATCTCCTTTACTATGCAGTTTTCTCTATATCATCACCGATATAAACTTTTATTTTTTTTCAATCTGTTCAAACTTTTCTTTATTGTTTTCAATGACGAATACTTGATTCCAACCCAAATCCAATCCTGTAATAACTTCTTCTCCTTTATTAGAATTGAGAATAAGCAAACGACTTTTTGTTGGAGGTTTTATTAAAGTTAGCGTAAATTTTATTAGATTTGATTTTTCTATATGTAGGTAGTAATTACATATTTTAGCATAGGGATAAATTTGCTGAAATTTATATGCAGTGTTTTCGTCAATAATTATATTTTCTAAAAATCTTGCTTGTTTGTTATCATAACTAAATTTCAACTCTCCCAAATTGTAACCAGCAACTCCAAGTTTCAAAGCATTATTTGCATAGGAACCTTTGAATGGTTTGTAATTGAGAATAATAGATGTTATGTCGCTTCTGAAATTCTTTTTATACCCAGAATACAATAATCCATTTTCAGGGCTTGACGGGTGTTCAAGATGTTGTATCACTTCACTAACTGTAAATCCTGATTTCTCTAATCTATCCTGTAATTCATCAGAATTAATAATACCTGTTATCCCTGCAACATTCCCGCCAGGTAATAATACTCGTTGTATTTCTTGTAATTCATTTACAGAAGGTATATCAGTTTCATTTTCACTAGCGAATAAGCACCCGGGAAAAGTATTATCTGGAATATCTTTTATAGATGGATATGTTTTCCAGCTAATAGGAGTATTGGTTACAGGATCAATCAGTGAATTTTCAAAATCGTTTTTTTGTTCAATCTGAATAATGGTTTTTTCTAAATTATCTAATGATTGCAATAGCATTTTTTATTTCCTTATTAATTGCTCCAATGGCGTCATTTAATACTTTTTTAAAATCCCGAAGTAGTTTAATTTTTAATTCATTTAGTATTTTAGGCTTGTCATAGATAGATTTTACATTTTGAGAATTTTTTATTATCCGCTCTATACATTCATATAACGAACTTTCCTCTAATTCTCCTTCCTCATCTGATGATGTTTCGCTTTTTCCAGTTTTTTTTTTACTAGGAATTAATCTTAGAATATCATTCCTGCAAGGAATATCATTATTTTCAATTGCTTCTTTTATAATTTTTTCAATTAAATCACAATGCTTTGCCAGATCTTGTGCACGCCTTGAAGCACTTTTATTTATTTCAACATCTTTCAAAAAGGTTTCATCACTGCAACCATTTTTAGATGGTCGTCCATGTGATAAATATTGAATTAAATAATCACCAAGAGCAGCCTCTTTATATAATGTTTCTTCCGCTAAATCTTGAGTTTCAGCTAATACTCTATTAATGATTTCTTTATCTGGAATAGTTTTTTGAATTACTTTTAATTCAGCTTTTTTTGCTTCCAATAATCCTTTATTGAATATTACTTTATTTTTTAGTTCTTCAATTTTTGCAGGAAGTTCATTTTGTGTAGTTACTAATGCATTACTCATATTTTTTCTCCTTATAATTTGTTTTAGAGCAAACCTCGCCCGTCCCTCAAAATCTACCTTTTTTGAAGGTATTTCTTATTAATCGTTTAACTTGGTGTCATTTTTTTTATATAATAATCAGTGGTATATCAAAACTTAATAAACAACATAACACTGTCATTTGAAAATTAACTATGCTCTTATTTCTTTCTCTCTTTTTTCTTTTATTCTTTTTAATAGTGTTTGAAGTTTGAGTAATTTATCTAATGGATTTACTTCAATTTCTTTTATTGTTTGTAATAAGACAGCTTCTAACAAAAGAGTATTTAAGTATGAAGATATTTCTTCCTCTTTTAATTTCTTAATAGTTGCTGGAAAAAAATCCTTCTTCACAGTTAGGTATTCAGTATCTTTAAATTCTTTTAATGAAATATTGAGTTGTATGACGAAAGAATTATCAATGGCTTCTTCTAAAGAAAGTTGATTAAAAAAATATCGGGCATCTATATTGAGAAAGGTAACTAAATTAAATAATGCATCATAGGAAATCTTTTGCATATCTCTTTCTATCCGAGAATAATTTGGTTTTGTCATTCTTATCTTTGAAGCTAATTCTTCTTGGCTTAATTCAGCAAGTTTTCTAATTTCCTTTAATTTTTCAGATATTTTCACCATGTTTCTGCCTCCTAAATCAAATACTAAATAAAGTTACATTATTTTATCCAGAAGGTCAAGTAAAAAGGATTATTTATGATGTTAAAAATAATGATGAGAAAAGCTAAATATGATACATTGAATAGTGTAAGATTAATTTTAAATATCAGAAGGTGTATGATGAGAAATCTATACAATTTCAAAACTTTGTACCCAATATAAAAAAAAAGAATTTGCAATCCAACCACCACAATGTTTAAGATTAAATGGATAAGGATAATTCTATCCCCAGACATTATTTATCAACTCCTTGTAAGGTTGCAATCCTTTTAATACCTCATTCCAATCAGGATGATTATATACTTCTGTCATTTTTTCCGATTTATGTCCTACCATATTTTTAACAATTTTTTCAGGGAGTTTATTGAGTAAAAATGTATTATTGGCGTGCCGTGAAGAATGAACAACGATTTTTCTCTCATTATTATCATTTATTCCTGCACGCTTTAGTGCTTTTCTAAAATTATCAAGTATAGCTTCTGCACAGATAGGGCTTTTAGGTTTTACACCATTAAATACAAAATCATCATCTTTATTGAATGCTGACATTTCCCTCCATTCTTTCAATATCATTGGGAAAAGATTGACTGGAAGAAGTTTTTTCAAAATTTTGATCTTAATATGATTTCTATTTAAAAAAATGTTAATAAACTTGGACATTTGGACATAACATTTTTTTGATACGCCATTAAGACATATCTAATCAAATTATTATAACATTTAGAGTCATGTTTTCCGCAAGATTCAAAAGAGTCTACCCCAATACCTTATTCAAAATCTGTCTATGTGGTTCAAATGCGACAAGCCGTTCCTTTATAATATCAACTGTGGGATTGTTGTAATGCCTTGGCATTCTTCCAATACTATGACCCATTATCTCTGCAATTACATATTCTGATAGATAGCTTCTCATATTTGAATTAAAAGAATGGCGAAGTGAATAAGGGGTGATATTTCTATTCTCTATATTTAATGGAGAAGCCTTTATAATTTTTTTGAATTTCTTGCATAAAGATTTTCGGGCAATAAATCGTCTAATGCCTTTTCCTGGGAATATATAATCAGTTGGTTCCATATATTCGGCTATTTCTTTTAGTTTTGGTAACATTTGTAAAGCTCTATTAGTTAACGGTGTGGCTCTATCAGGGACATCATTTTCTTTATGTTTATTATTTTTAGTGTTAGATAGAGTATTATCACCATCAATTCCATTACTAACAATAAGCCCTTTTTCATCCCAAGCTACATCCATCCACCGCAAAGCTCTCACTTCACCAGTACGCATTCCTGTTATTGCCATGATGTAAAAGAATACTGCAAGGTCATATCTATTTTGCCAAATAGAGAGTAATTCTTTTTCCTCTTGAGGGAAAAGTGTTAAAATTTCTTCTATTGAGAGAGTTTCTCTTGGTTTTGTTACCTTTCCTGAAAATCGTTTGAATTTGAATTGAGGTTTATCATCAACAATTCCCTCATCAATAGCAAACTCAATAATTATTTTAAGAGTGCTGGTAATCTCATTTTTATATTTTGAAGAGATGTTCTTTAGGCTGAATAACCAGTTAAATACTTCAATCGCATTTATTTTGTCTAATCTATAATCGCCGAATTTCTTTAATATGTGGTTCTCTAATTGACCCCTACGGGATTTTGCCCATACTTTTTGATACGGTTTACCAGAAGCAATCCTGTAATTCAGAAAGCTACATTCTCCTATAATATAGAAGTTTTTTGCATACTCATTAAGTATAGGAATCTCATCAGCAGGACTTTCCTTTTCTTTAAGCAAATTCCTTACATATTCCTCTGCTTCATACTTATACTTTTTACCAGTTGATTTTGGACTTCGTGCTGGGTCATCAGGTAAACGGTAATACCAATAATGCCGAGTCCGTTTATTGGGTTTAAGTAATACATAAGGCTGTTTATGTCTTCCCATATTTATCTCCTTTTTTTTTGCATTTGCAATTAACTATGCTTTTTGAAGGAGATTTTTCGGATTAATCCTAAACCAAAAGGTATAAATAAGGTATGGATTTGTACTTTTTCATCTTTATGGGATTTGGGGCTATAAAGCAGGAAATCATCTATTTCCCTATAATACAACCATTTAGACACAAAAAAGCCTTCTCCGAGAGGAGAAGGCTTAATGGGCCCACAAGGACTTGAACCTTGGACACCCTGATTATGAGTCAGGTGCTCTAACCAACTGAGCTATGGGCCCTTAAATATATATAATCACTGCAAAAAAGCAGTAGCAAGACTTCATATTAAGATACTAATATTTCTATTATTGTCAATACTTTTAAAAAAAATAAAAGAAATTATTTTAAATGTTGAAGTATGGACAAAATTGTCATATTATTAAGGTATGGAGAAAATATAATGCTCGTTCCAGCAGAAGTATGGACAGTTGCGAGATCAGAACAGGGTAGTGCAGTACTGGTAAGGCCTATAGGTTCAGATATAGCTGTGCCTATAATAATCGGCCAGTGGGAAGCTCATTCTATTATGATAGGAATATCGAATCACGTTGTTCCACGTCCCTTAACTCACGACTTATTACTAACAACAGTGAATAAATTCAGCGCAAAAATAGCAAGAATAGAAATAACAGATCTAAAAGACAGGACTTTCTATGGAAGGCTTATACTAAATAATGCAGGCAAGGATATTTCCATAGATGCAAGGCCGTCTGACTGTATAGCTCTCGCTGTCAGGGTTAAGTGCCCTATTTATATTGATGAAAGTGTAGTGGACGAAGCAGGGGTATCTGTAAATATAATAAATGAATCTTCGGAAAAATCTATTTTGGAATCTGTAAAACAGGAAATTACCCTATTAAAAGAGCAGCTCGAAAAAGCCGTAGATGATGAAAATTATGAAGAAGCTGCAATGTTACGTGACAAAATATCTGAGATGGAAAAAGACAGATAAAATAAAGTAAAAAATAAAGAAGCCCCGCAGCTGAGTTGTGAGGTATTCTTAAGTTTGCAAGGCGCAAAATCTTCGATCTTGCGCTTAGTTATGCTATAATAAAAAGCTGGCAAAAAGCAGCCGGCTTTTTTTATACTTTCTTTTTAAGATTTGCAGGAAATACAACACCTGCAATAATATATAATCCTAGAGCTATTACAAGCACAAAAGTAAATCCGAATGAAATGGATGATAGTTTGGCAAATACAGAGCCTGTAACAGAAAGTGCACCGTTCATTCCCAGTGCCCATGGAAGCAATCTTCCTTTGTCTTTTTCTAAGGACGAAAGGCCGGATGGGAACGGCATTCCCATAAAGAATGCAGCTGGTGCAATCAGGATTACTGCAATTAAGCTTTTTACAATCAGTGGCAGACCAATGAAGGTATTTATAATCGGTGATAATGCAAAAATATAGAGTAATATTGCTAATCCGATTCCACCGACTGCAAAACGTACAGTTTTTATTCTGTCTTTAAATCTGCTGCTGAATAAACTTCCAAGTGCGGAAATAATCAGCATAGTTGTTATAACTATAGACACAGAGAATATCGGATCTGATAAAAAGTATACCAGCCTTTGGATTAAGAAGATCTCTATCATCATATATCCAAGTCCAAGGCACGCATAGTATACGATTATTCCGCCTATTCCCTTTTCTCCGCTAAACAGATCCTTCCATCTTCCGATTAAAGGAATCAGGATAATAAGGAAGCCGAATAAAATCGACTGAAGCAGAGTACCTATTAGTAACAGATACCCCCATTCCTCCGACACATCACCAAGCTGGTCCATAAACATACCGAGGTTTTCCGGTTTTAGATAAGCAGTATAATAAGGCCTTTCATCTGTTGCAGGCCTAATATTAAACACAAACCTGTTGTACAGTTCTTCTTCTTTGTTTTCAAACAACCAGAATAAGGCATGGTGATAAAGTTCATTAGGCCTTACTGTAATAGGGATAATGTCTTCTTCTGCAACATCATTACTGTACAAATTATTGTAATGATTTAAGATAAGGTTAAAGTCTTTCTCGAGCCTTTCAATTCCGGGGTAGTAAAATACGTTAAATGCTGTTTTAAAGCAAAAGTAGTTTAATTTATCAATTTCGTCTTTAGTAAAATCGCTGTTTTTAACAATTATAGTAGCAGTCTGAAGAAAAAGGTCAAATGCAAAAATACGGTTTTCCGGGTGTTCTACTCCCTGCGCTTTTAATGAAGCTACTATTGTTGTTAAAAGCTTAGGAACGTTTCTCGGACTTGTAAGTTTGTTCCATACGGTAATTGATATGAGTCCGTCTTCTGTTAATGATCCCATATAATCTGTAAAAGCTTCAACGGTGTATGTGTAGTTTTCTCCAACAGGGTATGACTCTTCGGATGAAAGCCCCACGGAGTCTATTAAGCTTATTTCTACAAGGTCGAATTTTTCATCCGTACTTTTACTGAATGCGCGGGGCTCTCCATCCCGAACAAATACCCTTTCATCCTGCAGCAAACCACCATTAAACTCAACAAAAAGAGGAACGTCTCTCTGCATTTCTACTATTGCAGGGTTCGGTTCTATAATAAACACTTTTTTTGCGTTATAATGCAGTGCAGTGAAAGTGCTTACTCCGCCACCTAACTTAACTAGCATTACATTAGGTTCTTCCAGCAGAGAATAAGGAGCAGACATAGGCAGGTAGTCTATATAGGCTTCTTCAGTTTCTGTTAATTTCTTCATAATACCGATAGGTCCGCTTCCATCAATAAAAAGACCTTTGTATGCATTAAAGGGAAAGTCTTTAATATTAGAGGATGCTACATCACTCTGGCCCGGTGCAAAATGTAAGTATGAACTTGAATATACATGCATTTCTCCTGTTGGCCCGAAAGTGAAATAATCCAGCTGTTTTTCTGCAAAGTTTCTTATCTGGCTTACGCCTTTAAACTGGGAAACATTTATTTTTCCAAGCCCGATTAATAAAAGGACAGATATGAATAGTCCTGATATACATATTATCAGTTTTTTTGATGGTATCCAGAACCGTTTTTCCTTTAGATTATACCGGAAATGGCATATCAATGTAGCTGCAAAAGAGATTATTATAAGTGGTATTGCAAGATAATCCGTAGGTATAAAGTACATGCATACAAGTATAATAATCCCGCCAAGTCCGGAACCAATCATATTCCAGAAGTATAGTTTATGAATGTGGCTGCCAAATGTTATAAATATTACATTAATAAAAACTGCTGCAATAAAAAAGGGTATTGCATAGATAATGTAGTAAACACCGATCCATAATACTTGAAAAGGTTCAGAAATTATCATTACAGGGTTAAATGGCACCTGTTGTGCAAGTATGTGAGCAAGTGCTATTGCAGGCATAAACGCAAAAGAAAGTACTTCCATCCAGAAGTTTGGTGCCTTTTTTATATATTTCTGTATAAATACAAGTAATGTTCCTGCAAGTCCGAATCCGAGTAAGGCAATACTTATTACCATCGAACCGAAGCTAGACCAGCTGCCTACTGCAAAACTCCGCATTATAGCAAGTTCGAACCCTATTAAAGCAGCGGAAATAAGGAACAGACTGGCAAATCTGTAATTAGTCTGTTTTAGTTTCATTCCGTGATATTATCCAATGCTTTGGAGTGAGCTTCCGGATCACCTTCCGGATCATATTCTGCTGTAAAAGGCACGAATATATCACCGTCTAAACCGGTACCCTCATAAATATCTTCACGAATTATTGTAAATGTTCCGTCTTCTAAAGGAACTTTTGTAACCTTCATAATTGTCTGTGTAGACCATCTTGGGCCTACTGGTATTACCATAATTCCATTAGGAGCAAGCTGCTGTAGCAGTGGAGGTGGAATATGGTCTATGCCGCAGGTAACAATAATTCTATCGAATGGTGCATATTCTTCCCATCCATAATATCCGTCTGCAATTTTTCTATTTACATTTTCATATGGAGGATAATCTTCTACAAGTGCTTCATAAATTCCGTTCGTAACAAGTGCGAGCGGTTCGATGATCTCTATTGTGTATACAAAATTGGACAGTTCTGCGAGAAATGCAGACTGATAACCCGACCCTGTACCGATTTCAAGTACTTTATGATCCGGCTGTGGATTGATAGCATTTGTCATTCTTGCAACAATGTTCGGGCCGGAAATAGTCTGACCCCAGCCAATACTCAAATATGCGGACTCGTAGGCTCTGTGTTTGTTTTCTTCACGGGCAAAGTATTCACGTGGTGTCCTTAAAAATCCCTGTATAACTCTTTCTATCGTTAAATCCGGGTGTCCGCTAAAATTATTCTGAACAATTGTAGCTCTTTCCCATCTCATTTCAAGATACTTTTCTTCATGATTACTATTAGCCAGCATAAATTCTAAATATGCATTATAATTATCAATCGGCGGGCCGTCGGGCCTTGTTGTTATATCAAATACCGGAACAAGCTCTTTTGGTGAGTTTGATTCATTTTCATTATTAGATGCAGTTGAATCATTAGTCTCTGTATTATCCTGTACAGGAGTTTCTAAAGTTGTTGGCTCTTCCACACCCCCTGTAGGCTCAGATGTCATAAGAATTATTCCTATAACAATTACAACTGCAACTACACTGCTTATTATTATAATAGGTAAAATATTTGCTTTCTTACCTTTTTGATCCGTTTTTTTGGATTCCTTATTTTTTCTTGCTTCACATTCTGGACAAAGTCCATCTTTAGGTATGTCTATACCGCATTCTTTACAACTTGGCATGAATTTTCCTCCTATTCTAAATTATTAAAGACCGGAATTTACCGATATTATAGTTTTTAGCGTATTGCTTTTAAACTCTTTTAAAATTATTATCGTTAATGTGTGTTTGATATATTGTAGCATAATAATTGCACTTGTTTATTAAGTCAAGACATGGTTCACTGCTATTATGGATAAAGTCTTCTGAATTCGGGGACTCTTGCTTCAGCGTTTAAATTTAAGTTTGATTTTTTCCCTTGTTTTAGGCTGTGGTAGGCAAGTCCTGCTATCATTGCACCATTGTCTGTGCATAGAGACAGGGAAGGGAAAACTACTTTTGCATTTTGAGTTTTTATTCTGGTGTTTAAGCTTTCTCTTAAGTAGCTGTTTGCAGAAACTCCCCCACCGGATACAACAAGCTTTATGCTTGTATCTTTGACTGCGAGTAGAACTTTATCGACTATCATATCAATTGCAGCTCTCTGAAACGATGCAGAAATATTTTCCGGTGTTTTATCATACTCTTTATTCCAGAATTGATCGAGCTGATTAATCGTTGCTGTTTTTAGTCCTGAGTATGAAACATCGTACCTATGGTCACCTTTATGAAGCGAAGGCTTAGGAAGTGAAAAAGCTTTTGGGTCTCCTTTTTTTGCCAGTTTGTCGATTGCAACACCGCCCGGATATCCTAAATTATAAAACTTTGCAACTTTATCAAAGGCTTCTCCACATGCATCGTCTATTGTAGTGCCAAGAACTTTTAGATCTTCATAAGCATCTACTCTTGCTATTATTGTATGGCCTCCGGATAAAAGAAGGCCTATGTATGGGAAATTGATTTCTTTTTCCAGATGGGGTGCATATAAATGAGCATGTACATGATCTATTCCAATAAAAGGTATATCCAGAGCCAGAGCAAGGCCTTTTGCATAACTTAAACCTACTAGCAAAGACCCGATAAGCCCCGGCCTAAAGGTTACTGCAACTGCATCAATTTCTTTTAATTGCATATCTGCTTTTTCAAAAGTAGAGCTCACAACTGCATTTATAGCTTCAATATGCTTCCTGGAGGCAATTTCCGGGACAACTCCATTAAACGGTTTATGGAATTCAAACTGGGTAGCTATCACATGACTTATTATTTTCTTACCATTTTCTACTATTGCTGCAGAACATTCATCGCATGAAGTTTCGATTCCTAAAACGTACATATTTTATTCCTATATTATTTTACCGGTAGATGTTTTGCCAGTTTCATTATCTGATTCATCGATATATTATTGAACCTTATACCATAACTATTCTGAGTTTTATTTATTTCCGTAGACCATGCTACTGTACTTATAAGTATAATATCTTCATTTTTTTTCATAACTAATTTCTTAAATATTATTTTAATCACTTTTTATCAATTCGGAAAGGTACGTGAGTTCAATTTCGTTTTCTTTTAAAACAGGATAAAGTTCATTTAAATTATTTATAACATTAATATTCTGAATATGTCCAATAAAAATTACAGGATTTGTACTTTCTGCAATTTCTATTCCTTTATCAAATTGTGCTTTTATAGATTCGCTGTCTTTATTAACATCTAAAAAAATATTCCTTTTTAAAATTGGTATTTGATTGATTTCTGACACCATATCTATTACGGACTCAGAGTTTGTAAGGCTGTCTAAGAAAAAAAGATCATTTGCTTTTGTAAAGTTAATTACAATATTCATGATACGCAGGTCTGTAGTTGCTCTAGAACCCATATGATTATTCATCCCCTTTGCAAATGGAACGGAATCTAATGCAGAATCAAGTAGTTCTGTTATTTCTTCATCCTTCATATTTACAAAAATAGCACCCGGACCATGGTCAAGAGCTGAATTCTCTGCTTCCATGGGCATATGGATAATTACTTCTTTTCCTGCTGCTTCAATTTTATTAGCAGCTTCTTTGCTATGTTGTAGATTAGGGAGTACTGCAAATGTAATAGGCCCCGGAAACTCAAGAAAATAATCCAGATTATTCAAATTATAGCCAACATCATCAATTACAATGGCTATCTGCTTTGTCTCTGCAATTATAGGTTTAGGATTGGTTCTGTTAGAATTTGTATAATCTGATCCAGTGTTTTTATCCGGAATAGTCACTATGTTGTTCTGGTTTGTATCAGGAATATAATTATCCTGGGAATAATTATTATTTTGTTCCAAAGGTTCATTTTTCGGAAAAAGTATAAGTATAAATATTAAAAGTATGTTTATGCAAATAATAAAAATATAAACGCGTTTTTTTCTATTTTTCTGTGTATTCTTCATTTTTTAATGATTCTAATTATAGTTTCGGTGAAGTCAAGGTGTGACTTCACAAGTTATTTGACGCCTTTATTATGTCCTTTTAATGCAAGTAGCTCTTCTTAGTAAAGAGGGTATGTACTAAAAAGTGTGGATTTAACACCGCAAACTGTTTCTAAAAGTTGACACTCAAAAGAACAATTAGTATTATTACCATATGAACAGGTTTATGAATATATTTCTGACTTTATTTGTAATTCTTTCTTTAAATTCCGGTATTATCTATGCCGAAAATAATAAATGTCCAACTCACAATTTATCAGAAAGTAGCACCCTAAAAGAAACATCACTTAACTCAATGTGCAATAAATTTACTTCTAATGATAAAACTGGTGAAAAAGAACTTAGGATATATAGCCACTACTGTCGCTATGAAATTAAATCCTTTTTATTGTTTTTACAGAAAACTGAAAAAAATAATATTAAAAGTATCCGGATATCATCATTTTTTCTCCGGAAAAATACTAATTTAAAAATACCAATATACATTTATAACAGCTCTCTTTTATTTTGATATCTACTCTTTTAAATTCTATTTTACTCAGTTAATTATTTTGTTCTTTTTATAAATGGAATAGGATTTTGGAATAATCATTAATATTGATAAAATTGAAAGGTCGAAATATCCATTATTGGCCTGCTTATAATATAAACAAATTAAAGGAGTAGTACTTTATGAAAATTAAAATAATAACTTTTACATTACTAATACTAATATTTTTTCCGGTTTGTTCGCAAAGCGAGGAAGTAACTAAAGATGAAATAAGCGCGCAAGGAATCTTTTTATTGCCGGAACCAATTGACAGTACACCATTTGATTTCACTTTAAAAGATCTGGAAGGAATAAATAGAAGCTTAAGCTCTTATAAAGGAAAATTTGTTTTTCTAAATTTCTGGGCGACATGGTGTGGTCCATGCCGTAAAGAAATGCCTTCTATGCAGAGACTTTATGATACTTATAAAGATTCTGGTCTAGAGATTATTGCTGTGAATCTTCAAGAGAGCAATAATATCGTTAAATCTTTTATCGATGAGCTTAATCTTGATTTTACTGTATTATTAGATAAAACCGGAGAAGTGGGTGCAATTTATGGAGCAGCTAATATTCCTACTACATATCTAATTGATAGAGATGGAAATATTTTTGCACAGGTAGTAGGCAGCCGTGATTGGAATAGTGAAGAAATGAGTAGCATCTTCGAATATTTCTTAAATCAGGATTTCTCATCGGAAATGATAATGGATGAAATTTCTTATGATAAAGATGATAATAGTACTGTTAAAGAAGTAGAGATCGTTGCTTTTAACTGGGGCTTTGATATTTCACCTGTAACTATCAATCGAGGAGATCTAGTTAGGCTCAGGATTACAAGCAGAGAAGGAGAGCATGGTTTTTTTATTCCGGAATTTAATATAAATCTATCTCCGATAAGACCAGGTGAAGAAAAAGTAATTGAATTTGTAGCAGATGATTCAGGAATTTTTCCAATAATATGTAATAAGCCCTGTGGTTCGGGCCATAGGAATATGACAGCTAGTTTAACAATCGAAGAATAAAATTATGAATATCGATAGTATAAATATATTTATTGCATTATTTGCAGGCATAGTTTCTTTTTTATCACCTTGTATTTTGCCACTAATTCCTTCTTATCTGTCATTTATTGGCGGAACATCATATAGCATTTATAATGATGATGAAAAAGGAGCATCTAAGAAAATCCTTATTATAAGAACAGTATTTTTTATAATAGGATTTTCTATAATTTTTGTAAGTCTGGGTATTATATTCAGCAGTGCAGGTTTTTTGTTAAGCGGGATACAAAAAACAGTTAATATTGTTGCTGGTACAGTCATTATAATTTTAGGTTTAAATTATATTTTTAATTTCATAAAAATATTTAATTTAGAGAAGAGATTTCATATTAAAACAAAGTCTAGCGGAGTAGCTAGTGCTGGTTTATTTGGTATGGCTTTTGGAGCAGGATGGACTCCATGTATAGGGCCAATCCTTGCATCAATACTGTTTATGGCAGGAAGTTCCGGGCAGGTAATAAACGGTACTATTTTATTAATAATATATTCCTTTGGCCTTGGCATCCCCTTTCTTATTGCAAGTATTTTCTTCACATTCTTTTTAAAACAGATAGAAAAGATAAAACCTCATTTAAATAAAATTAGAATAATAAGTGGAATCTTTCTTGTTTTAATTGGTTTACTTGTTTTTATGGGCAGCTTAGTAAAAATAAATATCTTATTTTATCAGGTTGCCTTTCAATTTGACGAATGGAGTAAAGAATTTCCTTTATTGGCAAAACTTCTTTTTGGATTAATTTTTCTCGGATTTCTGGTTCTTGCAGTGATTGCATATATTAAAAAGGTATGGAAAATCAAAAATGGAAATAAGATAAATTTTAAGCTGCTGTTTTTGCCGGCTAGATTGGTTTTTATTAGTTTGTTATTAATTATTACTGTTTTAGTTTTTGTAGGATTAATTGATATACCGGCGATTTTCACTTCATGGTTGTACTTTCAGGGTATATAAAATATCCTCCGGGTGCTATCAGATGGCGGCCGGGGGATAAGCTTCCTTGAAAAGAAAATATAATCTTTTTCTCCTTGATGTAAAAGTTATGCCCTGCTCCATTACATTCGGGATCTTGACATCTCATCGAAGAAGATTCCATGGAACTATAAAAATGTATAATCTACAACTTTTTTTGTATTTAAATGATCAGAAATAATTATTCTTAACAAGGCAATTTATTGGAACCAGAAAAACGGCGCAGACCCGCGCAGCGAGGGTAAAAAGCTGTGATTTTAATCCATTAACCCTGGATAAAGTTTAGCTGTACATTCAGGGCATAACCCATGTGTAAATTTTATTTTGGAATGAGCGGATATATATTTCTCAACCTGATTCCAATATCCTTTATCATCTCTGATTTTTTTACAATTAGCACAAATTGGTAAAAAATCTGTAAGTATTTTTACATCTTTTTGAGATTCTTTCAAATCTTTCTCAATTCGTTGAGTATTTACAATGATAAAACCAGCAAAGATAAATATAAGATAAAAATTATAAATAATAAATGTAAATTGAGTAATAATACCTTCATTCATAAAATTACTAATATTGTCAGGATATTGAAATATTTTAAGTATAGCTCTACAAAAAAGCCATAATCCAAGAATTAAAAAAGTTAAAAATAAAATATTATCAACTTTTTCGAAGACTCTATTAAGATTCATTTTAACAATAACAGCTGCCCTTAAAAAAAAGAATGCTAAAAATAAAGAAACTAATATTATTCGTATAGTTAAATTATCAAAGAACAAGAAATAACTAAAAGGTACAATAAAAAAAATAAAAGAAATTATATCCACAATGAAACTTTTTTTTGCTGTACAAAAAATCAATATTCCCTGGATTATTAATATTACAGAAATGATAATCAAACCATTTCAATTGCTATTGATAAAAATGCAGGAATAAAATCCCTTAAACTCATTAAAAGAAAACCAAGACTGGTTAAAAGAGATGAAATAGTCCAATGTTTAAATCCCTGATAGGTCTTTCTTTTATTATAAAAATTTAACATTAAAATAAATGTTACAATTGATAGAAATGATGTTACAAAAGAAAGTGTTCTAATATGGAGGAAATCAACCAAAATACTCTCCTGCGAAAACGTTTCCTACTTTTTAATAATATAGTATTTCCATTATACTTATAATTAAAATTATATTCCTAAGTCTTCGTAAGTCAATACAATTCACCCAGCTCCTTAAAAACAGGCAGCAGATTATTATAAGCAGTCTTATAAATATTATACATCTCCGTATAAAAACCAACCAGCTTTTTATCCGGCTTAATCTTCTTAGTAATTTTTACACAATTTAGGGAAGCTTCCTTTATGTTTTTAAACTCACCCATAGATACAAGACCGATACATGCATTGCCGACTAATTCCGAGTCATAGATTTCCGGTATCAATACAACTTTTCCTGTAATATCCGCCTTAATTTGATTTAATATTTCTATTTTAGAAAGGCTTCCTGCAATTCTAAGTTCATTTATATTAAGGCTGTTCTTTTCCATAATTTCAATTATATATCTAATACTAAATCCTATAGACTCAAGTACTGCTTTTGCCATTTCTTTATAGCTGTGATCTAAAGATAAACCTATAAATGCACCTCTTGCATCTTTACTAAATGCAGGTCCTCTTTCTCCTGTTAGGTGAGGTAAGAAAATAAGCTTATCTGAACCTGCAGAAACAGTCCTTGCATCATTATAAATACTTTCAAAATCCTTATCCTGGTAAAATGAATTATTCTTATACCATTCAACTGCTTTTCCTGTTGTGGAAATCATAGCAGAAACATTAAAAAGGCCAGGTTCTAAATGCGGAAGGCAGATAAGAAAACTATCATTAACTGCAAAGTCTGTACAATGGTTAATTCCTTCGGATGTTCCTGCTCTGTCGCATGTCGTACCAGGAGTAATTGTGCCGGTTCCTATTAAGGCCGCCATAAAATCATAAGTTCCGGAAATTACTTTAATACCAGGTTTTAAACCCAGTTCTTCTGCTATTTGTTTTTTTACTGTACCAGCTTCTGCACCAGGCTGTAAATATTCTGGAAATTTTTCTATATCCATACCAAGGCTTGTTATTGCCTTATCTGTCCAGATAAAATTCTTAAATCCTCCATTTGGAAGATATGTAAATGCATTTCCTGTTAAATAAAAACTAAGAAACTCGGGACAGGAAAGAAAGTATTTTGTTTTTTTATAAATTTCCGGTTTGTTCTTATAAATCCAGTAAGCTTTGGAAAGAAAAAAAGAAGGATTAACAGGACTGTTTTTTAATAATTCATTTGTTGCTTTATTACTTCTATTGTCCATCCAGGTAATTGCCCGGTAAAGTACATTCCCGTTTTTATCTACTGGCGTAAGTGTGGGGCCATTCCCGCTTATAATAATTGTGCTTATATCTTTATATTTTGATACTTCTGTACAGATTTTTTTTAAAGCATTTATCCAGTCTTCCGGATCTATTTCATATGAGTTATTATTATGAAATAATTTTATCTCTGCAGATGCGGAATAAATTAAATTACATGAGGTGTCAAATATTCCCCCCTTCAATATTGATGTTCCAATATCAAGAGAAAAAATCATACTTTATCTCCAAAAAATATTAATAAACCAATTAAGGTTTTGTGTATTATAACATATCATAGCAGAGCCGCAACCAATTTATAAAACAAGAAGTTTTTTTAACCGCAGAGAACGCAGAGGGACGCAGAGAAAATATTTTAGTTTATATACTCTCTGCGCCCCCTGCAGTTAATTAATAATAATCTTGGTAAAAAACAAGAAATTAGGGTATTATAGTATATGGATCTTTACATCTTTAAAGATTTTTCCAATATTGCTCTTAATAGTTTCGTCCTTGCTAAACAGAATAATTTGCCAGTTATTCTTTTTGTGAAATTCATTTAAAAGTTTCAAAGATTTTAATTCCCGTTCTTTGTCCATGCTGTGAAAAGGTTCATCAAGAATTAAGATAGATTCTTCCTTAAAAGCCCTCTGGACAAGTGCAAGCCTTGCAGAAAGAAAAAAAGTATCTACAGTACCCCTGGAGAGATTGTCTAACAGACGCAGTTCCCCACCTGCATCCGTAATAGAAATAGCATCTTTATCTAGTTTGCTAATGGAGATTTCTCTAAGTTCCGGCACTATATCTGAAAATTTCTCTTTAATATCATCCTGAAGATCTATCATTAGTGTATCCATGTTTTCTGATATTTCTGTAAATATTTCTTTTGCTAATCCGGCTGCACTAATATTTAAATTGATTTCGTCTATCTGTTCCTGAAAATATTTTTTAGATTTTTCCAGAGAAACAATTTTTTCGGGAATATCTCCAATTGAGCCTTTTAATATTCCTTTACTTTCAGAAATATTTGTTTTCAGATTCATTCTTCTGTTTTGAATTCCGGATAATTCCTCTTCGAGCTTATGAAGTTCGTTTGCCATCTTCTTAATGGCTGTATCAGGCTTTTCTTCTTCTGTTATTTCATTGTCAAGTTTGCGTATCTGCATATCTATTTCTGTTTTTAAAATTGATGCGTCCTGTTTTTTATAAGCTGAAAGTTTTTTATTTAATTCGAGCTCCCAGTTTTTATATGTATTATTCAGGTTATCATATTTTTCTATTTTTTTATGATAATCATAAATTGAATTTAAGCCCCATTCTTTTAATTGTTCATTTAATATTTCATTTTTATTTTTTATCCTTTCATTTAGCCTGTCAATTATGTTATTGCTTTCTGCCAGAGATTTTTCTTTTAGTTCCAATTCTGATCTTTTTTCCTGAATGTTTTTTGTTATTGCAGCATAATCAGTTTCATATTGTATTAGCTCACGGATAAGGCTGTCTTTTGTTTCTGCATGTAGTGTATTTTCTCCCCTAAGCCTTGTTTTCCACTCGTCCTTAATTTCTATTAAAAGATTTTTCATATGGGAAGTATCATGAGTTAAAGTGGTTTTCTTTGAAAGAAATAGTAAAATTATTCCGGCTATTAAACTTATGCACAATAATATAACTTTTACTTCAAAGCTCTCAATTAGTAGAAAGAATAGTATGCCTGCAATAATAAAAACAGAAGCGAGGATTAAGGTAATTGGGTTCCATTTAATTTTTTTTATTACACTAGTTTTTGTTTCTGAATTTTTTATTTTTAATAAGAATGCTTGAGAAAGTTCGGATAAATATTTTTTATCTTCCCGCTGCTTGTTTTTAATACTTAATTCTTCTTTCTTGTTTTGTATATCACTTTGAAGAATTTGCATACTTCCTGTTTCTTTTTGCAAAGTTGCTTTTAAAATATTAATTTCTTCTGCATGTTTATTAAAATCTCCTGATTTGTCTTCTTTAAAATCATTTAGATTATCGAGTTGGCTTTTTATATTTTCACCATTATTTAAGAATTCCAGTACAGAAAGATATTCATTTCTTTGTTTTATTTTATTCTGTTGCTCAAGATCTTTTTTTATGATTTGGACTTTCTCATTCACTTTTACAAAATCAAGCTCCATATCTTTTAAATTTTCATCCTGCTTATTTATATTCAGTTCATTATTAAGGATATCCTGTTTTTTCTGATTAAGTTCTTTTAACTCATTTTCTATTCGTTCTTTTTCTTCTTCTATTTTTTTTAATTGCTTTATATGCGGTTTGTTTGCATAGGTGGATGATTCCTGTTCGAGCTCATAAATTATAGGATTGGGATCTATCCCGCCGTAAAATAATGCGGATTTAATTTTGTCTATCCAGTTGCTGTTAGAAGAAAAATCCAGATCAATTGCACCGGAATGTACTGCATTAAGGTTTAAAAACTGGTCTGCATCAAGTTCTAACGGCTTGCTGTTAAACTCTATGCTCGCTTCTCGTTTATCACCGTACCGGTTTTTTAGTCTTTTACCATGAGATATTTTATTATTGGGTGAGCATATGCAGTCGAAAATAGCATCAAACAGAGTTGTTTTTCCGGATTCATTTTTCCCAATAAAAACAGTTACAGGTGAAAAATCAAATGTTTTGTTTATAAATTTGCCGAAGTATTTTAAAATTATTCTTTTTATCATTTTTTAGCCAATAACAATGTTTTTATTTTGTTTAATGAAATTTCTCTGGATTTTAACCATATGTTTCTTGCAGCAGGATTGTCCGGTTCGTGGTCTTTCCATGCTTCTAAAAACCTTTTAGCAATTACCTGCGTTGATATTCCTTCTAACACAGAAATATTTTCTCTGTTTATATCAAGCCTTCTTACAGTTTTTAAATATTTTTCTTTTAAAGTTTTATCCAGTTCAGATACAATTTTTTCATCTTCTACTATTCCGGATAAATTAATATCTATCCAGTCATTTTTTGACCAGTCTATATTTATTTTAGAAATTTGAGGTGGTTTTCCTTCGAGGCTTAAAAGCAGTTTGTATTCTCTATACTGTCCTGCGTTTATTATAGGTATTTGTTTTATTTTAATATCTTTTTTTATATCATCTTTAATATCTCTGTTTAATTCTATTAAATTAAAAAACCGCGGGCCGGCTTCTCCTTTTCTCCAAATACGTGCAGAACCAGGATAGTAAACTTTGTCCGTATTATTTGTTATTGTTGTATGAATATGGCCCATAGCCGCATAATCAATATTAAATCTCCTAAAAAGATCTGAATCTAAAACAGTACCGCCGTCTTCATCCGGGCCGGTGTATGTTATTCCGGAAACTATTCCGTGAGCCATACAAATTCTAAAATTCCTGTTTTTTTCCGGTACTTTCCATTCTAAATAATTTCTGTAATCCGTATTGTGAGGAATAGTGAGTATTTCTAAAAAATCATAAGTATGCAAACCAAATGGTTTTTCTTCTGCAATAATTATGTCTCCGAAATCCAGTGAGCTTAATTGTCTGTTATTTGCTTTCAAGTTTTCGTGGTTTCCGGGAAGTAAAATAGAAATGCATTTAAGCTCTGATATTTCTTTCCGAAATTCAGAACGGAGTTCTTCTGCATCTGTAAATGTATCAAATGTATCACCGGAAAATAAAAGAAAATCCACATTATTATCTGCTGCAGCTTTAATAATTTCCTTAAGAACATTTAACGAGTATTCTTTTTCGCTTGCAGATAGATGGATATCCGAACAATGTAATAGTAAAACTGTCTCCAAAAAAAACTCCTAATAGCTTATATATCTATAAACAGAAAAAAATGCAAAATGACTTTATTTATACTTATATAATTTACAATAATTATATATATTAGATCTATATCTAGAGTTATTAAATGAATAAAAAATTATTATTTCTATTTGTCATATTATCTTTATACAGCTGCTCTACAGCATTTAAGCTAATTATGGATGCAGATTCGGATATTCAGGAGCAGCTCGAGAACATTTCATACCCGGAAATGAGATTTTTAGTAATTTCTGATACTCATCTTTTTGATAGTTCATTAATGGATTCTACATCGGACAGTTTTCTGGAAAGTAATTCGAAGATGTTTCGGGAAAGTAAACGTATTATTAATGCTTTTATAGAGCAGATAGAAAATATACAAGCGGATTTTGTACTTGTTTGCGGAGACCTTACAAAGGATGGCGAAAAAATATCTCATGAATCCATGGCAGGCTTGTTAAATGAAATTGAAAACAACGGGAAAAAAGTATTTGTTGTTCCGGGTAATCATGATGTTTTAAATAATCGGGCTGTGAGCTATTTAAATGATGCAAAAGAACGGGTAGATACTGTTGCTCCGGAAGATTTTAAAACAATATACAATGATTTTGGTTACAAAGAAGCTGTAATGAGCGACTCGGATTCATTAAGTTATGTTACAGAACCTGTAGAAGGATTATGGCTTTTAGGTATTGATTCTTGCAGGTACAGGGAAAATGAAAGCAGGCCGTTAAGCGGTGGTAATATTTATCCGGAAACTCTTTTATGGATAATAGAGGTTTTAAAAAGAGCTATAATAGAAGGTAAAGCAGTTATAAGTTTTATGCATCATGGTATTTTAGAACATTTTCCAGGGCAGAGTAGATATTATGAGAATTACATAGTAAATGATTATAGTAAGATTTCTAAATTATTTGCACTTTATGGTATGAAGCTTGTTTTTACAGGGCATTTTCATGCACAGGATATAGTTGCTAAAACCTGGGATGATAACAGTTTTTTAATTGATATAGAGACTGGTTCTTTTGTTTCATATCCAATTCCATATAGAATCGTGGATATAAATGAAGAGCAGATAATGAAAATAACAAGCAACTTTATAACTATAATTGACAGATTCAAAACAGGCTTTTCCGAATATGCCTATGAAAGAAGATATAATGATTCTTATGATACTGTATATTCAGTTGTATCTGATTTCAGGATCTCTGAAGAAGATGCAATATATATTTCTGAAATTTTTGCAGACGCATCTATGGCACATTTTGCAGGAGATGAAAATATAGATGGTGATATTATAGATTATAAAAGGATTGGCATTTGGGCAGGATTTATTATAGATAGAAGAAAAAATCTTTTGGAAGGTATATGGAATGATCCTTTCCCGGAAGATAATAATATTATTATTGATTTAAAGGATATTGATCCATGATGATCTTTCGAGTATACTCATATTTTTAAAAAACAGCGGAAATAATTTTACATTAAACAGCTTTTTGATTATAATATATTTTTATAAGCATTTACTTTTTAAGGATGAGAAATGAATAATACAGGGAAAAATGAAATTGAACGAAGAGTATACTTTGGAACTAGAAGATTTGTAGAAAGGTTTTTAATGTTCTGTAAAGACAATTCTATCTTTTTTCCTAAGTATATAATTCTGCATCTTATCCGCGAACAGGAATTAGTTTTAAAGTATTATCCTGGAAGCGATAAAACTCCTATAAATATAGAAAAAGATCAAACAGTTATTGATGAAATACTAAAAAAGAAAAATGCAGGTGTAGAATTAACAGATAAAGAAAAAAACATTCTGGAAATATATGATATTAGAGTGAAAATAAAATCAACATTAAACCTGTCGCTACAATTTTTAAGAGCTCGGGATGATAATAACTATGACTTAAAAGAGATTTATCAGATTTTAAGCGAGAATGAAGAAATCCGAAGTTTAAAAAAAATATCTGAAGATTTAGAAGATAAAAGAAATGAGATGATAGATAGTTTTAGTAAACAGAAAAATAAAAAAACAGAAATTCCAGAAGAAATTGTAAATTTAGAGCATAGAATAATTAAAATACAGGAAAAACAATTTAAATTGATTACTGGTAATATCAGCTTTATTATGGGTTTATTATTCCTTGTATTTTTAACTAATGAATTTGAAGTGCTTCCTCAAGAAAAAATAGATGAATTACAGCAGTTTATAGAAGACAGGTGGAAGGTGGAGCAGACTTTTCAGCTGTATTAAATCTCTTTTTTTAAACATTCCTTACATAAACCTTTTATACTTAAAGTATGTTCTACTGGTTTAAAATCGTATTTTTCACAAACCGTATTTTGCAGTTCTTCAATATCCGGATTTACAAATTCTATTATATTTCCGCATTTAATGCAGATTAAATGATCATGATGATTTTGTCCTAATACAAGCTCATATACTGCTCTTCCTTGTTTTCTGATTGTCTGTTTAATTATTCCACCTTCTGTAAAAAGAGCAAGAGACCTGTATATAGTTGCTCTGGAAAGTTTCTCGCCTTTTTTTATTATGTAGTCGTGTAATTCTTCTGCATCAAAATGAGTGTTATAGTCCTGTATTATTTGTAATATTAATTTTCGTTCCGAGGTAAAATTTATATTTTTATTTTTAATAATATCCAATAATTGATTACTTTTCTCGTTCATATTCAATATTCCGGTTTAAATATCTACTTTTTATTGTTAAGAATAATTCTTATGCCTAAAAATATAAAACTATATAGCTTTATAGTCAAATAGTTACTTCAAAAAGGAATTTACGGTAATAAAGATTTTTCATAAATAAGGCTGCAAAACAGATTTTAAATCATATTTCACAAATCTTTAAGTAAAGATTATCTATTTAATAAAAAACACAGAAAATGGTCTTATGTTTCACTAAAAAAATATTGGTGTGCAAAGATAACTTGTACTGTTTTAAGAACAAATGAGTATAGATAGTTTTTATATTGATTTTTTGTACTATATTTTGTATTATTTATAGTACAAAAAGAATTTGGAGGCTTTATGAAAAGAATATTATTAGATAAGGATATTTACTCCGTTTCTGATTTTCGAGCTAATGCAAATGCACTGATAAAACATGTAAAACAAACTAAACGTCCTTTGGTGTTAACTCAACATGGAAAAAGCACAGCAGTAGTAATAGACGTAGGAGAATATGAAAATCTTCTACAGGAAATTGATTTGCTTGCTGATATACGTAAAGCAAGAATTGAAATAGAGAACGGAAAAGGTATCCCTCATGATAGGGCTTATAAAAAAAAGTAATATCTCAATTCTTACTGTAAGACATAATAAAAGATTGCTTGATAAAGAGGAGTTAAAGCAGGATTAATTGAAATCCATAAAAATAATTTACTTTCGTGCAGTGAATGCAGGAAGGCTTAGTATTAAAAAGATAATAGAACCTGTAATACCTGCTGCCATAGTTATAGATAGTTCGGAAAGTATACTGCTCTCGCCGGAGAAAATTAAGGGGAATACTCCAAGTACTGTTGTTAGTGATGCGATTGTCATAGCTTTAATTTTTGCTTTTAAACCAATAAAAACAGAAAATGCATTTATAAGCTTGTTTTTAATTTTATCAAATACAAGAATGCTGTTATTTACAGAAATCCCCGCAGTTAAAATTAGTCCTATCATTACAGGTAAAGAAACCGGCTTGTTAAAGATAAATAAAAATAGTACCGGTAAAATAAAGGAAAGCGGAATCTGCAGTAATATTAGCAATGGTATTTTTATTGACTCAAACTGAAATATTAGAATTATCAATATCAATAGAATTGAAATAATAAGACTAACTGCAGCAGAATTTTGAATTCTGTTTTCTTCCTTTTCTTCTAAACCTGCTTCCCCTCTATAACCTTCCGGAAAAATAAAATTGCTTAAAATTTCTCTTACTGTATTTAAGGTTTCTGTCTTATTTTCATAGCTAGTTATAACAGAAAAGCTTACACTCCTTTGTCTGTTGTGATGGTATATTCTCCCGGTTTCTTCCATATCTGTAACATTAGAGATTACACTTAATTCGAGTGGTGTATTTTCGTTATTCATAATTTTTAGATGCATAATGTCTTCTATTGTAGATATAAAAGAATTATCCGCAAATACTTTTATATCTGCTTCTTCTCCGGGCGGGTTCCATTTTGATGCAACCGGTTTGGACAAAGCCCAGTAAAGATTTGAATATATATTATACGGGTCTACTCCTAACCTTTTTGTATTCTCCAGATTTACAGTTATAAGTTTGGAAGGTAATATCTCTTTGAAATGGAATATAATGTTTGTGACATATTGCAATTCTTTTATCTCATTTGAAAGCCGTGAGGCAAGTTCTCTTAATTCATTATTACCTTTGCCAGTTAGTATTACACTAAAGTCTGCTTCATTTTGTGAAGATACCGGAAAATAAAAGAATATATCATTATATTTTGCTTCTTCCTGTCTTATAGTTTTTATAAACAATTCTCTATCTGAACCGTCATTTAATGTTATATCAAAACTTGCTCTTTCTTTTTCATATTTGCTTCCGCAGGTAATGACATCATCCTTAGACAATATTAAAGTCTCCAGTCTCGATGCAGTTTCAAAAACATAACTTAGATTGGAACCGCTTTTATATTCCAGAGTTAGGGAAACAGAGTTGCCGGGGTCGGTTCTGAAGCTTTCCTGCGAAAGACTTGTAAAACTTATAAAAGCAGAGATAAGTAAGATTAAAATTAAACATGTAAACAAATATTTTAATTTTGAAATAAAAAAGAAAATTTTCTTTAATATTTTGTAACTTTTTACATTACTATTTACATTACTTTTTTCTTTTTTCTTTTGCTTGATTTTGTATTTTCTATAAAAGGAAGTAAGAAAAGTTGGAATGAATAAAAAAACAAAAAATATAGAAGCGATTATAGAGCATACAACAGAAACAGCTAAAGCACTAAACTGGTTTATTAATTCCTGCTCTGCAAAGATTAATGGTAAGAATACTGCTATTGTTGTTAAAGAAGAAAAAATAATAGGCGTTCTTGTAAAATTAATGGATTCTTTTATAACTGTAAATAAATTTTTGTTGTTAAGGCCCTTAGAATATTGTTCTAAAAAAACTTCTATAAAAACAATGCCTGTATCAATAACAAGTCCTACACCAATTGCAATTCCTGATAATGTCATCAAATTTAATTCGAATCCGAACATATTTAAGCATGCAACAGTAAATAAAATAGAAAAAGGAATATTTAAACTTACAAGCATAGCAGGATAAAACTTTCTTAAAAATATTAGAGTAAGAACAATTACAAGAAGGATTCCGGCTAATACAAGATTAAATATTTCACCTAATGCAGATTCTATTTTCTCACCATAATTATAAATAATCTTACCATTTAAAGTATCTGTTACTAAACTTGTTAATTCCTGACATAGTAGTACTGTGTTAGAATCACCGGCTTTATTTATGTAAACAATTACTTTTTCTTCACCATTAACAGTTCCAATACTCATCCGTTCTGCGTCTGCGAGACTAACCTTTGCTATATCACTAATTACTATATTCCTATTTAAATGGAGCTGCTCAAAATCCTCTAAACTAAATAATCTTCCGTCTAATACAGATGGAGTCTCTGTTTCCTTTCCAAAGCCGCCAATTATATTATTGGACCTTATTCCCTGGATAATAGCAGATACGGATAGATTTCTCGAAATAGCTTGTTCCGGGTCATATTCGATTATTATTTCTTTTTTAAAACCTCCGCCAATTTCTATTTCTCCCGCACCTTCTACATTTTCAAAAATACGTTTTAAATCATCTTCTTTTAGGTCATCAGATTTATCAAAAGCCGCAATAAAAATAGGCTTGCTGTTTATATCACTTTTAATAATAATAGCCCGCCCGACCCCCTGGGGCAGGGACGAGTGAACATAATCCACAGCTTCTCTTACTCTCAGGTAAGCTTTATTAAGGTCTGTATCAGGGAAAAAAATTATATTGATTCTTGCTTTGCCCTGTTCGGAAACTGAAAATATCTCTTTTATTCCCTGTATCTTAGATATTTCTCTTTCTATTGGATTTGTAATTGTGCGCTCTATTTCGTTTTCAAATGCACCCTGGTATTCAATATGAACCATAATAGATTTTGACTCAGAAGCAGGCATATATCCGAGTTTTACAGTAGAGGCATAGATAATAATAAGAATCAGAATACAGATTAAAATTAAAAATACTCTGATAGGTTTAGAAATCCATGCACTATAAAAAAAAGTATTTATGTTTATAAGGTTTTTATTTGTTTTTTGTATTTTCATACTAATTCTGCTTTTTTAGTTTTACTAGTTTCTTATTTACTCTTTTTGCAAATGCATATATTACAGGAAAGATTAAGATGGTTGCTATTGTACCAGTAATAAGCCCGCCTATAACTGCCATAGCCATATGAGTTTGTAGCGCGCCTTCTTTAAAAGGATTAAATGCAATAGGTATTAATGCAAGTACAGTTGTTAATACTGTTGCTAAAATAGGTTTTAGCCTTCTAATACTTGCACGAATAACAGTAAGCAGGTTGCCGTCTCTATATCCTGCGCATAAAATAATTGATGTATTAATTGTTGTTCCAAACAGAATAAGGATACCGAAAAAGGAATTTATATTTAAGGTTTTATCTGTTAAGTATAAAAGAATAAAACTTCCTGCGACAGATAAAGGTAATGACAAAAGTAAAAGCAGGGGGGTGTTAAATGATTCAAATTGGGCGCCAAGAATTAAATACATTAATACTATTGCAAGAATAAAAACAAATCCGATTTCTTTAAAATTATTTGCTAATGCGGATAGGGATGAAAGAGTAATGTCCGGGTCATTTATTCCGCTTATAAAATCACCAAGTTCTTCTTCTGTTACATCATTAGGTATTATTGATATTTCTGTAGAACTTTTTCTGTTTAGCCTGAATAATTCACTGTAAGTATTATCAGTTTTAATTATACTTAAGTCTTCTAATTCTATATATCCCGCTTGTGTAGGTATTTTTATCTGCTTAAGTGAGGCTATAGAATTAATATATTCGTTACTATAAATAACACGTATATCAATTTCATCTTCATCTGTTGTTAGTTTTGCTGCTACTATTCCTTTATATGCTGATTGGACTGTTTCTAAAATACTGGAAATATTAATATTACTATATGCAAGTGCATTTCGTTTTAATTCTATTTTAACCTGCGGAGTATCTTCTTTCGTATCAATATCAGCCTCTAAGATAAAAAATCCCAGATATTCTATTAAGCTTTTAGCTTTGTTTAAAATTGAATCTCTGTCGGTTCCTGTAACTATTAAGCTAATTTTATCTTTTGAGCCGAGTATCTTATTTATAACATCTTCCGGAATACTTACATTAAATGAAAAATCATAGGAAGCGGATAGCTCTTGTATAATTGTAGACTTAACCTGATTTACATCCAGATTATTATCTAAAAGAACATTCAGTCTGGCTATATTTACAGACCTGTTTTTTTCTGACCTGTCCCTTAAGGAATTTCTATCATATCCTGCTTCTGAATATACATTAATTATTCCGAGCATGGATAATAATGCATTTTCCAATTTAGCAGTTAACGGGGAAGTATCTTTAATAGTATTTCCTTTTTCATAAATTATTTCTATTTCCAGTTTGCCGGAATCAATTTCGGGCATAATTTCTTTAGGCAGGAAATAAAACATCTGTACACCTACGCCAATAATTATTATCAATATTAAAAATATAAAAACAGGCCTTCTTAAACCAAAGAAAAGGTATTTTTTATAAAGCTTTTGTAAGCCCAAAATAAAGCCGGGTTCTTTAATAATTTTAAGATTTTTCTTTTTATTAATAAAGAGCTTGTAAAGTGCAGGAGTCAAAGTCATCGAAATAACAAATGAAGCTGCTAATAAAAAGCTAATTGTTAGTGCAAACTGGGAAAATAAGGCGCCTGTAATTCCCGGAATAAATAGAATTGGTAAAAATACTAAAAGGGTAGTAACAGTGGAACCAAAAGTAGAAGAACCCATTTCGATTGTTCTATGTGAGATTTCTTCCGGTGTTTGCGCTTTATGCTTAATAAGGTTTTCTAAAACAACTATGCTGTTGTCTACTATCATCCCAATACCAATTGCAATTCCGGAAAGAGAAATAATATTTATTGAAATATCTGCAAAAAACATAAACAGGAATACAGTTGTTATAGAAACCGGTATACTTATTATCGTGATAATCGATATAAAGGCCCGCCTAAAGAAAATTACCAGTACAATAAAAGCAGCAAGCACACCGAGTGAAATTGAAATAACAAGGTTAATTATAGATGCTTTTATTTCTACAGATGAATCTTCTATTGTGTAAATTACCAGGTCATTTTTAAATATGTCTGATATTTTATCTAAGTTTTTTAAAATATTGCCGGCAGCATTTAAGCTTCCTGTGTCTCCGGTTTTATAAATTAAAATACCGATTGCTTCTCTTCCGTTTAAATGAAAAAAGGATGTTCTTTCCTTAATTCCCATGTAGACATTTGCTATATCTTCTATTTGCAAGCCGGAGCTTTTATTCTCTGTTAGTATTGGTATTTCTTTTATTTCATTAATATTGTCTACACCTGTTGTTGTTTTAATCAAATATTCCAGGTCCCTATCCTGCAAAGTCCCTGTCGGGTATTCATATATTGATGACTGTATAGTCTGTGTTATTGTTTGCATAGAAAGGCTGGATGCATATAACTTATGAGCATCCACATCTACTTTAATTTCTTTTTCATCTGCCCCGATTATTCTGATATTTGAAACACCTTCTATTTGAAGTAACCTTGTTTTAAGGTCTGTTTTAACAAGTTCGCCAATATCTCCCAGATTATTTGAATTATCCGAAGGAAACACAGCAAATGTTAAAACAGGTTTATCAGAAATATCTTCTGTAAAAACAACAGGCTTTTTTATTCCGTGCGGCAGGTAAGGGTAAACAGAATCAATTTTTTCTCTAATTTCCACAGCTGCAATATCTATATCTGTTCCCCAGTCGAATGTTAGCGAAACAGAGGATATGCCTTCCTTAGAAACCGAATAAATACTTTTTACACCTTTTACAGATGAAAGGGCATTTTCCAAAGGAATAGTAACAAGTTCCTCAATTTCTGTTGCCGGAATAGAGCTGTATTCTGTAATTACATTTGCAACAGGTATGTTGATAGTTGGAAGCAGTTCTATATTCAGCTTAAATAAAGAGGTAATACCAAAAAGTATTATACCGGCAAATATCATAAGTACAGAGATCGGATGTTTTGCAACTGGTGTTAAGAATGTGTTCATTTTCGTATCGTGAGCTTGTACTCTTCCTCCATATAATTGTTATTAGTATCAAATAAATCCGTGTCTATGCTTATGGTGATTATTCCGGAACTACCTGCATCTGTAATATCACAATATATTCTTATAATTTGTATTACCGTATCATCTGGTATCGTAGCAGAAAAATCTGCCAGGCCTGGAGGTGTTGTAATATTTGCTAAACCGTTTTCATGGTTTATTTTAACTATTGTTGCGCATTCACTTGTAGATCCAATATCCACCGCACTTAAAAATGAACTTATATCAACCGGATATCCAACAGCATGCTGTATATAAAAATCAAAGCATTCGTTCTCTGTGGCACTAATGCTTATTGTGTCATTTAATTCTAATTCGACACTGTTCGTATTAGCTATATCTCTGGAATAAGCAACCATACGGATTTGAGGAGGAATAGAATTTGGATTATCAACTCTTATCCAGTAGATTGAATCAAGCACTTCCAATTTATAAACATTGCCATAAACAAGATTGGGATCAAAAGATAAAGTGCATGATAAAAAATCCGGTTCCCATACAATATTATGTGGTGTAGAGGGAGTAACATCAATAATTCCAGTTCTGTCGTTTGAACTTACAGGATAGAGAAAACGTATAATAAATGATTCATTTTTTTGTATGTTTGTATTGTATATGATTTGAGTTATATCTTCTATATTAATACCATCATCTTCTGTTTCAACAGATACTATAGCCTGTTCCTGATCTATGCCTGCTGTAAAATAAAAATAATATGTTTCCGGCAGATTATTTCCGGAACTGTCTGTTAATTCTGTACTTATCTCTACTCTGTATTCTTCTCCCTGCTCATAATTAGATGTAGGTGTAAAAGTTGCAGTGCTATAATCTGCATTCCAGGTAAAGCTTCCCGGAACATCGGGATTAATACTAAAAGCAGAGTAAAAACTTTCTGTGTTTACAGGTTCTGATAAATTTATTATTATCTGCTGCCAGATTTCAGCAAGAATTTCTCCGTTAACAGGACTGGTGTTAGTTACTTCCGGCGGAACAAGTTCTATTCCTGTAAAGAATTTAAAAGTAAACGAAGCTGAAAGTGAGTTGCCGTATGTATCTTCTGCATTTGCAGTTAATGCAATTTCATATTCTTTGTTTGATTTTATGCCGGAAAAAGGTGTAAAAGATATAGTATTACTACTCCAATTAAATGTGCCGTTTAATGCTGTACCATCTTCTGTGAATGTAAAAGCATTTTCTGTTTTGGTTTTGTCCATGGTTTCTGAAAAACTTATGTTTACAGATGATATACTATCTGCATCTGTCGTTACACTATTTGGGGAGTATGACACTATTTCCGGAGGTGTCATATGTGCTAGTTCTTCTATAAAACTGCAGCCTGTAAAACTTAAAACTATTATACTTATTATTATATTTAAATATTTCATAATTATTCCTATGGATTTGTTGTTAATAATTGCCGGATATCATCTTCCAGATAACTGCCGTTATTATTTTTAATACCATTTGAGCCTCCGGAGATTTCCAGAATGTAAAAATATTCATTATCTCCTACAGCAGGTTCAAATCCAGTGAAAATGATAGTAACTGTAAGATTATCATCGGACCAGCTGTAGCTTGTTGCATAAGGAGATGCTCCACTGGGGAATATGCAAGTAATATCAATATTGTCCTGAACCTTTATTTTTTCTGCATCTGAAGAAAATGGCTGGGAAAATATAAATTCAAATTCATATTCGCCATTATCATCAAGAGTTATTGCAGCTGCTTCTGTGGTTGAATAATTAGGGTCCGTAAGTGCTATTTCGTTACTGTTAATCTGATTAAGGTATATTATTGGGATATCAGCTGTTATAAACTGTACAACATAGTCATCCAGTAATGTATTGCCGAAAATATCTTCTGCAGTGTTTTTTAATGTTAAAGTATAAGTTGTATCCATATCAATTCCATTTGCTGGTATATAAACAAGATACGAGTAGTCAACATCTGGGTATAGAGAGCTGTCTATAAATAATTTTGTACCGTTTAAATCAGGTGAAATAGTTAAGGCGCTTTTTGTAGAATTATGGTCCATCTCTTCGGAAAAATCGATACGGATGGAATTATCGTATTGAATATCGTCCAGTGTAAGGAAGAGTGTGTTAAACGGAGGTGTTGTAGTCCAATCTGTTTCTGCGGGAAGAACAGAAACAACATACGGATTAACAGTATCTGATTCTGCAATGAATGTAACCTTTGTGTCTGCTGCAAGAGAAAGCCCGTTTGTATCTGTAATACTTTCTGTTAAATTAATAGTATATGTATATAAATTAGTCCACTCCTCTTCCGGTGTAATTGTAACAGTTGCAGCGGATGCATCCCAGGCAATATCATAATCTGTATTCGGTGATAAAGAAAAACCTTCTTTAAAGGACCATGAATCTATGGGTTTAGAGAAAGTTATAATAATAGGTTCTGTAACAGGAACATGAACGCCTGCAGCTGGAGAAATACTAAGCACAGTTGGCAAATCTGTTTGAGAAGCTGCATAGTAAAACGGTATTTCTATGTTTAAATTATATTTATGATTTTCCGAATCTTTAACTTCACCACTGCACGATAAAACATATCTCTGGCCAAAAGCTAATTCCGGATGCGGGGTATAATACATGGTGTTGCCGGACCATTCCTTTATGCCGCTAACACTGCTTCCAATACTGTCAATCTTAAAAATATTTTCTGCTGTTAACCTGTCTATATCAAAATCAAAGCTTATACTGATTCTGTCTGTTGGTGTTATGACCTGATTTCTGTTAGAAGGAAAAGTATCTATTCCGGAAGTATCCGGTATAAAAACGAGGTCACATGAAAAAATCATAAGTACTAAAAAAATAAGTATTATTTTCATTTTATTATCTCCACTTCTAATCCATCTAAATAAGTAGATGAAGGTTCACTGCAAATTACATCACCCGGTTCCAGCCCTTCGCTAATAATGATTTTATTATTTGAAGTGTAATCTGTTTGGATGTCGTGCTTAAATAACTTGTTATCTCTTATTAAAAAAACATACTGGTTACCAGCATCATCAGTTAATACTGATTTTTCCGGTAATGCAATTCTTTCTTCCGGTTCTCCGGTAATTATTTTAACATTCACAAATTGTCCGGGTGTAAGCAGTTTTTCATCGTTTTGAGCTTCTATCTTAATTCCGCAGGTTCGTGTTTCCGGATTGATAAAAGGTGAAATAAGTTTAATTGTTCCTGAAATACTGCTGTCTGATACAGGATTTACGGTTCCCTCAGTTTGCTGAATTGTCCAACTGTCTATAATTACATAAGCTGTCTGCCCCGGATGTATTCTTAATAAATCTCTTTCGCTTACTTCTATTTGAATGTAGACTTTATCTGTATTAAATATTGTGAATAACTTTGTTTCGGGAGTCGCTTTTTCGCCTATGTCCAGATATCTGGAACCGATAGTGCCGGGAATAGGAGACCTTATTACTGTTTCATCAATTAAAAGCTCTATTGTTTTTAAATTGGACAGGGCAGAATTAAGTTCTGCTTCTGCAACATTTTTTTCTGCTTCCAGCATTTTTGTATTTATTAAAACAAGATAGTTAAATCTTTCTTCTTCGGTTTCCGGTATTTTGAAACCTGCGTCTATAATATCTTCATCTCTAAATCCGAGCCTTTGTATCTGGAGGTCCCCTTCTGCCTGAATCAGTTTTGTTTCATAACTTAAGTATTGTGTTCGTATTGCATCTAACTCTTCTTTTGTTACTCCACCTGCTTCATAAAGCCTTTGCTTGTTTTCGTAGGTCGTGGATATATTTAAAAACTCATTTCTTTTTTGTTCGAGTTCTGCTTCCGCATTTCTTATTGCAATTAATTTGGCTTCTATACCTTTTGTTCCCTGTACAAGTTTTTCTACAGATAAGGACAATAAAGCCCGTTTGGATTCTACAGATGCTTCTGCTTCCTCCCTGCTTATTAATAGTTTCTGTTGTCGTAATTTGGCAAGAATCTGGTTTTCAGTTACTTCCATTCCTTCTTCTACATAAATTGTTTCTATATGGCCTTCGGCAGTTGGAAATATGTCTGCTTTGTTAAAAAATACGACAGTACCAAAAGTAAGGAATTCCGGTTTAACAGTTTCTTTTTCGATTATTATAACCTCTACCTGTTCTTTTGGTGTAACAAATTCAGTTTGGACCGGTTTGGCGCATGAAGTGATAATAAGCAGTACGCTTATAATGCTTAAAATTGTAATTGTTTTTTCTAATAAATATTTCTCTTTATAATTTTTCATAGTTTTATCTCTTCTTCTGTTAAAATGTATGAATAAGTTTCGACTAAATGAGGCATTCCGCTCATTCTAAGCATCGAAACTTCCTGTGTGTAAAGTGCTAATAAATTACTTAAGATTTCTATTTTTAATTCTGAAAGTTTAATCTCGGATTTTAAATAATCTATTCTTTGAATTTCTCCTAAATCCAATTTTAATCTCTGGATTTCCACACGCTTTTCTTCTATTAATAATTTATCAAAAAGCAGATTAAGCATTTGTTTATGATTTTCAAGATTGATTAAACTTTCCTGAATATTAAAACGAAAGTCTGTTTCAAAATCCACTAATTCGTTACTTGCTTTTGCAAGGTTTAGTTTTGCAACTCTAATGGAGTATATATCCTGTAGATTGTCTGCTACATCACCACTTATAGAGTAACCGCGTGATCGTTCTTCCGGATTTCTTTTTCCGATAGTTGTACCAGCTGTAACAGGAAAAGTAGGAATTGCAAAACTAAAGTTTAATCCGATACTAAATCCCGGTTCTGTTAATGGATACTCATCACCGGACAAAGTAAAAGTAAATTTAGCAGACACTGCCGGCAGCCAGCTGAACCTGGATTTTTGTAATACATCATTTAATGATGCAATCTGGAATCTTCTAGAAATAAATTCCACGCTTTGTTCTCTTGCAAGTCCCAGCCAGTATTCAGAATTATACTCTGTAATAAATCCTATATATTCCGGATTTATATAGCCTGTTGGAATAGGTATTTGTGCTTCCGGATCATAGCCTAATGCCCGGGCAAATTTGAATAATAAAAGTCGCTCTTCCTGTTCTGTTTTTTCAAGTTCTATTTCAAGATTTTTAAAGCTTAAATCAATATCAAGATAATCGAGTTCTGTTATTACACCTAGATTTAATTCTTCTTTTGCAATTTCATACTGGATTAGAGCTGTATTATATGTTTCCTGCTGAATTGCTTTTCTTTGCCGGAAATTAATTATGTCTATGTATAATGAAATAATAGAAAAAACAAGTTCTTCTCTGGACAATTCCATATTTAATGATTCGAGATGAATCTGATTTTTCTGGTTATCCATACTTGCCGATAATCTTCCTGCATCGAATATAAGTTGTTGTATGCCTAATGACAGTTGTTTTGTATGAGTATCCAGTTGATTATAATTTACAGAATCATTTTGATTTATCCCAACACTTAATTCCGGTAAAAACTGCCTGTATCCTAACCTTAAATTAGCAAGTGCTATTTTCTGATTAAAAAGCGCATATCTTAATTCTACACTATTACCCAGAGCAAGATTAATGGCTTCTTCCAGGTCTATTGTGAGTATCCTTTCATCAAGATGATTTTCCGAAAATTCTACTGGGAGACTGTATACATTATTTAATACATTGGTGATATTTATAATAATAAGAAACAAAGTAATCAAATATTTCATGGAAATATCCGCCCTAATGATCTCTCTACAAGGGTATATAGAAATTTATAGGAGGTTATAGTTTCTTTGGTGTCTACAGTTAATAAGGATATAATTTCCGGTTCACCTGATAAATCTTCCTCTTTATAGAGTCTTATTTCTAATGTGGATGTATTTATTGTTTCAAAGTCTTTTATAAAAGATTCTTCTTTTATTATAAATTCCGCATAGAGGTTTGTTAGATTATAATTATCACCATTTTCCGAATCTTTGCTTACTTGTATATTTTGCTCCTGCTTATATTGATTTAAAAGAAGATTTATAATATATCTTGCATTCTCTTCTAATTTTTCCATACCTAAGGTTTTATAGATATGAATGTCTATAAGTTCTATGTTGTAGTAAGATGATTCATCAAGTTGATTAAAATATATATTTTCTGCTCTTCTGGATTTTGAAAATGTGCATGATGAAAAAATAATAATCAATATAAATGTAATAAATAATTTATTCTGTTTCATTTATTAGTCCCTCCAGTATTGCGCTGACAGGGTTATAATAAATGCTGTCTTTGTCTAAAATATTTAGAGCTCTTTCCAGTTCAATTTTTGTTTTGTCATATAACCCTACGCCGCGGTATATTTCCGCTAACTCTACTCTTGCAACAGCAAAATTGGTTTCAAATACAGATGCTTTTTTATAGTATTCTATTGCTGATGCAAAATCTTCCTGCCGTTTTTTAATGTCTGCAAGTATTAAAATAAGATCCGGGTCCTCTGAGCTTATTTCCAGTGAAAGATTTATCTGTTCTTCTGCTTCGCTAAGTTTGTACTGATTAAAATAAATTCTAGCCAGGTATTTTCGGGAATCTATGTGATAGGGGTTTATTTCCAATAAGTTAGTAAATGCTGTTTCTGCATTTTCATAATCTTCTTTGGAAAAATAGATTCTTCCAATCATAAATGAGTTATTAACAAAATTCGGATCGTTTTCCTGAATATTTAAGAAAATTGATAATGCATTATCCATATCACCCTGAATGTACATATTTTTAGCCTGGATATAGTTTGCAATGTTTTCGTTTTCTTCTGAAATATTCCGGTCTGAGCATGCAAAGATTGTTAGTAACGTTAGTAATAGAAATAGTAATTTCTTTAGATAATTTTTCATAGTCTTAGTTATTAACTCCGTTAGTTATTTTGATAATCCATTAGTATTAGCTATCAATCTAATAATCATAAGAAATTGGAAAAAGACTTTAATTTTATATGTTTTTTTTAAGTTTAGATAAGAACTGCGGAAAACACCATGATTATTAGCAATTTGATGATGTGTAAATTGGTGCTGTTTTAACAGGAGGCGGGTACGGGAAAGTGCCGAATGATATATTAGCAACGGATTTGTGCGGATTTTAGACGGATTTACGGTATCTGCTTTAAGGAGCATGGATTCAATAAAGTTGGATGAATATATTTTTTATATTGCTGTATCCTTTACAGGACCCCACAGGACTTTGCGCTTATTTTTTGCGGCTTGCAAGCACTTGTAAGTTGTCGAACGGGAATAATTTAATGAGTATATATATAATTTCTGCAGGTAAGTTTATATGTATTTATTGATGATGCTTGATATAATCTACGGCAACTATTGAAATTCGCCGTAGATTATACGATAATAAAAGTATGAATGATGAAATACGTAAAAAAATTATATATATTTTCAAGCAAAACCATGGGTATAGCTCGACTGGCGAAATTAAACAACAAGGTATTCACAATACTTATCTTACAGATCTCGAAAATGAAGGAGTAATTAAAAAGGTTAAACGAGGCCTATATGTAATGAATGATTATGAAACTCAATCTGGGCTTGTTGAAGCAATAAAGCTTGTACCCCGAGGTGTCGTATGTCTAACTTCAGCTCTTTCGTTTTATCAATTAACAACCTTTGAACCTCTTGCTTTTGATATTGCTATAGAGCATAGACGCAAAATAGTTCTCCCGGACTATCCTCCAATCCGGCTTCTATATTTCACACAAAAGCGTTTTGAAATTGGTAGAGTAATCAAAACCATAGAGGATCAAGAAATCCTAATTTATGAGAAAGAGAAAACCCTATGTGATGCTGTTTATTATCGTAACAAAATTGGGATTGATATAGTCAAAGAAGTGCTCCAAAACTATATTCGACAACCAGGGAAAAATATACAGAAACTACTTGAATATGCAAGTGAGCTTAGAGTAGAAAGAATAATCCAACAATACCTGGAGGTGCTTGTTTGAGCCAAAATAAAAACAAAATCCAGTCAGTAAAGGACCGTCTTAAAAATATTGCTAAAGAAAAAAACCTCAGCCTTGACTATCCACTTGAAACAGTTATAGCTGAGAAATTTGAATCTATTATAACTCTGGACAGGACAAACAGTCGAATGAAAGATTTTTTTGATTTATATGCTATCTTTAAAAATTGTGAATTAGATTATGGGATATTAATACAGGCAATTAGAAACACCTTCGATAAAAGAAAGACAACGCTACCAGATAAACCCGCAGCTTTTACTGCTCAATTTTATAATGAACCAAATAGAGTGAGAATGTGGAATATTTTTATAAGAAAAATTAGATTCATGAAAAAAGTTGCTTTGCAAGATATTTTAGTAACCGTGAAAGAACAATTAAAACCTATCTATATCAAAATAAAAACAGAAAAAACAGAATAAAAATCAGAAGAATTAATTAAAAATCCTGTAAATCCATGTAAATCCGTTGTTAAAAAACCTTCATTATCAAAAAAAATAAAATTTCCTCAATTTTTTAAAGTCTTTTCGTACTTTTTGCCCATTATTATTATTGAAAAGGAAAATTGCCAACAATAGAATCAAATTTTTTAACACAGATTTACACGGATATTAAAATATTAAAAACGATTTTATCCGTTAAATCCGAGAAAATCCGTTGTTAATATAATTTTCCTAATCTGTATTCAAAACCTTATAAGGAGCAGTAATTGTGCTAAAAGTATCTTTAAATAAGCTGACAAAATCTCCATTAATAAAGGAAATACTCATAGTTTTTGTACTTTTATTAATTGGAACAGTTGTTTTTGCCCAGGAAGGATTAAATTCACGCAATTTAAATGAAAATGACCTATTAATTTTCTATGCTGATCCTGATAACCAGGATTTAACTAATGCATGGGAATATATTGCACAAGCAGGTTTAAGCCAGGCGGCTTTTTGGGAAGAAGAAGAGTATAACAATGAGCTTTTAGACAGACTTTTGGACTGGTCCGGTACAAAATTAAAGGAAATGCTTCCACTTCCGGACATTTTTGAGTTTTTACAGACTATAGAC
>SDBV01001023.1_pt1 | contig 41312 bp, 34 predicted proteins | sample 2277081 | NCBI WGS metagenome assembly SDBV01 (sample SAMN10402039, study PRJNA504765) | marine sediment metagenome | isolation source: marine sediment core GS10_PC15, 223 cmbsf | place: Arctic Ocean: Southern Knipovich Ridge | collected 2010
ATGCTCACCGAATAGGTGTTGGCGACAAACTGCCCGGCCGAAGTGGTGACCGAGTCGAGTTGGGCGCCCTCGATGAAGATCCCCATTTGATCGTGGGCCTGCGAGGCGTCTCCTAAGGTCACGATCACGTCGTAGTTCCCGCTGGCCAGATCCACGGCGAAGGTCCCTTGGGTCGTATAGTTGAAGTCGCGGGTCAGATCCGTACCGCTGATACGATCTATGCCGGCCCGCAAGCCGCTCTGCCAGCCGTAACCTTTCGCGACGTCATAGGCGTCCGCGTACACCACGCCGGTGTAGCCGTCGGCCACCGGAGAAGTGGGCGTTCCGAAATCGAGCCGGGCCACGGTCTCCACCAGAGTGAACTCGACGGTGAGCCGGTCATCCGGGACTTCCCCGCTCGTGCCATCCCGATCCTGGTCCATGGTGTTGCCGCTGCGGTCCTGGATATCCGGGCCAACGATCATGGTGTACGTGCCGAAGTCGGACTGGGTCGGGAACGTGACGTCGAACTGCCGATTGCTCGACCCGGACACGACGTTGACTCCGGTCACATTAATCGGGCCCGCCGGGCCGTTGAACCCGGAAACGTCCGTATCGGTGAAGGTCGTCACGTCGATCGGCTCGTCGAAGCTGATTCGCACGCTGCCGGCGGGCTCCAAGACCATGCCGGAGGGGGTGGTGGCGACGATCTGCGGTCCGGTGGTGTCGGGAATCACTGCGGCCGCGGCGTTCAGACGCCCTCCGGTCACCGTGATACCTTGCATCGCATCAATCGGGTCGACCGTAAATAGCACGCGGTCGATGACCTGATCGTAGGTCCATTCGGGGTGCAGATCCCACAGCAGGGCCATCACACCGGTCACGTGCGGGGTGGCCATCGAGGTGCCGCTCTGCGACGCATACGAGTTATTGCGCGTCGTGCTGAGGATATTCACCCCGGGGGCCGCGAGATCGACGCTCGTGGCGCCGAAATTGGAGAAGATTCCGCGCTGATTGTTGTGGTCGGTGGCGGCCACGGCAACCACGTTGTCCAGATCGTAGCTGGCCGGATAGAACGGGACGGCGTCGTTGTCCTGACCGACCCCCAGCCAGTTTCCGTTACCGGCGGCGGCCAGGAAGATATGCCCGGCGTTGCGGGCATTCGCCAAGGTGTCGTACATGGCCTGTGAGTACGGATCGCCGCCCCAACTGGCGTTGGAAATGGTGGCCCCGTTTGCCACGGCGTAGTTAATGGCTTCAATCGCGTCGCTTTCGTCGCCGTAGCCGTCGGCAGCGAGGAACTTCAGGGCCATGATCTGGACGTTCCAATTGATCCCGGTCACGCCGATCCCGTTATTGCTCACCGCACCGATCGTGCCCGCCACGTGGGTCCCGTGATTCTGGTCGTCCATCGGATCCCCGTCGCGGTTGGCGAAATCGTAGCCGTAGACGTCATCGACGTAGCCGTTGCCGTCATCATCCTTGCGCCGCTTGCCGCCCAGTTCGGCGGTGTTGACCCACATGTTGGCGGCCAAGTCGGGATGATTGTAATCCACGCCCGTATCGATCACGGCGACGATCGTGTTGCCGCTGCCGGTGGTGGCCTCCCAGGCCTCGGGCGCATCGATGTCGGCGTCGGGGGTGCCTCCGGTCTGTCCCGTATTGTCCAGTCCCCAGAGGGAATCAAATTGGCTGTCATTCGGCACGAGGGTCGTGTGGAGGCGATAGTCGGGCTGGGCGTAAAGGACCCTGGGATCCGCTTGGTAGGCGGCCAGAGCGGCATCGACGCTGACGTCGTTTGCCAGTTCCACCTTGCGCAGTCCGGGCACGACGGGAAAGGCCCGGCCGATTTCCGTGCCGTGCAGAACCGCCGCGCCGTCGAGGGCCCCGGCTGCCAACGCCCCGCGAGCGGTTTCCGGGCGGAAGCGGACCAGGATTGACGACGGATCATAGGTTTGAGGATCGATGGTCAACGAGTCGAAGCCCGTCAATGCCGCCAGCGGACCGGCGCTGAGCAGGCGACGGTCTTCCAAGACTTCTACCTGCAAGAGGCTCTCAAGAGAAGACGGTTGCGTTGCATGGCGCCGTCTCACGGATCGGCAGAGATTCAGAAACGACCATCTGGAGATCGGCGGTTCCGCCGCACGGGTGTCGCAGGTGTGTCGTGCATGGCGGCCAGAGCGAGCAGACCGAACGGACATGGCACCAACTCCTTCGGTGTGGTGAAGCGGCTGGACACGAGCGTCGCCGGCTCTGGCGTGGTTTCCGCCGTCGCCAACCCCGACAATGCTAGGCGCACATCACGGCAGAAGTAAACCCCGCCGCAGCAGGGAATTCGGGACAATCGGGCGTCTGCCGGGGGGAATCAACCCCCAAGCATACTCTCCAGGAATTCCCCGACCGTCTCGAACGCGTCGTTGACTTCATGTCCCAACGGGACGAGCGCGCCGAGGCAGACCGCACTTATCAGGGCCAACATCAGCCCGTACTCGACCATCGTAGCTCCCGTATCATCGGCGAGCAGACTCGCGGCAGCAGCGATCAGCTTCATCACGGAGGTCCTCATCACAAGCGGCAGGAGAAGATCATTGCTTCCTTTGTTCTAAGACACTACCCTCCTCGTCTAAGACCTGGAATGGTCCAACCGTCTTGGATCGGGGGCGGCTCACTCGACCAGGAATATCTGTGGTGCTTTGCCTAGCTTTTTACCCGTATAATGAATCACGATGTCGCCGGTGCCGGTAACGACCATGCTGCCGACGACGAACTGGGCATCGTAGGTCCCTTGGCCGGCGATTTTTATGGGGGCCCATTTCGCATACAACGTACCCGACAGACGCCCCTCCGCGGCGTTGCCCTCGATGTTGATTGCCTGGCCGTTACGACGCCGCTGGAAGAAGAGCATTCCCTCGAAGACCGGGTCGACCGGAAACGCCGAATAGTCATGCTCGTCGAAGTCGATCGGCCCCAGCTTCATGGACGCGTTGATGGTGATCCCGCCGAATTCCGCGCCGTCGGCGTGCGGCGGGGCCTTGTCGGCGTCGTTGTTGTCCGGGTTGCCGGTATCCGGCGAGTAGTTGTGTCCGGTGGCGTAGATCATGATCCCCATGGCCTCGACGTCGCCGCCGGTGATCTTCACGACGTTTTCTGTGTTGGGATTCGGCCGGATCACGTAGATCCCGGGGACGAACCGGACGTAGCCGCCGGTGATATCGATCGACGTGTAGATGCCCGGAAGCAACACGGCCCTCTCGACGTCCTCCCCCTCGGGGGTGACATGGGGCTCGGGGTAGTTCTCGAACGAGGGGTCGTTGAACATAATATTCGTGTTGGTTACCTGGGGGGCGCCGCGATCGATGTCCACCACGCCAAGTGCGGTGGTCGGGACGGGCAGGTAGAGCAGGGGATCGGGGATCCGCAACAGGTTGCAGTGCAGCGGGCTGGGGCCGAGGGGATCGATGTTCTCGAAGTTAAAGGGCTTGTTGACTCCGCCGACGCAGTGAATATAGTCGGCCATCAGCACGCTGTTGTTGGAGCATTTGCCGGCGTATCGCAGGTTCCCGTTGTCGACCGGGTTGCCGTTTTCGTCGACGCCGCCGCCTTCCGAGTCGATGATCACCGTCCCAAACACTTTCAGTACGCCGCCGCCGGTGACGTCCAGGCCGGGCCATGCGTCGGGATCGAGCACGCAGACGCCTTCGCCGGCGGCGATGGCCTCGGAGCCGGCGACCGCACGGGCCTGCACGATCTGGTTCTGGGCGATGCCCGGCAGGAGATGAATGAAATAGGTCTGCATCGGGGCAGCGGCAAGCACCTCGACGTAGCCCGGCGCCCCCGTATAAGGTCCGGAGACCGGCGGAATTCTTACCACCGGGTCCGGGGCGCCGGTCAGGCCGTTGTACTGCGTCACAAACTGGGTTGCGGTCGCCGTGGCCTGCGCATTTCCTCCCGTGTAGAGCAGATCCAGGGCACCGGCCAGGGCGGCGGCATCGGCGGCGTTTTGCGTTTGGCGGTGGGTGGCCATCAGCAGGCCGACGTCGATGACCAGGCCCACCATCCCCAACAGCGCGGTGAACATCGCCGCGAACCACACCAGCATGGCGCCCCATCGACGGGGCCGACGGCGGCGGCGTGGAGTCGCTTTTAGCGGCCCCCGAGCAAGTGGCGTTCTGTTCATAGCATTCTCCTCAATGGGCAATGGCCATCGTCGACGTGGCCTCGAGCGTGAACGTCGGATTGCCGAAGATGAAAGTCATCGCGGGTTGATAGGGTGTGCTCACGGTGATTCGAACACGGTGCTCTTCGGCGACCTCGTTTCCGCCATCCAGCCATTCCGCTTGGATGGAGACTTGGGCGGGATCGATTCCCCGAAGAAGAGGCTGGATGGCCAGAGCGATCTCAGTGCCGTCGGCGGCCGTTCCCGAATACGCGCCCGGACCCCAGGTGCCCAATCGGTCGGCCATGTCGCCGTGAACGATGGCCTGCCGGGCCCCTTGTCGAGCGGCCTGGGCCAGGAGATTGTATCGAAACACTCCAAGCCCGAGGTCGAGCATCCCCAATACCAAGGTCAGGAATATCCCCATGACAACCGCCAGCTCGGCTACCGTGGCCCCACGGCGGTCCGGTCGTCGGATACGGCGGAAACGGAGTCGACGGTTCCGGACACTGAAAGTCATCATCGTGCAATCCTCTGCCGGCGGGTCCTCGTACTTGGCAATACTCAACGAATGACGCGCATCTCGACCGTTCGTGTCAGGTTCATGGGACTGGGCAACGCGGGCCAACTGACGAAGGTCTTAAACGAGTAATTCACCGTCACCCGGGCCAGTTTGAAATCTCCGTCAGGGACGACGATGGCCAGCGGGATCGTCAAGTCGGCGGGGTCGGGGAGCTCGGACATTTCGTCCAGCACGGCCTGCTTGATTTGCTCTTGCCAGGCAGGCAGGGTCGCCACCGTTACGGGGTGGAGACTCGCAAAACCGGCCCCCACCCGGGCGGCGTTGGTCACCGAAACGTAGTAGTACGCGAACCGCCCAAAATCCACGCAACCGAGCACGAGGGTAATCAACCACGGGAGGATGATGGCAAGCTCGAGGGCGGACACCCCCCGACGCCGACGATGTCCGCCACGCCCTCGGATCGGCCCTGGAATTGACATGACGGGTGTCCCCTTTCGGTCACTGCTGGAGTTCATTGATTTATGTCCATCGTACGGATCGCCAAACAAAAGTAATCGCTATCAACATAGCGATCGCACCAAAGATTAGCAACTGTCGGTTGGGGCCGCTGGAATTCGCGACACGTATCACCCGCCGAATCCAAGTCGGTGCCCCCAGGCGCGGGGGTGACACGAAGCCGGTGGCCCACATCAGAATCACCGCGCCGGCGACTACTGCGACAACGGCCAACCATGCAAGCTTCCTCGGATTCCCAATCGTTCGTCGTGCGGGGCGGCCATCGAGCACCTGCTGGACCATCTCGCAGCGTGCCAGCAGCTTGGATATGATCTCCCGATCCGCCCATACCAGGGCGTCGAAGTTTACCCAAGGGCTGATGATTTCTTCGAGTTCGGCGTACATCGGCTGCGCCGTGGCATCGGCTCGACTTGCCGACACTCGACAGAGTCGCAGCAGTCCGGCGTGGAGTTCGTGGTATTCGTCGGGATCGACGGCGAACCGTTGCTCTTGCCGCGAGGCGACCAGGCGAACCATTGCAGTCCACCGTTGCCAACGCGCCCGAAGATCGCCGATCAACTCGACTTGGTTCGACTCGACCATGGTATCGTCTCTCGGGTCTTGTGGCCACCAGGTGGAACCTACCCAGTATTTCGCATCGTTTGAAAGAGAGTATATATCTGAATGGCCGCCGGCCCGAGGAGCACGATGAAGATACCCGGGAAGATGAACAACAAAGTGGGAAAGAGGATCTTGACGGCCGCCTTCTGTGCCATTTCCTCGGCCCGCGTGGACCGTTTCTCCCGCAAGGTATCGGCAAAGATCGTGAGTGCACTGACCACGCTGGATCCGATCTTCTCGGCTTGGACGATCACCGAGGCCATGCTTCGGAGTTCTTCCAGGTCAAAGCGCTTGGCGAACTCCCGCACTGCTTCGCCGGTGGTACGGCCCATTTGTGTTTGGCGTTCGATGATTTGGAATTCGACGGCCAGCATGGGATGGGCGGTGGCCAATTCCCGGGCAACTCGTGAAAACGACCCGATCAGGCTCAACCCCCCCTCCAGGCAAACGACCAGCACATCGAGCGCGTCGGGCAGGGCCCGGCGGATCTTGGTCTGCCGCTTTCGCTTGACGTGGTCCAACCAGAAATTCGGGGCCAGCGTTCCGATCCCTCCAGCCAGCCCTCCGAGCACGACGCCCTGTACCATCGTCATCATCCCCATTTTGGCGGCCATCATCCCCAGCAGCGCCGGGACGGCCAGCAGGATTATCCGGGCGACGACAAACGCGGCGACGGCCTTCGACTTGTAGAGTCCCGCCTGTTCGATCCGATCCTTCAGGCCCTGCTTCTTCTCCTCCTGCCTCATCCGGCGACTCGTCCAGCGATCCACCTGACTGGCCGCCGCTTTTGGCGACGTGGAGAAAGCCCCCGCGGCATTGCCTGCACGACTTCCCACCTCGCCGGGTTGCTTGCCGCCGCCGGCCCCCAGGCTTTGGAGTCGCTGATCGACGCGGCTTCTTCGAGATCCCACGACCACAAAGATCAGGACCACCAGACTGCTGGCGGCAGCAAACCAAGTGAGTGTCAACCCAGGGTCAGAAAACATGGCTCTATTATCCCAAATCTAGAAATCGAAAGTGACAATCTTGTTGATCCAATAGCCGCCGATGGCGTTCGCAACGAACATCCCCACCAACAGTGACGGATAATCGAACAGGGTCATGATATAGGGACGATTGACGAACATCAGGGCAACCATCATCGCGGGAGGCAGGCTCAACAGGATGATCCCTTGAAAGCGTCCTTCGGCCGTCAGGGCCTTGATCTTACCGCGAATCCGGTAACGTTCACGGATGACCGTAGACAGCTTCTGCAATAGCTCAGACAGATTACCGCCGGTTTGCCGGTGGACCGTCACTGCCAGCACGAAGATTTTCAGCTCCAGCAGCCCGGTCCGTCGCGCAAGATCTCGCATCGCCGCTTCGGGCGAGAGGCCCAGGTTCTGCTGGTCGTAGCAGTAGCCGAACTCTTCCGCAATCGGTGCAGAAAACTCATCCGAGACCGCCTGCAAGGCCTGTGAGATGGTCTGTCCGGACTGCATCGTCCGGCTCATCAGATCGAAGGCGTCGGGCAGTTGCGAGAGGAGCTTCTCCAATCGTCTCATCCGTACGAAACCGACGTACAACGTCGGCAGCAAGGCGCCGCCGGGGGCCATCACCACTCCGAGAATCCAGTTGCCGCTGGGCACTCCCACCAGCAACCCCACGAGCAGGGCCCCACCGATACAGAGCATCACCAATTGTCCGGGCCGAATCTTGACACCGGATTCGTCGACAAGCTTGACGAACCGTTCGCGCAACGTCGCCTTGATTTGCACGTCGGCCAAGCCATCGGCTGCCATCTCGTACAGTTCCTTGTGCTTCATCGAGCCGCGGGCCCGCTCGCGTTGGCGCATCCGCATTTCCTCTTCAAGGCGTTTGCGGGCTCGTTGCTTTTGCGCTTGGGAAACGTCCATCATCACATAGTTGACGGCGAAAACCAGCAAAAAACCAGCTACGAATGCCAGGCCAATCAGAGTGTATTCCATCCGTCAGACTCCGCGAGGTTCAGGTTTTCAGGACCCTTCGTTCGAACAACTCGATGGGAACCGGCACGCCACTGACTTCCAGCCTGGTGAGGATCGCCGGCCGAATGCCGGTGGTGGAGAAATAGCCCTGAGCGACTCGGTTCTCGTCCAGACCGGTCTGCTTGTACTCGAAGATGTCGTGCATGCTTAGGACGTCCCCTTCCATGCCGGTAATCTCCGAAATCCTGGTGATTTTCCGCACGCCGCCGATCAGCCGGGAAGACTGCACGACCACGTTGATGGCCGAGGCCACCTGCTTGCGGATCACCCAGATCGGCAGATCGAAGCCCGCCATGCCGACCATCATTTCCAGCCGGCTCAGCGCATCGCGCGGCGTGTTGGCGTGGATCGTCGTCAGGCTGCCTTCGTGGCCGGTGTTCATCGCCTGCAGCATGTCCAGGGCCTCGGGCCCACGACACTCGCCCACGATGATCCGGTCGGGCCGCATTCGCAGTGCGTTGCGGACCAGGTCGCGGGTCACGACTTCTCCCTCGCCTTCGACGTTGGCGGGGCGGGTCTCCATCCGCACCACGTGCGGCTGCTGCAACTGCAGCTCCGCAGCATCTTCGATGGTCGCCACCCGCTCCTCCTCCGGGATGTAACGCGACAGCGCGTTGAGCAACGTCGTCTTTCCACTGCCGGTACCGCCGGAGATCAGCACGTTGATCCGGGCCTCGACGCAGGCCGCAAGGAACTGAATCATCTCCTTGGTGATCGAATGGTTGGCCAGCAGGTCCTCCATCAGCAGCGGTCTTGCTCCAAAACGGCGGATCGAGACCAGCGGGCCGTCCAAGGCGAGCGGATGAATGATGGCGTTTAGGCGGCTGCCGTCGGGCAGCCGCGCATCGACCATCGGGCAGGTCTCGTCCACCCGGCGGCCCATCTGGGCTGCGATCCGCTGGACGATCTGCATCACGTGGCGTTCATCGTGGAACGCGACCGAACTCTTCGACAACCGGCCCTTGCGCTCGATGTAGATCGTTTTGGGCCCGTTGATCAGGATGTCGGAGATCTCCGGGTCGCGCATCAGAGCTTCCAGCGGCCCCAGTCCGAAGGTCTCATCGAGCACCTCGTCGACCAGCCGTTCCCGCTCGCTCAAGCTGAGCAAGTCGGCCCGGCGACGGCAGAGGGCCTCCGCCTGCCGCCGCACCTCCAATCGCAACTCCTCTTCGCGCATGGTGCCCAACGCCGACATGTCCATCGCCGCGACGACCTGCTGGTGCAGTTCTCGCTTCAGCGCCAGAAACCAGTCCTCGTCCGAGAACTCCTCCTCGGACGTCTCCGATGCGGTGGCCGTGCTGCCGTTGCCGCCACCGCCCGTGTCGGTCTCACCGTTGCCTCCCGGGAGGTTCGCAGAATGGTCGTTTGCGTTGCCGGCCACCTCGGGCGACTCGCTGCGTTTGTTCCGAATCCAAGCCATCATGACACCTCGCAATCGAATGAAACGGCCGGCATCTCTGCTCGACCCGAATAACGTCGCAGCAACCTCTCAAAAAACCCCGGGAATCAGCCGGTACCGCACGGTCGCCATGTACTCCAAGTAGCGGGAATCGCGGCTCAACAACCGCTCCTCGGCCAACAGCCGCGGAATCTGCGACGCGTAGCAGATCCCGTAGACCGCCAGGTTCCAGACCGTAGGATTCATCAACAAAAAACCGACTTGGGTCAACAAGTAGCCCGTGTACATCGGATGCCGCACGTATCGATATGGGCCGAAGAGCTTCAGCCCTCGATTGGCGGCTACCAAGCCGAAGCTCCTCCCCAAAACGAGCTTCGCGTGGACCTGTATCACCATGCCCATCAGCATCACACCGGCACAGACGGTCGCCGGGAACAACGCTTCTCCCATGCCGGGATGCGCCAGTAGCGGGGCCGTGGTGGCCGCGAATGCCAGCATCCAATCCCCCGGTCGACGCGAGACGTCGCTGGCGGTACGCCGAATCAGGATGAACCATACCACCAGCCCCTCGGAAGGCAGCAGAATCAGGTCTAACGGCGATCCTTTCGTGGCGTAGACGGCAAGCATCCTGGCGACTAACCATCCGAAAAGCGAGAGCACCAACCCCCGCTCCACCCAGTCAAGCAGGCGGGCGCTCCAGGGGCGACTGCTCACCACCACGTTGCCATCCGCCGTTTGGGCAACGTCGCTCATGACACAGGACTCCATCGTGTTTCGGACTACCGGTGTTGGCCGTTGACGCTTGCAGCCAGATCCACGAGCGATCGGGAGACTTTGGCCGACGGTCGCTGCAGGACCACCGGAATCCCCTTGTTCAGCGCACTGTTGACCCGCGCCGGATCGTGGGTGATGTAGTGCAGAATCTTCATTTCCAACGCCTCCTCGGCCTGGCGGATGCGCAGCTGCTTGCGCTGCCGATAACCGTTGGCGACCAGCCGGACCTGGTCCAAACCGATCCCCGATTCCACGAGGTTATCCATCGCCCGCCGGGTGTTGCGAATCGACGTGTAATCGAGCCGCAAAACCATCAAGATCACATCCGACTGCCAGAGGGCCTCGACTTGCTCGCTGTCGAACGCATTGTCCACCTCGACCACGACGTAAGGAAACCTGACCCGAGCCATCGCCAACGCCCGCCGGACTCCCTTCTCCGTGATCTTCTCGATATGCGCAAACTCACGCGGGGCCGCCAGCAAATGGACTCCACTGTGATGTCGCGCCAAAAACTGCTCGAACATGCTCTGGTCCACCCGCGACAGGCGATCGCAGAAGTCGACCATCGTATGCTGTGGCTTCAGATCCAACATCGACGCCAGATCGCCGGCGGCAAGTCTCAAGTCGACCAGCCCACATGTTCCGCCTTTTTGTGCCAGGACGGCGCTTAGGTTCGCCGCCACGGTGCTGGAGCCGCATCCCCCGCTGGGTCCCAAGACGCCGATCACCCTCCCCGCTTGCGGAAGCTCCGGAGTGGAGGCCTGTTTGGCCTTCCAGCGGACCAGCGCGGCGGCCAACTCGCCGTCCAGGTCGGCCTCGTCGAGGTACTCATCCGCCCCCTTGTGCAAGGCCGTCAGCACGAGCTTGGCGTCGGTGGCGGGCCCGACCACCAGCACGTGCGCCTTGTGAACCGTTTGGCAAGTCTCCTGCAAGGCCTCCAGACCCGCCTTGGGATCCGGCGGCAGGATGAGCACCAACAGCTCCGGGACCAGTCGGCTGGCACGGTCGGCGGCCAATTCCAGGCTCACGGTGTGGCCAGCCGCACACTCCACCCCGCTATGCCCAAGCCGTTGCCAGACGCGCTGCCCCGCTCGTTCATCGTCTGCGACTATCATTACCCGCATGGCTGTGCCCTACACTTCCCTTCTCGTGGTATTGAGCTTTCTCTCTGTCCGGGGAAAAAGCGTGCTTTCCCATTCTCTTACCAGCCAAATTACCGGCGGTCCGAGGCCACCTCTACCTTGCCTCGTTGGCTGCCTCGCAGGGTCAAAATCGAGAACACGTCCTCGACGGCATCCGAGGTGGTGCCGTCGGCCTCCAACGGCTTCTCCTGGCGAAATCGAATGTCGTTCAAGAGAGCGGGGTGTGTCTCCGCTTCCAGATCGTCCTCCGGATTGCGCAGCGACAACGTCAGTTTTCCCATGTTCTGCCCCAAGTCGAGCAGCGCCGCCTGGTCCGCCGTCACCAACAGGGTGATGGATCGCAGGTCCTGCGGGTCGCTCTTGTTGTCGGGCGGTGCGTCCAACAGTTGGTCGACCGCGAGGATCTCCACCAATTGCAGCAGCGTCGTCGTGCTGCCGCCTCCGGTCTCGTCATCCGGCCTCCCCCTCAGGTTCAGCAGCACGTCGACGCGATTCCCGGGCAGCACAAACCCGGCGACGTTCGATGCAACCTGCGACGCCTGGATCGTGTAGGCCCGCATCCCAATGGGGACCAAGATGGCCAGACCGCTGCCGGCGTCCTTGGCGGCCAGTTTTGCGTCGAGCACGGGTTCCCCAACCACCAGTTGGGTGATCGCCGCGCGATCGACCGCGTCCTCCAATTTCGTCACCGCACCTTCGGGCAGCAATTCCTTGGGCCACTGGCGGACCTCCACGTCATTCTCGGTGACCTTTCGGCCGCGAGCGATATTCACGGCGGCCACCACAATCGGGACGGTCTCGAGTTTCGCGGCGCCTTGTTCAGGTTTGCGGAGTTGGTTGATTCCGACGGCTGCCGACACGCCGCAAGTCCCCGCCAGCAGCGTCACCAAAATGGCCTTGAGGCTCATGGCGCTTCTCCCATTCTTTCGTTTTCTTGTATTTCGATTGCGTCATACTTGCCTACCGTCACGGCCAACTGGCGGCCGGGACCTGACTCGCTCAACTCAGGCGAGGCCGCCTCGGCCAGCCGCCGTGACTCCTGGCCAACCCGTGCTGCCGTGAAGCCCGACAGCGGCTGTCCGACCGTACACGCCAGCAGGCACGCTGCAAAAACGACCGCAAACGATATCAGCAGCCAGGGGCAGGCGCCTTCGCTATGCAAACGGTGATGTCCGACCGATGGCATTTCCCGGTCTCCTCATCTGGTGATCCCCGGTTGTGCCGAAGAAGTGACGGCTTTCCTTCAGCAGATGGGAATCCAGTATCTGTATTATTGGTTCACGTTCGATTGTGACCAGCAACTCCAAATCAGCATTACGCATACTGCGAGTGCAATCATCGCCCCAAACGGGATCAGCCTCAGCCGCCGATCGTCCTGTGTCACAACCGATTCCACCCGTTGCTCGGTCCCCAAGTGTTTTGCCATGGCCTGCAGCCGGAACAGACCGATCCGCAACTTCGCCGCGGTAACGCCCAACCTACCCCGCCACACCAAGAGCACCAGGGAATACACACCGGTGGCTAACCCTGCGATGAAGAAGACGAATACTGTGGCGGGTAGCCCCAGCCACACCCCAACGCCCACCAGGAGCTTCACGTCGCCGGCACCCATTCCGCCCATCAGGTAGAGCGGAAACAGGACGGCAAATCCGAAAAAGGCGCCGACCAGACTGGGCTGCAGACCGGCCAGCCCACCGACGATCACGTGATAAACGATCCCGCCGACGATCAGAGGGAAAGTCAATCCGTTGGGGATCCGGAAACTCCGCAAATCGGTAATCGAAGCCACCACGGAAGAGACCACGACTACCATCAGCGGAACCGTCATTGGCGAATCCATTTTGCTGACTCCGCTCGTGTGACACCCCAACCACTTGCCCCACTCCGTGGACAGCCACGGACCACTCTCCCGCGAGTGCATGGCTGCACTCCTGCCGACCGTCAAGCACCGCACCTGATCGGTGAGATTCACAATCGCTGCGCACAACGGCAGCCCAAGTGACTCCCCGGGCACCGGGGCGGAGGTCCTCATCCGTCAGGCCCCCCCCACCCCGTGTATCCAGTGGCCGCCTGCCGCGGCCTCGATCCTCCTCCGCAGCGACATCTGACGATGCACCAGAAAGATCGCCCGGGAAATTCCAGGCGCTCAACCCGCTGCTTAGATCGCAAGGGCGATCTGTTGGAAGATGCCATCCACGGCTATCCCCAAAAGCCCAGCGCCAACCATAGCTACGACCGCGATCAGGGCAACCATCAGGCCGTACTCGACCATTGTGGCGCCTTCTTCATCCCGACGGAACCTTTTGAACAACTTCTTCATCGCAGAGTCTCCTGTAACTGAGGAAAAAAGTAACACGGAACGTTGAACTGATCACGCGCAACTGCATCGCCACCCGTGCACCGCAGAGCCGCGGCCGTTGAGCGGAGTGATTCCTTCACACGCAACCGGGTCGCTTCCATGCACTTCGCGCGCCAAAGCCGGAAAGAATCTGTCGCCGAACTCCTTCTCTTTTGGCAGAGCGCATCCCAACTTAGTGGCATATACCGAGTTGGGGGTCGGGCAAACTTTTTTCCGAGAGTTCGGTCGGAGGTATCGGACCCACCGCCGAGTAAGAGCGACTGTTAACCCTGCACTTACACTAAACTGTAACCCCCCATGCGCCTTGGGGGTTACATGATCAGCCCCGCGCAAAACTTTCGTCGCATGGCGTCGTGGCTGGCCGAAGGCCCTTTCTTGCGGAAGAGAGAAAGACACGGCCCAACGGCCCTATGCCCGAGAATGTCGTGCAGCAGAGTCTTTCACCCCTCGTCCGACGCCGACGGCACCTCCAGTCACCATTCGACGTCGTAACGCTGTCCGGATGAGTGCTCAGCCGAGTTGCCTCCACCGTCGTCCATGGCGCCCCCCTAGCCACGGTGCGCTCGATGTGGTCCAGCAAGCCCTCCGCCTCTCGCAACTGCCCTTGACGCAAAAAGGCGTGCACCAGGCGTAGTCCGCCGCAATACCGCGTGGAGTTGCTATCCCACAATGCCGGCCACACCGTGCTCTCAGAGCAGTCCGTGCCGGTGGAGCTTCTTGTACAGCGTCACCCGGCTGATCCCCAAATCGATCGCTGCTTTCGTACGGTTGTCGTTGTGACGTTGCAGGGCTTCGGCAACGCGATTCCGTTCGGACTCTCTTCGGGCCCATTCCAGTTGATTCGACTTGGCCGAAGCCGTCATCTTGGTCACCGAAGCTAGAGACGCTCGCTGAAGCCGAATCGGATCCGGCAAGTCCCGTGGCTCTATCGTATCTCCAGGACAGAGTGCCACTGCCCGCTCGATCACGTTGCGTAGTTCCCTGGCATTACCCGGCCAGTTGTGAGCCCCCAGCGCCGCCAGGGCCTCGTCGGACATCCGCAGGGTCGGCCGCCCCTGCCGGGAGCAACAATCGGCCAGGAACTTCTCGGTCAGATGCCGACGCAACTCGCGACGCTCCCGCAGAGGTGGCAACGAGAAATCGATCACCTTGAGTCGATAGTACAGGTCCGAACGGAATCTCCCGGCCGCAACCTCTTGCTCCAGGGGCCGGTTGGTGGCTGCGATCACGCGGGCACGAAGGGGTTCGGAACGGGTCGAGCCGACCGGTTCAAAGACGCGCTCCTCCACCACTCGCAACAGCTTCGCCTGGGCCTCCAGCGGCACACAATCCACCTCGTCCAAGAGAATCGTACCGTCGCCGGCCTCGGCAAACCGGCCGGTGCGATCGCGATCCGCGGTGGTGAATGCCCCTTGAACGTGGCCGAACAGTTCGCTCTCAAACAACGATAACGGCAGGGCACTGCACGGAACCACCAAGAACGGCTTCTTCTTGCGAGGCGATAGGTCGTGGACGACCTTCGCCAAGTGGGTCTTGCCGGTCCCGGTTTCGCCGGTGAATAACAACATGGTATCCAAGTGCGCCACCCGGTAAAGCTGATCCAGAAAACCGTAATCTTCTGGGGAAGCAAAGACGTAATCGGCCACGCAACATCGCGCCTGTTCCAGCACGGACGCCGAATTCCGCTCTTCCGTCGGCGGCGCGTGACGAGTCCGAATGGTCAGCACGTCGACGAGAAATGCCAGCCGGGACATGTCAAGCGGTCGGGCCAGGCAGTCGACCACACCCAGACGCATCAGTCGCAAAGAGAGGCCAGGATCATCGCGCTCGCTCACGACGACCACGGGAATCGGCATTTGGGCCTTTCCCGTTTCGCGCAGAAAATCGATGACTCCTTGAGCCTGACTCGAATCGGACACGTAGACGAGTACCAGACCGACGCCGCCGCGCAACGTGCGCAATAGGGCCGTCTCGGGCCTCCCGACCCTTTCGCAACAGCACCCTGCCGTCATTTGGACAACTTTGCGGATGTCTTCCGCCAGTTGCCCATCGGGTGCAATCCAAAGTACTGTAGTAGGTACCATAACCTCGGAGGGCCGGATCTGCTGTGATCGTCAAAGCGTCGCGCGCTTCGTCGCGCCGACGGCAACCACCTCTGGTCAGTTCGCGTCTCTGAATCTTGCCTCTAGTAGCGGGAACCGACATCCGTGCCACTCCTCTACCAACACCCAACAACCGGCGTGTATGCACCGCACTTTCGGAACGATACACGACAGCACCAACCATCCGTGATGCCTATCCAAAAGTTCCGGTATCTGGTACCCAAGCCTTCACCAATCCATCCGGTGTCGCCTGGATACTACCTATACTGCCTTTTTGAACTACGTTTGCTACTCGGGTTGAATTAGTCAATACCTACCCCCCAAGAAAGTCGAAAAACCACTCCATATAGCGGGTAACGTTACCTATACTGCCCACACGACCTAGTATTACACGCTGCGGCTGGTCAACGCTCGTTACATCAGAGTGTCCTGGCTTGTAAAGAAACCGGACCAGAGGCGCGGGAGCGTATCTCCACGACTTCGAGGTTCGCCCTGAGCGGGTTGCCGAGGATTCGTCAGGGCTGATGGGGCAACCGGCATGACGATGCTGCAACGAACGATGGCCTTGTGTGTGCAGCACAATGCGGAGGGAATTACCTATATTACCAGAACTACCTATACCGTTGCCTTACGAGCTTGCGCAGCCACGCTATACCAACTAAACGGCCTATTTTGTGAATCTTTCTTTTTTCCTTGTCACAAGTTTGGGGTCTGCGGCCTATAGGTTTATAGAGAGCTGGGAGGTTACCCCCGGGCCGCACCCAATGTTTCACTTCGGGAGACGCAGACATGAGACACGCGGCTACTGGGCTGCTCGTGCTGGTTGGCGCACTGGCATTTCTACTGAGTCCGGCTGAGGCCGCGATTCTTGCCATCGATCTCGAGGTGGAGTTCAGCGGTGCAACCCCGCCGGCGGGAGCCACGCCATGGGCGACCGCCACTTTTGACGATTCGGGAGCCGGTGTGAGGCTGACCATGGCGACGACGAATCTGGTGGGCACGGAATTCGTCAGCGAATGGTTGTTCAATTTCGACCCCACCCTGGATCTCTCCAAGTTGGTTTTCACCGCGGTTGATACCTCGGATTCCTTGCCTGTTGTTTCTGCGGGCGTTGACGATATTCAAGGCCGACGGAGACGGCTGGTTCGACATCCAGTTTGACTTCCCACCGCCACCTGGCAGTTTTGCCGCAAAGTTCACGGCGGGTGAATCCGTGATCTACGACATCACCAGCAGCGAGGCGATCGACGTATTTTCGTTCGATTTTTCCAGCGCTCCCGGTGGCGGCAACGGTACCTTTAGGTCGGCTGCCCATGTCCAAGGAATTGGAAGAGACGGAGACGACAGTGGATGGATCGGCGACGAGAACGTGATCCCCGAGCCGGCCAGCGTCCTCGTCTGGGGCCTGTTGGCAACCGCTTTTGCGGTGGCCGCCTGGCGGCGGCGCAAGTAAACGCGAAGGTCTCGCCCAGCTTTCGCGATCGTCAAGGTCGGTCTAATCGGAATAGTCCGCCACGGATCCCACCAGATGGCGGCCGCCCACACCGCGTAAAGCAGACGGCTGTCGCCCCGGATTGCCACGGCCTTTCCGCGCCGGAGGACCTATGCTATAGAAAGGCTCTCGGTGCAAATCGAGAGACGTACGTAACGGTCCCAGTAATCCGGAGGTTGAACCATGGGAACTGAAATCGAAAAACTTCGGGGAGCAGGGAAGGAGATTGCCGCGAGCAGCCTGAAGATACGCGGTATTGTGGCATTCACCCTGCTGTTGCTGGCCCTCGCGTTGTTCGTGTATTGTTTCAAATTCCCCGCGAGTCTCCCCGCGGCGGCAAGCGGCCTGTGCGCGGGACTGGCTGCTCTGGCATTTGTTTCGTTCCTGGGCGGAACACAGGCCAAGCTGAACATCGAGATCGTCGAGGCCATCGAGGAGCTTCAAAAAGGCGAGCGGTAAGGGCACGCCGGGGCCGGAAGGACCTTGATTTCTGCGGCCTTCTGGGGGCCTCCTTCTGCAAAGGGCTTTTCTCTTCCGGGGAAAACACTATCCAGCAGGAGAAACCGCCTACTTCTGAAACGGGGCCAGCGACGGGCCCGTCAACCGGCCGGTCGGACCCGATGAATCGGGTCACTGCAAACAGGCCGGCAGTAGCTCCGCCCGCCAAACCAGCCGAACCTGCAAAACCCGCTCAACTCTCACGATCGTCAATGACGATCTAATCCAAATACCCTGGTGCGCGAGCCTGAACGGGTGGATTTGTCGCCGAGGGGAGCATAAAGGCTGGGGGGCCGCATGGCAGCGTGTCGACGAAGTGGATGGTCTTGCCGGGCGAAGCTCGCCGTCCTTTGGACGGGGTGCGCAGCGATCCGGTGCGCAGCGATCGCCCTTCTGATAGCCGGTTCACTTGCCACTGCGCAAGGCGCTCCGCGCCAGAAGAGCATCCTCTTGATGTACGGCGACGGGCGCGTCGAGCTGTATCCGCCGCTGGACTACCCGGAGCGGCATTCCGGCGTCAGGCGTACCCCACCCGTTGAAGGCTTCCAACGCTTCGACCAATCAAAGTCCACGGACCTTTCGCTCCGCAGACAGTGGAACGAAGACCTCAAGAAAGACACGGCTACTGAATACCGGGAGGCGGTCGAGACCGGACCTTTGCCGTACAATACGCCAACGGATTCGTTGGCGGCACCAATGCAGCCAGACGGCTCCCGGGGAGGCGTCCATCCGCTTCGGTCTGCAGCGGTGCAAACCGGGCCGTTGTCGGGCGGGTCGTCGCAGCAGACGGGTGGAGCTGTCCGGTCGCCCGCGTCAATCACGATTCAGACGGCGGACGAACCGTCGGCGGGTGGGGTTCCATCCGGCCAGGGGCCCGGCGATTCGTCGGCATTTGGGCAAGGGCCGGGCTCACAGGCTTGGTTGCCCGAGTCCGGGCCGCCGAGTGGACCAGCCGCCGGGGCGAAACGAGTGGCGGCTACCGGCAATGATCCCCGGGATGATCGAGGTCGCGATCCTTCATCAGATTGGCTGGCCACGGGGATTGTGCAGGTCATCGGGACATTGATCGGTTTGTTCATCGGCTTGGCGGTGTGCGTGCTGGCCCTGCCGTTTTTCTTCCGCCGATTTGGCGATGGCAAGCTGAGGCCGATCATCCGTGTGGAGATAGCGAACACACCGCTGTTGGCCGATTCGGCCGGTCGGTTGGGCGCTAACGCCGAGATCCAAGAGAATCGCCCGCCGCCGGCCGACGCCCCCGTGCCGGTTGTAGACTTCCGCGAGCAGTCCGTTCAGCTCCGCCCACCCGGCGGAACCTACGATCAGCAGCAACAGGCCAAAGCCGAACAGAGGAAACGTCAGGAAAAGGAAATCATGAGACAGATTCTCGATAAGAACGTCGCACTTCGCGAGGAGCTATCCGGCTTGTTGCCGGCCGCGTAGCCGGCGGCGACGGAACCTTGGAGGCCGCGTTGCGGAGGATCACTCTCAAGCAAGAGTAATCTCTAGACCCTAGCAGGAGTCAAGAATGGATAAGGACGTTCTGTACATCGGAATGGACCTGGGGACTTTCAAGACGTCGGTGGCCGCTTCCAACGGCAAGCGCGAAACGCTGCTGACTGCGGTGGGGTGGCCGAAAGACCACGTCGCCCGGGCCATGCTGGGGCGAGACGTCATCTTCGGCGAGGAGATCCTGGGACAACGTCTGGCGCTGGACGTTGTCCGCCCGTTTGCCAAAGGGGCACTGAAGTACATTGCCCACGCCAAGGCGGGTGCCTCCAGTCAGGACCTTGCCAGGTGCAAAGATGCCGCACAGATGCTGGTGCGCCACGCCGTCTCGCTGATGGGGCCGCCGAAAGGCGCGCCGGTTTACGGCGTGATTGGGGCGCCGTCGCGCGCCACGATCGAGAACAAGCAAGTGCTGATCGAAGCCGTCCAGGGGACCTTCGATGCCGTGGTCGTCGTTGCCGAACCATTCAGCGTGGCCTATGGAATGGGCCGCCTGACCGATACACTGGTGGTCGACGTCGGCGCTGGCACGATTGACATTTGCCCCATCTACGGAACCTATCCCGACGAAAAGGACCAGGTGACCTTGCCCGTCGGAGGAGACGCGGTCGACGAGGAGTTTCACAAGCGAGTGCGAAAACTGTATCCCGAGGCACAATTGTCATTGAACATGGCCCGCGAGATCAAGGAGAAACACGGTTTCGTGCACGACGTCAACGAATCCGCGCTGGTCACGCTCCCGGTGGACGGAAAACCGAAGAAGTTCGACGTGACCGAACCCTTGAAGGAGGCCTGCAAGTCGATCGTGCCGCCGATCATGGCAGGGCTCCGCGAAGTGATCGCCAAGTTCGATCCGGAGTTTCAACGGCCGATGCTCGACAACATCCTCCTGGGCGGGGGCGGCAGTCAAATCAAGGGGCTCGATCGGCTGATTGAAGAATCGCTGGGGCCGTACGGTGGCGGAAACGTCACCAAGGTCTACGACTCGGTGTTTGCCGGTGCCGCAGGGGCGCTAAGGCTGGCAATGAGCATGCCGACGGAGGACTGGAAGAGGCTCCGAGGGATTCAAGAGGCTCCGAGGAGCGTTGGCTTGAAGCGGGCGGCCGCGTAGAAGCCCCGGGGCGGCTTCCCGTCGGCCGGGGGCCGAAATCGTACGTTTCAATTGGGCCGGTGCAGGACGGGATCCCACCTTTTCGATCTGCCCGATAAGTCCGGGCAGTCCGGGGACCGGACGGGCCCATTGCCGGCTTCCCTCAACGGCAGTACAACAGTGCATGCTGGGGGTCTGGTCCCGATGTCCTCTGAGACGGCCGGGTGTGTCACGTATTGGGAACATTTGTTACCGGGAGTTGACCGACGATGGCTTTTTCTGACCGCGGACCGAACACGGCCTCACCGACCGATCCAGACGGGGAAGCACCCGGCCCAAGGATGATCGAGTTCGACGGGCTGGTCGGTCCGGAGGCCCCCAGGAACCTGAGCGAGACCGGCCACGAGCCGGAACTGCTGGCCGATTTGGTGCTGAAGACGGCCATTACGGTGCCGCACTTCACCACGGAATGGGCCGTAGAGCGGCTTTGCCTGCCGCGGTCAATCGTTGCCGAACTGCTCGAGAACCTGGTTGCCGAGAAGCAGGTCGAGATTCGCGGTCAAGAGAGTCTGATGAGCTACCGTTTCGCGGTGACGAATCAGGGCCGCAGCCGTGGTCAGCGGCTGATGGAGGTTTCCGGGTACGTGGGACCGGCCCCGGTATCGCTGGAAGCATACGCGGGCATGCTGCAGTGGCATTTATCCCGATTCCCCAAGGTATCGGTTGAGGACGTGACGGCGGCCTTATCGGAGTTGGTGTTGCCGGAGGAGACGGCCCAGGTGGCCGGTCTGGCAGTTTCCTCGGGGCGAAGTTTGCTGGTTTACGGTCCGCCCGGCAACGGCAAGACCAGCCTGGGCCGCGCGCTTCACCGGGCCCTCGGAGGCGATCTGTGGATCCCCCACTGTTTAGGGGTAGGCAGTCACGTGATCCGCGTTTTCGACCCGCAGTGTCACGTGCCGATTCCGGCGGGCCGTGCCCCCGGCATGGCAAATCAGCTTGACCGGCGATGGATGCACATCCGGCGGCCTTTCATCGTGGTAGGTGGTGAGTTGACGCTGGAAGCTCTGGATCTGGTGCACGGCTATTCCCGAGGCTTCTATGAGGCCCCTCTTCACATGAAGGCCAACGGCGGCGTGTTTCTGCTGGACGACTTCGGCTGTCAGCGCGTCGAGCCGCACGAGCTGGTCAATCGGTGGATCATTCCGCTGGAACACCAGGTCGACTACCTGACACTGCAAACGGGCCAACAGATCCAGGTGCCGTTTGAACAGTTGCTGCTAATCTCGACGAACCTCAATCCCAATGAAGTAACGACTCCCGGCATGTTGCGGCGGTTGGGATATCGTCTTTATCTCGGCAATCCGTCGCCCGAACGATATACCCGGATATTTGAAGGATATTGTGCGAAGTGCGGAATCGAGGTACCGTCGGGACTCGTTAAGTGGCTGCTCGAACACTACCAGCGGGAGAAGCGGCCGTTGCACTGTTGCGAACCCAGGGACCTGATCGAACGGGTCAAGGACATTTGCAGGTATCAAGGCCAACCCCTGTCGTTGAATACGGAGTCGCTGGATCTGGCATGGAGAGGCTACTTCTCCAATCAAGAGGCACTAGACCAGGATGAAGAGGCCAGATATGGCTTACCGCAATGAATCTGTGGCAGTCGTCGGCCAGGAAGGGGCCGACGGCAGATGCTCGATAGATGTTTGATGCAGTTCGCTATCTTTGCGCTGGCCTACTCGCATGTCGATTCTCGCCGCTTCGGCCTCGATAAGATCGGCGATTGGCCCACAGACGAGTACACAAGCACGTACAGGACCGTGCCGCGTAAGTAAGTCCGGCACCAGTCTGACATGATCTGCCTCTTGGTTCACCGGGCCGAAGGTCCGCAAAGGCGGACCACCTGCCGGGTTCGCTTGCCCGACGGTTGTCATGACACCCGCTGTTGGACACCCAGGACACCCAGAAACGCCCCGGGGCGCGTGGTCGGGCATAAGGACGATTGTCGGGCGTTGGGCCAGGCTATCGCGGTCAGTTGGTCGCGGCCAGCGACGCTTGCACGTCATTGAAAATGACATTGGTCTGCGTACCGATCGCACCGATCGCCGTCAGACACACAGTCACGATCAAAGCCAGCATCACCGCGTATTCGACTGCGGTGGGCCCATCCTCCGAAACGAGGAAGCGATACAACTTCTTAGCAAGCGGGGTCATGAGTACCTCTCTCATCTGGTGGCGCCAAGACTAGGAAACTCTCCGGCGTGTCCTTCTTATACAAGTTTACTTCGCGATCGAAGGGCCCCCGATCTGGACGTTCAGTCAGCTCGGCACTTTCCGCAAGATTACCCCAAGTGGTCACAGGTTGTAACGCTTCGACGGAATGTATCGAAACGGATCACGCCAGGATGATCCTCTCCGGTGGAGCCCCAGGGCGCCCGGTTCCAGACGGACGCCCCAGGGCAAAGGGCGGCCGGCGAGCTTGTCCTTTAGGGGCCGACTATCAGCCCAACGACAACCTGACGGGCCGCCCTTGTTGACAACCTCCGCCGGAGACGTTCTAATCCCCACAGCAATTATCCGGCAACCGCGGCCCCGACAATGGAGGCAGAACCATGACCCGGCAGGCCCTGCTCGTTGTACCCCTCGGCTTCTGGCTGCTGCTGCCGGTCGACGCCCTGCCGGCCGCCGAATTCCGCATCGCGGCCTACAACACCCTGAACAACCCGGACAGCCCCACCGAAGACGCCTGGTTCCGCACCATCCTCTCGGCAATCGGAAACGAGCAGGTCCAAGGCCTGGCAAAACGCCTCGACGCGATTGCACTGGCCGAGACCGACGCCGGCTCGGCCAACCGGCTGGTCGATATCCTCAACGGCCTCTACGGCGTCGATACCTATGACGTCGTCACGTCGTCCAGCGACGGGGGCGGCGATCGAACGGGCGTGGTCTTCGACTCGAGTACCCTGACGCTGTTGGACTGGACCGATCTGCCACAGATCGGATGGCACACCATGATGCGCGCCCGTTTCCGGCCGGCCGGCTCGATCGACCCTGCGGCCGAGTTCCATCTCTACTCGCTGCACCTGCAATGGGGCAACTCTCCCGGGAACCGAGACGCCCGGGCGGCCGAGATCAACCGCATCCGCAACGACGCCGACGCACTGGGCCAGCGCGTGCCGATCATCTACGCCGGCGACTTCAACATGTCGGGCAGTTCGGAGGGCGCCTGGTCCGGAATGCTCTCGGCGGGCAACGGTCAGGCCTTCGACGCCGCGGACAGTCCGGGCGAGTGGCGCAACAACCCGGCGTTCAAGCACCTCCACTCCCGCGACGCCGCCGCCGGCATGGACGGCCGATTCGACTTTCATTTCCTCACCGACGAGTTCTTCGACGGCCAAGGCTGGCAGTACGCCGCCGATTCCTTCCACGTCTTCGCCAACAACGCCACGCACACCCTCGGCGGCCCAATCACCACCGGCACCGCCGCCCCACCCCACGTCCTCTCCGCCCTGGCCGGCGCCAGCGACCACCTCCCCGTAGTAGCCGACTACCGCTACACAATCCCCGAACCGACCACAGCGACCTTGCTGGCCGCCGGTGCCATCGGCATCCTGGGCTGGAGTGCACTGAGACGACGTCGTTGCCGTCTTCAGTCCCGCCGCCCGAGTCACCTCGACGATCTCGTCCATGGTCGCTTCGGGCCGGCCCAGGGCGATGTTCTCTCGGACGGTGCCGTTGAAGATGAACGGCTCTTGGGCCCGACTGCCGTAGCATCGACTTGTAGTTTTCCAGCAGGCCGAGCACCTTGGGGTGTTCGGGGCCGAAGGCCTGTTGCAGGATCGAAAGGGCCCGCTGGTAAAGCGGCTTGGCCTCGGCGTATCGGCCTTGTGAGACGTAGAAGACGGCCAGGTTGTTCAAGCTGGTGGCCACGTCGGCGTGGTTGGGGCCCAACACCTTCTGCTTGAGCTGAATCGCCCGGTGTAAAGGGATTCGGCCTGGCGGAGGTTGCCTTGGGCCTAGCTGACCGCGGCCAGCTCGTTGTAGTTCATGGCCGCGTCGCGGTGCTCCGGGCCGAAGGTCTTTTCGAGGATCGCAATCGAGCGGCGGTACAGCGGCTCGGCCTGGTCGTACTTCCGCCGGCCGACCAGGATGGCCGCCAGCGTGCTTAGCGTGATCGCTACGTCCGGATGGTCCGGCCCCCGGGCCTGCTGCTGCAGGGCGAGTGCCTTTCGGGCCAGCGGCTCGGCCCGGGTGTATTGGGCTCGGGCGTGGGCCACGCCGGCCAGATTGTAGAAAATGCCCGCCAGCGCCGGGTGGTCGTGGCCCAGGGCCTTCTTGAGGAGGCGGCCGCAGCGGACGCATCAAGCCCGATGTTGGGGTAAGGCCCCCGGGCGGCTCTAAGGCCGTGATCTCGATGGGCCCGACGGTGATGCGGTAGCCACCTTCGAGTTCGGCCAGTTCTTGGGGCTCGACCGGCCGGATCCGCTGCTGGTCGGCAGTAGTTTCACGAACGTCTTTCATCGTACTTTCTCCTATTGAACAGGAACTCGGTTTGGGTCCCCCGCTTTCCACCACGGAAGACTGTCGAGGGCCTCGGTTTCTAGAGGTGAAACGCAGCAGGGCGGGGCTTGTTGCGAGGAATTTCGGGAAAAATTCGGCTCGCCGGCGGCGTGGTCCGGAAATGGACGCACGCAAAGGCGCAAAGACGCTAAGGACAAAGAGATAGAGAGAAAGGAGCGGGGATGGACGGTCAGCCGTCCTGGCTGAGATGCTCTCCGGTGTAGACGGCCACCCGCTTCGGTGACATCACGGCCTTTTCCGCGCCGATGTTGCCGGCCGATTCACGCTGAGGGCTTCACCGTAATCCCTTCCGGCGGCAGCCCCCCCTCATCGCTGATCCGCAGTGAGAAGCCCCAGGCGCCGTTGATCTCGTGGACGCCGACAACAACCGGGGTCTCGCCCTGCGGGAGTTCAACCGTTACCCGGTCGCGCCCGAACTGATGGTGATTGTGCCCCAGCCGCTGAATGACGCGGCGCCCGCCGACCCACAGGACCACACCATCGTCCGCCCCGAGGAGGAACGTCAGCCGTTGCGGCCGCTGGGCGACGAGCACACAGCGGGCAAACGCCGCGACATGATCGTTCGGCCGCAACACCGCGTCCAGATTGATGTAGCTGGATGGGGACTCGTGACGCACCCACTGGGCTGCGTTGTAGGCGGCGGTGATGATGGGCGGATCCTTCTTCAACAGGGTCTGATCCGGATCCGCCACGGGGCCGTGCAACTCGAATGCCCGCAAAAAGTGCGGTGCGAGGACGCGGCCCCCGTCCTTTCGAAACTGATCGAGCTCCTTCTTCACCTCGGGATGATCCAGCACCTTCATGAGCGGTTTGAGCGTCGTACGGTTATAGGGTTGAGCGGACGAGTGGATTTCAATCTGTTTGAGCGTGGCGGGACGCTGCGCCAGGAAGCCGGCCAGATCTTCCGCAGAGAAGGGCAACCCCACGTCGAGCAGTTGAACGCCGTCCGCAGGCGCTTGCTTTTGCGCCGTGATGGAGAGACGGCGCACGCGCTGGCCCCAGCGCAGCGGCTCCCGGTAGGTCCCCGGAGAAGCATCCTCACTACCGGGCGGCACCGGCAGTGACGCCGTGGCCTGAAGGGAATCCCCAGGAGCAAGCGTCTTCCCATCGACCGTCAACCGCTCTTGGGACGTATTCGTGACGGTGTAGCGAGCCTGCTGCCCGTCGCGGGTGACGGTCAGCTTCAACCGCCCGCGGCCAAGCGGTACGTTGTCGACGACCAGGTGATCGCAATCCGGCGGCAGAAGAGGACGGATGGCTATGCTGCGCCCCTCTCGCCGGCGTGCCCCGGTGAGATAAAAAAGCATCGCGTCCAGATTGATACCGCTCTCCCACGGCCGCAGTCGATTTGCGTACCGGCCATCGCCGTACCCGTAGCTGGGGCGATCCGGTTTATGCACTTCCACCCACTCGCCGCTCGCCGAGGCGGAGCGGATCAGGGCCGAAAAGGCGGCGGCTGCCTTCGGGTGACGGACCGCGGCCAGGTTGCTGACGAGATACCCGGGAACACACCCGATGAAGTGATCCATAAAGGGCGTCATGCGCATCAGGCCGGGCGGACGCCAGAGCCAGCGGAGCGTTCCCTCCAGATTGCTGCGCGCTTTTTGATCGTCAGGCGACAGATAACCCACCCAGAGGGGCCGCAGATTGATCGGCGCAAAGGGGGCGCGATGCGGCTGGAAGTTCACCGCAGAGAGAGCCGGAGCATACCGTTGTTCCTCGGGCAGCCAAAAGTGCCGCTCAATCGACTCGCGCATCCGGGCGGCTGAACTCTCGAAAAGCGTACAATCCTCCTCTCGCCCCATGATCCGCGCCAGACGCACCATGGCCTCATGAGCCGCGACATACTCAAACATGCTGTCCGCACTGTAGGCATCCGGCCGGATCAGTGCGTTGGGATATCCCGAGCGTGCCGGGAAAAGGGAGTAGTAGGCGCCGCCCATGTAGGTCTCATCGCCGTTAAAGGTCTGAAGGGGCCCGTGCGGGCCATCAATGAGAACCTGGTGGATGGCGTTACGCCGCACGTAGTGCCAGTGCCGCTCGAGCAGTGTCTTGTCGCCCGTGGCATCCAACCACCAGGCGTGCTGCAGGACGACAAACGATGGAACTTCGCACCGATCCGTTCCGGAGGCGGCCCACTTCTGGGGCGTCAGGTCGGGATCCGACTCGACGGCTAGATCCAAAGGAAACTCCCGCCCCGTGAAACCGTGCAGCGCTGATGCTTGCCGGTAGTAGGTCAAGAGGCGGCGGGCGTCTTCATAGAGTCCCGAGTGAAGAAATCCCAGCAGCGGGCCGTTTGAATCCCGCAGCCACACCCCCTTGAAGTTGACCATCGGACAGACGCCGCCCTGTGCGTCCTGCTGGACGAGCAGCAGCACCTTGAGCCCTTCAACGAGATCATCCAACCGACGGTCACCGCTGGTGACGTGAACGGTCGGGGCAAGCTTCTCCTTCCACCACGTGAGGGTATCCGAAAGCAGCCGGTCGTGACGGCCGATGACGTGCTTGCGGACGGCAGACGCGGCATCCGCCGATTCCGAGAAAAGAAGCGCCAGGCAGCAGGTGCGAGGTTTTCCCGGGGCAACGCCGCCGATCGAGAAGCTGAGTCGATCGTCATCGCGTTTGAGCTCTCCGCCGATCATGACGGGACGCAGCCGCGCCACGCGTCCCCTGTGCGGGTACTCGAGATAGAATCCCTGCTCGTCGCGCTGAATGGCGCGGCCGCGAAACTCGAGCGCCAGCGTAACGTCCCCGCTCTCACCCTCGAGACGCTCCACGGTAATCCAGCGCAGAATGGCGGTCACTCCCGGGGGAGCCGCCGTCACCGTCGTGAGCCTCAACCGTGTACTCTGCTCACTGGTGAGCACCACCGGCGCGCCACGCACGGAACGACAACTCTGCAACGGCAGATCAACCGTCGCTCCCGCCTCGCGCAGCGTCAGCGAGAGTTCGCCGAACCCACCCAGCGGATTGTGGTTGCCGTCGGTCTGATAGCGAGGCCCCGTCATCATAAAGAGCGTGTTCTGGGGGAAACCGATGCCCAGGTACGTGAAACAGTACCCATTGCCCACGGGGAACACCCCGAGGTTTTCCCGGCTTTCGGTGAGACGCGTCGTATCGATGCAGCGGACGTCGATCGACTGAGACCACACGCTCGCCTGCGGGTAAAGACGCTCATACGGCGTCGATGCACTGCCCAAGCACAGAGAAAGAAGGCAAGTAGATAGAGAGCTGATCATGTTCGTGTTCCCTCGCAAGTGACGGCGGCAAGAAAGACGCTCCAGAACGTTATTATCAGTTTAGGTTCCGAGCAACTGAGGCACAAGAGAAGGTGCGAGGGCAAAATGCGGGATTGGCGTAGAACGGCCGAAAACAGGCTTCGAGCAGAGGGGTCGCTTGACAATCGCGTGGCGGCAGCATAGGAAATATGCTGTGGTTGTGATGCAATCGTCTGATCCTCTATTGGTACATGAGATAGGAGCAACGGCATGAGCACCTCCAGACCTTTGAATCTCGGCGTAATTGGCCAAGGCCTGATGGGACTTGTGTTGCTGGCGGGCGCCGGGCATGTCCGGGCGGACCGGCTGGCAGCAAACCTGATCCCCAACGGCGATTTCCAGCAGGGCCGAATCGGCGAGTTGCCCGACGGGTGGACGCTTCACTCCGCCGCCGCATCGCTGACGCCGGTTTTCAAGTTGGTTAAGCGCGACGGCGAAAGATTGTTGACGGCCACCGGCGACGGCAATCCCGATTGCGTCGGATACGTGAGCACGAACGCTCCGGTGACGTTGGGCAAGACCTACCGGCTGAAGGTTCTCTTGCGCATGTCCGAAGACCTCAACCCACATGAGCATCTGTTGTTTCAGTGCTTCCGCGACAACACCCGCAACGGGATTCTGCAGTTCCGACGCCTCGAAGACGGCTGGGTCCAAGGCGACGTGAAGATCCACTATCCGGGCCAAGGAGACGCCCAGGCCGAGGTGCGGATTCTCTTCCGTCTCAGTTCGCACGGCAAAGTCTGGGTGAAGAACATCTCGCTGGTCGAAACGGATCCCGTCCGGCCGCGATGGGTCACCGTGGCTTGCACGCAGGGTCGTACCACTCTGGAAACCTGCCGGGACGTACTGGACGCTTCCGGCAAAGCCGGGGTCGACTTGGTGCTATTGACCGAGTACATGCGGGGCGGGCTGTTGTCCGAACCGGTGCCGGGCCCCTCATCAAAGCTGATGTCCGAAAAGGCTCGGGAGTACGGGATGTACGTCGCCGGCGGGATCGTGCGGAAGGAAACGCCAAACGAGCGGCTCTACAACACGGCGTTGTTGTACGATCGGCAAGGCGAATTGGTGGGCAGCTACGACAAGCTCCACCCCTACAGCCCGGAACTCAACGAACAGGGTATCACGCCCGGCAGCCGGGTGCCGGTCTTTTCGACCGACTTCGGTAAGGTGGGATTCATGATCTGCTACGACAGTTGGTTTACCGACGTGGCCCGGCTGCTGTCGCTTCGCGGAGCGGAGATCATTCTCTTCCCCAACGCGGGCTATTATCGCAGCCTGATGCCCGCCCGGGCGGCCGACAACTGCGTGCGGATCGTATCCAGTTCGTGGAACTCCGGTTACGGCGTCTGGGATACGGTGGGCCGCGAGGTCCTCTCGCCCCAGGCCGATCCGACCCATAAACCGATAATGGGCACCACGTTCAAGGACCCGATCCAAACGGAAGTCGGTCCCGTCAAGGTGCTCACGGTGACGCTGGACCTGAACTGCTCGCCGTCGCCGGCATACAACGGCGGCACGATGTACTCCGCTCCCGGTGGTCGCCGCAATCGCCACGAGCAGAAGGTCTACCTGGAGGACCTGATCAAACAAGAGCGGTCCCGCTGGTGGGTCGAGTAGGCGATGAACCGACCTTACGTGAAGATTAGATGGTCCGTGAGGGAAAGCGGTGTCCGGGCCACCCACGAGACAGAAGTGTTTCTTCGGGAAATGAACCGTTCTGTTCCCTTCTTCGCGATGATCATCGTAATTTCGATTTTCGGGGGATAAAGGGGTCGGGGGGGTAAAGGGGTCGGGAGTCTCTTTCGGAAAAAAACTCCCAGCCCCTTTGTCTCCCTTTATCTTATCCTGCACGATCTCCTCTCTGCTCGCATGCGACCTGCCGTCTGGCTATAATGGTAAGCATGTCAAGAGACCGTGATAGCCATGGACCGGCCGGAGCGGGTGCTGCTCGATTCGCCACCACGCGTTGGAGCCTAGTGCTGACGGCGGGAGACCGTTCGTCGGCCGGTTCGCAACGGGCGCTGGAGTCGCTCTGCACGGCCTACTGGTATCCGCTGTACGCATACGTCCGCCGACGAGTTTCGGACGTTAACGAGGCTCAGGACTTAACGCAAGCGTTCTTTGCCGAGTTGCTGGAGAAGAACTACGTTGGCTCGGCAACGCCCCAGCGTGGACGGTTTCGTGCCTTTCTGTTGACCGCACTGAAGCACTTCTTGTCGAAGCAGTGGGACAAGGCCAAAGCCAAGAAACGGGGAGGTGGCCGGGCTCCGATTCGGCTGGACTTCACTTCGGATGACTCCCGGTGCTCGGCCGAACCCGCGGGCGGTCTGACGCCTGAGGAGGTTTTCGACCGGCGATGGGCGGAAACCCTGCTGGATCAAGTGATGGCGCGTTTGGAACGTGAGTTCGCGGACATCGGCAAGCAGTCACAATTCAGGCATCTGAAGCCGTTTATCATAGGCCAGCACGAGGGTGCGACCTATGCGGATGCCGGCGAGGTGCTCGGGACCACTGAAGCGGCCGCCAAAATGGCCGTCCACCGCATGCGGCGACGTTACCGCCGGTTGCTGCGAGAAGAGGTTGCCCAGACGGTGGCCGACCCAGGCGACATTGACGACGAGATTCGAGACCTATTCGCCGCATTTTCTCGGTGAAATCTGAAGAAAACCCGTTACCCGGCCCGTTTTTTCCGTCAGAGGTGAATAGGAGCGTAATTCGAAGGAGGTAACGACGATGGCGGAAACCAACACTTGTCCCAAATGCGGAGCCGAGCTTCCAACCAGCGCGCCGGCTGGGATCTGTCCACCGTGCCTTCTGAAGGCCGGGCTGGGCGGTACAGAAGCCGCGTCAGGTCGGCAGTCGGCCGACGCGAACTCGTCGAGCCCCGCTTTCGTTCCGCCGACGCCGGAAGAATTGGCTCCCCACTTTCCTCACTTGGAGATCCTGGAGTTGTTGGGCAAAGGTGGCATGGGGGCGGTGTACAAGGCCCGGCAGCCAAGCTTGGATCGCCTAGTCGCCGTCAAGGTGCTTCCTCCGGAGGTTGGTGCCGATGCCTCTTTTTCGGAGCGGTTCAGCCGTGAGGCGCGCGCCCTGGCCAAGCTTAATCACCAAAATATCGTTGCCGTCTACGACTTCGGTCGGGCCAACGACCTTTACTACTTCATCATGGAATACGTGGACGGCGCGACCCTGCGGCAACTGGTCGATACGGGGGAACTTCAGCCAACAGAAGCACTGTCCATCCTGCCTCAGATTTGCGACGCGCTGCAATTTGCCCATGATGAAGGAATCGTTCACCGTGACATCAAGCCCGACAACATCCTCCTGGACAGCAAGGGCCGAGTAAAGGTTGCCGACTTTGGTCTGGCGAAGCTGTTGGATCGAGCACCCGCCGACGCCAGCCTCACCGGTACGAATCAGGTATTGGGCACACCGCACTACATGGCCCCGGAACAGATGCAGGGCTCCCATGACGTCGATCACCGGGCCGACATCTACTCGCTCGGTGTGGTCTTCTATGAGATGCTCACCGGCCAGCTTCCGATCGGCCGATTCGAGCCGCCCTCGAAAAAGGTGCAGGTGGATGTTCGGCTAGACGACGTCGTGCTCCGGTCCCTTCAGTCCGAACCCGACCGGCGGTACCAGCACGTCAGCGAAATCGGCAGTGCCGTGAAATCGCTCGATGGCCCAAGTGCAGTCTCCCTTCCCGAGGAACCGCTCAAGGGGCGACCCGCGACGGAGTGGTTCTACGGTAATCTCTTGATTATGGGGTCAACCATCCCGCTGGTGTGGTTCGCGATGTGGTGGGCCGATTCAGCGTGGCCGTTGTTGGGATTCTGTCTACCGATGTTCTGTCTGGGTGCCGCGGCGACGGAGGACGACCCCACGCCGCTGCTCTGGGCCCAAGCAACAGTCTGCTTTCTGTGCATGATCGGGACGATCGCCTTTGCCATCTGGCGTACTGGGGAAGCCTGGATGCTGGGAGTTCTGCTGCCAGCGTTCACGGCCTGGTGCATCGGCTGCGGCGCCGGAGAGACCAATAAGAAGAAACGGCTGAAGGAACAGATGAAGCAACAGAGGTCCAAGGACAAATAGTGGCGTCTTGGGGTCGGGCGTCTTGGGGTCGGGCCGTCAGTAGTCAGTAGCGAAGTGCTTGCTCTCGGGAGGATTAAAGGGGGCGGGAGTCTTTTCGCGCGACCCCTTTATCCCTTCGACACCTTTAACCCTTTCTCCTTTCTCCTTTCGAGTTCCGTTGCGTGACAACGCAAAGTCTCTTGGGTATACTGGGCGCTATGATGCTCGAAGCAAACTGACATCGCGAAGAAAAAGATTGCAAACACGGGAAGACACGCTGGGAAGGCTCCAGCCTGCAATGGTCCAGCTATTACTCCAGTTCGGACCGGGAAGCGAAAGCCGGGATGATGTTGCCGCTAAACTGTTAGGGATGGAGGGAAGTTCCATGATCGGACGCTGGCTCATGCTCATCGCCGCCGGGTTGCTCGTTCTGGCGAGAGTGGCCGGGGCGGAGGAGTTTCGGCCTTTCGTCAGCGAGGTGCTCCGCGGCGGTCAGCCCCCGCAGCGCGTCAGGCTCCGCGTGGCCGGGGTAAAGCAGCTTGCGCTTGTGGCCCTAGGTGTACCGAACTATCGCTCCGCCCACGCCGACTGGGCCGACGCGAAACTGATCACCACCAGCGGATCGGTCACTTATCTGAGCGACTTGAAGCCCGTCCGCGTGTATCAACCGTACGGCACGATGCGGCGCGACAAGAGCCATCGCGGCGGGCCGATCACCATCGCCGGGAAGCGGTTTGCCCGCGGTCTGGGCACGCACGCCTACAGCGAACTACGTTATGCGCTGGATGGAAGGTACGCATGGTTCGAGGCCTGGATCGGAGTGGACACCACGGCCGGCAGTGCCGGTGGCGTGCGATTCACCGTCACCGATCGTTTCGACGCCGATCCGGCACAGCGTCTCGGGCCGTTACAGCGTCCCGCGCCGCCGCGGACGGTTGTCGATGCAGGAGATCTCGAGAAGGTCAACTCCAAGGCCCTGCGTCGGGCGATCACCGATCTGATCGACACGTTCGGCCCGAGATACCCCAAGGGAAAGCAGTACTTGACCCGTCTGGACTCCCTGGCCAGCGACGACGTTAAGCCCGAGTTCAGCGAAGCCTTGGTGGCCTTGCGGAACGAAGCCCTGCTGGGAAATCCGTTGCTGGATTTCGATCGGCTGCTGCTGATCAAGCGGCGTCCGCTGAAAAATGGTCAGCCGCTCAGCGCCGACCACTATTACAACTGGGACCTGGGCTTCCCGCGCAGCTCGACCGGCAACTCATCTGTACCGCCGAATCAATACGACAATGAAATCGCCGTTCTCTCGCCGGTAGAGCCTGACGGCAAACTGACGACCGTGTATAGACCTCCGGCAGCGAAGCTCGTCAGCGACGTGGACCTGCATTTTGACGGCGATCGGATGCTGTTCTCCATGCGGGACGAACGCGGGTGGTGGCAGGTGTGGGAGGTCCACGTTGACGGAACCTCGTTGCGACAGGTCAGCCGCGGCGACCAGCCGGACGTGGACAATTACGATGCCTGCTATCTGCCCGTATTGCCCGGAGAAAAGGGACGGATCATCTTCACCAGTTCGGCCTGCTTCCAGGCGGTACCCTGCAACGGCAGCCATGTGGAGGTGATCTACCGGATGGACGCCGACGGGCGCAACGTGCGGCAACTTTGCTTCGAGCAGGACCATGACTTCAATCCGGTAATGCTGTCAAGCGGCCGCGTGCTCTACTTGCGTTGGGAGTATTCCGACCTGCCGCATGCCTTGAGTCGGTTCATGTTCTCGATGAATCCTGACGGTACGGGCCAGTCGATGTACTACGGCGGCAACTCCTATTGGCCCAACGCGATTTTCGGCGCCCGGCCGATCCCGGACCATCCCACGAAGTTTGCCGGGATCGTTACCGGACATCACGGCTCGCACCGCGACGGTGAACTGGTGCTGTTCGACGTGGCCCGGGGACGCCATGAAGCCGACGGAGTGATCCAGCGAATTCCCGGCTACGGTAAGAAAGTCGAGCCGATCGTGGCCGACCAGTTGACGGCCTCCAGTTGGCCGAAGTTTATCCATCCTTATCCACTCTCGGACAAGTACCTGCTGGTCACCTGCAAGCTGAGCCCGCAGTCGCCGTGGGACGTTTGCCTGGTCGACGTGTTCGACAACATCGTGCCGATTGCCCATCTGGACGGTTACGGACTGTTCGAGCCGATTCCGCTTCGCAAGACCTCCACGCCGCCGGTGATTCCCGATCGGATCGAACCGGCACGCAAAGACGCGATCGTTTACCTCAGCGACATCTACCGCGGTGACGGACTCAAAGCCGTGCCGCGGGGACACGTCAAGCGATTGCGGCTGTATTCGTTTCATTTTGCCTATCAAGGTGAAGGCGGGCTGTTGGGCGTGGTCGGACTGGACGGACCGTGGGACATCCGGCGGATCCTCGGTACCGTGCCGGTCGAGCCCGACGGGTCGGCCGCCTTCCGTATCCCGGCCAATACGCCGATCGCCGTACAGCCACTGGACGAGGACGGCAAGGCCTTGCAACAGATGCGGAGTTGGTTCGTCGGCATACCGGGCGAGGTGGTCTCTTGCGTCGGTTGCCACGAGTCGCAAAGCAGCACGCCGCCGGAGATGACGACCTTGGCCTCGCGGCGACCGCCCGTGGAGATCACACCCTGGTACGGACCGCCGCGCAACTTCAGCTACCGGCGAGAAGTGCAGCCGGTGATCGACAAGTATTGCATCGGTTGCCACGACGGCTCGGAGAATGTCGACCTGCGCGGCACCGAGTTGACCGCCGATTACCAGTCACATATAGCCGGCAACGGCGGTGGTCGCGGCGGCAAGCGGTTCTCGGTCGGCTACTTCGAGCTGAGTCGTTACGTGCGCCGCCCGGGCATCGAAAGCGACATGCACATGCTCCGCCCGCTGGAGTTCCATGCCGACACGACCCAACTGGTGCAGATGCTCCGCAAGGGCCATTACAACGTCCAGCTCGGCAAGGAGGTTCGACGACCAGAGGTCGATGAGGCTTGGGACCGGTTGATTACGTGGATCGACCTGAATGCGCCTTATCACGGCACCTGGACGGAAGCCGGCAGCGATCCTGGCCGGCAACGCCAGCGGCGCCGCGAGCTGAGAAAGCTGTACGCGGGCGTGGACGAAGATCCCGAGTCCTTGCAGGACGTCCCGCTACCGCAGGTCGAGCCGGTGATGCCCAAGCCGATGATGCCCGCGCCGATGCACGCCGTGAAGCCGCGGAAGATGGAGTGTGAGGGATGGCCGTTTGACGCCACCGAAGCCGCGAAGCGGCAAGCCGCGGCGGGACCTCGTACAAAACGGACCGTCGAACTGGGCAATGGCGTGGTGATGGAATTGACGCTGATCCCGTCGGGCGAGTTCGTCATGGGTGCCGCTTGCGGCTTCGCCGACGAACAACCTTTAACCAAAGCGACCATCGAAAAACCCTTTTGGATGGGCACTTGCGAAGTAACCAACGAGCAGTTTACGCGCTTCGACCCCACGCACGACAGCCGCTTCGAGTCGAAGAACGGCTACCAGTTCGGCGTGACCGGCTTCGCGCTGAACGAACCGAAGCAACCGGTGGTTCGCGTGTCGTGGAAGCAGGCCATGGCGTTTTGCCGATGGTTGTCCCAGAAGACCGGCCGACGGAAGACCGGCCGACAGTTCACCTTGCCCGACGAGTCCCAATGGGAATGGGCCTGCCGAGCGGGCACGTCCACGCCATTGTTCTATGGCGAGGTGGAGGCCGATTTCTCGCCACATGCCAACGTGGCCGACGTTGCGCTGCGGGGTTTTGCCACCGATCCGTACACGGTTTACCAACCGCTGCCGACGTTGACCAAGTACGATGACTGGATTCCGCGAAACATGCGTTACGATGACAAGGCCCTGGTGAGCGTGGCGGTGGGCTCGTACGAAGCGAACGCCTGGGGCCTTTGCGACACGCATGGGAACGTGGCCGAGTGGACCCGCTCGGAGTATCACGCCTCGCAGGACAGCCGCAAGGTCGTCCGCGGCGGATCGTGGCGCGACCGGCCGCAGCGGTGCCGTTCGGCGTTTCGGCTGGCATACCCGGCGTGGCAGGGCGTGTATAACGTGGGTTTTCGGGTGATTTGCTCAGAGTGAGCCGCAAGCGGCTTCGCGCTCCTGGACACGCACTCTTTTGGGTATCCTGGGCGCTACGATGCGCTAAGCAAACTGATGCAACCTCAACTCGTGCCAAGGAGCTTTGCCGTGAGACACATATCAACGCCTCTTGTTATTCAGATCGCACTTGTTGCTTCCGTGCTGGCCCGCGTGAACACGGTCCGCGCTAGGGAGCTTCAGATCGATCTACAACGACGTGATCCCCAGACGCGAGACCTCAGTTGCCGGTTTACTGCGGCAGTGGGGCGCTGTATGTGTGGGCCGGGGATCGACTGCGTGGTCAACTACGGCTGGGACGGCATCCATCCGGAATTGGCGATCGCCGAGGAGGACCTGATCGTCTCGGGCCTGCCGGAGATCTATTCGCTCTGCAAGCAACGAAAGCTCACTCACATCATCTATATGGGCCTACACACGAACATGTGTCTGTTCGGCAAGCCGCCGGCGATAAGGAACTTGCACGCCGCCGGACTACAGTGCCTGCTCTGCCGCGATATCAACGACGCCTTTACCCACTATAACCCCGATGCCGGCTTCACCCCCGACGACGGTACGGCGCAGACCGATCGCGACTTGGAGCGAGCAGGCATTGCGACGATCAACGTGGTCGACGAAATGAGAGAGGCCGGCGTATGGGATGAGAATTGGATCGTGGAGACGGTCCGCATCACACCTTGGGGTACGGGCTTGCGGCCTTACCAATTCACGGATTCGGTCATGGTGACTTTGCGAACCCCGTGGCTTGAAGACGTGGGGATTCGATACACGCTCGACGGCAGCCGGCCGGACGTCCAATCGGCTTTATACGAAAAGCCGCTGAGATTGACGGCAACGACCACCTTGCGCACGGCCGCTTTCCGCCACGGCAAACAGGTAAGCCTGCCCGGCGACGCCTACTTTGCCCGCCCGGGGTCCATCCCGCCGGAGCCCGACGCATATCTCGATCAACTCGCGCCAATGAAGCGACCGTACGGGTATAACATCTGGCTCTGGCATCCGCAGCCGAACCAGTCGTACGAGGGCAAGCCGCTACGGATTCGTGGGCGCAAGTACGACAAGGGGCTGGGAATGCGTGCCCCGGCCAACCTGCGTTACGAGTTGAAGGGGGAGTATGATCGCTTCGTCGCGCTGGCCGGCGTGGATGATAACATGCTCGACGTCAACCACGCGCGTTTCCTGGCGAAGCACGCCAGCGTGGTTTTCAAGGTGTTTACTGACGGCACACTGGTCGCCGAAAGCCCGGTGATGCGGATCTCGCAGGAGCCGTGGCGGTTCGACGTGAAACTCCCTGGTGGAGCACGGCAAATCAATCTGGTAGCCACCGACGCCGGCAGCCGCAGCCCCTACGACCTTGCGAATTGGGCCCAAGCGGGCTTTGTGCTGAAGAACGCCAAGCGTTGAACCATGAAACGGAGAAACCGGTCGCTGGCCATCGGTCAACAGCCGAGACAAATAGAGGTTTACGTTCACCCCAACCACCGCGCCACGTCCTTGGCCCAATACGTCAGAATGATCCCCGCACCGGCCCGTTGGATGGCCGTCAGCGATTCCAGGGCCACGCGCCTTTCATCGAGCCAGCCGCGCTCGGCGGCCGCCTTGACCATGCTGAACTCGCCCGAGACGTTGTACGCCGCAAGCGGCACGCCGGGAAACCGGTCGCCAAGCAGGCGGATGATGTCGAGGTACGGCAAGGCCGGCTTGACCATGATGATGTCGGCGCCTTCGGCCAGGTCGAGCTGCACCTCGCGGATCGCCTGCTGGGCCGCCGCGGCCGGATCCATCTGATAGGTGCTGCGGTCGCCGAACTGCGGGGCGCATTCGGCCGCCTCGCGGAACGGGCCGTAAAACGCACTGGCGTACTTGGCCGCGTAGCTCATGATCGGCACGTGCGTGAAGCCCTCGGCGTCGAGACCCTGCCGGATCGCGCCCACCATGCCGTCCATCATGCCGCTGGGGGCCACCATGTCGGCGCCGGCCCGGGCGTGGACCACCGCCTGTTTGGCCAGCAGCTCGAGCGTGGCGTCGTTGTCCACGTCCCTTCGGCCGGTCGACTCGCCCGGCACGCCGCAATGGCCGTGGTCGGTGTATTCGCAGAAGCACACGTCGGTGATCAGCAGCAAGTCGGGCGCGGCTTGCTTGGCGGCGCGGATGGCTTGGGCAATGATCCCCGACTCGCTGGTGCCGTCGCTGCCCAGCGGGTCCTTTTCGGCGGGGATGCCGAACAGGATCACACCGCCGAGCCCCAAGTCGGCCGCCTGGCGGATTTCGTCGGCCATCACGTCGGGCGAGAGCTGGGCATGGCCCGGCATGGACGAGATCTCCTGACGCACCCCTTCGCCCGGCCGAACAAACAGTGGCAAGACCAGGTCGCTCGGCGAAACTCGCGTCTGGCCGACCAGCCGGCGGACCGCCGGGTGGTAGCGGAGCCGCCGCAGCCGTGTGGTGGGGAAGTGGGAACAACAGGCGTGGTCTTCGTGCGGCATGGTGGCATTGGCCTTGGGGCTAAGACGGTTTGACGAAGCAATAACGATCCGCAAGGGAATATCGAGTATCGAACAAGGAATGTCGAAGTGCGAACTTGCCGATCCTATTCTATTGCCTATTCTCCGCTGCCGCCAGCGCATCCCGGGCTCGCCGGACGGCCTCGGCGGCCCAGGGCTTGTCCTGGTACAGCTCGATCACCGCCCGATACATCTGGCCGGCCCGCTGCGGCTCGGTGCGGCTGAGCTGTTCGGCCCGGTCAAGTCGATCCTGTACCAGGGCGAGGTGCCCGGTTGCCTGGGGGTCGAGCCGCTGGTGGAGTTGTTGCAGCCGGCGCCGGGCCAATTCCAGGCACTTGCCGGTAGGGCCTGAGATGTCCTTGCGGTGATTGTACAGGTCGATCAACGCCTGCAGCCTGGCCATTCCGCGCTGCGGGTCGAGCCGGGCGTAGTTGATCGCTTCCAGGTAATCCCGCTCGATCGGCACCAGGTTCTCGGTATCGGCAAGGCCTTTGGCGCGGCGCTCAAACGTCCTTTCCAACCGGTACAGCTCGAGCTCCGCTTCGTGGTTGCGCAACTCGTTTGCACGGGAATCGGTCGGAAACAGCGTGAGAAACTTGTGGATGTCGCCCTCGGCCTGCAACAGCGAGTCGATCGATCCGTCGGCCGTCTCGGCCGTGATCTTCTTGTGCAGCGCGTCGGCCGTCGGGTCCTGCAAGAAGTACCACACGGCCATGCCGGTGGCGATCAGGGCCGCGGCCAAGGCCCAGGTCTGTGGCGAGATCCACGGGGGTTGGGGTCGCGGGGGCTCGATCCGATCGAGTTCGTCCTGGGCAACGGGTGTGAAACGGCCGGCCGGTTTCGGCTGCCGGCCCGTTTCCGAAGCCTCGGCGTCCTGAAAAGCCGAAGTGGCCTTCGTCTCCGGCAAATCGTCTTCCGCGGGTATCGGAGGCTCGGCCGCCGGGACGTCCTCCGGGCCGCGACTTGCCGGCGTCGCTTGGATCTCGTCCGAGTCCAACGCCCGAGTCGCGGCCAAGGGATCGGGGTCCGCCGGATCGGCGTGGTTGGCGACGTCGGGCCGGTCCGTGCCGGCGTCCAACAGGCCAGCGTCCGCCGTATGGGACGGAAGCGACAGGTCGCGCTGTAGGGCCGCCAGTTGCCGCTGAAGCACCGTCGCGTTGGGAATCCGCCGATCGGGATCCTTTTCCAGCAGTTGGCCAATGATCGCTTCGAGCACGTTGGGCACGTCGGGGGCGAAGCGGCCGACCGGATCGGGCCGCTCGAACCGCTGCTTGTGCAGCACCTCCGGGAGCGATTCTGCCGGGAACACCGGCCGCCCGGCCAGCAACATGTAGAGCACGCTGGCCAGGCTATACAAATCGCTGCGGGGACTGACCGGCCGCCCCTCGGCCTGTTCCGGGGCCATGTATTCGGCTGTGCCCAACACGCTGCCGACGTGGGTCAGCCGCGTGTTGCCGAACAGCCGCGCGATGCCGAAGTCGGATAGCTTCACGTGGCCTTCGCCGGTCAGCAGCAGGTTCCCCGGCTTGATGTCGCGATGGATCACGCCCCGGTCGTGCGCGTGTCGCAGGGCCCGGCAGACGTCGATGCCGATCCGGGTCACTTCGCGCCAGTCAAATCGCCGCCCCCGCCCCAGCTCGTGTACCAGGCTGCTGCCCTCGACCAGTTCCATGGAGTAATAGAGCAATTCGTCCTGTTCGCCGAAGCCGAACAGCCGCACGATGTTCGGATGGTTCAGCTTGCGGAGGGTCTCGATTTCGGCCTCGAACCGGTCGCGGAAACTCTCCTCCCGGGCCAAGGTCGCCGCCAGGAGTTTGACGGCCGCCGACTCACCGGTCTCGAGATGGACGCCCTCGTAGACGGTTCCCATGCCGCCGCGGCCCAATTCGCGCCCGATTCGGTACGGTCCGAGCTGCTCGATTTCCATTTCGATTTTCCTGACTGCGGTGCTTCCTCCATCCTAATCGCCGAACGTTGCCAAGGCCAGGGGGCACGAAGAAGCCGAACTGATGGCGTAATTCCGGGCTGCAAGACGCGGGCGTCATGGAATATACTAAGACTTTGGGAGGCGACTCCGTCGGCGACGGGAATCGGGTCGCCGTGTCAATCGCCGACGGAGTCGCCTCCCAAAGTCTTCAGATAGAGCCTTTTTTGCCAGGAGCAGCTTGACTTGTGCCCGATTACGGACTGTTGAATCTGAACAAACCCACCGGCATGACCTCGCGGCGGGTGGTCGACGTGGTCCAGCGTCTGGTGCGTCCGGCCAAGGCGGGACACGCCGGCACGCTGGATCCGCTGGCGTGCGGCGTGCTGGTGGTCTGTGTGGGGGCTGCCACCCGGCTGATCGAGTACGTCCAGCAAATGCCCAAGACTTACCTCGGCACCTTCCTGCTGGGCCGGCAAAGCCCGACCGAAGACGTCGAGGGTGAGGTCACCGAACTGAACGATCCGCCGGTGCCCACCGGCGAGCAGATCGTGGCGGCGGCCTGGAAGCTGGTCGGCCGGATCGAGCAGCGTCCGCCGGTCTTTTCCGCACTGAAGGTCGACGGACGCCGGGCGTACGCCTTGGCCCGAAAG
>SDBV01001024.1_pt1 | contig 41301 bp, 31 predicted proteins | sample 2277081 | NCBI WGS metagenome assembly SDBV01 (sample SAMN10402039, study PRJNA504765) | marine sediment metagenome | isolation source: marine sediment core GS10_PC15, 223 cmbsf | place: Arctic Ocean: Southern Knipovich Ridge | collected 2010
ATATTTTTTTAAAATTTTTGTTTCCTCTTCTAAGGGAGGTGGTAAAAAGGCATGTTTAATAAAGATATTATTGTTTGTAATTCTTACTCTTCTTAAAAATTCTTTATATGCTGGATTTATTACTTGTATGAAGTAAGCTTTATTTAGAACTTTTCTTAAAAGCGTTCTTATAAGTATACCTGATTGATTATATTGATTCAATAAGGGGTTACCATGAATTACTAAAGAAAATTTATGAATACTCAAACAAGATAAGAGATACAGTATTATTTTTTGATTTAGTGAAGGAGGATGAAAAATATAGTTTTTCTTCTTTAAGGTAAAAGCCTGTTTAATACTCCAAAATATGAATTTTCTGATAGATGAAATTTTATTCCAATCAATGTAGAGAGCGTCTTTCCTTAATTTGGATAAGCGATAAAGATAAACAGAAATTCCATTTATATCCGGGGGTAGTGGTCCAATATGAACTTCTTTCATATTAAAATAAAAAATAAAATAAATAAATTATGGTAAAAGAGATTTTTTTCTTTTAATTATTTTTCTTATCTAAGCAAACTATGATAAATCATTAAGTGACGTGTTAATATGTCAAATTAAGTTATTTTTACAAGTCAAGAGAATATGAATAAAAAAGTTCAAATCCTCTAATGTTTATATTTGGAAAAATATTCAATTTTTGATAAATAGGTCTTTATTTTCTATTAATCTTTATTTTACTACTTACACTATTTAAAACATCTTTTTGTTCTTTAGTTAAAAGATTTTGAATCTCTTGAGTATTAGTATTATTTTTCTATTCATTTTATTTCCATAAGCCATTATTAATTCCTCTATTTGTTCCTTCGATTTTAAATATTCACCAAAAATTTCAGATTTTTCTTTAAAGTTTCTGCATTCTTTACTTTTCTTTGTGTTTATCAATTAACATCTGATAAAAATCGATAATATCTTTAGAGAATTTATTTTCTGAAAAGAATTCAGATCGTTTACGAGCTGTTTTTCCTACTTTTTTCAATGTATTTTCATCATTTAGAACCAATTCGATGAGTTTTCCTAGGTTTTCAGAGTTATTCTTTTCTAATAACCAGCCACTTTTGCCATTTTGTATTGAATCTTCCATTCCTGATACTCTGGAGGCAATTACTGGAACACCACAAGCCATAGATTCTAATGGAACCGAGGCTTGACATTCTGATCTAGAAGGGGTAACAACTATTTTCGAACGTCTGATATATCTTGGGAGTAGTGTGTGATCTATAAATCCTTCAAATATAATATTTTGCTGATTAACTTTTTGAGCTTGTAGTTCTAACTCTCGTCGCAAAGGACCATCCCCAATTATTAAAATTTTTTTCTTATCAGATAAAAATTTTAAAGCATCAATTAGAATATCAATACCTTTTTCAATAGAGAGGCGTCCAATAAACAAAATATCAATTTCCTTTTGTATATTTTCATCAGGAGTAAATAGCTCCGTATTAACAGCATTATATTTTATGAAAGTAGTTTCAAGATTTGCTCCGTCCATTAACACTAATTTTTTGTCATATTTTGAAACAACTACTATGTAATTCATTCTTTTAAAAGCATAAAGATTAGAATGTATAAATAATTGTGTTTCCCACCAATTATAGGGATTACCTGTGGCAATTCTATCTCTAATGACATCTTGAATAACCAAAACAGATGGAATTTTTAATTTATTGGCAATGGGTGCCACAGCATAACAGGAAACGGCTAGATGACTAACTATTAAGTCAATTGTCTTTTTTTTTGCTAAATTCTTAATAACATAATAAATTTTTAAAGTAAAGGATAGCTGACGAGAGATATTTCTAAATCCATAAATGTAGATTGGTTTTATTGGGATAATCTTAAGTTTATTTTTATATTCTTTAAATTGGTACATGTGTGAAGTCCACCTAAGATCAGTAATAACTACAACGTCATGGCCTGCTTTTAATAAGGCGAGTGTTTCTTGGCGAGATCGTTTCATTAAACCACCGTGAGAGAAAAAATCTAATGTAATTTGGACGATTATCATAAAATTATAGAATTTTCTTTTTGTCTTTTAATAATTGATACATTTCTATTTATTTTTGCTAAAAATCTGGTGTAATATTAAACATTTGATAATGCTTCAACAGATGATACTAAAGAAGTGGTAAATAAATTTAATGATCCCAGAATTAAATATTTTAGAAATAAAAAAAACATTGGAATGGATGCAAGTTTCATTTTAGTTTTAAAAAGAGCAACGGGCAAATTTACACTTCTTCTTAAAATTAAGTTAGGTATTGTCAAAGAAATCGAATAAGGAAATAAAAATTAAATCCCTGAAATATTAAAACGTTTTATTATATTTTTTACTGAATCTTTTTCCTTTTTGGTTATAATATCTTCAATTTCTTTAATGTCATTAATATTTTCTATTATAGCTAATAATTTGGATTTCATATTTTGATAATTTCTGATGTCTTTATTTATCATATTTGTATTTTCACTTGGATCTTCTAAGATATGATAAAATTCATCCTCTTTAAGATTATTAAAAGTAATTAATTTGTATTTATTTGTGCGCAGGAAGTATAAATGATTAAAGATTTTTTGAACTAGATTCTTATTAATTGTTCTTCGATGTTTGTATAATAAATTTAGCATAACCTCTCTGGGATTTGAATATTCTCCAAAAATATATTTTGGTGTTATATCATTATCAATTTGATAAATAATTGACTTATCTAATTCCAAATATTTATTTTTTCTATCTGGTAATCCCATTAAATGCAAAATTGTGTGAAATAGGTCTTTTAATTGAACTTGATTATCGATTATTTTGTTTTTAAACTCATGGTTAAATATTATCAGTGGTACTTTTACTATGGTGTCATATACGCTTAGATAAGTATTATGTTCCCATAAATAATGATCATTATATCCTCCTAAATGCTCACCGTGATCAGATGTAATTAATACATAGGAATTCTCTAATAAATGATTTTTTTCTAAAATCGAAAATATTTTCCTAATTATAAAATCAGATGAATAAACACACGCATTATATAATTTATCTATTATTTCAACTTGGTTTCTTTCTAGTCGCTTAGATTTTATGTTAATGTTTAAACGAGTTTTTAAAGGATTAATAATCATATTTTTGATATTTTTAAAATCTTTAATAGAGATGTTAAATTCATTATAAGTCTTGTAAAAGGGAATATAGGGATCATGGGTTGTAAGAAAGTTAAAAAAAAGGTAAAAGGGTTTATTTTTTGAAAGATTTTGTAATTTATGGTTGAATTTTTCTAAATCTTTTAAAGAATCATTTTTTAATTTAAAGAGAATATCTTTAAATAAGGCATGTTTAATAATGCATTTGATTATTTTTTCACTTATATCTTTTAAATGAGCCCAAATAGTTAAAATCGTTTTAGATTTTAGATTTCTTTTAAAAATTTTATCTAATTTTTGAATTATTCTAAAAAAGTGTGAAAGTTTATAATTTCTTCTTATCCAAGGATTCCAATCCCAAACATTATATACTTTATTAAAACCTCGAGTTAGTCCGTATGTTTTACTAACAAAAGCATTTTCAGAAAAGCAAATAGTATAATAACCAGAATCTCTTAATATTTCTGTTAAGCTGGGTAGTTTTCCACTTAACACATCAAATTCACTGGCGACTAAATTGTTTTGAGTTGGATACAATCCTGTAAACATTGATATATGAGAGGGAAGCGTCCAAGGGGCATTTGATATACAATTTTCGAAAAAAATTGAATTGGGTAAGATAGAGTTTATGAATGGTGTTAGTGAATTTTTTGTGTGACTTAATTTTAATCTATCAGCCCGTAAAGTGTCTAATATGATAAATACAATATTTGGTTTAGTCATAAAAATAATGAATTCTTGTTGATAACTATTAATTTAATTATTTTTTCTTTTTGAGATTAATTTTGAATCTTATTTATATTTTTATTTGGATTAAATATTCTACAGACTTTAAATCATTATTTTTAAGACAAATTGCATTTTAATGAATATATTATAGTTTTTTTCTAATTTGTTAAATTCATTTTTTTTTTTAACATCACAAGTTATAATCTTAAATTATTTGCGAGATATTCCTAAAATTCATGTATGTTATTTTTAAATCAAATAAAATCAAAATCATGCCAATATTTATGAATAAAACTAAAACATATGCCATTGTAGGTTTTTATTTTTAAAAAAGGATTAATAGAATACTCAGAGATCTCACTAAATCCATAATTTTTAGCAAGCTTGATAGTATAATTATTATATACCCACCACCCTGCTACAAATTTAGTGGGTCTTATGTTACACGAGTGGATAAATTCTATTGCTTCTTTAAACTTTTCCTCTTGAAACTCCCTATCCAAAAATTCTTTTCTCTTAGTAAAGTGGATATGCAAATGAATGTTTTCCCCCTTCTCTTTTAAAAATTTTATTCTTTCTGTTAATACATTCGAAAACTCTTTTTTATCCATTTGTAGATTAAAATATGTCTTGCAATAATCAAAATTAGTGGGTGTTATTAGATACCAAGTAAAATTTTTTCCTACTACATTCTTCTTCAAATTCTCCCATAAATCATTTCTCACTATGGCTTCAGCATGTAGTGTTTTTACTCTAGCTCCTTTTAATTCGGCTATGAATAAATAAAAAATATTTTTAAAGTATTTCATTTCAAGATTTTTATAAATATTATGAATAAATGTCTTCTTCAATCTAAGAAAATTTATTAGTCTTAAAAGGGGATTTATGATATAAAGATCTAAATCTAATAAATTTTCTAACCCATACTTTTTGGCAATGCTCATTGTGTCACTATTAAATACGTTATCTATGACAATAAATGCTTTAGGTTTAATTCCTAAAAAATTTAGGAACTTTATCGCTTCCTTGAATCTTTCTTCTTGAAAATTTTTATCCAAAAAAAATTTTACTTTTCCAAGATGAATAGCTAAGTTAATTTTTTCGTTATATTTCTTTAGATAGTTGATCCGAGATTTTAGAATTTCAACAAATTCTTTTTTATCAATTTTTAGATTAAAAACATATTTACAATACTCATAATTTGCTGGTGTTATAATGAACCAGGTGAACCCCTTACCAACTAAATTTTTTAAATTCTCCCATTCTTCATCTCTTATAATTGCTTCCGCGTTGAGATTATTCTCTTTTTCTCGAATAAACTTATTTAATAACCAAAATGTTATTTTTTTTAAAACCATTGGAGTAAAAAAAGGGAGGTAGATTTAAAATTTTATTTCTATTAATTGAATTTGTTGAGTTTTTCCCGAGTTACTGTCAAATATCTATCTTCTCCTTTAAAATGACCTAAAGTAATCAATTTTCTTGTAAATAACTTAATGCTATATATTAAACTCATAAAATTTATAATAAAATCTACAAAATACAAAGTTAAACTCGACCAAATTTTATGTACTTTTGCTGTAGTTATCTTTCTAATCTTTTTAATGCTTGATAATAATATTAAAGGTGGACATAAAAAAAAAAAAAAATTAAGAAAAATATTAGATAATAATAGTTTCTTATCATTTTGGTGTAAGGAAAAAAAGGAGTTTAACCAGCGTTTCTGATCCATAATAAAATCTTTAAGATTATTTGGCCGTGGCATAATTACCTTAGTATTTCTTACAAATCCAATTCTTTTATTCTTTTTTTTTAGAACTAAGCCCATGTAATAGTCTACACCAGCAGTACTCTTATTTGAAAATAAATTAGAAACGCCAATATCATTTAACACATCTTTCCTTAAAGAAATTGTAGCTCCTCCAATTAGAGAATTTAGGTTATTTGGTTTGCTTATCCAGATCAATTTGAAAAGTGTGTAATAATTATGCCAAAATCCTTTTCCCATCATTGGAATATAATTACAACATACAACTTCAAATTTTTTTAACGAGTTTACTATCTCAATCGCTAAATTTGGTGCTACAAATACATCAGCATCAATTAAAGTTATTACATTGCCCTTTGATATTTTTAAACCTTTTATTAAAGCCCCTGATTTAAAATCTCTTGGATTTTGTTTAAGAATTAAAACTTCATTGAAATTATCCAATATTACGTTATTACATACTTCAAATGTTTTATCAGTTCCACCCGCTATGAAAATTAATTCACTATATGTAAAAGGTAATCTTAATCTTTGAAGATATTCACATGTTTTAGGAATAATTACTTCCTCATTCCAAGCCGGGATAATTATAGATATTTTAACTTCACTATATCTTTTTTTTACCATTTTTCTCGTTTTGGGTTTATTATACTTATAAAAGTTATAATACTATAGGCAAAAAATAGTATCGGAACTATTTTTATTGCTCTCTTAAGGTTAAAATTCATATGGAGAGTATTTTTTAGTTCACTACTCATTATCTTTAATTTAAAATAAAAAAACATGACATAACTTAAATAAAAAATAATCCATGGTAGAAATAGTAAGATTAACCAGAAAATAGAGGGTACAAAGAAAATTAACCACAAGAAAATTACTGCAAATGGATAAAATAATTTAAATAATGCTATACTGAAGAAGAAAATTAGTCTAATGATCTGGGAACTATTCAATGGAATTATATACAAATCTCGTGCCCACCTAATTCGATGTTTAATGTAATTTTTTACACTATTGGAGAAGCACTCGGAATAAACGTAAATATCTTGAAAGTAATAAAGACTTTCTCCTTTTTGATTAAAATGCATTCCTAGAATCTTGTCATCACCCGTCGAGACAGATTCGTCGAAATGTTCAATTTCATTTAAGAATACACTTTTTCTGAACATAGAATTGGCTCCACACAATTTATTCCCAATAATAACATCTCCTTGCTTACAACATTTTATGAGATTATAACCGTTAGTAATATTATTATACTCTGAGAGAGATTTATTTTGACCTGGAAATGGAAGGACATTACTAGTTATTATATTATATTTCTTATCTTGGAAAATCTCATTAATTCGTGTTAACCACTTTTTTTGGTATAAACAATCAATATCTGTTAAGACAATTATATCCCCATCAGTTTCTTTTAAACCTTGATTTAATGCTTTATTTTTATTACCAAATTTCTGTTCAATAGCTATAACTTTACCAAGATATTTTTTTTGTAAATATAAAGCGAGTTCATACGAATTATCTATTCCAGTTCCTCCAGCAATTAAAATTATCTTAAAATTTTTATAATCATTTTCTAAGATGGAGTTAACACAGTTTTCAATATATTTTTCGTCATTCCAAGAGGGAATTAAAATTGAGAACTTATATTTAATCATATTTCTTTAAAATCTTAATTCCTGAAATTTTTATCAGAATCTATTAACTTTTATTATTATTTATAATTAGAAAAAAAATTAGTGTTTAATAAGTTATTTCATAAAAAAAAGATTATTAAAGGACGTGAAACTAGCTCATCCTACTAATATCGATTTTATTAATAATTTTATATGATGGATTCAGAACTAAATAATTCAATAAAAAACTGTCCTATTTGTGGAGGAATAATTAAATTTCTTATTAAAAGAATCGATTCTTTTAAATATTATTATTGTTTAAGGTGTTCTTTAGTTTTTTCAAATCCATTACCATCAAATATTCAAATTGAAGAATTATATAAAAGTTTTTCATTTAACATATTACCTCCAAACAAGTTCATTCGGAGAGTTAAAGAGATATATTTAGATGTAAAAAAAATTGATAAAGATATAAAAAAATTTGTTAGTAAGAAAAATCCTAAATTATTGGATTTTGGTGGAGGTTTTGGGTATTACTCTTATTGTTTTTATAAAAATAAATATGATGTTACTTTAATGGATGTTGTTAATACTGTATGTACCTTTGCTAAAGAGAAGTTTAGTGATTCTTTTAAAGTTGTTAATATTGAATTAAATGGAAAAGAATTTGCCAATAAAGAAAAATTTGATATTATTTTTTGTAATCAAGTAATTGAGCATATAAAAGAACCGATTCTTTTTTTAAATAAATTAAATAATTATTTAAAGACAAATGGAATAATTATTATAACAACACCTAATCAAAGGTGTATGGAATTCCCATTCAGACCGAAATGGGTTAAATCCTATTTACAACTGATAACTCATAAGACGTTTCCAATTAAAGAGATTTTTAGATTTTTTAAGAAACCATGGGCTTGTTGTAATCCTCCAAGACATATTTATGCATTTAATAAAATTAATTTAATTATAACAATAGAAAAAGCAGGATTCATCCCGATTAGGATTTTTTCGGAATCATCTATTAACCAATATTATTCTCATAAAAGATACGATGTGTTCCAAAAAAAGGGGATTAAAAATTTCTTAATTAATCTTTTTAGTTATTTGGGAATTAAATTTATTAATTTTATTGATATAACCAATAGTTTTGGAGGAAATTTAGTAGCATATGCAAGGAAGAAAAAATAATTAAATTATAATGTAGTTTTTTAGTCTTATATTAACAATATTTAATTTTTTGGCAGATAAGAAACTTCAATTTATACCTTTTAATTAAAAATTGAGATTATCATTTATAAAAACTAGTGAACTTAACATGAATTTTAAATTACAGTTAAAATTTTCAAGAAATCTTACTCGAAAGGCGTTAAAATGGAAATTAGAGAATATGTGATTATAACCTCTAAAGATTATGATATAAATTAAAATAGCTCAAAAACTAGATATATTTGAAAAATTATCATTAAGTTATCAATTAAAGATACTAAATATTCAGAATATATTTTTTTTAATATTTTTTTCCGCATGTAAAAGTTTCTAATTTTTGCTTGAATATTAAGGAAATTTGTTAAGAAAATTAATCGTTCTTTATCAAGATTTATAAGGAATTAGAAACATTAAAAATTTTATTAAATAACGTATCTACTTTAAATCATATATAGAATAGTTTTGAAAAGAGAGAAATCTACTTTATGATTATTTATTCAATATTTTTTAAGAGATTATGAAGTTTTATTGATAAATTTTGCCAAGTGAATTCCTCTAAACTTGGAAAATCGCCGCTATAATTAAATGCTTCTAATATTTTTTCTATAAAATCATTTGTTGTTGGCTTTGCCAAGAAAACATTTGGAAAATTTAATCTTTGAAGTTCTTCCAGATTTGTTGAAACAACAGGTTTTAAAACTGCTGAATACTCAAATACCTTCAAAGGACAAGCAGAGTCATAATACCTATTTTTTAAGGTAGGGTATAAACCAATATCCGACATGTAAAAATATTCACGAATCTTTGAATAGGGAATAAATCCTGTTAAAATATAATCTGATGGATTCTTCTTTTTTTTTATATATCTTTTTATTAATGGGTATCTTGGTCCTCCCCCAACTAACATCAATTTAACATTCCCTAATTTTTCCTTGATTTTAGGAAAAATATCTAAGTAGAAAAGGGATTCAGATATACTTATACCAATTAAGCTTATATATTTTGTATTATCTTCATTTTTTGAGTATTTATAAGATTTATAGAAATCTAAATCAACTCCATTAGGTAAATAAACAGCTTTATCTCTATATTTTAAAGGAATTGAATTTATTAAAGTATGTGATACACATAAAATTTTTGAAGCGCTCTTATAATACCTATTAAGAACAATACTATCCTCTTTATTTGGATCAACAAAATCATGCAAGAAGTCTACATAATCAAAAATTATAGGGACGCCTAAATCAACAGGGGGATATCCATGAAGATAATGGCTAGGACCACATATAATAACTTCAATACCATAATCTTTTACTAGTTTTTTTATTTTTTTTTTAAATATTAGATTATTAAATTTTAAAGCTTGACTGAATCTTGTAAAATAGATGTGTCTTACATGATGATGATATAATCCTTCTTTAAATATTGTCCAATCCCTCATTGAATTTAGTAAAAACTTGGGATTGAGAAAATCCTTTACTGTATTTTCATAAGGTTGAGTATACTGAATTATATGAATTTCATGTTTATTTTTTAAATTTCTTATCAAGTGTTTATCTCTAGTGATACCTTGTATGTTTAGCCATGTCTTATGTGGAATCCAAAGAATCTTTATAAAAATACACCAAATTAATTTGGATAGTTTTTGTAATTAAATTTAAAATTCAAATCATAAAAAATTTGTCAAAAGAACAGGAATTCTCTTTTTAAAGTATTTAAACAATATGAAATCCTCTACGGACATCTTGGAATCTTGAATTATCAAAAAATTAAGATATAACATATTATTCTGGTTTTATAATACATCATTAAGCGTAATTTTATAATATCTTTTTATTATATCATTGGAATCACTTTTCCAAACGGTAGTTCAACATCTTCAAATAAAAAATCAGTATTTCAATCTGCAATCCCGCTGATTCTTCAAAATTTTGTTTGGAAAGGTAATATAGTGAGAAATAGCTATAAGAGTTTATTTTTTTTCTTCTGAAAAGAATAATTATTTAATGATTTCTATTAAATTTGATAAACATTAAACATCTTTCTCGAAAAAATTTATAATTATTATATCATCTTTTTCGAGAATCCTATTTTCGTTAGGGAAATGTTGTTTTCCCCTTTTATCAAAAATTAGCTGAATTCTAACATTATTTTCTATTTCATAGTTATTCACGGTTTTTTGAACATCTTGGCTTTCTATTTTCTTATAAGTTCTTGATGGAATCCCATCCCATAATTTTGAAAATTCAATATTCAAGGTTTTTTTTCCATACAAATCTTTAATTAAATTAACGATTTTTTTTGAAGTTTTACCGTCCCCAAAAGGATTTTGGTTTGATTTTCCTCTTAAATATGTTGGTTCTGCCTTGATTTTCATTAATTCTAATTTCAATTTATCAATATCCATACCTACTAAAACATTTGTCCCATATTCTAAAGTTTCTGGACGTTCGGTATTGTTTCTTAAGGTTAAACATGGAATTTTCAGAATCGAGGCTTCTTCCTGAATTCCACCGGAGTCAGTTAGGACACAGAACGAATTTGAAAAGATTTTAAAAAAATCTAAATATCCTAAAGGTTCTGATATTAGAACATTTGGAGATTTCTGAAGTTTAGACAATAAGTTAAAAATTTTAAGATTATTTTTTGTTCTTGGATGAATAGGGAAAATAAATTGAAAATCTTGTAATTCAATTAACATATTAACAAATAAATTAAGCGAATTCCTATTATCAACATTCGCAGGACGATGTAAAGTTATTAATACAATAGGTTTATCTAATTTAATCTTAAGGATTTCAAATATTTTTGATTTACTTAGAGCTATATTCTTATTTTGTAAGACTGCGTCTACAATTGTATTACCTACAACGAAAATTGACATAGGATCAATGCCCTCGAATAATAAATTAAAAGCGGCTCTCTCTGTCGGTACTAAATGATACATTGTACATGAAGCAGTTAAAATGCGATTAATTTCTTCCGGCATTTTTTTATCAAAAGATCTTATACCCGCTTCTAAATGCATGAAACATTTATTAATTTTTCTTGTTGCTAAAGCACTTGCCAGTACAGTGTTAGTATCACCTTCGGCTAATACTATATCTGGTTCATATTCTAATAAAATTTTTTCAATTTCGATTAATAATGTACCCGTTTGATATCCGTGACTTCCAGAACCACACTCAATATTAATATTTGGTAAAGGTAAATTTAAATTATCTAAAAAAATTTTTGACATATTAAAATCATAATGCTGACCTGCATGAATAAATAATAAAGAAAAATCAGGATCTTTGGAAATTGATTTTAATAGAGGAGAGAGTTTTATTAATTCTGGGCGAGTTCCTGCAATTATTGCAATTTTTATTGGCATTTTTATTATTTATTAAAAAGGATTTTAATTATAAAAACATAGAGAAGATTGATTTATGAAAAATCTGATTAAAGTATATTGGGCATCATCCACAAAAAAATCCAGAAATAATTCATTTATCATTAATTCTTATATTTATAATTCTTGATTGTTTTTTTAATATATATGCTCCAATTTTTTGCTATATTAATTGAATTATATTTTTTTAATACATCAAAAATATTTTTTCTAAGCTCTGTTAATTTTTCACGATTGATTAATAAATCTATAATTTTTTCAGAAAGATCCACAGGATCATTTACTTTAAATGTTTGTCCCGCAATTCCTATGATTTCTGACATTGGCTCTTCATTTACACAAATACAAGGAGTTCCACTTGCCATTGCTTCTAAAAGTACTTGTCCAAAACCCTCTAATTCTGAAGGTAAAATAAATAGATCAGTTGAAGCATAGAATTTTAAGAGAAGTTCCGTTTCTATGAATCCTAAAAATGATGTATTTTTTTGAAGTCCTAAAGAATTAGATAATTTGATTAAATCCTTCATTAATAATCCTTCGCCTGCTAATATCAAATGAGCTTCAGGAATCACATTAATTACATTAGTCATTGCTTCTAATAAAATATTTATACGTTTACGCTTCAGAAAGGGACCAACACATAAAAGAATATTCTCTCCATATTTTTCTCTGATTTTTATTGAAAAATTAGAGGGATTAAATTTCTCGGTATCAATTCCAATTGGAAATACATTAATATCTTCTTTATCAATACCATAAAATCTCATTATATCTTTTTTTGAGTGATTAGAAATAGTTAAAACATTTTTATGTTTGTTAAATTGTTTCCTTTCTAGATAGTGATAAACAGGTAAGTTAAATTGATTAACAAAAGATATTCTTTTATCATAATGTAGAAAACATGAAATTACTGGAATTTTTTTCAATTTAAAGAAACCTGTAAAACCAATGGCTAAAGGAATTATTATCACATCAGAATCATGGAAATATCTGAATTTCTTTTTAAAAAGAAGATTCAATCCAAAAGTAATGTTATTTATATGAAATATTGAACCTAATTTACCCATTAGGGATCGAGAGTCTGTAACTCTTATAATTGGAATCCCCTTATAAATATCAAATTTTCTATTACCATTCCAAAATGTCGTGATAATTTTTACATCATATCCTAATCTTTTTAAGGGAACAGCAAAACTTTCAACATAATTTTCTACTCCGGGCATGATTCCTACTTTAGGATAAGGGAAAACTAAAGACAATATCGATATTTTTAATACTTCTTTTCGCTTTTTATATATCAATTTTGATTTTAGAAATTCATATAATTTAGTAGCGATTATGTTCACATCATAATTTTTGATAACTTTGTCTCTAGCTGATTTTAAAAAACTTGTCACTAACTCTTGTTGCTCTTTGTAATATAAAAGCTGTTGGACTAAATCTTCTTCTTTAAAAGGGTTAAATAATAAACCTGAATTCTTATGATCTACAATATCTTTAATTCCCGAAACATTTGATGCAATTATAAAAGTGTGTGTTAAACTAGATTCTAATATTGTATTTGGGCATCCCTCTCCAAAAGTTGGATGAATTAAAACATCTATCCTATTATATATTCTTTCTTTTTTTTGTTCAAAACCCATTAAAAGAATATTTTTTGATAAATCATTTTCAATTATAAATTTGGAGATAAATTTTTCTTCGGGTCCTTTACCAAATATAAGTAATTTATCTTCTTTATATGAAAATAAATACTTCCTAAAAGAATTCAATAAAAAATTGAGATTTTTACTTTTTATTAGTCTTCCTACATATCCAAAATGAGTTTCTTTTTTATGATACTTTTTAATTTTTAGATACGTATCAATAGAAATACCATTTGGCATTTTCAATATATTTCTCTTTCTAACTTTTAATTTAATCAGATCAGTATAAATTTCGTCTTTTATAGCTTGATAATATATCTTTCTTCTTTTTATTATAAAAGAACGAAAAAATTTCATCCAACCATAATAACCCATCCTTGAGATTAAAGAGGAGGGTTTTGAAATAAATAACTCTCTTTGTTGGGTGACAAAATCTGATGGCGGTTTGATTAAAATTGGAATTTTAAAAATCAAATGAAGCATCAAGGGTGTAATCAAATCATGATAAAATGAGTGAATTTTTATAGCAGATATTCTCTCTTTTCTATTAATTTTAGCAATTTTAAAAAAGGATTTAACAAAGAAATAAATAGTATTAAAATAACTTTTAACAAATCTACTTATGTTATATACTCTTAATCGATTTGAAATCGGTTTATATTCAGAATATTTTGAAAATAATGAAATTTTCAAATTTTGATTTCGTTCATAATTAGGAAGTAATTCCAAGATTGCGCTAGAAATACCTCCCGTGGGTAAATTTAATCTCTTGTTTTCATGAGTACAAAGTGTATATATAACAATATGAATTTAGATCATCTTTTTATTTTACCTTTGCAGAAATTAATCTTCTTTAGATTATAAGTTTTAAAGTATATGTTAATTTGTAAATCCATTATGGAAAATACCTTACTTCATAAAGTATATATTGCTCATTTTCAAATATAATCGTATAATCTGTGGAAATTGGGAGATTTTTTAAAATAATTGATTGTTTGATCACTCGAAATAAAGACTCTATTCCTTTAATAATTGGTAAACTAGCTGTCTTATTTAAAAAAATATAATTAAAACTATTATTTTTAACAAATAAATCAAACTCCAAAAAGGATTGACTAATCTTATTATTAATAATAGTTATGTTTACATCATTTAATATTCTATTAATTAAGTAGACTTTATGAGTAAAATTTGGCATTAAGATAGTCGAATTGTTTGGGATATATGTTTTTATAGTTAGATAAGAATTAATGGTATAATTATCATAATAATGGCGTCTAAATTCTTCTTTTAACTCTGTTTGTGATAAAAGATTAGCTATTATTAAAGATACTAACAAAAATCCAAAAATTCTTTTAAATTTTATCACATTTTTAGAGTTAGACTTTATATTTTTAATTTTAAGACGAAACATTTTAATATGTAAATTAGAGTTCCTATGAGATTTTATTACATTTTCTTTCCATTTTATTATAAATTGATAAAATCTTATATTTTTTAAAATTCGCTTAACACATATTTGTCTATTTTTAGAATGCTTAATAATTCTGTCAATAAGTTTCATTAAACAACTAAGCCCAAAACCACATAATATAATAATAAAAGGAAAATAAACTAGGAAAATACGGTCAGTATGCAAAAGGATGGGTACATTCAAATTTAAGATGAAAGAGAATAATATTAAATAAGAATATATTGCAAGAATTATTAAAACAGCTACTTTGCAAATAGTAAGCACAAATTTTCCATCTTTTTTTATTTTTGAAGATTTCATTATCATTCCAAAACAAAGAAAAATTATAAAAATCACTATCGTATTAAAAGCAACATTAAATTCTTTGAATAAAGATCCATTTAATAAGAAATCCATAAGATTTTGAATAATACCAGTCGTCTCTTGAAAGAAAACAAAAACGGATTCGTAAACTGAAACCAGAGTTTTTATTACATTAATTAAAAATGGTTTTCCAGACCAGAGAATATAATTGGTATAAACTTTAAGCAAATCGAACAAAGACAAATTATAATTTGACAGTAATAATAAATAAGGTAAAATTAAACAAAAGAGTATCAAAAAAGAATTCAAAACTACCCCTAAATAGAATTTAAAACTTTTTCTATCTAAAAAAAATAAGAGAAATATTACGTAACAAGAGAGGAGGATTAGATAATATAAAAAAACGCCTGGATTAAGAAAATACACTAATGGAATAAAAAAACCAATTAGATATAAAAATTTTTTTTCTTTAAAGAAAATATTAATTGAAATACCTATAACAAAAACGGCAAATGACCCTGATAAAAATGCTGTTATTCTCATTACAGATAAATAATAGGATAATAACAGTAAGGAACAAATAATTGAAATTGAGAATTTTCTAAATAATTTCAGAGTTAATTGAAAAATATTAAGCATAAATAATGAAAGAAGAAACACTCCCCCAAATTTTAAGAAAAAAAAAGCTACTAAATAATTATTTGAAATTTGTAGAGCTCCTGAACAAAAAATAAAAAATCCAGGAGGATAAAAATATGGACTACTCCCATTTATATCTACAGTATTGTTATCTAATAAATAATAGATATTCTCTAAATTATAATAGGAATCTTTAAACATTAATTCAGTGTATTTTGTTATATCCTGAAACTGAAGGATAATTTGAAGTGAAAATAGAAAAAGTATTGAAATAAAAAAAGTGCAAAAATAAATCAATTTTTTACTTCCTAAAATCTTTTTATTATAAAATTCTCGTAGATTTAATTTTGTCTTCTTATGCAAATAAAGATAAATAACATAGAAAGAATCTATTAAAACTAAAGGTAAATAGGCAAGGAAGAAATCAAAAATTTCAAAATATAAAAGAATAAATGATAACGATATATATATTACAAATCCAATTCCAAAACTTAGAAAACTAGTCTCTAATAACCCAAGTTTATGTTTTATTCTAAGAATCCTTCTTATAATTACATTAAAGAATATATATCCAAATATAGTCAATAATAAGAAGAAAAAGCAAAAAAGAAATCCAGAAATTGAAAAAAAATACAGATATTCACCAAAATTTTGCCATAACATAATCCTTTTTTTTTCAATTGTTTTTATATATTTTGACTTAACTAATGGTCTGATGTTAATTTAATAATTTTCTCCAAGCTTTGTTCTAAAATATATTCAGATATTAATGACTTTCTATTGAAAAAATGATAATTCACTGAATAATAGAATTTCTTACTGAAAATTATCGATTGAATTTTTTTAAAAGCTCAATAAAAAATCCAATTACATGAGAAAGGGATATTATCTCTAGCAATCTAATGAAAACAGAAATTACTGCTTTAAATTTGTATTGTGTGAATTTTATGTATTTAAATTGTGTTTTAACAGTGTTAATCCTCTGTGTTAAAAATTTTTTCAAATATTTTTTGTAAAATTTTTTGGAAGGAATATTCATTATAATCAATTTATCGTGTAAATTTTTAGCTTTCAGTTTATATTTATAGATTAAACGACACCACAATTCATAATCTTGACCATAATAATAAGATTCATCATATGCTCCATATGTTTTGAGAATGCTTGTTCTTATAAGTATACTAGGATGAATAAAACAATTTTCCACAATTAAATTCTTCTCTATTTCGTTATAATCGAAATAATATATTAAATTTTGATTCTTATTCTGTTTACGGATACTATCACAACCACAAAAAGCGAAATATTTATTTTTTTTAAGAAAATCCACTTGTTTTTCTAATCGAGAAGGTAAAGAAACATCATCAGCATCCTGGCGTGCTATAAAATCCCCTTGGCATATTTTTATTGCTTTATTTAATGATTTTGTAAGACCGATATTAATAGAATTTTTCAAAATTTTTATTTTCTTTTCATTATCAGCCCATTTTTTAATTATTTTGAAGGAGTTGTCATTGCTACTATCATCTATTATTATAAATTCGATGTTTTGATATGTTTGGTTTATGATACTCTTAATAGCTTTATCTACATATTGTTCCCCATTATAGACTGCCATTATAATTGAAACTTTCAAATTTTTAATCTAATTCACTTTTTTTATTAAAGGATATTAATATAATCTTTCTTTAGTTCAATAACAACTAAAATTTAATTCTTTGATGTATAGTTAAATATATTATTTTAAAAATTTTCTAACAACAAAAACCACTAATAAGAAATGAATTTAGTAATTTATACTGCGATTTTTGGAAATTTTGATAAATTGAGAAAGCCAAAAATAATTAATAAAGATGTAAAATATGTTTGTTTTACAGATAAAAAATTGAAATGTCAACCTTGGGAAATCAAAGTAGTTAAACCAGAATTTTCCGACTTTAGACGAAATAATAGAAAATACAAGACTTTATCCCATAGATATTTTAAAGATTTTCAATATAGCATTTATTTAGATGGTCATTTTATCATAATGCAAGATTTAAGCACTTATATTGAAAGTTGGTTAGGAGAGAATGACATAGCTGTTCTAAAGCATCCTAAGCTTAATTCTATATATAAAGAAGCGGAGGCTTGTATCATTGGTAAAAAAGATAATATTGATATAATCCAAAAACAAATAAATAAATATAAAAATGAAGGGTATCCAGAAAATAATGGATTAACCGCAAATGGGTTTATTATAAGACGACATACAAAAGAAATTGAAAAATTTAATGAAACTTGGTGGAATGAAATTAAAAAGTTCAGCGTTAGAGATCAAATAAGTTTTTGTTATGTAATGTATAATTTGAATATGAATTATAGTTTAATACCCATTCCTCATCCATTAAAAGGAAACACTGAATTTTTAAAAATCAGCTATCATGGTTCCACTTTTTCTCAATTAAAGAGTTACGCATCTTCTTTAATCCTGAGCATTAAAAATAGATTGAGAAGCTAATTTTTATACTCACGTAATTGGAAAAAAAAAGGTCTGAAATCTTCAATAAAACTCAGTTAAGAAGAAAGGTTAAAGATCGATAATCATATCCCGTTTTTACATCTAGGGAAAGAGGTACAAGATCCAACCGAATTAAATGTTAATTTAAAACTTTTTTATACACTCTATATTCTTTTTCAACTATAGATGTTAAAGAACAATTATTTAAAATAAATTGTCTTGCAGATTTTCCTATTTTTGCCATAAAATCTTTATCATTATTAACTGTCAATATTGCTTCTTTTATGGATTTAGAATCAGTTCCACATAAATAACCATTTTCCTTATGTTTTATTATTTCATTAATTCCTCTCACGTTCGTCCCTATACATGCAATTCCGCAACTCATTGCTTCCAATAAGACTTTGGGATTATTTTCATAAATAGATGGTAGAATAAAAATTGGATATTGATTGAGAATATCTGGAAGTTGTTCATTACTAAATTTTCCTAAAAAATTAACTTTTAAATTAAATTCTTTTATCTTTTTTTTTAGTTGTTCTTTGAAGTAGCCATCTCCTACGATATCTAACGTATAACCTTTTAATTCCCTGAAAGCTAATATTGTATTCATTAAATTTTTTATCTCAAGTATTCTTCCAACAAAAAGAATATGTTTATCTTTTTTTTTAACAGGTTTAGGTTTGAATAAATTAGTATCTATAAAATTATACAAGAGAAATATGTCTCTAATTTTGTTTCTTAATTTAAACTTTTTAATTATAAATTGTATATTTGATTTACTTGTAAGAATTATAGCGTCTGCCAGATGATATACTATTAATTCAAGAATAAATATGGAAATATATCTTAAATGATAAATTAATGTATTATTTAGCCCTAGAACCCTTTTTGATGAAATAAAATTTCTAAAATATTCATAACCTCCACGAACAACTATTTTCTTGTTATAAAATATTTTCGCCACACAGGCAATCCAACTTCCTCCGAATTGATTTGTTTTAATAATATCAATATTTTTGAATACTTTTCTTAATTTAAAAGGTAAAATTAATGATTTTAAAAACTGTAATTTCCTATTTTTCGATTTAATATATTTTATAGAGGGTATAACCTTAATTTTACCTAGAGATCCTGAATATTTGAGATCTTTTTCATCTCCAAAAGTTAAAAATGAGATGTCAATGTTTTTTTTTAATAGTTCTATATACAGAGAGATTTCTCGAGATAATAATCCAGATTTATTCCATGTTTCTAACGAGACTCTATACGAAAAAAGGAGTAAAATTTTCAATTTAATCTTAATTTTTTGATATATATTTTGATAAAAAAAATATTCATTATCTGATAAATATTATTATCCAAAAGAATTTCAAAATATTAAGTAAAGTATTTTTCTACCTAAAAGTTAAAACTCACTTGAGATGAAAAATTTTAAAAAAATTAATCCATACAAAAATAAAACTGATTAGAGATTATAGAAAAGAAAATTCTTCTCAAATAATTCTAATTTTTACGAAGAATAAAAGAGTTAAGCCTAAATGATTAAAAGATTAGTATCAGAATTGCCTAAAAAAATATATCGGAAGGTCTTTCCAATAAAATATGATGACCTTTTATCTACTTTAAAAATTAAAGCTCGAGATACTACTATCGATTGTGGAGCAAATATTGGATATTACACAAATAGAATGGCATCAAAAGGAGCTACTGTTTATGCTTTTGAGCCAAATCCATGGGCTTTTGAAATACTGAATAGTAATTTCTTGAAAAACCCAAAAGTCCATTGTATTAATAAGGGTGTACTTGACAAAGATGGCACTTTTAAACTATACCTACATCAAAATGCCGAAGAAGACCAAGTTAAGTGGTCAAATGGATGTTCTCTTCTATCATATAAAAAAAATGTGGATGAAAAAAAGTTTGTAGAAATTAAAGTTATTGACTTAAACAAATTTATAGAAAATCTCAATAAAAAAGTAAAAGTTCTAAAGATTAATATTGAAGGGGTTGAATGTAGAATTTTAAATAAATTAATGGATTCAGGTATAATTCACAAAATAAAATATGTGCTAGTTGAATTACATGATCACAAGATCCCTGAGTTAAAAGAAGAGACCGACCTCTTGAGAGAAAGAATTTTAAAAGAAAAATTAACAAATTTTGTCCTTAATTGGAAATCGGGGTATAGGAAAGATGAGGCACGAAATTAGGATATTTCGCATAAGTTTATTGTTTATCAGAATTAATTAATAGTGAAAATGAAATGAATGTAAAATTTAACTCACAAAAAATTTCTTTTTCAATTTTAATGGCAAATTACAATAATGGGAATTTCATAAAAGAAGCTATTAATAGCGTAATTCTTCAAACTTATCCATATTGGGAACTTATTGTTATAGACGATTGTTCAAATGACGATTCAATTAATATAATTGAACCCTTTTTAAAAGAGAAAAGGATAAAATTAATAAAACACAAAAAAAATATTGGTTATGCGGGTAGTCTTAAATCTGGAGCTGATAGTGCACTTCATGAGATTCTAGCTATTCTGGACTCAGATGATAAGTTACACGAAAAAGCTTTAGAGATGATGGCTAATGCATATAAAAAAAATCCTGATTGTGGTTTTATATATAGTACACATTGGAAATGTACTTCTGAATTAAGAAATTGCAAGATAAATAAAGCTATTGGACCTGTAATACCAGAAAAAACTAGTATCTTTAATCCTATTGTCTCGCATTTAAAAACTTTTAAAAAATCTGCCTATAATAAGACAAATGGATTTGATATTAATCAAAAAAAAAGTGTTGATAAAGACATAATATTTAAACTTGAGGAAGTTACTAAATTTAAATTCATTAAAATTCCTCTATATTACCATCGACTTCATGAAGGTGGTATATCTCAAGGAAAAGACAAATATAAGGCCTTACTTTATAATTACAGAGCAAAAAATAAAACTTATCAAAGAAGATTAAATAAAAATCTGCCAAATTTTAGTTTAGAAGATTTATATATTGAGTATATAAAGCTTACTTTTTACAAAGCGTTTCGTTTTTCAAAACGATCTAAGTTCCTTAAAATAATTTCAATTCAAATTCAAAAATCAGCATTATTAATGAAAACAAAACTATTTTTATTTAAGTTGTTTAGGAAATTATTCAAATTAGTCATATATTTATTTTATTAAACCGAAATAAGAGGGAATTCTACTAAATTATAACCTACTAAAAATAAACTAGAAAATTAAGAAAGGTATTCACAATTAGTCTTTATTAAAAATGAGTATATTTCAGACTAAAATCATTATCATTCTAGGGATGCATAGAAGTGGCACGAGTATGACAGCTGGAGTTCTAAATTTATTAGGAGTAAACATGGGGAATATTATTAGACGAAAAAGCATTCATAATCCCTTAGGATATTTTGAGGATATAGATTTTGTTAATCTAAATAGACTAATTTTAAACGAAGCTGGGGGAAGTTGGATTAACCCTCCAAGCGAAGATTCAATTCGAGATCAAAAAACTAAGTTTAATGAAAAAATATCCGATTTAATAAAGACAAAGCCAAAATTGTGGGGATGGAAAGATCCAAGAACATGTTTAACTATTGAATTATTCCTCTCACATATTAGCAATGCTTATTTTATTGTATGTAACCGAGAACATAAAGCAATAGCATTATCATTATTCAAAAGATACAAGATGAAATATGAGAAATCACTTGAAATTATTAGGATTTATGAGGAAAGATTATCGAATTTTTTTAATAGATTTCCGAGTTTAAAGAAATTAAATGTTTATTATGAGAAAACTGTTTCTAATCCTCAAAAGTGGGTTAAGGAAATCATAAAATTCATTGAGATTAAAGTTAATAATCAAATATCAAGAAAAGCAATAAAGTTTATTCAAGATCCTGATAAATTAAAAAATTTATCAAAGATTATTGTGATTAGGAGTAAATTGAAAAGTTTTATTCGAAAACACTTGAAATTTTTATATTTTATTTTAAAAAAAATTAATTTTTTTTAGATTAACTTGAATTATGACCTGTTTTGTGTATCTTTAATTTATTATATAATTTAGAAATAAAACGTAAAATTTTCTTCTTATACTTTCTTTTAACTTTTTTATATTTTATTGAAATTTTATGCCATATAACTTTCTTTCCTCGATAATATTCATTGATATAAGGTGATCTTAATAATTCATTACTAATTATATCTATTGAACTTGGCCCAAAAAGATCCGTAACTTGTCCAGCAAAAAGAATTAATCCCCAATTACCCGATCTTATGTTTTCTCCTACTTTAAATGGAATTCTTCTAATTTTTTCAAAAACACTTTTCTTTGCTACCCAAAAACTACCTCTAACAGTAGTCCAAGATTTAGATTTAATATGAATTTGCCATTCAGAAGTTTCACCCCATTTTATAATTTGAGGATGTGTTTCATGAAAACTCATTTTATCTGAATTAAAACTATTTCCTACGACTGCTAAATTATTCTCTTCTATGAAAAGAATAAATTTCTCAATAAAATTTAAATTTTTAATTTTTATATCATCATGCATAAAGAAAATATAATCGTATTCTAAAATAGAAGTTTCAAGATTGTCAACTGCTTGGGAGTACATCCCCCAATCAAATCCAACATTTTCAAAATGAATCAATTGACAATTTTTTATACTTCTTATAATTCCTAAAGTCTTTTTATTAATATCCTCCTTTTTTCTATGGGAAGAAACAAAAAAATTGATATTCGAATTATTTTTACTAATATTTTTTATAATTTGATAAAATCCTTTCTTAAAAAAATGCCAGCCTCCAATTATGAATAAAATTTTTCTCATTTTATATGTATCGTTAATTAAGCAATTCTAATATCTCTTATTGTATTGATTGCATAGTTTTTTGAGTCTAATAGAATGAACTCATAATCATTTCAATATATAATTCTTTAGGTTTTTAGATTACTTAATTTTTTAATAATTATTGAGTAAATGGATAAATGTTATAATCTCCCAATAACTTATTAAATCTTTCAGAAGTATATTTTTAAGTATTTTTTAAGTATATTTAAAGTGCACTTTAAAAATGGGGGTAATTAATTAGGATTTAGAAGTTTTAATAACGATTTGATTACGTTTATTAAACCTTTTTTTTTAAATAATTTTCTCCTTTTCCTCAAATTATCATTCAATTCCTTAAATTGTTTAGCTTTATTATTATATTGATTTGATCTACGTAAGTACATTTTTGGATGAATAACTGAAAGCATTGATGTATTTGAATTTTTATATTCTTCTTTTAATAATTTATTTGCGTTGAGGTACTCTTTCTCAACAAAAATAAAACTGTTTTGACGATATATAAAATCGATTTTTTCATTATTCCAAAACTTCTTTCTTATACAATCAATTACTAAATATTTTTTAGCTCGAAATAGTTTTACCCAATATACTGGCCATTGTTCATTTTGGTGATTAATTCCACCTTGAAAAGGTATAGCTGCTGAGAAAAAAATTACTTTTCCTAAATTAATAAGACTCTCTACAAATATTTCAGCAGAATCTTTAGGTAAATGTTCACCTACTTCTAAACATACAACTAAATCAAATTTCTTCTCAAGGGTAATAAGATTATTAAGATCAAAAGATAAAAATTGATCCTGTCTAATAAGCAAATTATTTCTATTTATCCAATCTCCATCAACACCCATAATTTCTCCAATGCCTTTCTCTTGAAATACATGTAACCAAGCACCAAGACCACAACCAACATCAATTATGCTTCTTGGTTTCACCAATTTTAAAATAAAAGGAACTATTTCCCTTGCGGATTTTAACGCACTAATTTTAAAATTTTCATAAAAAAATTCAGAATATTTATTTTTTATCATTAGAGATACAAGAAATTTTGATTTCGATGTTAAATAAATCTCAAAAATATATAGATTCATTATAATTTTTTATAGCTTAAAAAAACAGAGTAGATAAAAAAAATTAAAATTATTTATCTTACTCTAGATTAAATTTTTTGCAGAATTAAATTTTAAAAAAATTAAAGCATATTATAAAGAGTAATTTTAAATTGATATATATTGGAGCGGGAGTAGATAAGAGTTATTTCAATAGATCGCAAAAATTTTTCAAGAGTTTAAACAAAAATTCTAAATTTAATAATTTTATAATTTGTGTAGGATTTAAACCAAAAAAAAAAATAACAAAGGAATATCAAAACATTGAATTTTTCTATATGGATGAGAATCAAGTAAAAACAGTGAAAGAAGGATGGCCATTGGATCGAAAAAAATATGTATGTTTAGAAAGTGGAGAGTTTTTAGATTTATTAGATATAAATACCAATGATATAATTATTTTTACAGATTCTGATATGATAATGCAGAGACAAATTACAAGGAAGGAACAAGAATTGTTGGAAAATCTTAAGGATAATGAAGTTGCGATGGTTTATGATTGCTTTCCACCAGGTGATTTAATAGAATCTTTTAATAATATAAAGAAGTGGTCTTTTAAAACTATTAATGAGAGTAGAAAAATATTTGACGGGGATTGGAGTAAAATGGAAACATGTCAATGTGGTCTTGTTGCAGCTAAATTGAAAGCGTGGAAAGTAATTAGAGAACAGTATGTTAATAATTTTGATAATATGACAAAAGTTTTTGGACACCATGCTGCTGGTCAATGGGTGTTAACTTGGACGGTAAACAAATTTTTGAAAGTTAGAATTCTACCTGAAGATTTTCATAATGGTCATTGGCTTTCAGGAACAAACGCTAAATTTGAAAATAATCGATTATTGCTAAATGGAACTGTAGTTTTATTTGCTCATACGAAATTCTCAAATCTATATTTGAATTCTATTTATTAATCGGGAAACTTTTAAAATATAATCGTAAAATAACTTATCTCTCTATATTATCTCTCTATATCTCTTTTTTTTAATTTTACGATTACTTTGTTTAATTTATTGAATTATATCTTTAAAATGTGATTTCTTTCATTTTACTCAATAAATAATTAACTCTTTCTTTTGATGTATGAAATTTTAAGAGATGTTGATATCCTCTTTCTGCAATCTTTAAACATATTTCCCTATTATTTAAGTAATAATTTAACTTTTTTTTAAATTCTTTAATAGAAGAATATTCTACGAAATCATGACCATCAGTAAATTTATCTGGAAAAAGGATTTTATATTTTTGGCTAACACAACATGATTTATTTGCAATAATTTCCCAAAATCTTGTACAACAATCACCACCACCCAACGCATCAATAGTTATATAGGATAATGAAATTAATTTCAGATATTCACTATATTTATAATTGTGACCTATAACTACTTTAAAACCTCTTCTCTGCAATTTTCTACAGTAATTCTCAACTTTTTTTCTTAAACCTGTTCTTACTTGTCCAAAAGAACATAAAACATCAATTTCTTTTTTGAGGTGATACTTCCGAAAATTTTTTTCTACAGCTGAAAAAATTAATGGAATAATCCCTAATTTGGCATCTTCAGGATAACACTCTCTTTTAAAATACCATTTACAATAATTATACATTTCTTGGTTTATCCAATTATTTCCCTTCCTTTTTTTCTGATTTTTTTCTTTATACGCAGTATATGTCCACTCACTACCATCAATATAAGCAGTCAAATCAGGGCGATTTATTTTTTCCAAAAGATAATACTTTGGAGGTCTATTTCCTCTTACTTTTCCAAAAAATGCTAAGATAAAATCTGCGTTTTTTGAATGCTTAATTATTTCTTTATCTGAAAAGATTTCTCTAATATTATTTCCATAATCGGTTGCTATAACTTCAATGTGATTCTTATATAAGCCTTCAACAATACAAGATGTTAAATAATCTTCCTTTTTATCAGGAGTGATTGCTATTACTTTCATAAAAATTAAAAGTCAATGAGAAAATTTTAAATAATTCACTTCAATAATGAGATGTAATTTCCTATGTTATATTAAAATAATGAGGATATTGGACTAAATTTTTTCAATTGAATTTTTAACATATTTGAAAGGAGTTCATTGAACAAGATGAAAATCATATTTAATAGTTATGTCAATGATTGGTATTGGCAAATATATGATGAGATATCTAGAAATCATGAAGTAATTTTACCTGAAAATTACAAAGATAAAAAGAATAAAAACCTAATGGTTGATTTATTTAAACTAGAAAAATGTGTTAAAGAAAATAATAAAGTTGATTTCATTTTTGATTTTAGAGGATTTTTTGATGATTTATTAGAATGGAATAGAAAAAGAATAAGTATTCCTTTAGTTTTATTTGATACAAATGTATTAAATCGACCTTATAAAGCAAAGAGGTCATTATTTGCGAATATGTGGTATGTAGAAAAAAGGGCTAAACCACTAATGGAAAAGTATAACAGAGAAAACTTAATATATCAAGGAATGGCAGCAAATCCTTATATTTTTAAACCATTAATTGTTGATAAAATTTATGACGTAAGCTTTTTTGGACAGCATTACGGGGATAGAAAATATTGGCTTAATTTAATCTCAAAATTTTGTTTGAGAAATAATTTCACATTTTATTCTCCGAAAGGACATGGTATTAATCGTCCTTGGAGTTTTGAAGATATTAATAAACTATATAGCCAAACCAAAATCAATTTATCTTTTTCGCCTGGTGGGACAGTTAATTTACGAACTTTTGAAATATGTATGTCTGGAAATTTTCAATTAATGCAATATACGCCTTATTTAGAAGAATACTTTAAAATTGATAAAGAGATTGTTTGTTGGAGAGATAAAAAAGATTTGTTTAAAAAGATTTTATATTTTTTAGAAAATGAAGATGAAAGGGACAAATTAGCTAAAAATGGAAGAGAGAAAGCACACGAAAATCATACCTGGTCAAAAAGATTCGAAAGAATTGATAATTTTTTAAAAGAAAAAAAGAAGAAAGATATTTCTAAATTTATAACTAATATCAACTCTAATTTGAATGAAAAAGATATGAATAGGATTCAAAAAATTCAAAAGGAAAATGTTGATTTTAATATTAAAATTGTTAATTTCTTATTAAAACGAAAAGGATTCAAATTAAAAAGAGATTTGAAAAATTTAAAACCATTTAAAATTGTAAACCATCGACAAAAAATAACTTCCTATTATAGTCCAAACCTAAAGAATTTTTTTATCCTTGGCATATTTAAGAGAATATTAATGGTTATAAAAGTAATTCCCTACAAATCATTAATTAATTTTGAAAAATGGAATGAATTAAAGCGAGTTTTTTTTTTAATTGAAAATTTTGATTATAGTTTACCCCGATTTGGTGTATTGACTAATGGATATGAATGTGTTATAAGAGATTTTAAAAAAGAAAAATGGTTAAAAAATATTCCTCATAGAAAAGCTTTAAAGAGTAGGATAAATTTACCTATAGTTTTTTTTATCTATTTAAATAAAATTATTGAAAAATTAATTAAAAAATATAAGCTTAGCAAAATAAATTTCCTGAAGGTTCCTATAAAAAAAAAGTTGAAATTTTATAGGAATTCAATAAAAGTTTCTTAAAAAAATGTTGATACAAAAAATAGTTAAATACAATTATTGAATATTTTCTTAATTGAATAGACCTAATAGGAGAAAATAAATAACAGAGAAAGGTCAATCAACCTATACTAAATAAAAATAAGGTAAAAAAAGTGTTTATCTTATTTTTTTTAAAGAATTTTTAAAATTTAATAGAAAACCTAGAGGGATTTACGTGAAAATCTTAGGATTTCAATCTGGTCATGATGTATCATATGTAATATTAGAAAATGGCGTTCCAATCATATATGAAGAGTTGGAAAGATTCATAAGACAAAAAGAACCGCTCGGCGATGGATTAAATATGTTTTTTAATCGATGGCATAAAAAGAATTATGATGATATCAAATATTTTGCCTTCGGTAATTATACTGGAAGAAATGGAAAGTGGAAAAAGAAATGTGGATTACAAAAAGCTGAAGATAGGATGCAAAAAATTTTGAAAAAGAATAATGCTAAATACTACGAACTTGGACATCATAAATCCCATGCGGCCAATGCTTTTTTTAGTAGTAATTTTGATACGAGCCTAATTATAACTGTTGATGGTGGAGGGCATGAAGAATATGGGGAAATTACAGCTTTGACAGTCTGGGAAGGTAAAAATAATAAAATTTATCCAATAAAAATTTTTGATATTCTTGAACTCAATATTGGAGGAAATTGGGAAAAATTTACAAGAGATATTTTTGGGCTTTCAGCAGGATTTCCAAAAGGAAATCAAGCAGGTACTGTAATGGCCATGGGGACTATGGGAAATCCAGATATTTTTTTCAAAGATTTTTATAATTCTAAATTAGATATTGGAAAAGAAAAAACTATTTATTTTAAGGAATTAGCAAAAAAAAATGAGGAAACTAAATTTAATATTGCTGCTGCGATACAAAAAGCCACTGAGGAAATTTTCTTTAATTACATCGAACCATATGTTTATAAAAATGATTATGAAAATCTTTCTCTCTCAGGTGGAGTTGCTTTAAATTCAGTGATGATTGGAAAAATACAAGAAAGATTTCCAAAGATAAAGGAGATCTTTGTTTGCCCTATCCCATATGATGGCGGTTTAGCGATAGGTGCAGCTCAATATGTTTGGCATCATATTTTAAATAAACCAAGAATTAAATGGGATGATTCTAGTTCTCCTTTTCTTGGGTACCAATATGATGAAGATGATATTAACAAACAGATTTTAAAATATAAGTCTAAAATAGAATTTAAATTAGTTCAAGAGGATTTTGTTTTAGACTTATTAAACAAACAAAAAATAATTTCAATATTTGGAGGAGGATCCGAGGGTGGGAGAAGAGCGTTAGGAAATAGGAGTATTTTAGCTGATCCAAGAAGAATAGAAATGAAAGATATTATTAATGAAAAGATTAAGCATAGACAATGGTTTAGACCTTTTGCTCCCTCAATATTAAGAGAAGATGTTAAAGAATGGTTCATTAAAGATATTGATAGTCCTTATATGAGTTTTGTAGTTAAATATAAGGATGAAGTTAAGGAGAAAGTTCCCGCTGTTGTCCATTTTGATAATTCTGGAAGATTACAAACCGTAACAGAAAAAAGTAATAAATGGTATTATAATTTTATAAAAAAATGGAAAGAAAAAACTGGAGTACCGATATTACTTAACACTAGTTTTAATGATAGAGAACCAATTGTAGAAACCCCTGAACATGCAATTAATTGTTTTTTATTGACTGATCTTGATTACCTCTTTTTTTATGATATAAATGTGCTAGTAAATAAAAGAAAAAGAAATAAAGAAAAGAAAAAGAAAAAGAAACTAATTTTTGAGATTTTTCCAATGAAGAAATTGCCGAGTCAATGGTAGGATATGTGTAAATTGAATTTAAAATTCAATTTAAAGTTTTTTACAAAATTAGCAAGGCAAGATTGGATTAGAGGATTAATTATTCATCAAGATCAAATAATTGTAGGATCCTCACCATCGACCATTTCTATAAATCCAGATTTTGATTATTATATTGTTTAGTTCTACGTAAGTACATTTTTGGATGATATTAAACTCACTAAAAATTATTTTTCTATAATGAAATCATTTAGAACTAAGATGTCCATCCCTGTATTGAAAAAACAATTAATTGCATCAATTGGGCTACAAATAATTGGTTCTCCTCTAATGTTAAATGAAGTATTAAGAATCAATGGGATTGAAGTTTGATCTGCAAATCTCTTAATACAACGATAAAAATAACTATTATTTTTTTTTGATATAGTTTGAGGGCGTGTTGTTCCATCCACATGAACAACCGCAGGGATTTCATTGATTTTATCAGGTATTACATCAAAAGAAATAATCATATAAGGTGATTTTCGTGGATTTATGAAGTAATCAGAAGTATGTTCTTCAAGGATAGTTGGACAAAATGGGCGCCATTCTTCACGAAATTTTACATATCTATTTATTATTTCCTTATTTTTTATATTTCTGGGATCAATCAAAATAGAACGGTTTCCAAGAGCTCTAGGTCCATATTCCATTCGACCTTGAAACCAACCAATTATTTTTCCTTGAGCTAATTTTTCACCACATATTTCTGGAATTTCTCCCGATTTTTCATATTTTAGTTTTCGTAATTTAAGAATCGATTCAATCTCATCATTAGAAAATGAAGGACCTAAATCTATATTCTTAATTCTCGTAAATTGAGTATTATTATTTAATTTGGAACTAATATGAAGAGCAGCTCCAAGTGCAAGTCCTCCATCCCCTGGATTTGGGAAAATAAAATAATTATCTAAGTCTAAATTGTTTAATAAAAATTGATTAAGTTTTACATTTAAGAATACACCACCAGCAACACAGAGATAACGGATATCCAATTTTTTTACCCAATAAGAAATTAATTTCATAATTTCTTCTTCCAAAAGAGCCTGACCGGCGGCGGCTATATCTTCTCGTTTATATTGGTTTAGAAGGTTTTGTATAAATTCACTTTCTTGAAAATGCCAATGATGAGTTTCCTTAACTGACCAACTAGTGGGATTAGAATAATTGTAACCTCTAAATAATTGTCCATTTTTATAAATTGGTAGGATTGTTTTTAGTTTATTTTTTACTAAGTTTGGATTGCCATAAGCAGCTAGTCCCATTGTCTTTCCTTCACCATTTCCAATCACCCACCCCAAAGCTTCTGTTATTATTCCATAAAACCACCCTAAGGAGCCCTCTTTTTCAATTTTGAGAAGAAGATTAATAGATCCACTAACAGCTTGCCAAACTGCTGTTGAAATCTTCTCACCAACCCCATCCACAGTAATAATAAGATTATCTGAACCAAATCCACTTGTATAGTAGGCAGAAGCTGCATGAGCTAAATGGTGATGAATAAGATAAACTGGAATTTTACTATCAACTTCAATTATATTAAAATAGGATGGTGGAGTTTTAGGGAGATTTCTTTTGATTGATTTAGATTTTGAAGGATGAAGAATTTCAGAAATTTTTTTACTAATTTTATGGAATTCCTCGTAAATTTGGACTTTAACACTTTTTTTTGTTTTTACACCTTTACTATAATAATTGTTATTATTTTTTTTTTTTTCAATTTGTCTATCGAAATTAATAAAAGGGGTATAATTTGGAAATTTAGATATACTCGCAATAGCAATTGCATCTAAATCATTTATGTTTGCTTTTGCCATTTCAAGACAATAAATAATTGAATTAATAGGGACAGCAGCATGATGTTTAATGCGTGAAAAACGTTCCTCATTAACAGCAGCAATTATTTTAACACCTGAGACAATAGCTGCGCCTGAGTCGTGCCCATAATGTATTCCAAGAACGAGAGGATCTGTCAAAATAAATCTTTACAAATTAAGCAAATTATTTAAGTATTCAAATACGAAATTTTTAATAAGATTATTTAATATGTTGGAAACTACATAAACCAATATTTCATTTTTTAAAAATTATTGAACATTAGAATGTTTTCAGAAAACCGGTACAAAATTTATGAGTTTTAAATTCATTCATAGAGAAAATGCATTTGCAACTCACCAACCTGTAGTTGAAAATAACAAATGGACCTGTTATTGAATTTGGATGTGGTGAAGGAAGTACTAAATTAATACATGAATTATGTAATAAAGAAAAAAGAAAAGCGATAACCTTAGATGATAATTTTGAATTTCTCCAAAAATATAAAAAAAAATATGAATCAAAACAGAGTAAATTCATTTATGTACCCAAAATTGATAGTTCGGATCCTGAAGATGATAGACATTGGAAAAAAATATTAAAGACAAATGATATAGGAAAAAAGGGTTGGGATGTTGTTTTTATTGATCAAAGTCCTTGGATGGCAAGGTATTATACTCTATTAACATTTAAAGATACAGCAAAATATATTATTTTACATGATTGTGATTATTTTCCTAATAATCATATTTTTGGTAGATGTATAAAAAAAGCAAATAGAAAGGAAGGAAAATATTTCTTTAATGATGTTTTTAGATATTATAAAATGTATTATCCACTAAATACCTTGGCCCTACAAGATTACTGGCCCACCAACCTTATTAGGAAGTAACAATCTATCTAAATCACCTAAAATTAATTATAAAAAATATTAAGTTTTGTGAACTTTCTTACCTTAAACGTTATTTATTGAATTTAGAAATGGAAATTATATCGGGAGAAAAGTTTCAAAGGCTTGCTGACATCTCAGTTATAACTCCCCAAATCAAAAAGTTTGAAAAAAATCTCAAAGATATAAATCAACTTATATTTCCCGAATTTGATGTTATAATAAAATCAAGAATTTATTCCTACATAAAAAAAATTGGTAAAAGTTCTCTTTATCTTCATTTACCATTTATAATAAAGAAAATATGGATTTTGTTAAAAATCCATTTTAAAATAAATCGATTTTCTTCAAAAGAGAAAACAATAAATATAATAATTAATAACCTAATCAAAATTCCAAATAGCATAAAAAATGCAAAAATAATTTTTGTATATACTCAACTCTTGGACAGTTTTTTTTCTTACATTTATCCTTCTCTTCAGCAACGTTTCATTTTAATAACCCATAACAGTGATTATTCTATTAGTAAAAAATATAATAAATATCTAAATGATAATAAAATCTTAAAATGGTATGGACAAAATTGCGTTACTTCTCATCCCAAGCTAATACCCCTCCCTATTGGAATTGCTAATAATCGATGGCCTCATGGAGATGAAAAATTACTCCGAGAAGTAATTCAAAATAATAGAGAAAGAAAGAAAAAAAATAAAGCATTTGCTAACTTTAAGATCAAAACAAATCGTAAGTATAGACAAAAAGTTTACGATATTATTGAAAACAATAAATTTGTCATTAAAAAGAAAAGAAAAGGCTATTACAAATATCTTGAAGATTTTGCAGGATTCAAGTATTCCATAGTACCAAAAGGTAATGGCCAAGATTGTCATCGTTTATGGGAATCCTTATATTTAGATATAATTCCTATTATTGATGATAATAAACTATTTAAGAATTTTACAACTGGAATTTGGGAAGGAACACCAATAATATTAATTAAAGATTGGAAAAAATTTTCAGAAAAATTTGTCATAAAAGAAGAAAGAAAAATGATTATTAAAAACAAATGGAGAGAAAAATTAGATTTTAAATACTGGCAAAATTTAATCGAAACTGATATTAAGGAATATTAAATCATCTTTCTAAATAAACCTCTACATAGGGTATCTAGGATCATTATCATTCAAATAAGAGGGCAATCTTTCTAAACGATAAAAAATTTTATAAAAAGAATAACTTGGTATAACTCAAGAATTTAAATTATTTCTAAATAAAATCTTATGAATTAGAAATAAGTGTCAAACAAGCAAATACTCACGAAGATGGATGAACTAAACTTTGTAACTATCGGAGAAAATGATTATTTCCCTATATTAAATTTCTCAATCAAACAAATAATGAAATTTTATCCTAATAGTAAGTTTTTTATCTATGATTGGGGATTTACACCATCTCAGAGGAAGGAGATTCAATCTTATCCTATTACATATCTAATTGATTGGAATAAAAAATTAGATCGGGAATCAGGATATCAAGCGTTGCCTATGAGATTTGAAGGATTTAATCCAAATTTTGATAACCGTAAAGAAACCTATTTATACATGCAAAAACCTTATTGTATTTTAGATTGTGCTAAAAGAATTAATAAGAACTTGATATTTATTGATGGAGATGCTTTTTTAATTAATAGAATTGATGAAGTTTTAAACGAAGATTTTGAAATTGGAGTAACTATGTTTCCTAAAGGACGAATTGAAAGATATAAAAAGATTGATTTCATCCTTGTGTTGTCATCCGGTGTTTTATTTTTTAAATTAAAGTCTAAAAAAATGCAATTTTTCATTATAGAATGGATAAAGGAAATGAAACAAATTTATAGGATGTGTTTAGAACAAACCGCTTTAACACTTTTGTTAGGTAAGAATAATCCAGATTTATTTAAAAAACATTATAATGAAGAAGTTATAAATCTCTCAGACAGAGAGTATAAAATTAAAATTCTTCCTTATGATATTTATAATCTTTTTATTTTAACAAATGGATATGATGCCCAGAAAGTTAAGATCTTACATCTTGCCAATTTTGTATTAAATTTGCAAAAAAACAAAGAAAGAAAATTGAGTGTTCAAGTTAAAGAAGTTATTGAAGAAATTAAATTTTCTAAAATTTGGTTAAAGTTTATTAATCTATTTCCAAAAATTATTAGAAATTACATTGAAGCAATAATTAATAAAAAATTTCTAAAAAATCTATTATTTACTCATCCACTGAACATCTATTGGTTAATTAAGATTTATAATTACAGTGTATTAAGTATTTGGTCAATTCTCAAGAAGAAAATGAAGATAGAAAACCTTTAATTTATAATCATTGAGATTTGAGGAATTATGAATCGTGTTGATTTAATTATGTTCATAAATAAATCAATATTTTGATTAAGAGAAGGATCTTTTTAAAAAATTTTGATATGTTAACTTAATTCCTTTTTTCAAATCAGTTTTTGCTTTCCAACCTAAATTATTAATCTTATCCACATTTAACAATTTTCTGGGCATTCCATCTGGTTTTGTCGAGTTGAAACGAAATTCACCCTTATATCCAATTACATTTCTGATGATTTCAGCAAGTTCCTTAATCGTTACATCCTTACCAGTTCCAATATTTATGATTTCACTCTCATTATAATTATTCATTAAAAATAAACATACTTCTGCCAAATCATCAACAAAGAGAAATTCTCTTCTTACTGTGCCTGTACCCCAAATCTCTACAAATTTAGATTTATTTATTTTTGCTTCGTGAATTTTTCTTATTAAAGCTGGTAAAACATGAGAATTGTATAAATCGTAATGATCATTAGGACCATAAAGGTTAGTTGGCATCACACTTATGAAATTTGTTTCATATTCTCGATTATAAGATTGGCACATTATTATTCCTGCAATTTTAGCTATTGCGTAAGGTTCATTTGTGGGTTCTAATATTCCACTTAGTAAGCAATCTTCAATTATAGGTTGAGGGGCTAATCTTGGATAGATACAGGAACTTCCTAAAAATAATAATTTTTTCACCCCTAGCATATAACTTGCATGGATTACATTAGTTTGAACTGCTAAATTACTATAAATGAATTGTGCTGGATAGGTGCTATTTGCTAAAATTCCTCCAACCTTCGCAGCAGCTAAAAATACATACTCTGGTCTTTCCTTTTTGAAAAAATTTTCAACTCCTTTTTGATCTGTTAATTCTAATTCATTATGAGTCTTTAATAATAAATTTGTAAAACTTTCCTTTTTTAAGCTTCTTGTTATAGCAGAACCAACGAGCCCTGTATGTCCCGCAACATAAATTTTAGAGTTTTTTTCCAATACTTTACACGTAAATTTATTTATAACGAGAGAATTAAAATTGAATAATTTCAATAGTTTATTAAACTTTCTTAAAGGTTCTTATCAAATAATGACGGTTTTAGTAAAAAGAAAAAATTGACTCAATATTTATCAAAATCTTTAAAATATTCAATCTGAATTAGTAGAAATCGCTGAATATGGTAAAATTTAAAGATTTCGTGGTCAGTAAATAATTTATATCATTAATTATTACCGATTTGTATCAATTATTTTTACTAATCATACTTTTTTAATTATTATTTTACATTACTCTTATCTGAATATCTATTATTAATCCAACCTTTGGTATAAGAAAGACTAACTCTCTTGATTCAACAACAGGTAAATGAATAAATTTCATTTTGACTTAATTATCTTCAAAAACAAGTTTTCTAATCGTTTTTCTTTTTCACTTACACTTAATATTATGTATTTACTTAGAATTTCTAAAAAATTTTGATAATATTTTCTATCAAATAAATTAATAATAAGACCTCTTTCGTTGTTAACAATACTATCTATGTATTCTAACTTACTTAATTCATTTTTTAGTAGATTTCTATCTTTATGAATTTCTATTTGAATTTTAATTTCTTGTTGTTCTATTCTTTGAAGATCCTCTTTAGTGCCTACCTTTATTATTTTTCCATTATCTATAAAAGCAATACGATCGCATAATTTTTCTATCACATCCATATCATGGCTACATAACAAGATTGTTTTTCCTTTTAAATTCTTTAATTTATTAACAATATAAAATTTTGTATGTATATCTAAACCCACTGTTGGCTCATCGAGAAATAAGATATTCCGATTTAATACTAATGTTCTGCATAGGGCAAGCTTCATAAACATTCCTGTTGAAAACGTTCTCATAGGTTGATCGAGAGATTTTTCTAAACCAAGCTCTTTAGCAACATCATAAATTTTTTTTTTGTAATTTTTAACATTATAAATTTTTGCAAAGAAAACTAAATTATTATATCCTGATAATGTAGGATAAAACATCCTCCAATCTAGCATTAAGGCAATTTTATTTTTGGCTTTTTTTGGGTTTTTTAGAATGTTAAATCCATCAATAATAGCCGTCCCATTTGTAGGTCGTATTAAGGTTGTTAGAATTTGGATTAAAGTAGTTTTTCCCGACCCATTTGGTCCTAATAATCCAAAGATTTCCCCTTTTTTTATTGAAATATTTACATTGTTTAATGCGGGTATTGCTATTTTCTTTCTTTTTAAGTAATAAGTTTTGGATAAACACTTTGTCTCAATTATATAATTTGTCATAATTCTTAAGCACCCTCGATTCCATATTTTTGATAAAGATGATTAAAAATATAAATGCTGATTAGAATAAAGATTAGAGAAAATAAAATTAAGATTGAATAGTTCAAGGAATGTTCTGTTATTGAAAAGAGGAAATTATCTTCTATCCATGCTAATCTTATTAAATCAAATAAGTAATAAAATGGATTTAAATTAATAATATTTTGGAGAGTCTCTGGAAAAATTTCAAAGGGATAAGTAACAGCACTAAACATAAATAACAAACTGATCAAGAAAGTTAACGGTTTTAAATATTCTATTTTAGCTACAGCAATCATTGAGAGTATAATACCTATTCCACTAAATATTAATGCTAAAAGAAGATATAACATTAATAATAAAAAAACTGTAAGAATCGAGATAGGAAAAAATATATAACAAATTATAAAAGATGTTAGGAAAGGTATAGAGATTATTATGAAATGAGTAAAAAAAGTCCCTATTAATAGATTTAATCTACTAAATGGAGCGATTATAATAAGATTTAATGTTGCCCATGCTTTTTCACTACGTAGGTCCCCAGGAAAACGTCCCATTAATCCTTTTATTAAACCAATTTGAAATGCAATAAATTGATATATTATAAAGTTATTAGCTGACCATACTCCGAATTGAGCATTAAATTCAAAAAAGAAAGCGCCCATTATTATCATAGGAAATATAAGCCCTATGATCGGACTAATAAATGAGATAATCAAATTATACTTAAAGACTAATAAAATTTTTATATTTTTTTTAATTAATGCATAGATATGAAAAATAGCTCTTTTGATTTTTTTGAAAATCATTTCTACTTCTTGAATTATTATCTATTTTTATTTCTTAAAAGTAAACAAAGATTTGTTTTTTCCAATTAAACTTTTAAACATGGTTCTAGTTGTAGAAACAAAGAATTTAATTAAAGGTTTTTTGTCAGTTATAATTCTTTTTTTAATTCTAAATCAACTCTAGAAAAATATTGCTTTTCATATTTTTCCCAATTTTCTTTAAAGAATAGGTTTTCTTTAAGGAGATAAAAAATTAGCTCAATTAATTAGAATTGAGAAACTAAGAATTTTAATCAAACATTATATATTGAAATATTGTTCATTCATAATTTTTAAAACACTTTTTTCAAGTTATATATAAAAGTTAAAGAAAATTTTGAAAGAAATAGGTAATTCGGTTAAAAATTAATAGGTAAAATTATAATTTTCTCATATATTTTAAGATAAAAATAGTTGTAATTAATGAAAATATGGTAAAAAATAAAAATTCTCTTTCAATAAAATGTTTGGATGTATTAATTTGGTCTATTGATTTTCTTTATGATAAAATAAAACTACTTAAAATTTTCAATATAAGAAGATTTATTTTGTCATATAAAGCGAAAATTATTTTTTTAGTGGAAGGGACTAACTGGGCGATTTATTGGGTTGGAAAATATATAATTGAGAATTTGAAAAATTTTAAAATCAATCGGTTAGCGTTAGATACTAAATTAGTTAATCATTTGCTAGGAAAGAATAAGATTATACATTTCGGATCAATAAATTCTTTAATTAGAAAGAATGTAATAATTAATTCAGAAAAATCACATAAAACAGTTGTTTCATGGTTTCATATAACTCCTAATGATAAAAAATTAAAACTTATCCCATATTTGAATGAGAAAGTGGATCTTTTACATACTTCAAATATAATAACTAAACAAAAATTAATTGAATTAGGATTTGATAAAAAAAAAATAGTTGTTATTCCCTTAGGTGTTGATCTTGGGCATTTTAAAAGATTTAATGATAAATTAAGAATTCAATTAAAGAAGAAATATAAAATTCCATATAATAAAGTAGTAGTTGGCTCTTTTCAGAAAGATGGAATAGGTTGGGAAGAAGGATTGAAGCCAAAATTAATCAAAGGACCTGATGTTTTTTGTGAAGTAGTGAGAAGGCTTAAAAAGGATTTAAATATTCATATTTTTTTAACAGGTCCCGCACGAGGGTATGTAAAAAACAAATTAAAAGAATATGAAATACCATACACTCATATTTTTTTGGACAATTATTTAGATATGGTTGAATGTTACAACGTTTTAGATTTATATATAATAACATCAAGAGCAGAAGGAGGGCCAAAAGCGTTATTAGAGGGGATGGCTACAGGTGTTCCCGTAATATCAACGAAAGTTGGAATGAGCCCAAGTATTATAAATCATGGAATTAATGGTTTTTTAACAAATATAGATGATGTTGAGAAAATTACTGATTGCGCCACTAAAATTATAAAAGATAAAAAACTAAGAAAAAAAATTGTAGAAAACGGCTTCGACACTGTTCAAAAATATGATTGGGAGAAAATTTCTAAAATGTACTATAATAATATCTATAAGAAACTATTACAAAACTAAAATTATAAGAATCTGAAGTAATTGAGAATATTCTTGGTATGTTAAAAAACGGTATTAAAAAATTTTTGGCTAGAATATTATTATTCAAAATTTTTGATAAAATTCCATTTTTAGATTTAAAATATCTTAATAATTTTTTAAATAAATATGAAATTGTTAAAAATAATGACTATGTCTATTCTATTCCTAAATCAACCTTTTTAAATATCACAAATAATTGCAATTATCGATGCAAATTTTGTGAAATTCATTATTTTTATGATTTTGCTAAAAAGAAAGCCGGAAAAATTTTTTCAAATAATATAAGTATTGATTTTATTGAGAGATTTAAAGTTTTATTTAATATCACCACTAGAATAGAACTTTCTGGCGCTTCGGGAGAACCTTTAATGAATCCAAACTTTATTACAATCTCTAAAAAATTTAAAAATAAAGGAGGAATTCTAACAGTTACAACTAACGGTTCTTTGTTAAATAAATTAGTATCCAAAAGCCTTGTAGAAATAGAATTTAATAAAATTTTAGTTTCTTTACATGCTGGTGATAAACAAATATATAATGAATTACAAGGAGGACAATTTGATGATATCTTAAAAAACTTGGAAAATTTAGTAAAAATTAGAGATAAAGAAGGTTCAAATTTACCTAATGTAATAATTAATTGTTTAATATTCAAATTAAATCAACATACGATAAAGAAATTATTTAAAAAAATGAAAGAAATTGATATTGATGCTATCAATCTTATTCATTATTATGGATCCCGAAATAAAATAAAAGATAGAACAGCTAGTTTCTATCATGATCCAATTAAAGGAAACGAATTTATTAAAGAGATTTATCAATACGCCAAAGATTTAAATTTAAGGTTAAAACCTGAAAAGCCTATATTTATAAATAAAAGTGAATCTGTTTCCATTAACAGAAAAAAATGTATGAATCCATGGACTGTGATAAAATTTAAAGGATGTGTAGAATATGAAAACTCTCATTATATCACTGTTTGTAATAGAATACTTCTATTTAGATTAAATTATAAAAAATTTGATGGAGATTTTGTAAAAGATATTTGGAATCATGAGATTATTAGATATCTCAGAAAAAATGTAATGAAAAATCCTATATGTCAATTTTGTAATGATCCAAATACACCAAAATTACGAAATATAAATAATACTAATTATCAAAAAAAGAGAGATAAACACGTCTCAAATTTTTTTAGTAATGTATTTAGTCAAATAAAAGTTAAACAGAGGAAAGGCATTTATTTATTTAACAAAAATCCTTATGAATATATCAATTATTACGAAAGGCTTTAATGTTATAAAATTTCTTAATATTAATTTTTGACGAAATTAAAAGATTCTTATAGATTATTTTAACATCATTAAATATTGTACAAGTCATTATCCTGAATATCTAGATTTTAAGTTTATTTAATATCTAATTCTTTATCTAGAGACATAGATAAAGAACTCAAGTATATATTTATTTTATATCAATTTTATAAATTTAAATAGATAATTTTCTGATCAACAATTATGAAAATATACTTTAATTATCCAATAA
>SDBV01001025.1_pt1 | contig 41296 bp, 53 predicted proteins | sample 2277081 | NCBI WGS metagenome assembly SDBV01 (sample SAMN10402039, study PRJNA504765) | marine sediment metagenome | isolation source: marine sediment core GS10_PC15, 223 cmbsf | place: Arctic Ocean: Southern Knipovich Ridge | collected 2010
AGACTGACTTCGACACCTACTGCGAGGCCTACGAGTTCGGCGTCCGTGGTGGCCGCGAGTCCGATCCGATCCGCTCCCAGGCTCTCACAATGGCGACCGAGCGCGTCAAGGCGGCCCTCAAGTCGAAGGGCGTCAAGCTGGCCGACGTTGGCGTGGAGAAGATCCGGGCGATGGCCGAGACGGCTGTGGATACCAAGCCCGCCTTCATGCAGAAGGCCAAGGAAATCGTGGACGCTCGCAACGCGGCGGCCGACGAGCTGGCGGTCGACCTCGACCTCTAGGTGGTAGAAAGGGAGGTAGTGCGGTGCGTAAGCATGGGCGCGGTAAAAGGCCAACAGGCAATCCACTTGGGGAATCCAAGCCGCTCCTGGGTAGCCACTCCCAGCCTCTATCTCCCTTGCAGCCGGAAGGTCTGGGTGTCTCCGCCTTCCGGCTGCTCCATCTAAGATAGGGTCATGGTCGGTGAGGTCAGGCAATAGCCTGTCCTACCTCTCACCCCCATCATCCTCCGGCTGTGGCCCTATCTTAGATGGACGCCTTCGAAAACGTTCTAGCCTTTGCTTCCAAGCAGCCCGTAGGCATAGCTGTTCTTTGCCACGGCGCAAAGGAAGCCGACAAGCTCAAGCGAAAGCTATATGCTCTACGCGCTGCTGCTCGCGAGGCAGGCAACAAAGATTACGACGAGCTAACTCTCTCCTTCTCCCCTCATTCAGGGGACATCCTCTACGTCTACAAAAGGGCTCCCAAAGATGAGTGAACCCCGACCGATGAAGAAAATGACCATTCGCCTCTTCGAGGATGACCTGGCCTATCTTCGCTCTGCCTACCAGGGCACTGGATACAATACCATCTTGCGCTCGCTGGCATCTCGTCACGTCCGCAAGCTTCGCCACGCTACACAGGACAAACTCGCGCACTCGGGCGCAATCGAAAGGCTTACACCGGAAGAACTTGGACTAGCATAGGAGATCCACTGGAGCCAGGGTCAGCTGGTTGGTTGAGAGGAATGTGAACGCGAGGGCCACCTACATCTAACTGACTAAGTGTGTAGTGGTAGGTAGTGGGCCTGGGGAAAGCTCACCCAGTGCAACAGTTAAAAAGGAGACCCACCCGTCATGGCAGAAGTAGAGACACCGCCGCTCGATCCCAATCTTGGCCTTGCCACTGGCCAGAAGATCCTCAATGGAATCCAGGACGTTGAGATTGATCCGCAGGAACTACAGGAGCTTTTCCACGCACCACATCCCTTGGAAATGTCCAGAGCCCAACGTGCAGTAGTGGTAGAAGGGCTACGGCGCGCCCGTGCAACAAGCATCATCAAGCGTGCTACGGCCTCCAAGAAGCGCGCGGCAAACAAGATGCCTAAGGACGAGGCTGCCCAGCTTGCTCTTGATGATCTAGACCTCGACCTGACGGATCTGCTATGACTACCGAGATCCTAATGGAGAAGGTGTCTGAGGACAAGCGTGAGCCCTACTGGTGCATCGCGGCCCCCAACGTCCAGCGGGTCTGGAGTTCTTCCAGCCTCTCCACCTTCGCCGAGTGCCCAAGGAAGTACCAGTACAGTTACGTTGAGGGCTGGTCAAACACAGGTGGCTCTCTGGACTTCCAGTTCGGTACCGCGTGGCATAGGCTAATAGAGTGGTACTGGCGAGGGCGATTCAAGTTTGTAAGCCACGACGAGATGCTAAACCTACTTGTCTCTGACGAACTAGCCTTCAAGCTCCCTTCTCCTACCCGCACGAACCAAGCAGGCAAGACGCCTCTATCCCTCGCCCGTTCGCTGGTCTGGTACTTCGAGCAGTACGATCATAACGCCGAGATGGAATCAATCATAATGCTCAATGGCCAACCAGCTATTGAGCTTCATTTCTCCTTCATGGCGGGGCTTGACAGCCCAGACGGAGAACCGTATTGGCTTCAGGGCTACATAGACCAGCTACGTAACTTCGCCAATGCCTACGCTGTGTGGGATCTCAAGACCACCTCGGGCACCCCATCTGACCACTACGCCAAGCGTTTCGACATTGACGTGCAAAACCACGTCTATACCCTCGCCGCAAGTTTCCTCACCAATGAGAAATACAGCATGTTCATTGTGGACGCTATGGGCGTCGGGGTCACCTACACCGACTTCTTGAGAATTCCTGTTCCACTCACCTCCAGTGAGCTAGACGAGGCTCTCCTGGACATCCAAGCCTGGATTCGCTCCGCCGAGAACTGTGCCGAGATGAACTACTGGCCCAAGAACACCAAGGCCTGTAACTTCTGTGACTTTTCCGGCATCTGTAACAAGGCGCCGGAGGTACGGCAGAGGTTCCTGCAAAGTGACTTCAAGTTGGAGCGTAGGGAATTCGTAGGTCGACGGGAAGAAGAAAAGGAGCAAGGCAGTGAGTAGCTTGAGCAAGCCCAAGACTGTCGGCGAGGTTCTTGACCAGTGGAACAAGGGCCTTCTTAGCGCCGGGCGGACAATCTCATTGCTTACCGACCAAATCAAGGGCCTACATGTAAAGAATGCCCGACTCAACAAAATGTGGAAGATTGGCTGCGACCAATTTCCTAGCCTACGTGAAGAAGTAGAAATGCAAATGCAGATGGATATTGAGGAGATACCTAATGCCGACACTGAATAACCACGCCCTTGACCATCCCGTTCGTATCCTCGGCATGGGAGACCCCGGCACCGGCAAAACCGGCTCTCTCGCAAATCTCATCAACGCCCTGCCTCGCTGGGGTATCGAGCAGGTCATCATTCAAGACTGGGATGACGGCCTAGATATTCTCAGCTTCCACGTCAAGCCTGATAAGATGCAGTTGGTCCATTACGCCACGCTGTCTGACGAACTCAAAGCCACCCAAGAAGGTGTCAAGATCCGAAAGGTCAAGGCCTTTCCTAGTGGCATGGGCCTCATGAACAATTGGCAGGTCGGCAAGGAAGGCGAGCCGGGCTATGAGAATCTTGGCAACGCCAACAGCTGGGGTAAAGAGACTATCTTCATCTGTGATACTCTCACCGGCCTTGGTGACGCCTGCATGAATTACGCCATAGGCACTCTCAACATAGATGACGACTGGAAGGCCACTGGTGCTGCAATGAAGCTCCAGGGCAAATACGTGCAGCTTCTTCGAGCGCTCAACTGCCACATCATTCTCTTCTCCCACGTTCGCTTCATAGGTGGAGGAGGTCAGATCGTGGTGCAAGATCAAAAGCAAGCCTCAGCTGGGGTTTCCTCCTTCAAGGTTGTTGACTCTGCCGAGGAAGGCAAGGCGTTCCCCAGCGCCCTCGGGCGCATCCTTCCGCCGACTATCGGCCGCCACTTCAACGTCCAGCTTGAATGGTGTATGAAGGGTACTCATAGAAAAATCTCAACAGTCCCCAGAGATGACAAGATGGCCACCAAGTCTCCCGTCAAGCTACAGGACTATCTCTCTCAAGAGACAGGCCTGGTGGACGTTTTCTCGGCTTATCTTGATCGCTAGGGTGTAACCACAAGAAACCTACAACCAAATGAAAGGCACCATATCATGACAGAGACCCAAGCAGCACCGGACTTCCAAGCACTTCTCAACATGCCCGCGGAGGATGCTGTCAAGCCCCCCGCAATGCCCGTCGGGACCTACCGCAGTCTGGTGAAGGGCCAGCAGGCCGTCACCTCACGCGACAAGGGAACGCCTGGCATCGAGTTCACCTTCGCCCAGTTCGAGCCCCAGAACGATGTGGACTCGGACCAGTGGCAGGAGTATCTCGAATGCCCGGTGATCGACCCGGCGAAGCTGACGAAACAGGAGACCTTCTGGCTGACGCCCCCGGCGATGTGGCGCCTCAAGGAGTTCTGTGTGAAGTGCGGTACGAGCGAGACCGGCCCCATCGGCCAGCTCGTTTCGGACGCAATCTCGCAGACGGTTCTTGTGAGCATCACTCAGTCCGTGAGCAAGGACGGGCAGTCCGTCTACGCGAACATCACGGCCTTCGCCAAGGACGAGTAGCTAGGAGGTAGGGGTAGGTGGCTGCTACCTTAGGGTCAAAACCAGCACCCACCCCAACCAAGCGTTAAGGGTTAACCCCGCTGAGCCAGTCGGAATACCAAATCCGCGTTTCAGCTAATAAAGACTCGACGGACTACTGGCACGTAGTCGAGCGACGCTTGGTTCTCTAGGAGATAAATATGGCACCGTGCAACCACACTTGCTTTGCCCGAGATGGTAAATGGTGTAATGAGTGCTGGAGAAAGATTCTAGGGGGAGGGTTCGAGTACCTCCCTATGAAAGAGCAGCTTCTGGAGTTTTTGGAGGAGACAGAAGATGAGAAAGCAGACTAGACTTTCAGCCCGAGCCACAGAAGTTTTGTCTATGATCCCCCGCCGCTTCGTAGACGATGGCTGCTCCAATTCACCAGATAGTATTTTCGGCTTTGACCTTCGCTTCGCTTGCCGTATTCACGACTGGAGGTACTGCTCTCGCTGCCACCCTCCAATGAATATGAGACAATGGAATCGAGATCAAGCTGACCGTGAACTCAAACAAAACATCAAGGCCGCTCTGCCGTGGCGCTGGCGCTGGATAGGCTGGGTCTTCCGTGCTGTTGTCCATCGTTATGGAGGCACCACTGCCTGGGACTCGTGTGGACACAAGGTTGGTCACATTTGCAGGCACAACATGAAGACACCAGATTCATGGGCGGTGTAGAAACTCGAATCTATGAGGTAAAGTTCGTCGAGTCTTCTTTCGCCTACAAGGATGACCAGAAGCCAGTACGCTTCGATCTCTGGGGACCAGAGGACATAAGGGCCGGCCGGACAAAGATAGGCAATGTCAAGCGGGCTGATGGAAGTATGGTTCAGCTTGTCTTCGTTGGTGTCTCCTATCGAAGGCACAAAAACGGGTGGAAGACTCTCAAGCTAAGGAATCTCCGCTTCGGCCGAGGTCATCCACCAAAGAAGAAGTACACTATGACAGTTAGACTAAAAGAGCTGTGCTAACAAGCCTGGGTATTGACATACCCAATGGGGAAGGCAATACAGAGAATGATCCAGACTGAGACTCATCTAATCCCGACAGCTCAAATCACCGTCCCCGAGGAACGTCAGAGGAAGGTAATACCTGAAAGCCACATCGAGCGCCTATCTGAGTCCATCCTAACCCGAGGCTTAATCCATCCTATCATTCTCCGCCCAGACAACACCCTCGTTGTTGGTGAGTGTCGCCTTCAAGCATGGCGCCGTCTGGAGAAGATGATTCCAGGAGAATACGACCTCGGCATCCCTGCACGCTACACCACCGAGTTAGACCCCGACGAACTCCGAGCCATCGAACTCGAAGAGAACATCCAACGCCTCGATCTGTGCTGGCAAGATGCAGCCGTGGCGTTCCATGAGTACTACGAAAACCGCACAAAGTGGTGTGCAGAGAACGAGCGCTATGAAGATGACACTCCTGTTGAGTACACCTACGCCACAATGTCGGGAGACCTGAACTGCTCCAAGACCCACTGCAATCGCATGGTCATGGTAGGCAGAGCAGTTGCCCTTGGCGATGAAGCCATTCTCGCCTGCCAATCCTCCCGAGCCGCTGGCGCCCTCCTTGACCGCCGGACCAAGCGAGCGATTGAGATTGACCTTACTACTTTTGGCGAGGTCGAAGCTACGCCGCTTCCCCAAATCCAAATGGAAGGCACCGACGCGCTAGCTGGTCTTGATCTAGACATGAACCTTGACACCCCTCTGCCTGCTTCTTCCTTCGAGAACTTTGAGATTCTCAATGAGGACTTTCGTCAATGGGCAGATAGATATACCGGACCTCGTTTTAATTTCGTCCACTGCGATTTTCCATACGGCATCAATCTGCATGAGTCTGATCTTTACAAAACAGCCGCCAAGGATCATAGTTATGACGATTCAGAAGATATATACGAATCCCTCTGTGACGCTCTGATCTACGCCAAGGATACCATCCTCTCTGCCTCCTGCCACATCATGTTCTGGTTCCCCATGAGCAAGTACTGGGGAACTTACAGACTCTTTCTCGACCAGGGCTTCCGTGTCGAGCAGTATCCTTTGTTCTGGATGAAGTCCGACAAGATGGGTATCATCCCCGATCCAGCACGAGGGCCACGCCGGATCTACGAGACCGCCTTCATCATGTCCCTCGGTGACCGTAAGGTTCTCAAGCCCACAGTCAACGGTGCACATTACCCTTCCGGCGGAAAGGACAAGGAACATGCCAGTCAAAAGCCCCAAGAAATGCTGGAAGATTTTTTCAGAATGTTCGTGGATGAAGAGACGATTGCTCTTGACCCAACTTGTGGGTCTGGTACAGCTCTATCAGCGTGTATTAAACTCGGAGCCCGATCAGTTGTCGGCCTCGATGTCTCCGCAAGCTGTGTCGAACTTGCGGAAGACAACTGCAGAAACCAGTTCACACTCAACCTCAAGGAGTAACAAAATGGGACTGTTGTTTGGAGAGCAGGAAGGAACAGCAGCAGAGGTGCGCAGCCTGCGGCTGGCACAGGAGTCGATGCAACCTACGGTACAGGAAGGGGCTGCCCCTATCCCTCGTACACTCACCGACCGTATTATGGACCTCGAACGGCGAGTGGACATGGCTGAGCAGCAGACGATGCGGGTGGTCGATGCTATGGACAAGAAACTCGAGCTTATCCAAGGGCAGTTTGAGATTGTCACCTCTCGTCTCGAATCGGTGGGGGTCTAAGATGCAAGCTGAGCACGTTAAGCAAATCATTGAGTTGGTAGGTACTGCTGGTGAAGGGGCCTATATCCTGGCCATCCTTCTCATCGCCCAGGGGTACTTCAAGTTCATCATAGGCTTCGGCCTTCTAGCCTACATTGCTGCCTCGCTTCATCAGCTGGCAATGCGTTGCATCGACCAAGACAGGGCCACCAAGGAGATCGACGCCTGGTTGGAGATGCAGCTGATAAGGCAGGGTATCACAGGTGCCTACTCTCGTGAAGCCCAGCTTGGCGAGCTTTCCCGTTTGCTTAGCAAGATACAGTAGGAGTAAAATGCCCACCCCCATGCGCCACGAACCTTCGGCCAGAGTTCCTAGTTTTTTCCCTCAGGGAGACTGCCGACTTGCGTTCGTAGCTCAAAGCCCGGGCAAGACGGAGGTCGATGAGGGCCTCCCTCTTGTCGGGGCTTCCGGGAAGCTGTTGCAGTCCGCTTGCACCCAAGCAGGCATAGAATGGCTCTCCTGCTACCGTGGCAATGTCTGCGAGTTCCGTCCACCCAATAACGACTTCCTCAGCTACTACTGTGCCAAGAAGGCCGAGGTAGGTGGAAAAGACTACACCATGCCGCCGATTCAGACCGGCAAATACCTCAAGCCACTTTGGTTCGATCAACTCGACCGCCTGAAAGAGGAACTAGAATGGCTAAAGCCAAACGTGATCGTCCCTCTCGGCAACGAAGCATTGTGGGCTTTAACCGGAGAGTCAGGCATCACCAAATACCGCGGCTCACTGATGGAGTCTACTCTTCTACCTGGTGCAAAGGTCCTCCCCACGTGGCATCCTGCCGGTGTCTTGCGGAACTACGAAAACTTGCTCGACCTGATTCTGGATCTCAAAAAGGCCAAGGACGAGTCGGCTTTTCCAGAGATTAAGACAAGATCGAGAGAATTCTGGATCTATCCCGAGATTGAAGACTTGGCGGAGTTTGAAAAACGTTACGCCACTCCTGGAGGGCTATGCAGTGTCGATATTGAAACACCCAACCGCCAAGTGTCCTGTATTGCTTTCGCCTGGGGCCCAACCCACGCACTTGTTGTTCCTTTCTGGAGTGACCTACGACCTGGACATTCATATTGGCGGAGCCTGGAAGAGGAACTCGAAGCATGGGATTTCGTTGAGCATATCCTATTGGACTACCCTGTACTGGGACAAAACTTCTACGCATATGATCTGTGGTATTTGCTAAAGTCAATGGGCCTTGTAACTCGTCAGCTGCGCGAGGACACCATGATTCAGCACCACGCTCATATGCCAGAGATGACGAAGAAGCTAGGCTATCTCACGTCATTGTACTGCAACGAAGTAGCCTATAAAACCCTAAGGCCACGCGGCATCAAGGCGGAGAAGCGAGATGAGTGAGTTGATTGAGGCAAGGGAACCAACAACGGTAGTGTTAGAGTACGGTGACGCCTGTGTTGTTTTTCGTGGCGAGAGTACCAAGCAGGAAGTCATACTCGTAGGTGACTATGATGATACAGAGCTACCTCCAAATAGCCACATCGAGGCCACGATGGTCTGTATCCTGTTCTCCGACCGCCCCGAGGCCAATGCCGTTCGTGGTAGGCTTATGGACATAATGCTTCACCGACCAGATCCAGATGCCGAACCTGTTGCAGGATCAAGCTGAAATTCAGACCTGGGTGTGCCCAAAGTGCACCAGGGAGATTAAGTCCAGTACCCAACCCCAGTGCTGGTCCTGCCGCAAGATGTGTATAAAATGGCAGGACTGGACACTAACGTCCTACTTCCGTGTAGGACAAAAGATAAGGAAGAAAAATGAGCAATCTGATGATTGATATTGAAACTCTAGGCACTGGCACCGACGCCGCCATCCTGTCCATCGGATACTGTGAGTTTACTCTAGCTGGACCAAAAGGTCTAGGTTCTGCCGGCGCTATTCCCGTCACTGGCCAAAGCTGCATTGATGCAGGCCTCACTGTTGATTTCAGTACCATCACCTGGTGGACTCAACAATCCAAGGAGGCCCGTGATGCTGTCTTTGTCTCTGCAAGGGGCGACAGCATAACGATGGGGCTTAGCCAGCTAGCACAACTGTTCAATAAGGACACTATCGTCTGGGCCAAGCCTGCCTTGTTTGACCTAGCCATTCTTACCACAGCCTACCGTAAGGTACTCAACTCCGACCCCCCGTGGCACCGCCGCAACGTCAGGTGTCTCTACACCCTAGCGGACATCGCTATGAGCCTCAACATCATGCCTCCGCTGGACATCACGAACAAGGTAGCTCACAGCGCCGCCAGCGATGCCTTTTTCCAAGCTCGCCTCGCTGCCTACTACATGCTGGAGATAAAGCGCAAGTGCGAGTAGTCCAAACCCAGAACCTAGCTGCTGAACTCCTAGACGCCCCTAGTGATGTAAAGCTCTGGATCTACAATGCCTTCGACGTAGTGACCCCTCACGAGATCCTAGTCGTAGTCGGCCCACGCATGTCTACCAATCAAAAGGCCTTCTACGACTTTGAAAGAAACCTATGTGGCCCTGCCATCTCGATGATGCTCAATGGCTGCCCAGTGAACCCTGGCTACCATCAACTCGTTCTGTTCGAGCACAAAGCCAAGTACAAGGAACTAGATCGCTACGTCCAGCGGCTTGCTAATGCTGTCTGGGATAAAGACCTCAACGTCCGTTCCCCCAACCAAATGAAGGAGTTTTTCTATGGGGAGACTGGTTTCTCCTGCAAGCCGAAGTTCACAGGAGCAGGCGCGAAACGTCGTGTTACTTGTGAGCGCAAAGCGCTCGAAAAAGTTCAGCTGGAAAACTATTATGCCTACCCGGTTATTGCAGCTATATTCGACCTCAAAGATATTGGGAAAGCGATTGAATTCCTTGAACGCGGTGTCGAGTCCGATGGGAAAGTCCACTCTAGTTTTAACGTGGCTGCCACCGAGTCAGGGAGGTGGAGTTCTAGTCACAACCCTTGGAGGCGCGGCGGTAATTTCCAGAATCAGTCCGAATGGGTTAGAAAGATCTATCTTGCTGAAGACGAATGGATCTTTGCCTACGCGGATCTGGCACAGGCTGAGGCTCGCGGCGTGGCTTATGAGTCAGGAGATGAAGCGTATATAGACGCAGTAAACTCCGGTGACATTCACACCACTGTCGCCCGCCTAGTTTACCCTGAATTGGAGTGGCCTGATGAACGAAGCACAGCTTCCACCCAAACCTCCCTTGAGATCAAGCGGTCAATCGCTGCCTTGGCTCGAAAGCTTGCTGAGACTCCTTTCTACCGATCGCTTACTTATCGAGATTTGGCTAAGCGGGGAGCGCATGGTAGTAACTACGGGGGAATGTCTTTCGCTCTGGCAAGACACCTCAACGTTCCAGAGCATCAAGCTGAAGAATTCCAGCGTCGGTACTTTGACACTTTCCCTGGAATCAGAAGATGGCACACTGAAGTACAACAGCGTCTTCAAAGTTCGCGAAGCCTCACAACTGCGCTGGGGAGAGAAAGGCTTTTCCTTGGTCGAGTTGACTCCAGAGACACCCTCAAAGAAGCCCTAGCCTGGTATCCCCAGAGTTTGATTTCTGAGATTAGCAAGATCGGAATGCTACGTATCTGGCGCAAGTATGAAAAACGCCCCGAGCCTCTAATCCGCCTCCATGCTGATATGCACGATGGCACTGTATTTTCAATTAAAGAATCTCACCTCGATGAAATAGTACCCGACATCAAAAACCTCATGACCGTACCCATTCAATACCCTTGTGGAGTTCTTACCATTCCTGTAGACTTTATCGTTGGCTACCGCTGGCAGAAGCACAAGAAGGAAGATCCTATGCCTTCTACTAAGATGATTGAGTGGGAACCGGGTGTATTGAGCAAACTGACTCGCCCCGAGGCTACATCTCTCCTAGACCTCGAAGCGAGCCTAATTGAGAAAGTGTGACGACTGGCTTCAAAGCTGGTTAGAGTACAGCTCCCCACTAGAGAGCCCCGAGCGCATGAGGCTCTGGTCAGGGATAGCTGCAATCTCTGCTGCGCTACAGCGAAAAACATATACCTACGTCAAAGCCCAGCGTTGCTATCCAAATACCTACATTCTTCTCATAGGCCCTCCTGGCGTCGGCAAGGGCAACGCCATGAAGGAACTCTCCGCCTGGCTCCGAGACATCAAGGGCCTGTTTATCAGTCCCGATGGCCTCACCAGGCGCAGCTTCTTTTCCGCTCTTGAGGCCGCAGTATGCAGTACCGGCGACTTTACAGATGGCGCGGACGCAATTGCTGCACTTAAAACAGGTCAGCACCACTCCATGACTGCCTTCATCGAAGAGCTGGGTGTCTTTCTCCATGCAGGGGACAATGACTTTATTTACTTTCTCTGTCATGTCTACGATGCCCCACCAAGATTTCACTACAAGACAGAAACCGCAGGGGAGAACTTCATCGAGAACGCCTGGTTCTCTATGCTCAGTGCTGCAACAGCAAAGGGCCTGAAAGACATCTTCACTGACCAAGCACTAGAGCTAGGTATCTCAGCCAGAACCATGATTATTTTTTCTGATGAAAAGATAGACGTGCCGATTTTCGGCAAGCCCGAGTCCCGTGACGTGCTGCGCAAAGAGTTACAGTATGACTTGAATCGCATTGCTACCATCATCGGTGAGTACCAATTCACGGAAGAAGCTGCTGAGAAGCTAGTAGCCTGGTCTAAAACAGGCTTCGCGCCGATCCCGAAAGACCCTAGATTCGTACACTACGTCTCCCGCCGCTTTGTCCAGATTGTGAAGCTCTGTATGATCTGTGCTGCATCAAAGCGGCAAGAGCCAGTCATTTTGCCAGAAGATCTATTCCAAGCCAAGACCTTCATCCTGGAGGCCGAGCGAGTAATGCCGGGGGCTGTCGCAGCTATTGGAGCAAATCCCTATCTTGCCCAGCAGCAACTGGCGATAAAGCTAATCACCCAAAAGTACGAGATTCAAATGAAAGGCACCAAAGAGGCAGAGCTGCGCCAGAAGCTCAGTGCTGACTTGGATCCACGCTATGGCGATATGATTCTTGATGACTTGATGAAGGCGCGCTGGATAGAGACGCTGGGTAAATCACCAAATAGGGTGTTCTTTCCGAGAGGTAAAGGCCCTATGGATCAGTTTACCAACGAAGAGAAAAAGGAAGAAGAATGACGGAAGAATACTCACTCTGGCGCTTCTGTGGTATCATGCTTAGTACGTTGCAAGAGAACAACTACAAGGAGCACTGGTCTTTCTTCTCAACTAAGCGAATGCGTAATCGCCTTCGCCAAGAGCTAACTGAGCTAGATACTGCAATGCGCAACAAAAGATCACCAGATGAGGTTGACCGCGAGGCCGCTGATGTAGCCAACTTTGCGATGATGGTGGCCGAGAACTATCGTACCGAGACTGGCGAAAAGAAGGAAGACAAATGACGGGTCAAAGCTACAGCCTGGATGCAGAGCTTAAAGAAATGCAGCAAGCAATGGTGGATGGACGAGACTATATGGGGCTAAATGCAACTTTCTTTGCCGAAATCGAATTCCTCCGCGCCCAGATCGCCACTAAAGAGGAAGTTTACGGCGAAATGCTTCATGCTGAGGTTGTTGAGGCCAGGCGTAGAGGCATCGTCCTGGCTGAAACTATGCTGTTTGGTGCTGGATTCGTGGAGTCCGCAGCGTGGCTGACAAGTTGGCGAACCCGTGCCGAGACCGAGACGCGCCGCGCCGAGGCCAAGGGAGGCAAATAAATGAGCTGGAACTGCGACGAGCACGAAATGATGGGCGCAAATTCTCCAAGAGAGTTTCCCGACAGCTGCCCGTATTGCCAGATTCGTGCGTGGATTAAGGCGACTGAGCCAGTATCCAGGCTGCCTTGGCGTTCGTGGCACTACGCCAATCTTGACATCAGAATCAATGGCGAAAATCGTACCGTAGGGGCCGATTGGCTCAAGAATATTGCCTATCTACGCGAATCAAGCGGCGGCGTGATGCGCAAGAGTTCAATCATGCAATCCGTATGCGCCGAGCGTCCCGAGGAGCTAGCCAAGTAATGCCCGCCCGCATCCTCTGCCCAGCTCCTGTTGAAGGTCAGGTGCTCAAGGCTTGGCCGACATTTCTAGATGCCGGCGAGACGTTGGAGCTGCGGTGCTGCATCGGGACGACGTGCAGCGACGCGCTGCCGATCAAGTACTTACCCGAGCCGGGAGTCTCGGGGCTGATTGCGGGGCTGGTGCTGCTGGCCTTGCTGGGGAGGGTGAGGTGATGGGTGATCTAGAAACTTGCATTGCTTGCGGCGAGCTAACCGGCAGGGCTGGCAAGGGCGAGGATTCAATTTACTGGGTGGACATAGGGCCTTGGTGCCCTGATTGCAGCGCCGCCCTGCGGCTAGAGGTAGCTGATGACTAGCGGAGCAGGCCGCGAGATGACGCGCGAGGAGCTGGTTGTGGAGGTTGGCAGGTTGCGTGCAGAGAACGCAAGACTGATCGCCGAGCGCACAGCCGTGTGGGACGCATTCGAGCTGGTCGAGACGTGGTACTGCCGCGATGGCGCTCCGATCACGCCGACGTTCTTTGACATGCTCACCGATGTGGTTGCTGATTTGGTGGCGGGCCGCGCCGAAATCAAATCCCTCCGCGCCCTGCTCGGCGAGGCTAACAAGAAGTCCATTCTAACTACGCAGCCTGCGGTCTATTACTCCGACGAGATGGGTGGGTGGCACCAGCGCGATGACGGCGGGTGGGGACCGAGCGCGGGATGCGTTTCAGAGTTGATCGTCGAGGAATACATCGCCGATATTTTGGGGCAGCTTGCCATCGCCAGGACCGAGGCGCGGGATGAGGCGGAGAAGGTGTGTATCGAGGCGAATTGCCGTTGGTGTACCGAGATGGGTATGCCAGCATTCCATCGTGGCGGGTGGGTGCATTTGCTGTCGGAGGAAAGGTGGATGAAGGGTGATGTTGAATGCGTGTCTGGGTACGGTTGTCGATCTGACGGAACCTACGAACTCCGCCGAACCCGCGCCGAGGCCGAGGGAGGCGAGCCCTCCTCTACCTGTACGGATCAAGCCCCCGCTTCCGTAGCTCCCGCGCCCCCTGCTGACCAAACTGACGAACAGCAACAGGACTAGTCTTCTTCAGCAGCCTTGTTTGTATTGAGCTACCCAACGACTCAATAGGCACCTGCCTAGCCACGGCTTGCCTAAAGATTTGAGTCACTGTGCTCCAGTCGTTTTCTTCAAACGCATTAGCTCCGGCTTCGCCATACCAGGCCAGTTGATCTCTCATCTTCTGCAAGTCGTCGTAAAGCTCGTTATGCACATCCAGGGACTTCTCAATCTCAAGGGGCGAAATGCCCAGGATGTAAAGCGCCTTGTCGATTGGTCCTGGAGCAGACATGACATTATTTCCCGTGCGAAGTGAAGTCAGCCCGTTCTGCCCCGCTATTCCATAGGCTCTTTGCAAAGTCCTAGGAGCGAATGCCCGGACAAACTCCCGCCCCAGCTTCTCACTTGTGTACGGATTCATCCCCTTGCCAATGATGTCTGAAATCGAGCCGAGCATACCACCAAGAGCCTGAGCCCTATCTATATGTATTGTACTCGCCATCATGGTGGCATCCCGCATGAGTTCCGCCCCAGGCGCACTTGCCCGGCCTTGTAGCGAGATTCCGAGCAAACTCGGCAGCCCGTACATTATCGTATCGGCAGCCCACATAGGCACAGGCCCCTCACCGCTCCGATCTCCCCCTGTCAATTCATACATCCACTCGACGAGATCCTTGTCAGTCATCATCTCGGCAACGCTATCTACCGCCCCAAAGAAAGGCACGCCAATGGCGCCAGAGATGGCTCCCGAACCAATCATGCTTGTCATCAGCGGAGCAAAGTTACCGTGAAAGAACTCTTTCGTGTAGGTACCTAGGTTCATTACATAGTTATTCGTCCAGTTCTTGAACAAACCATAACCTGTACCCAACGCCCCAGTCAGCATCTTCGCTCGGTCCGCTGAGGCGTAGCCGTAGTTTGTTCGCTGGGTAAACCTCGATGCGAACAAGAACGCCTGCTCGTCAGTGTGCTGGAAAAAGTCCTTCGAGATTCTCATCCCTAGCGCGAAGCTGTAGCCCCGCGAAAATTCCTCACTCATTGCCACCGGTGCCTGCATCATGTTCTTCAGGTTCATCAAGAACCCGGCATTAGGATCTGCCATCTTGCCCTGGAACATAGCCTGCGCAGCCTTGGAGTCCTGTCCTACGATTTGTTCCATAAACACGCGAGAGATTGCATTGCGCTTCAGCCCTTCATCTAGAATAGCCTTCTCCGCCGCTGTCGGATGTGTCAAAGTTTGCCATGCTGCCTTGGACATCTTCATGGCATCTATGTAAGCCATTGGCCGGATCGTTCCGTCTGCATGGAATCGGAAGCCATTTCCATAATAATGCTGCAACCGAGCCGAAGGCATCCTCGTGACCATCATCAGTTCCGGGAATGCAGTCATAATCGGAGTCATGGCATTAACAACCGCAAAGCCCATGTCAAACGCGCCGAGGGTAGCAAAGTACGTCAGCTCATTAAACACATGAACTGCCTTGCTTGCTCCACGAGCACCAAATATCGGCGCCAGGGCCTTGTCGATAGTGAAGTCAATCGCCCGATTAACTGGCGTGGCTACGCCGAGTCTGTTATTCAGCCGGATCATTATTCGAGAGAACGACTGGTTGTCCTCCAACCGCAGTCTACTCAGTTGGCCACCTAGCGTGGCCTCAAGACTATCTCTCACAATAGTCTTATGCGTTTCGTTGATATTCCCGACAAACATCTCCCTCGCCTCACGCAGCGAGAACGCCTTTCGCTGGCCAACAAATCCATGAGCCCCCATACGTTGGAGAAATCTCTTTGGATCAGCCATAAGCAGCTCAGCCCTGCCCTTAATGATAGCATCCACCATCTGATCCTGGTTTTTATCAGGAATCATGGCGGCATAACTCAGGTCATCTGTAACCTTACCCTTGTACGCCTGTTGTGAGATGTCTACAGCTTCTTCGGCTGGAGTATTGTACTGATTAACAGTCTTCATATGATCACGGGAGTACAACAGCCCAGGCCGCTTTCCCTCACCGCTGTAGGACATGAGCTTGATGGCGGACTCTGTCTTAGGCACAGTCCCTAGCTCACCACGAACGCCTCGGATGTTGAGAATCTCCCCCTTGTCGATCTTGGCGTTGATAAAGACCGCAATCTCGTTTGCTTCCTTAATTGCTTCCTGGGGGCTATGGCCGGAGGCATAACCTACCAACCGGCCATGTGTATTCGCATCCAGCCCCTGTTCATAGATAGGTAGCCGGTGGTCCCCCACCCAACTTCTGCTCAGCATGTAGTGGAACTGCTTGGGAGTAAACTTATGCAACAGCCCAGCAGCCTCTTTGGTAATCAACAGCTCGGCGGTATTCATTGCATCAATGCTAGCGGCCTCGCGTAGCAACGTAACAACCTCCGTCTCGAAGCCTTCCCTCGCGGCTTCCTCTGGACTCATGGCTTCGAGCCATGCACGGTGAACCTGCTTGCCCCCTTTCTCTGTCTTAAACGCTCGGTCGAGATGCCCCATTAGCCCAGCGCCCTCGACATGGGTCTGGCCTCGAATGACTCTACCCATCACCCAGTTTGATCCCTCCGGCACATCCATCATCGGACCGTAGAGCTGCGTTTGCCCTCTAGCCCGACTCTGAGCAATGGACTCTTCAATCAGAATACTCAACGCTGTACCCCGAGGCGTCCGATGTATCTCGCCTCTTGCCGGACCCAGGGCACTTCTCGTATGGTAGCCTAGTCCCTTGAGCTGCCTCGTCAGCTCTTGCCTCGCCGGTGCGGCGCCAGAAACAAACTCATCGAAGTACTTAGTAAACGCGAACCTGTTGTCCATCAGGCCAGTCTTAGGATTAACTGTGCCTTTGGCCAGCACCATCCCGGAGAGCCCAGGGTCTATTGCCTCGACCATTGCCTGGACCTCGAACAGCGTTCTCGCCTCAGCTGCATACGCAGCCTTCGACATCAAGGACTGAGTAATTGCCAGGTGGTCTGAGTTCTTTGGGTTGTAGGTTTCACCCTTGGGGATCTTGCCCAAGCGCTGAGCCAACTCAAATGCCTCTTCTGGCGTATCTGGCAGCCCAGCCATTGGGGCCTGGTTGGAGTGCCGAGCGTAGTTCCTTACCGCAGCCTTATTCAACCCATCAACCCCAATCTCGAACTGTGTCGGATCATGAGTCTTGAAGATGAAGTACCTGTCCTTATCGCTAGGATATCTTTCCTTCAGCTTGCTCAGTCCAGGGATGTTGTACTCAGCCTGGAGTACTCTCTGCCCGCCAGCCTTCCTTGCCTGGTTGATCTGCTCCAACGTAGACGGAGGGCGCCACCGCTTGACCATGACATACAATCCACCGCCTCGCGCCGGGTCAGCTATCTCTTGTGAAATCCAGGTATCATCGCCCAGCCGCTGCATGTTCTGGCCCAGCGTCTTCCTGATCTTCTGCAGGCCTGCCCCACCACTGTGCTCCAACTCTCTAGCGTACTGCATGTATGACTGGCGAAAATCAGGAAAGAGCTGTCCTAGAATAGGCTGCAAGGCATTCCACGAGTCTCTATCGTACCCATCGGGAACTTCATCCGACTGCTGCGCCAGCCGCTTCGGCCGAATGCCACTCCTGCCCGAGTGAAACCCCTGGAACAACCCCTCCAACCTGTTCGTCGCTCGTACATTGTCCGTGCTGATGTGGGTGTCGCTAGTTAGCGGCTTCAGTACCTTTCCAATAACCGTGCCGATGTGAGTCCTCAACGACCGGCGGCTGTATCCAGATTGGCCCTTAGGACTGAATTTGAGCCCAGACGCAAGTGGCGTCTCTATATCAATCAGGTGCCTCAGCCTGAGTGCTACCTCTTCTGCCATACCCTCTAGCTCTGCTCGACCCTCTGGCGTGATTCCAGGCAACTTACCATGCAGGAACTCCTCCAGCTTCTGAAGCTGGCTCTGATAAGGAGCATCTACATCGAACTGGTTCGGTAGCTTCTCAGAGAGCAGCAGCATACGGGAGAACAGAGTCTCATCAAAATCTGACGTTCCAATGATCTGCGCACCCTTACGAGCTGCCATAAACCCTTCAGGCCCAACCACACCACCAACACCACCGATGAAGGGAGTTTCAAACGCGATGTGCTGTAGTGTCTTTGAGGGCGAAGCTCCAAACGGGCTAAGGGCAACACTCGCCCCCAGCCGAGCTGTCTGCATTGGTGCCCAGCGCAGCGATTCCATTGCTGCACCACGAAGGAAGGTATTTGTAAGTGCCTCAGCCCCGGCTACAGCCTTTCGACCTGACTCAAAAGCACGTACTGCCCCCAGGCCAAACGGGCCACCCCTCATGAGCTGGCCACCCATCATCGTGGCTCTGGCCTGCCCAACGTAGGGAATTATAGCTGGAGCGGCAAAGCCGATCATCTGGGACGTCAGCCCCCAGCCGGGATGTGCCTCTCGAAACCTTACCGTATCGCGGCTAGGCTCGAACCCGACGAATTCCTTCGTCCCAGCTGAGACAGCACTCTGCATGAAGTCTACCGTATGACTTAGCAACCCCTCACTGTGATTAGGCTGTATCCCAAGGTAGCTCTGCCTCATGTCCTCAGAAATAGGCTTATTTTCAACTACCGAATCCCATACCGTAGGCTGGGCAAAGCTGTACAACGCCTGGTTTATACCACTGGCGTCAGGCTTTTGTCTGAAACTAGTCGCGAGCATCCGGCCCGCACTCTCTTTGTCATCCCAGACATTAGCCATGACTTATCGCCCCAGACCCGGCATACCTGATGCACCCATTTGAGATGTAAACCAGTCAAAGTAGTATTTCATTGCCTCGGCCTGGTTCTCTTTACGATTGCCAAACGCATGGGCAGCCAGCATATTGTCAACTGAGTCGTATTTACCGGCTGAGTGCTGTTCAATGTAGTCATCAAGGAGTAGTCGCTGGTCTGGCGGCTGATTCCTGATCTCGCCTTGCACCAGCTGCTTGGTGGCCCAGCGCATAGGCATGGCTATGTACTCTGGCATTCCTTTTGTTGAAATCCAGTCTCCACTGATGAAGTCAACAACCATTCCTCCATCGTCAGAGCTATTCCGTTGGGCCTCTTCTCTCAGCCCAGGATAGATCTCCTCTATGTGCAGCCGCACTACATTGTCTTCATCTATCGACCGGATCTGAGCCATGCCATACTGGTCGATCTTTACCTCGGGCCGGTTGGCCATGAACTCTGACCTCTTGGCGTTGAGATTAGCCATGTGGAACTGAAGCTCTGACGCCACATTCCACCGCTCAGTTTCACTATCTGCCGTAGCGGCCCTGGCCTCTAGACTAGCCTTCCTCGCATTGTGCTCCTGCATCATAACATCCCAGCGGTCGGACCTTTTGCGCTCTGTATCCCTGGCCGCAGTGAGTTTCTCCGCAGCCCCGCCTCCAGCACCAGCTAGGACGGATGCAACTGTCCCCCCAGGCTGGCCACCTCCGCCACGTAGCGCCCCCGAAGCGGCACCACCAAGCACCCTAGCCCACATCTCCTCCTTTGAGAGAGGCTCCGGCTCGTCCGGTCCAGTTCCCAGTGCAGCGAAGGCCTTGCTGAAATCAGGGGCATCTTGAGCCTCAAATTCCACCCTGCCAAGAGACAGAGCTGGCCCTAGCGCGAGGCCTCCTGGCGACCGAGCTCGGTCCATCTTGCCGAGGGCGGCAGCAGGGCCATCTGGCTTGGGCTCAGGCAGATATTTGCCAGGAGCGAAGCTAGGCCCCTGATGCAGTCCTTTTTGAATATCAAGAGGATTGCTAGGGTCGCCGCTTGGGTAATACGGGGCGAGACCCATCATCTCGCCGCCTTTTTGCCCTCCTAGAAAGTGGGCAAGAGAGCGGGCCTTATCCTTGAGGATGGTAGCGTCCCCCCTAGCTCCGGCAGCGAGGGGCTCAAGGATAGTCTTACCTGCACCACCCACCAGTCCATAATCGCTGAAGTTCTGCCCTACTCGGCGGAAGTCATTTCCCAGCTGACCTGTCCACTGGTCAAACGCCTGAACCGGAGCAAGGTTCTGCAACTTTTCCCAGACCGATAGCTCACGCTGCCTAGGTTCTGCCATTTAGAATGCTCCCGCCAATGCGCCAGCAGCTCCACCAGCCATGCCGGCACCAGCGGCTTGCCAGCCCTGCAATCCAGCGGCGTTGCCCATGCTCATACCTAGTGCTCCTCCTCCAAGCGCGCCAGTGATCCCGCCCGCAAACGAGCTAGGCTGCTGCCCGAAGTTGGTAACGTTCTGGCCGATGTCTGTGCCCTGGATAATTGAAGCCAAGTTCATCAACGGCCGGAACGGAGCCTGCTGAGACTCCTGGAACTGAAGCAGGTTTTCATCCAGATAACGCTGGTAGGCGTCACGATAGCCCTGGCCCGCTTGACCCATCATCTCCGGTGCAAGCTGGTTCAGCCTTGCTCCCTGGTCGATCAGCTGCCCTGCATTCTGCTGGAGGTTTCTCTCGTTGGCGTAGTTCTGGTATCCCATCGTGGCGGCGGTACCGAGAAGATCCCTGCCAAATGCACCGCCCAGTTGGTTCATCCCCATGTCCCTCGCAGAGGAGCCCTTGAAGGCACCACTGTTCAGAGCCATTGAGTTGTACTGAGGTACCACGTTGCCTGTGAAGTTTTGGATAGCAGGCTGCATGGCTTGCTGCAACGCCTGGTCGAAGTACGGATTAGAGTTCAGGTAATTTCCCGCAGCTGTATCCTGCCCCAACTGCATCATCGGGTTGCCTATACCCTGGAACTGATATCCCAGCTGTTCTCGCATCGCAGAGCCTTGCAGTTCTTGTGGCGTCGATGGTGCAAGGAACTGGCCCTGGTAAGGCTGCCCGATGATCTGGCCTTCCTGAGGGCCATAAGGATCTCCGGTGTAACCAGATGCGTTCAGGGCTTGAGGATTGGGGTGGGGTGCTGGCTGCTGTGGTTGACCTTGCTGTGCTGCTGGTTGACCCTGTGGTTGCTGGCCATACTGCTGACCTTGGGGCTGCTGAGGTTGACCCCGCTGACCCTGCTGACCCTGCTGACCCTGCTGTCCTGGCTTGCTTCCGCCCTGGTTAAACCCCTGATAAGTAGGAGGTGTGTATGGGGCTGGCTGATTAGTTTGTTGTGGCAGTGCTTGGGGTGGCGCCTGCGCTTGGGGCTGTGCCTGAGGCTGCTGCGACTGCTGAGCCGCTTTATTTGGGGACATAGCAAAGTTCTGGTTTCCCCCTCCTTCCCCTTGCCCCTGCCCTTGCTTTCCAGGGCCACCTTGCCAATACGGTGCCTGCTGGGCATAGCCTTGTGGAGTCTGCGTCTGGGGTCCATAGGCTGTCGTGGCCGCGGCACCCAGTCCACTACTGAACAGCGCATCGTAGTAAGGTCGAAACTGTTCAGGAATCTCTTGAATCTGAGTAGTTGTGTTGTCTCCGCCACCACCCATCTTATATCTCCTTCGAGATGTAATATCGTTTGACAGAAAAGCCTAGAGGCTTTCCCATGATTCTATACACGGCAGGAGACTCAACAGCAGTAACTCGCTTCAAGCCTCTAAGCCGAGCAAAGCTCATAAGTGTATCCATCAAGTACTGTTTATACACCAGTGGGGCCTTTCCAGCTACGAGGGGAATAAATAGCTCCATCTCCCCATCGTCGAAACGCTCTTGTGTCAGTACGATGGCAAAGCCGTCATCCGCCTCCAACCGCCACATGATTGCTTTGCCATCGAGAATGATGTCCCGAATAAAGTCAGCACTCAGCTTCGAGCGCTTAATACCCATCTTCAGTATCTCCAGGTCTTTCTTCCTGAGATCCTGTAGCTGGATCATATTGAAGCTAATCGAGGTCGATGTAGGCTGCATCGAAGTGCAGGTCCTCTGTTCCATCTGTGATCTCTAAATCCAGAGACTCGTCTGTGTCATCCAAGACAACTCGTATGTCAAGTAGAGGCAAGAACGGAACAGTCTTGCTGAGCTGCACATGGATTATGTCGTTTTCTCCCCCATCTGCCTTTTTGATGAGCTTAATATTCCGAGATGATGTCGAGTCTGAGGAGACCATCAGGGATATCAGCACTCTCTTCTTACCAGCTGCCGGCGCAGCAAGAATCTCTTCGCTATAAGGCGGGATGTAACCAGAGAATGTACCCTCAATGCCTCGAATCTTATTCGCCACTTTATCTACCCCGAAAACGAAGCGCTCTTCAAAGTCGTCAATTTCTCTCTCGCCCTCACGCAGCCATTGTGTTAGTCGCTGAGCCCAGGCTACAAGCGCATCTGGATCTCGCGGCGGTATAGGTAGCTCACGTCTAAGCGCTTGGTCCGCCACTAGAACTCTTCCCCGCCAAGTTCACCATACACCGTAAAGCCATGAACGGCCCAGCGCAGGGCAACAGATATGTCTCTGAAGATGAACTTGAAGAATCTCTTTCCAGGAGGATCTGTATACCCAGGATCTTCCTCCCCCACGCGGATTGTATCAAGCAGCTCGAAGCCCTCTTCCTCATCATCAGATCCCCAAATCTCCACAACCAGGTTCGGGTTGCCTACCCTGTCCCGGATATGAAAGATGACCCTCTCGATGAACTTGACATAGTTAGCCTTACCCATGTCGAACGCCTTGGTTTCGATCCAGACGTTAGTAGATTCAATAGCCGTACCCAGGTTGACAACAGCCCCGCCAACGGGAGTCATGAACAGGGTAACTGAGCCTACTGCGATGCCCACTATTCTACTTCCCAGTACCCACCATAGCCACCTTCACCATAGCCACCTTCACCATAGCCGGTCGTGAGTATAGCTAGGTCGTCTAGCCCCATTGCATTTCCGGGGCTGGTAATAGCGCTGTCAGTGTGGCCCTGAAGCCATACTTGCCCAACAGAGTCAACCATGACGGCGTGTTTCCAGAGTCCACCGGGAGAAGCTGCTGTGCGATACCAGTCAAATGTAGACCAGGCACCTGTATGGTAGTTGAATCCTACAGTAAGACCAGCCTCTTCTGTGGGGAAGCTGAAATAAACCATTCCCTCATCTTGATCTGACCAGACCACAACACGGTCTGACTTGCTGTCGTCATAGTTTTCCTGAAAGATATAGCGATGAACCGCAGGGTCAGATATGTACTCGAAGCTAGACCCGTCCATTGTAAACAGGCCGTTGGAACCAAAGCCAAAGTGTTGGCGGCCTACTTGCACTATAGCATGCTTACTAACCGCGCCAATTCCATCTATCAGATGCTCGTTGGGAAAGTAGATAGGGGCGTTGGTGAAAGCAAAGATATGAACTTGATCTCGGCCGTAGATGAGGTTGAGTGCTCCTAGCTCCGTCACTGCTACGATGTCGGACCCAAGATCGCGAACCTGTATATCTCTAGCAGAGTTCCCCGCGTTAGGTAGCCAAACGGTAAGGTCATCTTCTGTACACCAGATATACTCTGTGTTGGTATTATCGGTGTTAAAAGCAAGAATGTACGCTCCGGTGCTGACGAGAATCTTACAACGGAAGTCAGCTCGCAAGTCCGATACAGAACTCAGATTGACGAAGTTAGCTGTAGTGGCAACATCCACCAAATACTGTATCTCGTCTATCCCATTCGTAGCCAAGATGCTCTGACCAAACTGAACGATAGACCAAGTGTCGCTATCAGTACCAGTATAGGCACCTGCCACTCTTGTTACATCAACAGTAACAGGGGAGACTAGTCCTCTATACAAAGCCTCTCTTGAACCCCAGACAAGTGCCGGCGAGCCAGTGTTGTTCACTGGAAGAACACCTAAACCAGCAAGCGAAGATCCCTTGTCGAATAGAGGCAAGTGTGCCCCTGAGACCTTGGCACTAGCTTCCTTGAATACGAAGTTGTTGGCTTGCTTCCACAGGGGTACTTGCTGATTTGGCAGACCAGGGAAAACCCCAGACTGCAAAATCTCACCCTTGACGTTCAGAAGCTCTTCTGCCATTACTCGACCCCGGTGAACTCCAATTGCCAAGTGACATTCAGTACATCACCCACACCCATATTGAACTGCTGAGTCAGAAAGCGCGCGACCATAGTACCGCTTGCCGGTCCCGCCGCAGCGTTGTTGAACAGGCCAGCCTCACTTACTGTGATGCTCCCGCCTGCGGTAATGGCAAAGACAAAGGTGATACTGTTACCCGTAGTGGTGTCTGACGTAGAGGCTGTTCTGTTATGCTCGGTGCCCCCCAGATCAGTGTCTGACTTTGCGGCAGCTGTTGTACCATCGCCAAGCGCAATCCAGTCAATGGCTGTAGGTAGGCCAGTGGTGCCAAAACGGTTTGCGGCATAGTTCTCGCCAAGCGTCGTGACAAGGTTCTGCCCTTTTGCCTGGTGGATAACCTTGCCGTTACGAACCAGTTCCAGTTCGTACCTACCGCAGAGCTGTAGCATGTCTAGTCCTCGGTATTCCCATTCCCATTGGGATTGGCAATACCGTTCTGGAAGAACGAAGCACAGGCACTGGCCATCATGCCCTCGTCTGGAGCCAGGGGCTCGTTCATCGTGCTGTTCCTTCCGACGAATGGAGTGTTCCCAAGGATGTCTCCAATAAAGGCACCGAAGCGACCGACACCAAAGTCAGTCACACCATCTTGTGCACTGACACTCTCGATCGTCCAGTTGCCGTGCTCGTCAGGTATTGCCGTAGTGTAGATACAGGTACGACCAACGGTCTTGTTCTCGATCGTCACCACCGGCGGCTGCTCGGGATCTGGCTGAACGATGATTGTCTGTACTGATTGGCAGCCAACCAAGAGAAGGGGAAAAGCGAGGAAGAGTGACTGAATTTTCATGTTGCCCACCTGTATGAAAGCACCCGGGATTTCGGGTACAATTTGATGCACACCTCGTTGTTCTGGTTGCCGCCTAGCATAAGGATGAAGTCACCAACCTCACCGAGGTAAAAACCAGCATGACCCTTCCAGGACTGCTTGCTTTCCCGCCAGAGGATAACAACACAGCCGTAGGCTGGAGCACTAAGAGGCAGCTCATTACCCCATTTGAGCCAGCTTCTCGCTGCACGAGAACGGGTCCGTTGGAAGCCCCTCTGCAGCATACACCAGTTGACAAAGGAAGAGCACCAAGCAATCTCGTCGCCTGTTTCGGTATCATCACAGGCCTTGTGGTACTCCACGATCCTAGAGTTATCTCCAGGTCCAGGAACCTCTTCGACTCCTACCTCAGCAAGAGCCACATCCAACCAGGGAGGGGAATTTATCATTCTGGGATCTCCAGGTCCAGGGCCATGGTAAGCCCTCTGATGTTGTCAATCTGCAATTGTAGCCGCCTGTCCTCGTCCTTCAACTCGTCCACTATCTTCTCGATCCAGTTGCACCTGGCTGTGGTACACCTTCCTCCAGCAGCTCGGAATGCGTAGCTCTGGACATTTTCGAAAGCCGTCCAACCAATTAGAGCTGCAACAAGAGTAACTAAGACCTTAGAGGACCAGCCCTCTACCTGAAATGCCATCTAAGAAGCCCCCGGTTCACCAATATATCTCTGCACAACACCACGGCGGTAAAGTGTTAGAATCTTGTTTGTCCCGCCATTAGCCACTATCCTGAAAGAAATCTTACTCCCTGGTTCCAGCGCCAACGTTGTGAAGATGGCAGGAAGGTAGGTATAGGTATAAACCCCATCTCCCTCATCTGACATCGTAGCAGGCGTATCTTCAGTCTTCCCTGACTCGTCCTGCAGAACCTCAATGGTGCAGTTTGCCCCCTCGACGGGAGCATTTGTTTCTGCATTGGTAAAAACAAACGTCAGCTTGTTGTTGCAGCCTTCCCAAAACGACAGGTTAGTGGCCATCTAGTTCACTACCTCACAGGAAGCAAGTTCACCTTGGACAGTAGGGTTAGTAACCAACCTAGCCTTGCCATATTTCTCCAGCTCTGTTGTACCACTACCCGGACGGGTGCAACCTAAAGTTGCGTTGAGAAGTTCTTCATCACTAAATAAGCCATCAACGGGCCTGATCCCTACCAAGCTACCGTTGAGCCTACAAATCCCCGGCTCATACCTGAACTTCCGTGGCTTAGCCCAGGCAGTAGGATCTGCTGCAAAGTCTCGAACGAGTGGCGAGAACGCACCCCAAGAGTGTTTCAGAATAGCAAACTGGCCAATGTAGCCATTGAAAGAAGTCTCAGCCTTGAATGCGTCCCAGAAACTAAATTTGACGCTTCTTATTCCATCTTCCAGACGAGGAAAGCCACCGCCAAGGCTAAATCCAGATGGCCAAAGATACCCTGTTTCGTAATCTGTTACCGCTGAGCTAAAGGTATGAAGGCCACCACCAGTGGGAGTAACAACTATGCTGACAATTATCCAGCGATTTTTGAAGTCGAGTACTCCACCCCAAAGTACATTCCGCTGGACTACTGGATTCACACCTTTGACCTGAAAAATAATTACCTTGTCGTGTATGATTACTGATACAAACTCGGCTGAGGCTGGCTCGAAGCCCACTGTAAAGATTGTAGAGTTAGAGGTGGAGTGAGGATCTCCATCAAAGTAGCAGGCACAGAGAATAGTATAGGCAACATCACCATACTCAGGATCTGTAAGTTTAGGAAGAGCAGTCCAGTCCGACCTGGCCGCCCAGGTATATCGCTGGCAGCCGCCTCCCCAAGGAGTACCCCCTATGACGGGCAAGTTAGTTCCTACCGCAGCACTACCATCAAAGACAGTACTCCTGGTACGTACTCTCGGTAGATCTCCAGGTGTAGGATCAGTCCAGATCACAAGATTGTCGCGAAAGCTAGCCGACTGCTTTCGCTTAAAGAAAGCCTGGGTAGATGAAAAAGTGGCAACGCTCTTGTTCACAGATTTACACCATCTTTACGGTAGTAGTGATCTGTCTCTACACTCTCTGACGGTGAGGCCGCAGCATTTGAAATCTTCACCCTAAAGGAATATACGCCAGCTAGAAGGAAGCTCTTAACAAGCTGAGTCGCCGTCAGCAAGTATCTCTCAAACGGCGGGTCGTCTTCCAGGGAAGAGTTAAGCGACGTTATCACATCAATCGCCCAAAACTCAGTGGGTGTTGCGTCAGTACGCTTAACAGTGTAATGAACAACCTCGTTTGGATTCAGCGTGATCCAATCACCACTAGCCCCACCACCAGGCGACGACTCATCCACATCCAATTGTGTAACTCTATCTAGCCACGGCATTAGAAGGTCACCTGAAGACCGGTACTTTGGTACTTAACCCGTAGCGCAGGCACAATCTTTGCCTCTTGGGCAGCCCAAGCTGTCTTGGCCTTTTCCATGATTTGGTTAACACTGACACCGTAGTGCCTAGTCAGTGTGTGGCCATACCACACGTAGGAGCCATTGTCCAATGCACCAAGCTCCTGTGGTGACAGCAGGTTATACTTAGCCACGAGACCAGGCAGCCCAGTCGAAGGCGTCTCAACCACAGTCACTGAATTCACTACAATAAGCGGGTTGACAGGAAAGAACATCAAGAGAGAGTAGTCTTCCCCCTTGTCTCTCCTCGGCGCTGTTTTCAGTACTAGAATTTTTGTCGCCATTGCTCTTCCGTTTGCAGCTGGCTAATCAGCTTCGAGGCTCTAAGCGCGGGTCCTTTAGTCGCACCAGTAGCCACTTGATACGCACTAGGCCACACTGCTTGCAGTAGCCTTCTACGCAGGTAGTAGATCAAGTTCCAGTCAACTCTTCCTGGCTTGCCGGTGGCTACATACTCCAGCTTGGCCAGATCGAAAAAGAAAGGGGGAACAGCATTGAAAACCTTCTGCGCCATTGGGTAATCTTCCGGGGCGAAGGCCTCGATAAACCACCAAGACAAATCATCGGGAATAGTCATCATCTGCTTGGCAGTACTTGCTGGCACACCGTGCTGCCAGCCTTGCTCTAGACTTGGAACACTCATGACCTGGCTTCTATCAGGGCAAGCTCCCAACTCGTCATGAATGATATTTACGAACTCCTCTCTTACATCATTCATTACACAGGCCAGTCTACTGTGCCGTCAACATACTCGTCCATGTCGTCAGCATACGGAATCATGCTCTGGTCCTGACCGTCGAACTCTGCCTCTATCTCAGCATTCTGCAGCGTGGCAAGCTTCGCCGCGACGATAGGACTGTACCGCGCCGAGATCTTGTCATCCTTCAGCAGCGGAGCCATCTCCAGCATGGTCTGAGACAGAAGGAGATTCTCGCTAAGGTCAAACCAGGGGCTTTCGTCGTTGTACTCCGAGTAGGTGTAGTAGCCCCAAATCAGCTCTACTGTCAAAGATGAATGGGAAGAGTCGAACTGGACCTTGGTTTGCGAAGACAGCCAGAATCCAGAGGGGAATGTGTTCGTGCGCTGCTGCCATATTTGGATAGGCGAGATCTTCTTGACAGGTACCTGCACCCCATCCTCATTGATTCTCTTGATGAAGCGGCAATTCTTCAGCCGCTCGATCGTACGGGAGTCTGCAGCAACCGCAAGTGTCGCCTGCTCCTCAGTCCACATATGCTTCCAGGAGCGAAGATCCTCTAGCGTCTTCACCGCGTCTTTAGCGTAATCCGGAATGTCCTTGTCGAAGACATTCCCACGCTTGATGGCGCGACTTACACGCTGGTTGAAGCTAGCGAGGCCCATCTACTCTCTCCAAGGGTTGCCTGGGAAGAGGTTGGTAGCTTGCGCGAGTCTACCAAACCCCTCCCCAGACGCACCCTCCCTCAGGGATGTCTAGGCGTCAGCCTTGCCGGCGCGGAGACCCTTCCACAACGAGTGATGCTTGCCGTTGTGGATCTCCAGCCCGCACTCGGTGAGGTACTCCGAGGTGAGTCCATCCACCCCGTTGTCCTGCCGGTCAGGCAGGTACTGCGTGTCCCCACCACGGAGCGGCCGATAGCTGACGTCACCCATGTCGAGGACCAGGCACCACGAGTCCATCGAGTAGTACTCGTTGGTCCCGATGTCGTCCACCTTGGACGTGATCTGGTTGAACAGCGGGTGAGTCTTGAGGATGAGAGTACCATTCGGTGTGAAGAACCGCCGAACGTCCATCCCGAACTCCTTCTGCGCCGGAGTGATCTCCAGCGAGGAGTTCCGCCGTGCCATCTGCTGGAACGCGAGCATGGCCCGATTCCCACAGAAGGCCATCTTCTCGTTCGAGCCGAAGCGGAACGCTTCCACCGTCAGCTCCTCGAACTCCTCCATCTCGATCTTGTTCGCCGTACTGAAAGGCGCATCGGGCGTGGAGGCGTCGACGATGTTCGCAGACGGAATGGAGGCGATGATGCCTCCCGTCGTGCGCTCCGGTTCACCACCAGTGCCGGTGCCCTCGAAGCGGCGGCCGTGGATGAAGGCGTACTCCATCCGAATCGAGTGGTACAGGAGCGTCTGCTGCTTCGCATCCCGAACCTCATCCACCGTACGCAGTCGAGTGTGCATCGCCGTCCGTGTGGCCTTCAGGCTATCTCTGAAGATCTGGGTGTAGTTGTAGAACTTGGTCGGCCGGTACCGAATGCTGTTCGGCGTCGAGGCGCCTTCCTCGTAGACCGAGCCCACGATGACCATATTCGGGTTCACGTCGTTGCCCAGCGTAACCGTCACAGCAGTCGAGCCAGCGAACCCACGAGTCGCCTCGAAGACAGTCGCGCTGGTGATCGAGAGCACTCGAATCAGCTCGTCCGTGTGCTCGACCCAGAGGATGTCGCCAGCCTTGACCTGGAAAGCACCACCGAAGGTACCGTCGTTAACAGTGATGGTCGTCTGGCCTGTGGTGCTGAGGCTGACCGTCAGTGTGAGTCGCACGTTGCTGACTTCCCGCTCCCACCACTGGTACTGCGGGTCGTCAGTGACCTTCTTCTTCATCGCGCTGGTGAGCCCGACAAGCGGCGCACTTCCGTTCGGGTACCTCATCAGGATACCCTGCCGCCAGTTGGTGGGTCGCTCGTAAGCAGGGATAGTATTGGGGGAGCCGATCGTCCCCCCAAAGTCACCCGTGCCGATGAGGCCTTGGATCGCCATTCTTTACTCCCTCATGTGTATTGCAAGGTATGCCAGATGTCCGCAAGCTCCGGATCTACTGGGCTACCGTTTGGCCGAGTCTGGGAACCTCCCATAAACGGCTGGGGCGCCTGAGTCACCTGAACTAGTTGACCGTTGGCATCCCGCACAAGCATCGGAGCCGGTTGAGCCGGCGCTAGATGCGTTCCGCCTACCATTCCAACGGGCTGAACGCCAGGAGGATAGGTCTGCGGGTTCTGGTACTGCTGAGGGAGTGGCTGTGCCGGGTTGTTTGCAGGATGGTACGGGTACTGCTGGCCATAAACCGGAGGCTGTGCATTCTGGTACTGCTGGGGCTGAGGTTGCACCTGAGGCTGAACCTGCTGCAGCCCGACCTGCTGAGCCCTTGCGTGCTGCATTCGCTGGTACAGTCCAGGAACCATCGGAGAGACACGCTCTGCGATAGCATCCCGAAGCTGCGGTGACCATGCAGTACCATAAGTGGGCTCGAGCTGCTTTGCGGCGGCAACTACATACTCACGATAGCCGTTCAGCTCGGGGTAGGTTCCATACATGTCCTGCTGGATTCGCTGGTTCTCCTGCTCGCGAGCCAGCATGGGCTGGATCTGCTGGGGTACCTGCTGGAAACGGTTGTCCATCTCGCCACGAACCTGGGTCGAGACAGTCTCTGCTACCCCATTGATGAGCTGGTTCAGCGCAGCACCCTGTACATTCGGGTCATCACTAGCGATCCCAGCAAGAATCGCCGGCGGCACCTGCATGTTGTACTGAGGTGCTTGCGTCGGGGGAGCTGGTGCAGCTGGTGCAGGTGCAGCCTGAGCCTGGGTGGCCTGCGCCTGAAGTGCAGCAATCTGATTCGAGAGGAACGCGTTCTGTGCCTGAAGCGCGGCTTCCCCTGGGGTCTGCTGTACGGGAACCTGCTGTGCCTGAGGCTGCCCCTGTACTTGCTGCTGCTGAGCCGGAACCTGCGCGCCCTGTGCCGCCGGAGCTGGAGCCGGAGCCATCGTTTGTGCTACTGCCTGGTCCACCAGGCCCGGCGGTGGTGCAGCAGGGGGACCAGCCGGTTCCTGCGCCTGTGCCGGCGGGTTGAAAAACTCATTCACCATCTCCGCTTGTTCTACTGCCTGCGGCTGCTCAGCGGGGTCTTCGAGAGGCTGGCCACGAAAGGCCCGCATTGTCTCGTCAACAGTGAGAATCCGATCTTCCGGCGACTCTTGCTGCTGTGCCGGCTCTTGTACCGGCTGTGCCTGCGTTACCGGCACCGGCACTTCATTGCTCGGGGGAGGCAACTGAGGCTGCTGCTCTACGGGAATGGCACTACTCATTTTCGGTATCCTCTGTTTCTTCAGGGAGGGTTATGAGGCCGAACAGTAGTTCGACCGCGCTGAAATAGCCGTTGATGCGGCCTTGCAGAGACATAGCATCTCGAAGGCCTGTTTGCGTTGCCAGGTCCACTTGCATGAACCCTGTCGTGGAATAGTTTGCCCAGGCCATCACTCGACCAAGTGCCTTCAGTCCTGTCTCCGATGTAAGCATCGCAGTAAGCAGCTCTTGGTCTTTGTCGGTGAAGGGTTCGTCCCCCTTCTTCTTGGCGATCTCGATGTACCGCCGTGCTTGTTCTTCTTCTATTCCAATCATGCTGCCATCCTATTTCCTGGCTGAGGGAGAGCTGCATTAACGAGGCCACTAGGCCCCTGTGCCCCAGGAATGGGCGCCATATTCCCTGCCTGGGCTTGTTGCTGTATCTGTTCTTGACCTTCGGGCCGAATGCGGAAGGACTTGATGTTCTTTGCTCCTCCCAGCTCGGCCACGAACTCGAACAACTTCGGCACACTGTATGTCTGCCGCAGCTCCGGATCCTGCAGTGCGCCTGTGAGTATCTGCTGCCAGATGTCCAGTCTGGCAATCTTGTCCAGCGGCAGAGTGCCATCATGTACAGGGTAGTGGAAGTCCCCGACAAGCTGGTCTGGCGAGATGTTGAGTGGATATATCTGGCCATCCTGGCCAACAATCCGAGTATAGAACTCCTGGCTCATCCACTGCTGGGTATTGAGACTCATTTGGCCTGTCAGCGAAGTCATCCCTTGTGCTGAGATAACGCGCGCGAGCGACGCGAGTCGCGAAGCCGCTGCCTCATTTGCCGTTCTGACTTCGGTAGCCGTCTTACGACCACCAGAATCTTGGAGCCCCAGAAGATTTTCACTAACCGCACTGACTCTCTGCCCCAGGTCGAAGAATGTCTGCATGTCATCGATGTGGCCACGAGTCACATCCTGAATAGGAATCTGGTACACCGCTTGTTTCACGTCGCGGTTGAGCGCCGTGTTCTTGAGCCGAATCAGCTTACCAGGACCAGGACGACGGACATCCTGCATCTCGACCATCTGGGGATCAACAACAAGCATATCGTTGATGGCGGTCCTGACGTTCTGCATGTGGCTGTTGAGGAACCAGCTCATTGAGTCCTGGAGAGGCCCAATATAATCAGCCATGCCAGCGGAACCAAAGGAGTAACCCATACCGAAAGGCTCACACACGATAACAGGATGCTCGCCGTGGTCATCTAGCTGCTGCTCAGCCTGGACAATCTGTGCCTTGTTGAGAACCGTGAAGATCCACTTCTCTACTCGCTCTGATTCTCCAATCCCAAGCTCCCTCGGAATGAGTTCAATCGAGGCGGTATCAACCTGATAGTTCGAGTTACCTGCAACCGACTGCCAGAGATTATAACCACCAGCATGAGGATCGCCGCCAGCCATCAGCGATCTGGCTGAGTTCATCTGCCCGGTGGTCTGGTGACCTACAGTCTCCGGTGCATCATCAATGTAGCGAAGGAGCCCGTTGGCCTCCATCCGCTTGAGGCTGTGCTTTCCCTCGAAGTTCCGCCAGAACACATACTCACCGCGCTCGGCCACTTCGTGCATGGGAACGCGAGGGTCGGGATAGAACATGAAGGGGTCCTGCGCTCGGATCTCATTTCCCTCATAGGTAACCTGCGGCATCTGCTCGCGAAATGCCTCTCCACCTATGCCGCCAGTAGCTTGATCGTAGACGGGCCGAATGACAGATTGAGTCCGCATCCGCATGTCAATCTTCCACTTGTTACGGAGAATACCAACGCCGTAGAGGCCCATGTCATTGAACCACTGCCACCATTGCTTGATGATGTGGTTGTGGTCAAGCTGGTACTGGAGAACGACCTCCATTCTCTGGGCGTTCTGTAGCTCGGTGCCATAGGTACCAACCTGGAGAAATGGGTGGCGTCCGGTGAAGACTTGGAGCAAATACGTGGAGATCGTAGACAGCGTGGCGAAGCTGTACGGGATTACAATATCCACCGCTTTTGGAGACTGACCAGAATCGTTGGCCTCTTTGATGAGCTTGTCGTACTTCTTGAGATCCAGCCATGCCTGGTTCCGCATCTCATTTGCACGCCAGCGTGAATGAAACTTACTCATCTCACGCTCAGAGTCATCGAGACGGGTAATAAGGTAGTTCATCAAGCGAGCATGAATCTCGGAGCCGGGCTTCAGCACATCAATAGCACGCTGGTGCGCTTGAACCTGTATCCTCGGCCACTCTCTCCGAGTAGTGTTCGTCAGGCCAGGGAAATGTTCTGAGGTATGTCGCTGCGCAAAGAGCGGCGCGGCGAGAGCGTCAGCGCTGGAGATAGGCGCGCTCATGGGTTGACGTTCCCAATGGGAAAGGCAATACCCAGCCCCAAACTAACAAGCCCAATAAACATCGGTATCTCCTTCAGGAATGGACTCGTATTGATCGTTAGCAGGATCGTCATCGGCGTGGTATGCCGCGGCAGGATCGAGCAGCACTAGGGCCGCAGCAAAACAGTCAGGGCCATCATCGTGATCGTGGCTGCCATCCATACGAAAGTCAAACAACTGCTGTTCCAGTCGCATGAAAGGCATCCGGTGGCGAATGTGGCCGGAAGCGTACCTCGGGCGCAACGCACCTCTGATCCGATCAACCTTTCTCGTCTTATGGGTAATCGGAATGATCTCAAAATAGTGCTTTCGCTTGAACATCTCGCCACGAAGCAAAGACCCAAACACGGCCTGATAGGCGTTAGCCTCAAACCCATGTATGTTGGTTTTCCACTTCAAGCTCTGGCGAAAGTACTCTTCGACCTTGACCTCTTCCTGTACACCCACACGCTCGACCCATGCGTCAAGCAGCCAAATAGTTCCGCCCGTAGTGATCCCGACAGTACAGATTGCCGAGAAGTCCGCCGTTCGCTTTTCGCTCGATGCCAGGTCAGCAAAGGTGGCAACGGCCATGCCCTTTTCTGGTATCTCAGCATCGTAAATAATGTGCTTAGCTTGAAACGGGAGTTCTTCATCAATTACCTCGATGTTGTAATACTCCCGGTAGAAGTCGCCGGTCAAGCCCTCACGGGCAAACGAGGCCTTCTCAGCCTTCTCTTCAGCTGCGTCCATGTAGTCAGGCCAGATGTACTCTCCGTCTATATCCTTGATGCCTAGCTTCACCGTAGTGAACCGCTCATCACGGGACCAGATAGCAACAAGAGAATGCTTTCCCAGCCAGGTGCCAAGGGCGATAATCTTACCCCTAGCTCCAACGACTCTCGCCCTGGCTGGCAGTAGCTCAGCAAAGGCCCACTTCTTGTCATCCTCGCGAACCATTTCAGACTTAACACTCTTCTTCGACTGTGGGTCATCTACGAGTATCGTCGTGGGTCGCTGGTTATTGTGGTTGATGCCTCGAATAGCTGAGCCCTTACCTCTGGCCTGCATAGCCACGCCGGTAGTAGTCTCGAACTTCTCCTTAGACCACGCTTCTTCTTCTGAGCGCTTTGGTTTAAGGTTGCCAAAAATCTCATGGATAATTTCATTCTGTACTATCTCTTTCCGTACAGACTCAAGTTGTCCTTGAGAGTGCCTCTCGCCTTCGGAGACATAAAGCGTGAACTTGTCTTCCTGGTAGAGTAGCTTGTAAAGTGGGACAGCCAGCCCAGCGATGGTGGTCTTGCTAGAACCACGGGGCATCAGAATCAGGGTAAAGGTACCGAGGTCAAGTTTGATGTCGACCTCGGTACCTGCGGATGGCATCGAGAGATCAAGTAGAGCTACGTCATCGGCGGTTACCTCCATGTCATTGACAAACACATGAAACACTTGCCTGGTCTGGCCTTCGGGAGTCTCATGTACGAAGTTCTTCATGACCTTATGCAGGTCAGGGTATTTCAGAAGAAACTTCGTCTTACCTGTAAGCACTGCCAAGAGCCCACGGTGAACCCAAGGAATCTCACGATAGAACTTTTCGAACAGGAACGTCTTGCAAAACAGGACAGGGTCTGCGTAGCAGTCCGCCATGATCTTATCGCGCTCAGTGGAGCTCAGGCTCATATCCCAACAACCCCTTGCTGCTGGTAGCCGCGCTGCTTAGCCTGGTTAAGCAAATCGTAGAACGGGCTGTTCTGGGCAATAGCCGTGTTAACACCTTCCATCTGTACCGGAAGACGCTTCGGCTTTCTTTGAACGATAGGGGGAGGAAGTTGCTCTACTTGCGCACGGCCCGCCGCCTCCATGACCTTGGACCCGCTCTGCAGTGCATCCCCAAACATACCCCCCATTGTACGAGCAGGATCAGTAACGATGCCCGATGTCTGTCCAATACCTGCATACTGCCCGGCAGAGAGAGGACCACCAAGGGAGTCTGCTGCACCACCCAGTCGTGTCAGGGCACCTGTGCCTGCATCGCCAACCTGGCTTAGCGTCGAGTCAGCCCCTACCATGCCCTTCATGAACTGAGTGCCGGCGCCTTCAGCATTGATCAGGTTCATGCCGCCACTAGTGAACCCCGACTCCGGTACCGAAAGTCCGTGGGCCAGTGCCTCCTGCGCTGTAGGTGCAATTCCACTCCCAGCAGCTCCACCACCACCAGCCGCGCTGCCGCCCATGCCACCGATAGCGCCGCCAGCACCACCCATCGCTGCACCGCCTGCGGCGCCCATAGCTGCACCTTTACCTACATCCTCTCCGGCAATTGCGGCCTTACCTGCGCCGAGGCCAGCTCCTATTACTGAACCATTAACGACACCACCAGCAACAGTACCAATGGTTCCTGCTGTACCGGCACTAGCCCCGAGCGATGTCGCGGCAGAGCTAATTGCTGCGGGAGCCGCAGACGCGATAGCTTTCGCAGCGACAGTAAGTCCCGCGATGAGAGCACCGATCATAGATCAAGCTCCACATTCATGGTTGTGTGACGGAAGCCAAGGGCCTCGACGGACTTCACAGCCGCCTGGTTTCTGGGGTCCACCGTGCCGTCTAGCTTGGTGAAGCCGAATTCTTTCAGATGCTCTCGGGCTTTGGTGCGCAGCTCAGTAGCCACATTGGTCTTTCTCCACTGTGGCATCACATAGGTACCCCAGCCAATAGCCCTCCTGCCTCCTGCCTGAGTCAAACTAGACATGAGGGGGGCACCCCAGATCAAAATTCCAATCGGAGTCTGTCCCTCCCAAGCTAGCATTGTAATACCTACAGTACAATCACGCAGGTACCACTGCACCAGAAGCAGGAAGAAGTCCAGGTTGTACTTGCTGGGCTCCACTGTCCCACCATCATCCAAGTTCTCTTCCAGGTACAATTCCCAGAGGTGCATTGCCCCGAAAACGTCATTCGTAGTTGCAGGGCAAACCCGAATCATCAATCGTCCTGCCCTTGAGAGTCTTCCCAGCCGCGCATGGACATATTGACACCTTTGTTGTTAACAGAAGCCCGGCCACGGATTTGATTAGCCGTGTTGGTCCAGATGTCTCTCAGGTCAAAGATAGGTCTCGCGAAGGCGTCGGCTTGGAGATGGGAATGAGCCAGAGCCTCAGACGAAGAGGGGTTGCCTTGGGGAACCAAGTCATCCTGTGTCAGCGCCGAGAAGTAAATGCTACCATCTTCAGGGTAGTTTCTTACCCCAGCTAGAATCCCTACCTCTACATCGGGGGGTACCCAGGCCAAGGTAATAGTCGAAGCGGTGGTGCCAAGAGTGGAGTCGAACTCTTCCGGCGGAGTGGCCCACAGGAACTTGTTCCTGTACTGAATCCACAGCCGCATCTCATCGGCGTTGGTTGTGTCGGTTTTCACTGAGATCAAGCGGCGGAAGTTGGTATAAGACGCAAGCGCCAGCAAATTGGCGAAGTCAATGTCATTGTCCCAGCCTGCGTCTACTACCCCTGCGCCATCCTCGATGAGACCAAAATGGTACCAAGAATTCGTGGCAATGGCACCTGAACCACCGTAACCACCAGCACCAGTGCCGACAGACCAGGCTGCGTCGATCTGCTTAACCAGGCCATCAGTGTCCTGCGCCATGTTAACCAGATCGAAGTTAGCGCCGGACTTCGCAGTGCCGCCACGAGCATGGCCGAGAGAGACACTGATGTCCTGCGGCAGCCCACCAGCACCTACGTTAGCCATAGTCATGCGGCAGCCTGACAGGTGGCCTCTCGTGTACGGGTGGAGATTGGCTGTGACATAAGCCTCGTTGACAACAATCCTGGCCTCGTGGTCAACGAGGATATCATCCAGGACAGTATTACCACCAATGGCGGTTCCTGCCAGGATGCCAAAGGTGCTAAGGAGTTCCCACCTTGCTACGCCAATAGCACCCGATGTGGTACAGACCCACCAGATGGGCGGGTCTGCCACTTCGTCCAGGTACATCTGACCAATGTAGTGGCCAATGACATTGAGGTCTGGCTCCTGCTCGTTGCTGTAGTCCGACGAGAGCAGCAGCAGGCGAGCGTCAGCGGTGTCATACCCATCGTTCTGAACCGTAGCCCAGCCACCAGGCGTGTCAGCCTTCTCTTGCTTGGCGAGAGCCAGCCTAGTGGTGGTTGTCGTGGCCACGCTAGTTCCAGACTTCCCAGTTGAGGTCCTGCGAGCCACCGCCTGTTATAAAGGCCAAAGTAAGAAGGGGGAATTTGGTTGAGAATGAAAACACAGCATTTGCACTAGCCGTCATAGGCGTGGCAGTTCCATCATGCGCTATCCACGATATGGGCAGGGCAATAGCCGCAGTGATTTGATGGTACAGATACAAATCGGCACTATCCCAAGTGCCATAAGCGGCAAGACTAAATCTGTCCCACCCAGGAAATCTGTTTTCTGACGCTTTACCAAGATCAACCAAAACGCTACCACTTTCTGTAACGTTACCGCTTGCAATCAGCCCCATTACTCACTCCCATTCGGGAACTGATGGGAAGTACCTCCCTTACGCCCACCCTCGCCCTTGGTGCGGTCAACGTAGCCAGGACCGCCGCCTTGTGGCTTCGACGCAGGGCCGGTAGGACGAGGAGAGTAGTTCGCCGTCTGGGGACTACCCCCAAGGCCAGTCTTCGCACCATCGAGCTTCGGTACACGGTTCGCTGACTGGCCAGAAGTGCCACTGTGCCCTCCGTGGCCTTTGCTTTCGGTTTCACTATTGTTGTCGGAACTCGGCCGCTCGCCGGGAGCCTTGGGCCGCTGAGATTTGGGGCTCTGCATTTTGTTGTCCTTTCTTCTGTGCTACGGGAAACAAGGGCTGCCGGAGGAAACCCTCCGACCCCAACAAGTCGCCAATGTCTAGAGATTCCCGTCAAACCCCCAGAACACTAAGACTCCGGCAGCCCCAGACTCCTAGGAGTCGATCAGGTACCCGAACAGGTCAATGGTCACGCCGTTGGCATCCGAGCCGGTCACGATCGTGATCGAGAAGACTCGATTTGCTTCCGTAGCGTCGTCGCCGTCGATCACGGTGAACTCGCCACCATCGTTGCGCCGGATGTAGTAGTCTCCCGTCGCAGTCATGTCCTCGAAGCCAGCAAAGGCATCGACCCAGACTGGCGAAGCCGAGTCTGCACCACCGCCGAGGTTGACGTCACCCGTAGCTGTTGCCACCAACGTGCCACCGTTGCTGTGAAAAATCACCTCCACTGGGATGAGGATTTTGCCTGGGGGTACCCTGTAGATGTCGTGTGTGGCTGCCGCGTTGAAGTCTGCGATGACTACTCGACCCAGCAGCGTGATTCCTAGTTCCTTGAGATCTGCCATGCTGTCTCCTACGCCCGTACTGCTTCGTTTTCATAGAAGACAGCGGCGTTTTCATAGGATACCAGCTCACCATTCTGGAGCTGGATCCAGTTGTACGAATCTTCCGCCAGCGGATTGAACCACAGGTTCAGATTCGTGGTGTCGAGGTACCGCTGGCCTGCCCAGTGGCTTTCGACGCTTCCCTGGGGCGACCCGGCCCCAGACTGCAGCAGGCGAGCGTCGGCTGCTGCAAAGGTACCAGCCGCCAAGGTTCTGATGGCACCTGTAGGCCGAGCACCAATGTAGTCGTCTGTGGGGAGATTGAGTCGTGTGGTTCCCATCTACCTTCCTTTCAGAGCAGCAAATGCCACTCGGCTAGAGTCCAGTCGGAGAGCTCAAGTGCGTGGCGCAAGCATCGAGGCGCCTGCGCGTGCGGTGTGTAATCTGGTCCAGGATTGAGAAACACTTCGATACCCACAAGGGGTACGTGATAGATATGCCATAGGAGCGGCCAGTACAGCCTTGCAATCTGCGCTTCCGCACGTGGGGAACGAGTCCGTTTACACTCAAACACCACGATATGACTACCGTGGTGGATGAATAGGTCAGGCTGCGCAAATCCTTGTCCGTTGGAGTCCTCGAACTTAAGCCACTGTCCGGGGTAGAAGATCTGCTTCTTACGGGAAATAGCGGCTTGGAGAGGTACAAGAGAGTATCGCAGTTCTCTGACGACTTTTCGCTCATACGCCTTCCCCTCCGCCTTCGTCCCCGTCAGCCTCTGTTTCGGCCACGGACTCGAACGCGCCAGAGATGCTTGGAGCAGCCCCTTGATTCTCCGACTCGACCTGGTGGGTTTCGATAATCTCGCCGGCGGGGAGACTTTGAGCTTGATAGGCGTTATCTTCGGCATGGAGAGTCTTGATCCGGGCTATCGCTGCGTTGGAGAGCTCATGGATCTGGTGGGTTACGGATTCTGAGCGGCGGATGGGAGACAGACCAGTTCTATCAGCCATCGTCTCCACCACTCGGCGGAGAGACTCTAGTGGGATGCCGGCGCGGTCATCGTCCGTCAGCTTCTCGTGGAGAGCCAAAAGAGCCTCGTTGCCGACCATACCCATGAGTTCGTAGGAGTCTATGACTTTTTCCGTCACTTTCCCCTGGTAGGATTCAATGAGCAGTTGGAACTGCTCGTCTTTCTGAAGCTTGGTAATGGTCTGGGGAGTAACCGAGAGGACACGGCAGATCTGCACCGGCTTTTCCCCTGCGGCAAGCCGCAAGGCAATTGCGTGATGAATGGCCCGAATGTGTTGGATGCCGCTCTGGCTTCTTGCCGGGCCGACTTCTTCAAGAGCCTCTAGGTCATGAGGTTCTAGAACCACTAACTCTCGAACCAACTCATCGTACTTCTCGGTGGGAGTTGTGGCAATACCCAAATCGGAGCCGGAGGCACTGGGAAGTGCGGACAAGTCCACATCCAGTTCCAAGTTCCCTAGCGAGGCTCCGAGTCCCATAGTGGCTCCGAGGTTGGTAGCGAGGCGATGAAGTTGGCGTGGCTTCGTTTGCCCCATGAGCGTAACAATTGCGGCGCGGCGTGTCAAGGGGGCTGGCGGAGCTGCGCCTCCAGCTTGCTGCCTAGCGCAGCTTGCGGCAATACATTTTGCATATTGCAGCAAAAAACTTAGAGGTCATATCTAACTAGCCCGGTGGCCCCCGAGGGGGGGTGGCCCCTACCCTACCGGAAGCGGTGTAGCCTAGCGGTAATCAAGGTACATCGGAGCGTAGGCTGGCGAAGCGTAGGGGGCTAAAGCCCCCGGATTTATTTTCATCGGGGGCTCGTTTTCCTATTGACATTGTTGCGCGGGTGAGCAACACTGAAATCGTGGCAATGACGCCACGTTTGGGAGACACGATCATGACAAGTCTGACTATCATCACCAAGAGCGGGCAGTTTGAGCTGCCCCTCCCGGACGAGATGACGTTCTCGTCCAAGGGCATTTCGTTCAAGGTGCCCACTGACTACGTGGTGCGCGAAGGATGGGAGGCAATGTTCATGGGCCATTGGTTCGAACATTTCACCAATGGGGTAAAGAGCGATACCGACGCGAAGTGCCCCATGCCGGCCGGCTCGCAGGCTCACATGGACTACATCAACGGGAAGATCGCTGGAGTCTGCGGCGAGCGCGAGATCAAGGCGCGGGCCTCGAACGTGCCCCCGGTCGTGGCGGAGATGAGGCGCATCATCATTCGGCACATGGGGAAGAATATGGGCTACAAGGCGAAGGACCTTCCTCTCGCCTCCGCATGGGGCCGGACGGTCATCAGCGTCACTGATGCCGCTTTGGGCATCGGGCTGACCATCGAGCAGTGCCAGAAGGCCAAGAAGAACGCCGAGGTCATCGTGGCGAAGGACAACGAGGGCCTCTAGCCACACCAAACCAAAGGATACCCCTGGGCAGAGACATTGCCC
>SDBV01001026.1_pt1 | contig 41285 bp, 37 predicted proteins | sample 2277081 | NCBI WGS metagenome assembly SDBV01 (sample SAMN10402039, study PRJNA504765) | marine sediment metagenome | isolation source: marine sediment core GS10_PC15, 223 cmbsf | place: Arctic Ocean: Southern Knipovich Ridge | collected 2010
TACGTGGGTCTCCGCGCGGCGGCATTCAACACCGGACCTATTCCTCGCTGCGGCAAGGGCGGTCACGATCTTACGCGTACCGCTACCGCAGCGGTCGTCGGCCCTACACGGTGGCACGACGATACTATTACCGGCCCTACACGGTGGCACGACGATACTACTACCGGCCATATACCGTGGAACGACAGGACTACGCCTGCCCCCAACCGGAGGATGTGGCAGCCACGGACGTAGTACGGTGAGAAAAGGGGACATCACTGATATTGACGCCGGCGGGCAACCACAAAAAGGGGACATCACTGATATTGGGCAGCGAAAACGGGGAAAATCAGTGATGTCCCTTTTTCTGTCCCGAGTCCTGCAAGGTCGGTTGGCATGACTGAAAGTGAAAGGAGGTGCGCCACTGCTTGCCTGGAAAAAACCACCTAATCGGACAACCTCGCCACTGCTTGCGGGTTTTCCAGATCGAGAACCTCTCTGGCAAGCAGTGCCCGGACGCCATCTTCACGCTTGACATGACTTCCGCAAGCAGTGGCACACGTTCAATCACGGGCATCCGGGGAAAATCAGTGATGTCCCTTTTTCTCTGCCGCCTTGCGGTGCTCCACCCGGGCGATCCCCGCGGCGCCGATGTAGCCGGCGTCGCCGCCGAGGGTGGCCAGCGCGATGGTGATCCTTTCGGCCAGGACGGCGAAGGCGCGGCGGTCGACTTCCTGCTTGATTCGCCCCAGGAACTTCCGGCCCAGTGGCGAGTCGTTTCCGCCGAAGGTCATGGCCCCGGCCAAGAGCACGCAGTTGGGGTCGATGGTGTGCATCAGGTTGACGATGCCGATGCCCATGTACCGGGCCACCTCGAGGATCATCTCCAACGAGAGCTGATCGCCCGATTCGGCCTCTTGGGCCATCAACTTGGGCGTCAACTCTTCGCCCGCGGCCAGCCGCCCGGTCAACGAGCTGCTGCGGCCGGCGTCGAGCATCTGCCGGGTGCGCTTGGTCAGGGCGGTGGCGCTGGCGTAGGCCTCCAGGTGGCCCGGCTGACCGCAGCCGCAAACCGGCGCGTCGTCGGCGTCGTTGATCACGATGTGGCCGCACTCGGCGCCGTGGCTGTTTTCGCCGTCGATGGAGAGGTCGCCGATGATAATCCCGCAGCCGATCCCGGTGCCCAAGGTGAACAATACCAGGCTGTGGAACTCGCGGCCGGAGCCGACCCAGTATTCGCCGTAGGCGGCCGCGGCGGCGTCGTTGGCGAAGGCCACCGGCAGACCGCAATGGTGGCTCACCCGATCGCGGATGGGGAAATGGTCCCAGCCCTTGAGGTTGACCGGCTCGATCAGCATTCCGGCGGGGATGTCCATCGTCCCCGGCGAGCCGAGCCCCACCCGGGCGATGGCCGACGGCTGAAGCCCGGCCTCGGCTATCGCCTGCTTCACGGCCCGGCCCATCCGGGCGGAGGCATCCTCGGGCCCCTTGTCGGGGTCGGTGGGCACGCTGAGCCAGGAGAGCGGCTGGCCGGTGTCGTCGACCACGCCGACCTTGGTGTTGGTGCCACCCAGGTCGAGCCCCACGAAGAACGGTGCCCGGGCCTTATCGAGTGAGATGAACTGACGCGTCTGTGACATAACACACACCATCTATACGGATAACAGTGAGAGCCATGGTCCTCCGACCGGAGAGTTCACAGTATAGGGCGTGCTAGCAGTGCAGGCAATCGCGCCGAAAACGGGACAGGTCCAATTTCTGCGGAGCACCTCCGAGCCGTGGTGGGCAAATTAGACCTGTCCCCGTTTTGGCTCAAATAGTTCGACTGTTTGATTTCTAAAGTCAACAGAACCCCATGGCGCTGAAGTAGTTACACGCGGTTTCAGGATAACCACAGAGAGCACAGAGGACACAGAGGTGAAGAAGGTGATGGTTCCTAAAACTCCGAAACTCTCGTCTCCCCGGGCTCTAGCGTTTTCTCTTCTCCGTGTCCTCTGTGGTTATCCTTCCTTTTCCCAAACTACTTACCACTAAGTGGTTTTGACGATCCCGAAACCAAACAGTCGAAATAGAAAGGCGGCTTTTTTCCGACGGACTGGAGAAAATGGCCAAGTTGCGCTTGTGCCGGACGGCCATTCCGGAGAAAATGCCGCCCTCATAAGACCCCTGCCTTGAAGATGAAAGGGATTTCGCAGCCGATCGTATTACCCGCCGTCATGGCACCCACGGTTCGCAGAATTGCCGGCCCGCCAGTTTCTCGGCGGCCGTCAGGAAGTCGGCCGCTTTGGATGACGAGACGCGATCGGCTGAAACGATGGTGACACGGAGGTTGCCCGCACGCCTCTTCCCGACGTGTTCACGTCTCCTTGCCCGTTGCGCCGGTGCAGTTCGATGCCGCGCACGATCAGGCAGCCGGAGGCCGCTGTTGGCATCCGCCGATCAAACGGGCTGCCGCTCTCACAGCAGCGCGGCATCCCGGGCGATCCCAACCTCACAGGAGGGAATCGATGGTCTGGTTGCAAGCGGCCCTGGTGGCCACGGCGGTTTCGGGCGGCGGCGAGACGGTGCTTTTGGACTTCTATGGCGACTGGTGCCCCCCGTGTCGAGCGATGAACCCCACGATCGAAGCCCTGATCCAGGAGGGCTATCCGGTGCGGAAGGTCAACATCGATCGCAATCCGCAATTGGCCAGGAAGCACCGAGTGGGCCCGGTGCCTTGCTACGTGATGCTGGTCGATGGGCGGGAAGTGGATCGGGTGGTGGGTGGCACCAGCTTCAGCCGCCTGAAGCGAATGTTCCAGTTGGTCCCGCCAAGGGAAACGGCCGCGCGGCAGCCGCCACCCGCCCCCGAGCGACGGCCGGCGGCACGAGTCGGGACCGCGCGGAACGAGGCGGCAGACAGACTCAACGCCAAACTGATTGCGGCCAGCGTGCGGTTGAGGATCGAGGATCCCGAGGGTCATTCGTGTGGTTCGGGCACGATCATCGACGCCCGCCAGGGCGAGGCCCTGATCCTGACCTGCGGCCATATCTTCCGCGACTCGCAGGGCAAGGGCCGCATCGAGGTCGACCTGTTCGGCCCCGAAGGCGTGCAGCGGGTGGCGGGGAACCTGATCTCTTACGACCTGAAGCGGGACGTGGGACTGCTGAGTATCCGCACGCCCGGCCCGGTGGCCACCGCCCGAGTTGCCCCGCCCGGACACCAGGTTTCCACGGGCAGCCAGGTCGTCAGCGTGGGCTGCAACAACGGAGACCGGCCGACTGCCCGGCACAGCCGGGTGACCTCGCTGGACAAGTACCTGGGTCCGCCCAACCTGCAAGTGGCCGGGCTGCCGGTCGAGGGGCGCAGCGGCGGCGGCCTGTTTTCCGCCGAGGGCCAGGTGGTGGGGGTCTGCAACGCGGCCGATCCGAGCGACCAGGAGGGACTTTACGCGGCCCTGGCCACGATCCACGCCGAGTTGGATCAGTCGCAACTATCGTTCGTCTACAAGCCCGGCGACCAAAGGTTTGCGACTCAGCCGAAGGATTCGGCACCGACGAAAGAATTGGCAACGGTCGATCCATCGGCCGCCCTGCCGAGACATTTCCCGGCCGGTCCGGCGACGCAAGTTCTCGACGGGTCAATCCAGAAGGCCCTTGAACCGATACGCCGGTCGACCGAAACGCAAGCTTCCACAACCGCGGCGACGGTGCAGCCGCTGGATCCGTCGGAACAGGCGGCGCTGGACGAGATTCGGCGGCGTTTGCAGGAGGGGGCCGAGGTGATTTGCGTGGTTCGCTCGCGGCGCGACCCTGCGGCCAAGAGCGAGGTGATCATTCTGGACAAGGTCTCCGCCAACTTCCTCAGGCAACTGAGTGCGGCGGCCCGGCCCCAGGGCCCGCTGCGCTCGACCTCGCTGGAGATTCCGCGGAAGCGCCAGCCGGCGGGCGGCCAGTTCAGGCCGGAGACGTCCAGGACTCCGGTTGGTTCCGGTTCGGCCCCTAGGCGCCGGCCGGCGAATCCCCAGCCCGGCAACACGGCCGGCTGGCGGTCTCGATAGCGCCGTTGGCTGCTCTTCTTCGGGTCTCCGGCCTCTCACAAGTCGCTGATCATATTGTCGTAGAACTCGATGTATCGATCGCGGCCGCCGGCGGCTCTGGCGGCGATGGCGTCGCGGGGGTGCTGGTTGAGCTGTCCGGTGATGTTGTATTGGACGTGCGGTCCCCAGTCGACTTGGCGGCTCAGCGGCAGCAGATAATCCTGGAGCACCTTGTAGATGGGGCGGAGCTTGAACTTGGGATTTCGCAAGAAGCCGATCAGCAGCTCCATGGGGCAGTTACCCGCCCCGCGGCCCAGGCCGGCCATCGAACCGTCGACCCGGTTGGCCCCGTGGATGATGCCCTCGATCGTATTGGCGAAGGCCAACTGCTGGTTGTTGTGGGCGTGCACGCCGACCGTTTTGCCTGTGGCGCTGGCGTAGCCCAGGTACTTCTTGACCAGGATCTCGATTTGCTCGGCGTACATGGAACCGAAGCTGTCGACCACCACGATCACGTTGACGGGTGACTTGCTTAGCATTTCGAGGACCTGCTCGACCTCCTGTTCGGTGTTGGTCGAGACGGCCATCAGGTTGCCCGCCACCTCGTAGCCCTTTTCCGCGGCGTCGGTGATCATGTCTACGGCCTCGGAGACCTGGTGGGCATAGAAGGCCACTCGGATCATGTCCAGCACGCTCTCGTCCTTGTTCAACACCTCGGTCTTCCAGTCGGACTTGCCCGCGTCGCACATCACCGACAGCTTCAGGTCCGTATTGTTCTCACCCACGATCCGGCGGATATCCTCTTCGTCGCACTGTTTCCAGGGGCCGAACTTGTCCCGGGGAAACAGCTTCTTGGAGTTCTTGTAGCCGATCTCCATGTAGTCGATTCCAGATTCTACACAGGTCTCGTAGACGGCCTTGACAAAGTCGTCCTCGAACGCGTGATCGTTGGCCAGACCGCCGTCCCGGATCGTGCAATCCAGAACCTTCAGGTCGGGTCGGTACGTAATCCAGGGGGCAGTCACAGTGGGCTCCTTCAGAAGCTACGGCGGGCAGTCGAGGGCAAGGCCGAACGCTTAAGTATTCCACGCGCAGGTGGGATTGTCAACGGATTCATGTACCCCCCAGTAGCGGGCTAAGGACCGCTGCCGGGATTGACCATTGCCGTTGGCCCGCCAGCGAAGGTCGTTGCGTTGCCGGGCTCGATCGGGTATGATGGGCATGTCCGATGAGCGGATCACAAAGCCGCGACCGGTGGTCGCGCCCCCAGCGATAACCTGGCGGTTATCATGGTTCTTTGGCGCCACCACCGGCCGCGGCTTTGTCGAGCCGGTTTTGCCCCCAGCCACTGCGCACAATGCTCCTCTATTGCATCCGGCACGGCGAGAGTTCATATAACGCCGAGGGGCGGATCCAGGGTCAATCGGACGTGCCGCTTTCGGAGCTGGGCCGCCGCCAAAGTCAGGCGGTGGCCGCCGCCCTGGCCGGTCTGCCGATCGAGGCGATCTACGCCAGCCCTCTGCGCCGGGCAATGCAGACCGCCCGGCCGGTGGCCGAGCAATTGAAATTGGAGATCGAGACGGATCCGCGGCTGATGGAAGTCCACGCCGGCGTGTTCCAGGACAAGCTGCGCGTCGATCTGGGCCAGTCGTACCCCAGCGAGTATGCCCGCTGGAGAAGCGGCGATCCCGACTTTGCCATCCCCGGGGGCGAATCCCGCCGGGATCTGATGGGACGCGGCCGCGAGGTATTCGAGGAGATCGGCCGCGGCGGCCACGAGCAAGTCGCAGTGGTCACCCATGGAGGGTTGTTCGCGGCGGCACTGAAGGCCCTGCTGGAGATCCCCGCCGGGAAGCATCCGTTCCTACTGCACAACGGATCGATCAGCCAACTGGAATTGACCGACGGCCAGGTGAAGCTGGTCTCGCTGAACCGGGTCGGTCACCTCCGCGACGTGGGCTTCGGCGGGCGCGGGGATCTGTAGCCGCGGCCGTACCACTTTTATTGCTCACAACCGTAGACTGCTATGACTCCCGCCATTTCCGAACGATTTCGGCTTGGGGATATTCCCCCATTGATTCGTTCGTGCCAACGCGACCGCGCAGAAACATGTAGAAGCCGACCTGTTTGACCGGTTTTTCCGGCAGGACGGGGACTTGGCGGCGTTGCCGCTGGTGGGTGCCGGTGCTCAAGAGAGCGGCCTGTCCCCAGAGGGTTGTGCCGTCGGCCGTGGCCCGGGGTGCAGCGCTCAGGAGAACGGCGGCCAGCGAGATCAGGTGGAGGTTACGCATGGGATCGCTCCTTCTGATCGGCTTCTCCGATCGGGACGTTCGGCAACGGGCGGTCACTTGGCGGCCTTGTTTCCAATGAGTTTGAAGTTGTCCCAGTTGCCCGTGTCGTCGAACGAGCCCAGGCCGACTTTACCCCGGGTGAACGTCTTGTCGACGGCGGTCATGACGGGTTTCTTCATGTTGTCGAAATAGACCTCGATCGCACCGTCTTTCACGCGGCGGACGATCTTCACCCTGTGCCACTTATCGTCCCAGGGCGTGCCGGGCGACTTCTTCTCGGTGATCATCGTGCGGTCGGCCTTGTTGACGATGAAGATCTGGTTGGCGTGAGGATCGGCCTTCTTGCCCAGGTGTACGTAATAGAAGTGGGCCGGATCCCGGTAACCGAAAAAAAGGCACATGTCGCGATGGCCGTAGTCGCGGCAGGTGCTTTGCGCCTTGACGGTCAGCACGAAGTCGCCCACGGTAACGTCGTTCAACAGCGAGATGTTCAGAGGGCTGCGCTGCGGTGGCTTGTACTTGCTCCCCTGGAACTGGCTGTAGACCTTGCCGCGGTCGGTTTCGAGGATCTTCCAGGCCTTCGGATCCGTAGGTTTCCAGTGATCGGCCCCCTTCTCGAAGCCGTCTTTGAAGACCAGCGGGAGTTTGCTCTTTTCTGCTGCGACGGCCGATGTAGCCGCCAGCAGGACCAGTCCCAGGGCCGGGATAATCAGGTAACGAACCATGGCAGTCTCCTCCGCGTTTGTGGTCAGTTGAGCTTGGATGACACGGTGCCTTACGGCGTACTATTCTTCCAGACTCCTCCGCAGAACGCAGGCCGCGATGGCAAGGTCCTGCGCGCCTAGCCCCGTCGAATCGAAGATGGTTATGCTTCCAGGATCGGTCCTCCCCGGACTCGCTCCGCTGAGGATGGCTCCGATTTCGGCATGTACGTCGTCCTCTGCCATCACATTTGCCGCAATGGCGTGCTGGAGTTCGCCGTTGCTGGCGCATTGGGGGGTGCTGTCGGTCACGTAAACCGCCTTGGCGAGCAGTTGCGGAGGCAGCTCCTGCTTCCCGGGATTATCACTACCGATGGCATTGATGTGGGTACCCGGCTTCACCCAATCCGCCTCCAGGATGGGGGCCCGGCTGGGTGTGGCCGTAATGATGATGTCCGCCTGGCCACACGCCTGGCTGAGGTCGGAAACCGGCTCGAACTGAATACCCGGATGCTTCTTCCCGGCCTGGCCGATGTACCGATTCGAGTTCTCTGCATCCTCGCCCCTGACCAGGACTTTCGAGATGGTCCTGACGCGGGTGAGATAATCCAACTGCAGTTTGCCTTGCGTTCCCGTACCGATCACCAGCGCAACCGAGCTTTCTTCCCTGGAGAGGTGTTTGGCGGCCACGGCTCCCGCGGCACCCGTGCGGTGGTGCGTCAGGAGTCCGTTATCAAACAGGATTATGGACGGCACTCCGGTCGTCCCGTCAAAGAGCATCACCAGGCCCTGGAAATTGGCGAGCCCCTTTTTCTGGTTGCCGGGAAAATAGGAAGCTACCTTGATTACGTACTTTTCACCCTTCCTCACGGCACTCTTGACGTGAACGATGCTGTCGTCCGATGGCTCAAAATGATAAGGGAAAGGAATATCTATTGCTCCCGAATAGAATTGACTATATGCAGCTTCCACCGCATCGATCACTTCATGCGGTCTGACGAGCGAAGCAATCTCGTCGTAGTTCAGTGTACGAGTGGGCATGATGTTGTTCCTTCCTTGCTTCAACGATCCGACATAAAGCTAGAAACGCGGCTCAAAGCGCTACTGACGTGTGCCACGGCCGTGTCGGCCGTGCAGGTTTTCCGCTGCTACCGGGCACGGCCGACACGGCCGTGGCACACCGGTACTAGTCTACCGCCCGACGGCGGCCTCAGTCAATCACCTTGTTCAGCGGATACTCGACGATACCGCGGGCGCCGGAGGCCTTCAGGCGGGGGATGATGTGGCGGACGACCGTTTCATCGAGGATGGTGTTCACGGCTACCCACTTCTGATCGGCCAGGCTGGAAACGGTCGGTTGCTGAAGCGCCGGCAGCAGGGCCAGCACCTGGCGGAGCTTCTCACTCGGCACGTTCATCATCAGCCCCACTTTGCCTTCGGCCGCCATGGCACCCTGAAGCATCAGGGCCAGGTCGTCGATCTTCTGTTTCTTCCACGGCTCGGCGTACGCCTGGTGATTGGCGATCAGGCGGGTGGTGCTCTGCAATACCTCGTCCACGATCCGCAGGTTGTTGGCCCGAAGCGAGCTGCCGGTCTCGGTCACCTCGACGATGGCGTCGGCCAGGCGAGGCGGCTTGACCTCGGTCGCGCCCCAACTGAATTCCACTCGTGCCTTAACGCCGTGCTTCTCCAGGTAGCGCGTGGTCAGCCCCACCGCTTCGGTGGCGATCCGTTTACCTTGGAGATCCTTGACGGATCGCACGGGTGAGTCCTCGGGTACGCAGAGCACCCAGCGGACCGGGCGGCGGCTGACTTTGGAGAAGACCAGCTCGGCCACTTCGTGCACCTGCGCCCCGTTCTCCAGGATCCAGTCGTGACCGGTCAGGCCGGCATCCAGCACGCCGTCTTCCACGTAGCGTGCCATTTCCTGGGCGCGGATCAACAGGCACTCCATTTCATCGTCGTCTACCGTCGGATAGTAGCTTCGCGAGCTGAAGGTGATCTTGTAGCCCGCGCGGCGGAACAATTCGCCGGTGGCCTCCTGCAAACTGCCGGCTGGAATTCCAAGCTTGAGTACGTTGGGCATAGTTTTGAACGTTGATAAACTTGGTGTCGTTTCCGGTATTGCGGGCTGCCGTGCCGGCGGCCGCTAAACTGCATGTTACGGGCCGGTGGTGCCGATGGCCGCGCTCGTTTCCAGACCCCTGACTCCTACTTCTTTCCGTACACTTCGTCCGGATCGAATACGCGCCTGCCCACTACTTGCAGTCCGTCGGGCGTGACCTGGCGAAAGAAGCAGCTTCGGTAGCCTTTATGGCAGGCCGCTCCGCCGATCTGCTCGACTTTCAGGAGTATGGTATCGCGGTCGCAATCGAGGTAGACGGCGCGGACCTGTTGGATATTGCCGCTCTGTTCACCTTTGCGCCACAACTGGTTCCGGCTGCGGCTGAAGTAGACGGCCCGGCCGGTGGCCACGGTTTCGGCGTAGCTCTCGGCGTTCATATAGCCCATCATCAGGACGTCACCGGTCTCGGCATCCTGGGCGATAGCCGGTAACAGGCCCCCGGCCTTGGCAAAATCGGGGCCCGTGTCGAGTGCTTCGGTCATCTTGGAGCCTGAGGGCGAGAGGTTTGGCGTTGGGCGTGCTCTGCTGTTACGGTTGAGGCGGCAGGCCACGTTTAGGTTCGGGTTTTTCGAGCCGTCAGAACCCTCTAGGATATCCGGCCCGGCGAGCGGTTTCCAGGGGCCCACCCCGGCCCGACCGGCCAGAATCTCCGGCGGTTCGCCGAAAAGGGGCAGATCCAATTTGCCCCCAACGGCCCGCAGCGTGCTTCGCACGAATTGGACCTGTCCTTTTTTCGGCCGGGCGGGGTCACCAGAGAGACCTCTCACACACCGAAAGACGGCGGCAATCTGCCTCGGATTGGGGGTCCCTCGGGCAGACAATCGTCTCCGCCGTCACAGTCCTTACGCCGGGTGGCCACGCATGTGGAACGATCGGGATTGACCGGTATGAATCGCGCAACAAGGTCGCTTTGGGCTTGTCTGTAGTGTGCTCGGGCAGTAGCCCGACAAATACTATCAGTGCGACGTGGTTTTTTGCTCGCTGCCGAAAGGAGCACCCTTGGAACGTTCGTTGACCGTCCTGCTGCCCGTTCACAACGCGCAATCGACGCTGGCCGCCACGGTGCGGGAACTGCTGGAGGTGGTCTCGGACCTGACCGAGCGGTTCGAGCTGGTGATCGTCGACGACGGCTCGTCCGACGCCACCAGTGAAGTGGCCCACGATCTGACCCAGCACTATCCACAGGTCCACGCCGTCCGCCACGGCAGATGTCTGGGGCGTGATGAGGCGATTCGTGCGGGCCTTAAACGAAGCAGCGGTGACATAATTCTCGTGCCCGACGAAACCGGCAGTTCGGCCGTCGAGGGAATTCCCAGGCTTTGGCAGGCCGCGCACCAGCAGCACGGCCCCGACCGGCCGCCGGCCCTGATCGGGCGGAAGTGGACCCGCGTCAGCCCCGGACACGCGATGCGCCAGGCCGGCTACCAGATGTTCGACCGGCGCACGATGGAGCAGATGCACGCCGCCAGCCAGCCCCGCCGCCCCAACTACTTGGCCAGATTGAAGGACTTCGCCTTGGGTGAGTAGGCCGTAATTCCGTCGGCTTTGACATTGGCGAGCTGGGCAGGGGCCGTTTCTCCCACATTCGCTGCTGACAATTGGGGTGCCAACTCGGCTGGGGTGGGCCGGATGCCGTCGGCTGGGCATGTCATGCCACCCGCGGCGCTACTTGCAATAAATTTGACGGCGTGGTATCATGTGGGTGAAGGTTGTGCTTCTCGGGTGAGCTCGTCTTTGCAGCCTTCAAGTTGGCGCTTTGCCAGCGGGTCAGCGAGTGGTGCGACGTCGGTTATCGGGCAAGCGGCGTCGTCTCAGGAACCGGCTAGTTCTTAGCTGAGACAGCAACGCCTTCTCACCCGGGTGGGTCCTTTTCTTGCCGGTTCCGATTCGCGGCCGATCGCGTGCCGCGAAAAAGGGAGGGCGTTGTCATGGGCATCATGAATTGCAGTGCGTCCAGGGCGGGACGCCCCGCCGCACGAAAGGTCCACGGCGGAAGACGTCCGCTGCACCGGCTGGGTAACGTCCGCCGAGTGCAAGGGATCTCGCGGCGCACCGTGGCACGGCGTCTGAACACCGAGATTGCCACGGTCAGGCTCCAGGAGCGCGAAACGGCCGACATGCTGCTGAGCGATCTGTATGAGTGGCAGAAGGCCCTCGACGTTCCCATCGCCGAGTTGCTGGTGGAAACGGACGATCCGCTCTCCACACCCGTCCTGAAGCGGGCCCTACTGGTCCGCGTGATGAAAACCGCCCAGGCTATCCTGGTGCAGGCCAAGCAGGTGCGAGTTCGCCGGTTGGCACAAACCATGGTCGACCAACTTGTCGAGCTCATGCCCGAACTGGCAGAGGTGGGTCCTTGGCACGCCGTGGGCAAGCGCCGCCGCCGCGACGAATACGGCGTGATGGCCCAGCGCTGTCTCTCGGAGGACGTGTTCCTGGACCTGAAGGACTGAGCTGCGGGGGCCGGAGAATTCCTGAACTTGCGCGGGCGGGCAGGGAAGATCCCGTATGGGGCGTCACAACCCCAGTGGCGTTCAACTACAGAGCATTCGCTGCGGAGTGGCTGTCAAGAGAAAACCTGGCACTTGGCAGAACAGCCCCGCCCTCCCGGGCGAGGCTATCAGCCAACTGAAGGATGCGGACTTGTCTTTGGATACTCCCTGAGCTCGTTTCTCGTTCCCACGCTCTGCGTGGGAACGCCGTGCTTCGACGCTCCGCGTCGCTGAAGCGGAACCACCGGTGGCACAATGAGTTACGCCGACCCCTCGACGCAGAGCGTCTCCTGGTGCGTTACGACGCGGAGCGTCGTAACGAGGTCTGCTGACGGGTTCAGCGAATACTTACAATACCCCCATCCACTGCCTCCTGCCGAGCCTCAGCACGCTCAGCGCCGTCACCAGATTGGTTTGCCGGGCGGTCCCGTCGGAGTTCGCAGCGGGCGAAGACCGGTAGCTCGTCCGTGACCATCTCGGAGATACCCAATCTCCCACCCCGCTTGACCGATGACGCCAAAAACGGCACCATGGTTGCGTCCCCAGAGTTGGTGGGGTTTTGCGCCCGGTCTCCTCACAGGTCAGGCAACTCCCATGCCAATTACACCACAGGACCTCGCGGAGCACTTTGCCCGACGCTTCGGCGAGCAACCCCGCTGGATCGTCCGCTCTCCCGGCCGGGTCAATCTGATTGGCGAACACACCGACTACAACGACGGATTCGTCTTGCCTCTGGCGATCGATCGGGCGATCTGGATCGCCCTGCGGCCGCGGGATGACCGTCGGGTGGTGGTCCATTCGATCGACTTCGAGCAATCGGGAGAGTTCTCCCTGGAGAACCTCTCCGCCGGAAAGGCCGGGTGGATCGAATACGTCAAGGGAACCGCATGGAGCCTCGAGGAGGCCGGCTTCCAGACGGTCGGCTGGGAGGGTGTGCTGGTGGGCGACGTGCCGGTGGGAGCCGGACTCTCATCGTCGGCGGCCCTGGAGATGGCCACCGCTCGGGCCTTCGCGGCCGCCGGCAAACTGCAGTGGGACCCGACCGGCATGGCCAAACTGGGCCAGCGAGCCGAGAACGAATGGATCGGCGTGAATTGCGGGATCATGGACCAACTGGTCTCGGCGGCGGGCCGGGCAGACCATGCCCTGCTGATCGACTGCCGGACGCTCCACACCGAGCCGGTACGCCTCCCGGACGGGGTGGCCGTCGTCGTGCTCGATACGTCTACGCGTAGAGGCCTGGTGGACTCGGCCTACAACGAGCGCCGGGCGCAGTGCGAATCGGCCGCCGAGTTCTTCCAGGTGCCGGCGCTGCGCGACGTGGAGTTGGAGATGTTCGAGCAACTCTCCAGCGGCCTGGACGAAACCACCCATCGCCGCGCGCTGCACGTGATTACCGAAAACGACCGCACGCTTCAGGCCGCCGAGGCCATGCGCCGGGGAGAGGTCTGTGCCTTGGGCGTGTTGATGAACAAGAGCCACGCCAGTCTGTGCGACGACTACGAGGTTTCCAGCGACGCCCTGAACGCCATGGTCGAAAGTGCCCTGGCCCACGATGCCTGCTACGGCGCCCGGATGACCGGGGCGGGTTTCGGCGGTTGTGCTGTGGCCCTGATCGATGCGGAGGCCGCCGAGAGCTTCGTCCGCAGCACGGCGGCAGCCTACCAGGAGAAGACCGGCCACAGCCCGGCCCTTTACGTCTGCCAAGCTACCAACGGGGCCGAGATCGTGGAGGGCGAGTGATCGGGGATCGGGGATTGGGCCAGCTCGGAAGGCCGTGCCGTGCCGAGTTCTTCGAAGGACCTCAATAGTTCGACTGTTTGGTTTCAGGATCGTCCAGACCGCTTAGTGGTAAGTAGGTTGGGAAAAGGAAGGATAACCACAGAGAGCACAGAGGACACGGAGAAGAGAAAACGCTAGAGCCCAGGGAGACGAGAGTTTCGGAATTCTAGGAACCATCACCTTCTTCACCTCTGTGTCCTCTGTGCTCTCTGTGGTTATCCTGAAACCGCGTCTAACTACTTGAGCGCCATGGGGTTCTGTTGACTGTAGAAATCAAACAGTCGAAATAGTGATCAGTCAAGTTCGATTGGACGAGTTTCCACAGGCGGCGCAATCGGTTGTAGCTGATAGCCGGGACGCAACGCGTCGCGGCACGGAGCACGCAACAGGATGCCATTGAATCGCTCTGGGGGGATTCCCCCGCGACGCGTTGCGTCCCGGCTGCCAGTCATTTCCGCCGCCACAAGCTTGCCCATCACAACCGCTGCAAGGATCCCCACCATGAAACGTCGCCAGTTCCTCAAAACGGCCGCGCTGACAACCGGCGCGGCACTGGTCGGCCGGGCGGCCCAAGCCGCACCGCAAGCGGATGCAATCCCCCTCGGCCGCAAGCTGCCGCGATGGCGGGGCTTCAATCTGCTGGAGAAATTCAACGCCGGACGCAACCGCCCCTTCGTCCAGTCCGACTTCCAGTGGATGGCCGATTGGGGCTTCGACTTCGTCCGGCTGCCGATGGACTATCGCTGCTGGACCGACCGCAGCGACCCCTCCAAGCTCGACGAAAAGGTGCTCGGCGAAATCGACCGGGCAGTCGAGCAGGGCCGCAAGCACGGTGTGCACGTCAGCCTGAATCTGCACCGGGCGCCGGGCTACACGGTGGCCAACCCGCCGGAGAAGCTCGACCTCTGGAGCGACCCGCAGGCACAGCAGCAGTTCGATTTCCAGTGGTCGCAGTTCGCCCGGCGCTATCGGGGCATCGCGTCGGCACAACTCAGTTTCGACCTGGTCAACGAGCCGGCCGGGGTCGCGGCCGGGACCTACGCCAAGGTGGCCCGCCGCGCGGTGGCGGCCATCCGCCGCGAGGACCCCAAGCGGCTGGTGATCAGCGACGGGCTGCAATGGGGCCGCGAGCCGATCTTCCAGCTTGCCGATCTGGGCATCGCCCAGAGCACCCGGGGATATGATCCCATGGAAGTCAGCCACTACCGGGCCTCCTGGGTGGGCGGCCAGCGCTGGGCCGAGCCGACCTGGCCGCTGAAGAAGGGCGAGAGGCTACTGGACCGCGATTGGCTCTACCAGAACAAGATCCTGCCCTGGGAAAAGCTCCAGTCCAAAGGCGTGGGGGTACACGTGGGCGAGTGTGGGTGTTACAACAAGACGCCCCACCGGGTCGCGCTGAGTTGGCTGCGCGACTTCCTGGGCCTCTGGAAAGATGCCGGCTGGGGATGGGCCCTGTGGAACTTCCGCGGATCGTTCGGTATCCTCGACAGCGGGCGGGCCGACGTGGACTATGAAGACTTCCGCGGTAAGAAGCTGGACCGCAAGATGCTCGATTTGCTGCGGCAATTCTGAGTTCGATTATTGCCATTTGTCACAGCCAGATATGGCCTGTTAGCCAGTATCGTAGGAGGCGTGTTCGGAGGTTTTTGGAAACCTCGCGTTCTGGGCGGTGTTGAAGAGAGTGTTGAAGAAACTGCCCCGGCATGTGGTCTCGCCGGGTCTTTTATGCCGACAAGGCAGAACCTGGAATGAGGAGGCTTGAGATGTCAAGATTTCTGTTCACTCTGGCGTTGGTGTTGTGTGCAGGGTTCGGCGCTGCCTGGGCCCAAGAGGGCTCCAGGGCGAGGTCCAGCCAGCCCGGCGGAAGTCTCGCCGAGGCAAGGGCTCTATCGCGCGTCGCGAGGCCGGGTGCCCCGGGGCCGGCCCGCGGCCGGTCCGCGGCCCGGCAAACGCCGAGGCCGACGCCTGGCCAACCCGCCGAGCAGCGCCCACGGCTGCAGTTGGATCCCGATGCGCCGCCGCATAAGAGGCTGGTTTTCCGACTGGAGAACGCTCCGGCTTCAGACGTGGCCAACACGCTCAGCAAGCTTCTCGACGAGCTGCGCGACGTGGGGCAACTCCCGAACGCAATTATCCTCCTGCCGGAGCCGGTTACTAATAGCCTGGTGATCAGCGCCGCGCCGGAGGACTTGGAGCAGATTGCCGAACTGGTTGGGCAACTCGACCAGCGGCCGCAGAGCGTGAGGGTCGAGTTGCTGATCGCCGAAGTGCAACAGAAAGGCAAGCCGAGGACCCTGGCCCGCAAGCGATCGTCGGGCAACGCCGGGCGCAAGACCCGGTGGGGCCGCGGGAAGCAGCCGGCCCGGCCCAGCGCTGCCGTGAAACTCCCAGCGGAGGCTGGCGGGCCGGAGCGGTCGAAGTCGAACCAGGGCGTCCGCCGGCAACTTCGCGCCCTTCAGGGCGGCGGGCAACTGAAGATCCTCAACCGCACGCAAATCACCACCCTCGATAACCAACCGGCCCATATCCACATCGGCCAAAAGATCCCGGTCTTTCGCACGGCCGGGACCAAGGAAGGGGCGAGGACAACCGTGGCCTACGAAGATGTAGGGTTGAAGGTGGGGATCTGGCCGAGGATCAGCCCGAATGGGAGGGTCACGATGGAAATCAACGTGGAGAAGTCCGAGCTGGGGCCGCCGTCAGAGGGCGTTCCGGCGGGGGTCTTGCCTTCCGGCAAGGTGGTTCGCTTGCCCCGGATTGAGACCACCACTTTGCAGACCACCGTCAATGTGGCCGATGGCGAGTCTACGGTTATCGGCGGGCTGACCGTTGAGTCGGGGCCGCATCGCTCGAAGTTAATAATCCTGGTAACGCCGCACATCGTCAAGGAGTAAGAGCCAATCCGAGAACCGGATTTCGGGGTGGCTGTGGTGGAGCGCAGCGACCCCACAGAGCCGCGTTTTCCTGGGGGCTCGCTGCGCTCGACCCCAGCCACCCAATTCACGGCCGAGAAACCATGAGCGATCGAGAGAAGTGGCAACTAGTGGCCGGCTGGCTCCGCCAAGCCCGGCATACCGTGGCCTTCACAGGCGCGGGAATCAGCACCGAGAGCGGGATTCCCGACTTCCGCAGCCCCGGCGGTATCTGGTCGCAGTCGCAGCCGGTGTTGTATCAGGATTTCCTGGCCGGGGCCGAGGCCCGGCACGAGTATTGGCGACAGAAGTCCCACGCTCATGCGGATTTCGCCGCGGCAGAGCCCAATCAGGGCCATCGCGTTTTGGCACAATGGGAAGCACGTGGATGGCTCGAGGCGCTGATTACGCAGAACATCGACGGGCTGCACCAGGCCGCCGGGAGCCGAAAGGTGCTGGAGTTGCACGGCACTGCCCGGGCAATTGCCTGCCTCAGTTGCCCCGCCCGCTTCGACCCCGATCCGCTGGTGCAGCAGTTCCTGGAAACCGACGTCGTGCCCGAGTGTCCCGAATGCGGCGGGCTACTGAAGCACGCCACGATCTCGTTTGGCCAGCCGCTTCCGGCAGACGTTTTGCAGGATGCGATGGATCGCAGCCGGGGGTGCGATCTCTTTTTGGCCATGGGCTCCTCGCTGGTCGTGGAGCCGGCCGCGAACTTGCCGCGGGTGGCCAGTAGCTCCGGTGCCCGGTTGGTAATTATCAACCGCGAACCGACAGATCAGGACGATCTGGCCGAGGTGGTGCTGCGCGCCGGAATCGGCGATACGCTGATGGGGATCGACGAGATCGCCGTTTCAGACCGATAGCCGGTGTTTTGTACAACGGCACGGAATTCGGTTGGCTTGTCGGCTGGCGGATGTTCTCAGAGGGCCGGCTCGACTGATCGGAGGAAGCGGCCGCCGCTCTCGTACCAGCCCTGCTTGATGAAGCGGCACCAACTCAGATCGATCAGGAACGTCATCCACCGGTCACCGCCGGTCGCCAGCGAGGCGATCATCCGGCGATGGGGAAGCGGTTTCGGATGGTAGAATCCCAGGCCGCGTTCGGAGAGGTGTTTTCCCACCACCGTGATGGTCTCACCCTCCGCTGTAACCCCGTCTTCGGCTACCGGTGTGAGTTGGACCAGGTAGGGGAAGGGGTATCGGCCGTCGCGGCGCCGTTCGGCAAGGTCGTTCTGGGGATACAGAGCGCTCAGCAGCCCCCAAACCTGAGTCCGGATGTCGTCCTCCGCCGAACTGGCCAATTCCGGAAACAGATCAAAATGTGGCTCGCCGATCATGGTAGTACTCATTTGCACTCCTCCGACCTTGTTCTTGTCTGGCAAAGCAGGCGGTTGTTCACGCCGGCAATTGGCCCAACTAAACCGGCCTAGCGGCTGTCCGAAAGAAACTCTGGAGTTCTTCAAAAGCACCGGGGCAGGTTCCCCGACGCATTGCATAGCAAGGGCCACCTTGCCACCGAAAACTCGTTTATCGACAACCGCTTACGTATCTTTCGTGCCGCACGAACCAGTCGCGCGCAACGCACCATGCGACCCGAAGGTCGACGGCCAGTTGAAAGACCGAGAGAAAAACTGAGAAGCATGCCCCGGTGTGACCGGCCTACGCACCAGCCAAAACAATTTTAATTCATGCAGCCGGCTTGTCAAGTCAAACCGCAGGCGGGTCTGCCAGGATTGCATGGCAGGCAAGCCGAAAGTAAGCTAGAACCGGTGTGCCACGGCCGTGTCGGCCGTGCCCCGTAGCAGCATAAAGCCTGCACGGCCGACACGGCCGTGGCACACGTCAGTAGTGATTTGAGCCGCGTTTCTAGCTTTACGTCGGATGGTTGAATTACAACGGTTGCGCCGCCCTTTTCGGCACCGGCTCCACGCGGCGCAGCTCGCGGAAGTCGCCGGGGCGGGGCCTTGATTGGGCATAGAGCAGACGTGCTCGCTCCGGCACGCAACGGCCGAGCAGGTTCCGGGCCCAACGCCGAGAGATTTCCCGCGCAGCCCGCCGGAAGTACTCCCGGTCGGGCATCTCGGCGGCAGCCCGGGCCAATACGTCCAACGCCTCTTCAAACTCCCCGGCCCGGCAGAGATGCTCGACCCATTGATGGTGAACGTGGACGTAGTTGGGCGTGAACGACTCGAAGCTCGGATCGAGCCGGAGGCCTTCTCTGAGCAGCTCGATCGCTTCGGCGTAACGATTCGAGTTGCTCAAGGCGATTGCCCAATTGTTGATCGTCGCCAGCAGGTTTCCCCGCGCGGTGGCGCTGCGGGGATCGAGCCGCAGGGCCTTGGCGTTGGCGGTCGCCGCCCGGTCGAATCGCCTTTGGGCCAGCAGGTCGACGCCCCGGTTGTAATAGATCATGGCGGTGATCTGAGTGTGGGAGACTTCCCGGGTGCGGGCCCGGTCGGCTGGAGCACGGCGGCCGAGAGCCTTTTCGACCAGTTCGGCCTGTTTTTGGGGGTCGGCGATAAGCTGGAACCAGCGGGGGCAGGTTGTCTCGACGTCCAACGCCCCGCCGGGCAGCGCCAGGCGGCTCATGGCGTGGCCGGGAATCTCCAGTCCGCAGACCGCCAGCCCCAGCTCCCCGGCCAGGCAGTTGAACAACACCGAGGCGCTGACACAGTTGAATCGGCCCTGATCCAGCGCGGTCCGCAGATCGGTACAATCGGTGTGGTACCCGGAGTGTAGCACGCGGCCGTGCATGAACTCGAAGACCACCTGGGCCCGCCGGCGTGGCGACCCGGTGAGCTTGCCCGAGCTGCGCAGCTCGCCCAGCAACGCGGCCTGTCGCTGGCGGTAGCGCTGTAGTGTCTTGGTATCTTCCACGCCGCTGGCTATCAGGGCGGCCTCCAGAAGCGAGAACTGGTCCAGCCGCCCGTCGGCCGCATCGGCAAACAGTTGCTTTTCCAACCGGCAAAAGTGGCCGTGAAGGAAGGGGAGGTGGGCCATCTTCTGCACGGAGGGCTCGCCGGTCCCGACCGCCAGCGCACGAGGAAGCGGCCCCTGTTGCCTGACGGGAAGTGAGGTGGTAAGCCCAAGGGCCAGATTGGCGGCAGCCAGCCAGACGCCCAACAGCGCCCAGGACAGCAGCAGCTTTGCCGGTCGAATTCGTGTGATCCGCGTCTGCATATTGCGATTCTATTGGATATGCCGCCTACGGCCGGATTTACAGCGGCGGAACTAATATCAATCGCAACAAATATACGTTGCAGAAAGGCAACGCGCCGGCGAAAAGTGGCAAAGAAAAGCGGATTGTCCGGGTTGGGGGTGGTTTTGCGACGGTGGAAGGCATCCAATCTGACGAGCAACTGATGATAGCCGGGACGCAACGCATCGCGGTATGCTACAGAAAGGACGGCTCCGAATGACTCCTGCGAGACTTTCCCGCCACGCATTGCGTCCCGGCTACTAGCCATTCTCGCTGCGGCCAAGCACCAATCTTGTGACGGCCCAAGGTCAATACGAGAGGAATTCCGTGCCAAACTGCTATGGCGACCCCGAGTTGCAGTAGCCTACGGCAGCTTGTGGCCCATCTTGTCGCGCTTGGTGGCGATGTAGCGCTCGTTGTACTCGTGGATCGGGCCGATGATGGGGACCTGGTCGACCACCTCCAGGTCGAAGCCGCCGTAGATGAAGGCGTCGGCCTTCTTGGGATTGTTCGTCAGCACGCGGACCTTCGAGAGCCCCAGGTCTTTGAGTATCTGGATACCCACACCGTAGTCGCGGCTGTCGACCTCGTGACCCAGCGCCAGGTTGGCCTCCACCGTGTCGAGTCCCTGGTCCTGGAGGTTGTAGGCCTTGATCTTCTCGACCAGTCCGATCCCGCGGCCTTCCTGGGGCAGATAGATCAGCACTCCGGCCGCCTCCCGGCCGATCATATCCAGTGCGATCCGCAGTTGGTCGCCGCAATCGCAGCGCAACGAGGCCAGCAGGTCGCCGGTGAAACAGGCCGAATGGAGCCGGACCAGCGGCTCGGCCACCTGGTCTGGTTTGCCCAGCACGATGGCCATCGGCTCCTGCTTCTCGTACTTCACACCGTAGGCAATGACCCGGGCGAGACCGAAGGGCATGGGCAGATCCGCTTCGGCCAGCCGGTAGACCAGCTTCTCGCTGCGGCGGCGGTGGCGGATCAACTCCTCGATGGTGGTGATCTGAAGATGGAACCGCTGGGCCATCTCGTAGAGTTGATCGCGGGTTGCCCGATCGCCTTGCTCGTCGAGAATCTCGCAGACCACGCCGGCCGGTTTCAGTCCGGCCATTCGGGCCAGGTCGACCGCACATTCGGTATGGCCGGCGCGCCGCAACACGCCGCCCTCCTTGGCGATCAGGGGGGAAAGATGGCCGGGACGGACAAAGTCGGACGCCTTGCTGTTGGGATCCACGATCGCCTGGACCGTGGTGCAGCGTTCCTCCGCCGTGATTCCGGTGCGGCAACTGTGATGATCGATCGGCACCGTAAAGGCGGTGCCCAGCGGCGCCGTGTTCTCGTCGACTATTGGCGGCAGATGGAGCCGTGCGCAGACCTCGGGCAGGACCGGCATGCAGAACTGCCCCCGGCCGTGGGTGATCATGAAGTTGACGATCTCGGGGGTGACCTTCTCGGCGGCGCAGACGAAATCGCCCTCGTTCTCGCGGTCTTCGGCGTCCATCACGATTACGATCTGCCCGTCGGCTATGGCCTGCACGGCCGCCTCGATAGTCGAAAGTCTTTGCGACACAAGTTCTCTCCGGCAAATAGGGAGCAAGGGCGATGCTGCTAGTACGGGCCACCCCACCGTCGAAGGGGGGACGCCCTTGCGGCGGAAGAATTTGTCGGGCGGGACCCTGACCGCTATTATAGACTATTGTAGACAGGTTTCTAGACGTGACTTGGGGGGGAAGTAGATGTTCGGCCACCGGGCCAAGGGGATGGTAACCGCGGTGCTGGTCGGTTGCGCGGCCGTTTCGGCCGGGCGGGTCCTGGCGGCCGAGGCAGCGTACGAGACGATCCGCGACCTGCCGTATTCCCCGCTGAAGGACGAACGACTGCGGGCCGACGTCTATCGGCCGATCGGCGAGGGCCCGCTGCCCTGTGTGCTCTGCGTGCACGGTGGGGCCTGGACCTTCGGCAACAAGAACCAGATCGCCGGGATCGCCCGACGGCTGGCCGCGGCGGGCTACACGGCCGTTACGATCAACTACCGGCTGGCGCCGAAGCACAAGTTTCCGGCCCAGATCGAAGACTGCCGCGCCGCGGTGGCCTGGATCCGAAAGAACGCCAAGCAGCACAAGATCGACCCCAAACGACTCGGCGCCTGGGGCTACTCGGCCGGCGGGCACCTGGTGGCGTTGCTGGGTGTGAGCGGTGCGGGGTTGAAGGCGGTGGTTGCGGGCGGGGCCCCGTGCGACTTCCGGCAGACGGCCCCCGACAGCCAGAGACTGGCCTTCTGGCTGGGCGGCACTCGGCGCGAGCTGCCCGAGGTGTACCGCTCGGCCTCGCCGGCCAATTTCATCTCGCCGGACGATTCGCCCATCTTCTTCTACCACGCTCAGCGCGACACTGCGGTGAGAATATCGCAACCCGCCGCGATGATGGCCGAGTTGAAGCAGTCGGGCGTGGCCGCCAAGATGCTCGTGATCCCCGACGTGGGGCATCTCAGAGCGTGTTTCCACCCCGAGGCACTGGCCGAGGGGATCAAGTTCTTGGACAAACACATGTCGGTCTCGCGCCCGGATTGAATCTGTGGGCATTTCGGGAAGGGAAGGTTGTCCGAACCTGCTTGACGACAGCAGACAAAGCCACGGCCGGCCCCGCATTCTTCTCGCTCTTCGTCCGTGCCAAGTCCCGGTACCCAGCGAACTTCGACGCACATTTGCCCATCCGCAGACTCCCACGAGATTGACGGCCTGGATCATGGGGAAGCCACGTCTCCGCGAGCCTTCTTGCCTGGGGGTAGCGGACAGATGACCGCCGATGGTGTACGGGCGTACCGTCTACATTCCAGGCCAAAGGAGTTTGCCATGCAGATTCCGCACCCGCACCCCAGGTCAAGACCCGCCAGGAGGCCAAACGGAAGCAGGCTGCGGGTTATAGCGGAAACCGGATAAGACCGCCTGATAAACGCGTGCGGATTGCGAACCTCTTGACACCAAAGGACTTGTTTGGCGAGAATCAGGAAGCGTCTTAGGCCCACGGATTTGTCGGCCCAAGACGCGGATAGCGCCTTTAGGCCGAACGGTCTACTAACAAGGCTAGCCAGCAAAGCATCCAACCGAACTGCTGATGAAACTCTACGACAGGGACTATACGCGACTGACTGCGAGTGAAGACGCGGAATGGCGTTCACTCCAGCAGCAAGAGGTCGTCGACAAGGTAGGGACTCTGCCCTTCAAGAGGTCTCTCTTTCGCGAGTACCCAAAGGCCGCCCGCCACTGCGTCCAACTGTTCCCAAACAACTACCTCGATATCGTCGAACTGAAGGACGAGGCGCGGCTTAACAAACAACTTGTGGAGTTTCAGGAGCTTCTCGACTCCAGCGAAGTCAATGAACGAGCAATACTCAACTTCATTAACCGCGAGCGTGCCTACTTCATCGTCGGGTCACTGCTGCACGGATACTTCCGTTTTGGCCATCACTATGCCTACCTGTTTCCTGAATTCCAACTCGGCAACTCGCACCACGTCGACTATCTCCTCGTCGGCAAAGGTTCCGGCGGTTGGCAGTTCGTGTTCGTTGAACTCGAATCGCCGACTGGCAACATAACGTTAGCGAATGGCGAGCTCGGATCATCAATTCGAAAGGGCCTGGCCCAAATCGAAGATTGGGACGCTTGGTTGGAGGCTCACTACTGTTCCCTCAAAGAGACATTTGACAAGTGCAAACGAGCCGATGCCGATTTGCCAGCCGAGTTTGTCACCATGGACACGTCGCGCCTCCATTACATCGTGATCGCTGGGAGACGCAAAGATTTCAACGACAGAACCTACCGGATTCAGCGGAAGAAGCGAAACGATGATGGAGCGTTCATTTTGCACTACGATAATCTCGTTGACGCATCGCAACATGTAATCGGGTCTGCAACGTATTGACTGGCTAAGAAATGCATGCACCGGAATTGCGGGCCGGCGCGGATTGCGAAGTCAACGTCACTGGCCGCAACCCGGTGATGCTTGGCGTTCTGTGCAGGAGAAAACAACGAAACAGGAAAGCGATGCTGTGGATCGCAGGCGTCAAGCGCTATAGACGCACTTGAGGCTCTCGTCTGTCGGCCTGGCAGATTACACCCGAAAGGAGAGAATGCGATGCAGAAGGACTTTCATTTTTACGTCACGTACGCGCTGGCGAGGAAGGCTGGTTACTCGGCAGGTGACGCCACCACGATCGCCTGGGCGGACGAATATACGGACAGGCAGACGGACGAGGACATCTATGAGATCCAGACCCAGTGCCCGAAGGTCGACAGGTGGGATGATCCGCAGATTCAGTTAACCGTCCTCGTTCCCTTCCACTTCATACCCGGGGATGACAAGGAATGGCCCTGGAAGACGACGCAGAACAGCCGGCGAGTGCAGAAGCTAGTAAAAGCCGCGGAGGAGTCACGAGACCTCTGCCGCCTGGGCATCACGCTGCACGCCCTCCAAGACACCTTCAGCCACCAGGGTTTTTCCGGGTGGAGGGAGAAGCTAAACTCCTGCTACCCGTGGTACTATCTGAAGAGCCTCATTCCGAATGTGGGCCACGCCGAGATGCTGGCAATGCCGGACATGGTCGACCGCGTATGGCACGACCCACGAACGAACAAGAGAATTGACAACCGTAGCCGTGGTCTTGGCGCGGCCGCGGCGACGTTCAAGTCCCTCCTCCGCGCGAGGGGAAACGGTGCGAGCGCAACGACATGGACCAGCCTAAAGCAAAAGCTTCGCGCCATCTTCGAGCTGGAGGACTACGACACTCGGAAGACTGAACTCAGGAAGCTCTCTGGCAACCCGAATATCGATTACGTGAAGACCGACAAGAAGATCGGCAAGAGGAACAAGGCGGCCTTCGCTAGGGCGGCAAGCGCCCACCTGTCGGCCACCGTCAGAACCTTCGACGGATTGCCTCGAGTTCCACCTTCGTGAAGATAACGGGACCTGTATGGTCGTCGGCTACATATCCCCTAATAGGACCGGGCACAAAACAAAGGGCTCCAGAGCGACTTCGGATTCCACGCGGAGCGCGGAACCCGAAGCGTCTGAACCCTGGCGTTACGCTCGGCCTTGTCCCATCTACTCACACGTTTCCTCGGATGCGTCACCAAACCACCCCATTTTGACACGCACGTCCCGAGGCATCCGGCCCTGCTCTCTCTGTCACTCGCGGGCCGCGGGGCCTCCGTGCAGCGCGAAAGACTGCCCTGGCCAAACCCTTCCCGTGGTGGGTGCATGTAGATCTTGCAACTTTGCTGCAAGCTGGGGGCCCCACGGGGCGATGCGACCGCCTTCGGCAGCGCACCCCGAGTTTCGCATATTCTCTACCACCTGCCTGCGGTTGTCAAGGAGATGGCTCGGTCGTGAGGCGATTTGCCCTTGCCACGCCGGTCGTTTACAATCAGCGGCCGTCGATGACAAGCCGTCGCGCCGCTCACCTCACGGGTCGATTTGAGGGTACAGAAAGGAGTTGTCATGAACCGTTTGTTCTCTGCTGAAGTCTCCTGGTTGGGTTGGCTGCTTTTGTGCGGCGGTCTTGCCTTTCTGAGCGGACTTACCTCCCACCCAGCGGCCACGGGCGCCGAGACATCACGCCTGTGGGGCCTCAACGGCGAGCGATGGGAGCCCGACGGGCGTTTGCCGGATTACTCGTACGCCGGGTATCACCGTGGGGAGCAACCCTTGCCCGAGCGTCGCCCTGATGTCAGCGTGAAAGACTTCGGCGCGGTGGGGGACGGGAAGACCGACGACACAGATGCACTGAAACGGGCCCTGGACCGGGCCGGCGGGAAGGTGATCGCCGTGCCGCCCGGCCGCTACGTGATCACTGATATCCTCGATATTCGCAAGTCCGGTACCGTCTTGCAGGGCGCGGGGCCAAAGCAGACCGTGATCTACGTGCCCAAGCCGCTGGAGAAGATCCGCTCCAACATGGGCGCCACCACCAGTGGTCGGCCGACGTCGAACTACTCCTGGTCGGGCGGGATCATCTGGGCCAAGGGCCGGTGGGACGGCAACGCGCTGTCGAAGGTGACGGCGCCGGCCCGGCGCGGCGAGAAGGTGATCGTGGTGGATCGGCCGGACCGCTGCAAGGTCGGCGACGAGGTTCGCCTGGCCCTGCGAGACGACAGCCACGGCAGCCTTACCCATCACCTCTACGCCGGCGACCCGGGTGACTTCGATAACCTCAGGGGCCTGCGGCAAAGCTGGATTGCCCGCGTCGTCAAAGTTGACCGCAAGGCGCGTCGAATTGTCTTCGATCGGCCGTTGCGAACCGACGTGCGGCTGGAGTGGGAGCCCACGCTCTACCCCGCCAAGAGCACCACCGAAGAAATAGGCATCGAGCATCTGGCGTTCGAGTTCCCCGTTACGCCCTACCAAGGCCACTTCACGGAACTGGGCTACAACGCCATCGCCTACAGTGGCGTACGCAACGGCTGGGTGCGCAACGTCGAGATCCGCCACGCCGACAGCGGCTTGTTCATCGGCGGAGCCAACAACACCGTCACCGGCGTGGTGTGGACCTCCGACCGGAAGCGGAACCGTACCCGCAACAGCTCGGGCCACCACGGCATCACCCTCGGCGGAACCGACCAACTGCTGAGCGACTTTGATTTTCGCACCAAATTCATTCACGACATCACGATGTCGCGCGGGTCGGCAGGCAACGTCGTCCGCAGGGGTCGCGGCGAAGACCTGGCCTTCGACCACCACAAATACGCCAACCACGCGAACCTGTTTACCGACGTCGATGCCGGTGTGGGAACCAACATCTTCCATTCCGGCGGCGGCGCGAAGCTCGGCCGGCACTGCGGCGCGTGGACCACGTGGTGGAATGTCCGAACTGATCGGCCCGTCGGTTTCCCCGCCGGTTGGGCGACAGACATGATCAACATCATCGGTGTGCGAACGGACCGCGAGGCCATCACCGACTCCGATGGCCGCTGGTTCGAGGTGATTGCGCCCCAGCGGCTACGTCCCCGCGACCTCTACGAAGCCCAATTGAGCCGCCGGCTGGGCAACACCCGTTGAATGGACACGGACCCTGTCGGACGCGGTGCTCGTCGCAACGGGAAGGCAGGAAGCCCGTGGCGACTGTGAGTTCTGGGGAACTTCTGCCTGTTTCAATGATTTTCTCGATTCTCCCGATTCTCTGGCCGATATGGGACCCTAGGTAGTTGTGCCGGCCCTGTATCACGGCCGGGCACCGGCAGACTTGCTGTCTGTGGCAGCGCTGCCGCTTGTGCTTCTTGGATTTGCAGATAGGGAAACGAAGATGACCAGACGAATCATCCTTCTCGGCCTGGTGTGCGGCGTGTTGGCCAGCGGCACCGGCTGCCGGTTGTTCCAGTGTGTGCTTTGCCCCACTGCGGCGTGCCAGCCGCAGTATTGTGGCCCCACGCCCGGACCCGCGTGCGGCCCGCCCTGCCCTTCGGCGTGCGGCCCGGCGTGCGCTGCGGCGTGTGAGCCGGCGTGCAGCCCGCCGTGTCCTGGGGTGTGTGAGCCGGCATGTGGTCCCGCCTCTGTGCCGGCCTGCAATCCGTCTGGCTGTGCCTCCGCTGCCCCGTGCGGCCCGTTGACGTGGGTCTTTGGCCTGTTTACGGCGTTTGGCGGCGGCTGCGGTGACGGCTGTGGGGAAACGTACTATGGCCATTTTGTAGGCGACCCACCCGACTGTTGCGACCCCTGCGATCGTTGGGGCAACTATACCGGCGGTGGTAGCGGCGGATACTCCGGCGGATACTCCGGCGGATACGTGGCCCCAACGGCTCCGCAGCGGGTGGGTGTTGCTCCGGCTCCGCGAGTGGTGCGAACGCCGACGACCACTCGCCGGTAGTGCATCAACAGCCGGGCAGATTGCCTGCCGCCGGGCGGGGACGCCACCACGCAGTGGCGGACGCGCGCCGCCATCGGCCCACGCTCCTTGCGCCTGCCCTCTTCAGCCACACGGGGGGAAACCGCCAGGCCCACGTCATCTGACGCACGGGGCTGCAATCCGCGTGTCTCTTCTGCGTCGGCCCTTCGGCCTCGGCTTGCCCGCCATGCAATCCTGGCAGACCCCAATCCCTTGAAGTTCCTGCCCGGGCAACTGTACACTATAGGGCGTCGCGGCCGGGAAGTCTGAGGCCGCTGCCTCCAACTGCTCACAGGTTCTGACGATGGCCACCAGCGGGATTCATGCGATGCTGGAAATGCTCGCCGGTTGCGGCGTGCGTTACCTATTCGGCAACCCGGGCACCACCGAGTTGCCGCTGTGTGACGCAATGGTCGACGAGCATCGCCTGCGGTACATCCTGGCGCTGCAGGAAGTGCCCGCGATGGCCATTGCCGAAGGCTACGCGATGGCCTCCCGGTCGCCGGGTGTGGTCAACGTACACATCTGTTGCGGCCTGGGCAACGCGATGGGCATGCTCTACAACGCCTATCGCTCGGGCACGCCGCTGGTGTTGACCGCCGGACAGCAGGATCAGCGGATGATCTTCGAGGAGCCGATCCTCTGGGGACAGATGGTCGAGGTGGCCCGGCCCTGGACCAAGTGGGCAGCCGAGGTGCGGCGGGTAGACGACATGCCGGCGGCGATCCGTCGGGCCGTGCAGACGGCCATGATGCCGCCCACCGGGCCGGTCTTTCTGTCGTTGCCGTTGGACGTGCAAATGGACAGTACCTCTAACGTCCACGCCGAGCTGGATCTGACACCCCCGCGGTTGCCCGACCAGCACGTTCGCCCGCCGATCGAAGCGCTCCGTAAGGCGGCCGCCGTACTGGCCGAGGCAAACAACCCGGGCATCCTGGCCGGCAGCCGGATCTGCGAGGCCGGCGCGGTTGATGAGTTGGTCGCCGTGGCCGAACGCCTCGGTGCGCCGGTGATCCAGGAGGCCACCACCTCTCACGGGCGCTGTAGCTTCCCGTCCGATCATCCCCTGGCCGGGGGCAGCTTGCCTTTCTGGTCGCCGGAGGTCCGCCGGCGGTTGGCCGAGTTCGACGTGCTGTTGGTGGCCGGCATGAAGCTCTTGCAGCAATACATCTATCACGAGCCGTCCCGGGCCGTGCCCGAGCAGGTTCGCCTGGTGCACTTCGACGACGATCCATGGGAGCTGAGCAAGAACTACCCGGTCGAGGTGGGCGTGGTGGGGCACCCCCGGCCGTCGCTGGGGGAGTTGGCTCCGTTGCTGGACGACGTGATGTCGCCCCAGCAGGTCGAGGCGGCCAGGGCCCGGGCCGTTTTGCACGGCCGGAAGCGAGCCAGCCAACGCCAGCAGTTGCGGCGCCAGGCCCAAGGCCAGCGGGAGCTGCGGCCGCTGACGCCGCTGTGCCTGATGGAGAGCCTCTCGCGAGTCCTGCCCGATGACGTGGCCGTGATCGAAGAAGCGCCCACCACGACAATGGGCGGCTACTTCGAGCGCGTGGGGGCGCTGAAGAACACCAGCGGTTACTTTGCCCAGCGGGGTTGGGCGCTGGGTTGGGGGCTGAACTGTGCGATCGGCGTGCAGTTGGCCTGGCCCGAGCGGCCCGTGCTGGCGGTGATCGGCGACGGTTCGGCAATGTACGGCATCCAGGGGCTGTGGACCGCCGCTCACTATGGCCTGCCGGTCACCTTCGTGATCTGCAACAATACGCAGTACAAGATCCTCAAAGACTGTGCCCGCGTGCTGAAGCTTCCGGCGGCCATGGCCGGGCGGTTCGAGGGCATGGACGTCGTACGCCCGGCGATCGATTACCTGCGCCTGGCACAATCGCTGGGCGTGAAGGCCTGCCGCGCCAGCGAACCGGACGAGCTCAGCCAGTTGGTCGGCCAGTCGCTCGCCGGCGACGTGCCACGGGTGATTGAGGTGGCCGTGCAGGATCCTTCTGCCGGCGCCGCGGGTTGAAAACGGTTTCGTAGTCAATGGCACTTTGCCCGGATTGCCTCTTGCGGGAGTCTTGCGTTGAGCGAACCAACCGACTGCAACAGCACGTCCACACTCCGTTTGGCGGCGCCACCGGTGGGGATCATCCGCAGCCTGGCGTGGATCGGGCCCATGCTTCTGCTGCTGGGTACGGCGATCGGCAGCGGAGAGCTGCTGGCGGAACCGGCCGCCGGGGCACGTTACGGGGGTTCGCTGTTCTGGGCCATCCTGTTCATCATCTTCAGTAAAGCCTTGTGGAACGAAGCCATCGGGCGGGTGGGCATCGTCACGGGTCAGAACTTTCTGGAATGCTGTTCGAGCGGAGGTCGCATCGTCTCCTGGGTGCCTTGGGCCTGGTACGCGGTGAACGTGTTGAAGGACTTCTTCTTGCGCGGCGGCATAACCGCCATCGCGGGCCTGATCTGCTACGACGTCTTCGGACCGCTGCCGTTGTTGGATCGGCACGGGTACTCGGCCGAGGAGCACCAGATCGTCGCCTGGACACTGGTCAACTACGCACTGGTATGGGGTCTGCTGATGGTGGGCGGCTATCGGCTCGCCGAGACCCTCAATACGGTACTCAGCCTCCTGTTCACCGTGTGTCTGGTGGCTTGTGCCCTGGCGGTTCTGCCCCGGGCGACGAGTGAGCTGGCCGGTGGCTTGATACCCCGCATGCCCACCGAAAGCGGCGAGTGGCTGATGCTGATGACGCTCTTGGGCATCGTAATGTCGGGCTCGACCACCGTATTCTACAGCGCTTGGGCCGAAGAACGGCAGATGGGGCTGTTCGGGTTCACTCGACGTTCGGGCCGCCGCCTGGCCAGAGGCGAAAGCCAGCCGGAATCGGCGGAGGAAATGCAGCGCATGTTCGGGTGGCTGCGAGTCAACACCCTCAACGTGGCCGTCTGCTACGTACTCGGCACGCTGATTTGCGTCTCCACCTTCGTCCTCGGCGTGGCCGTATTGCGTCCTGCCGGGGTTACGCTCAGCGGAGCGAAACTGGCTCCGGAGCTGAGCATGATGGTGACCCGCGTAGCCGGAGGGTGGGCCAAACCCGTGTTCTACGTGGGCGCCTACGCAGCCCTGATCAGCACGGCGATCGGCATTCTCGACGGCGGTTCGCGGATGTACATCCAGCCGCTGCGACGCGCGCTGCCCACGCTGCTGGAGCGTCTGCCGCCGGCCGCCGGCCCTCGGATCATCATGACGCTGATGGTCGTCGGGTGCTGGTCGGTCTATGTGATGGTCCCCGACGCCCTGAAGCTGGTGGTCTGGATGGGGGCGATCGATGGGCCCTTGATCGGCGTACTGATCGCGGCCTACGCCTACCTGGCGAGGTTCTATCTTCCGCAAGCCTACCGGCGCGGGCTGGCCTGGTCGGTGGCGATGTTCTTGATGGGCGGGGTCTATTTCGCGATCGGTGTTTGCTACGTCGTCTACCGGTTGACAGCGTTGTGAGTCGCAGGCTTGGCGTGGCTCAACTCGGCCACGTCGTTGAGTCCTTTCTGTTGGTGGGGAGTTTCCAAGTCCGGTTCCCGTGGATACACTAAACCTAGCCAGGAACCTTCTCCCCTCGCCCCGCTTGCGGGGAGAGGGGCCAGGGGTGAGGGGTTTTCGGACAGACTCTGAAGTCGGTCCACCCGATTCTCAGTACGGCCAGATGTATGTGAATCGGAGCCGTCCTGCATGAATCCATTCCGTTGGGGGGTGGCATGAAACTGACATGCTTCGGCAAGATCGCCCCGGTGATCGGCCCGCTGATTCTCTGGCTTGCCGTCTGGGGCGGGATGATTCCGGCGGCCGGTGCGGCCGGGCCGCCCGGAGAATACTTGGGACCGTGCGCCTTGGCCGTGTCGAAAGACGCCAAGATACTCTACGTGGCCTGCGCCGACGCGCGCCAGGTGGCGTGGGTCCGACTGCCCGCAGGCAAGGTCATCCAGCGAGTGGACGTACCGGCCGAGCCGACCGGGATCGTGCTCACACCGGACGGAACCAGGCTGATCGTGGCCTGCGCGGCGCCGAAGAGCACGATCGCCGTATTGGATGCGGTATCGGGCAGCCTGATCGCCGCGATCCCGGCCGGGCATACCGCCGTCAGTCCCGTGATCAGCCCGGACGGCAAGCGGATTTACGTCTGTAATCGGTTCGACAACGACGTCTCGGTGATCGATCTGGCGGCCGGCAAGGAAGTGGCGCGCGTGCGGGCAGTTCGCCAGCCGATCGCCGCGGCCGTTACACCCGACGGCCGAACGCTGCTGGTGGCCAACCACCTGCCCAACTCGCGGACGGACAGGCCCATTTACGGCGACGTGACGCCGGTGGTTACGGTCGTCGACACGCGCACACTCCAGACGGCCGCAATTAAGCTGCCTCACGGCGCCAACGGGCTGCGCGGTCTGTGTATCTCGCCCGACGGCAAGCACGCGCTGGTGACCCACCTGCTGTCGAACTTCGAGAGGACTCCCTTTCGCGTGGACATGGGCTGGATCAACGTGAACGTGGTCAGCATCATCGATATCCGGCGGCGGAAGCTTATCAGCACGATCGGGATGGACGAGAACGACCTCGGTTCGGGCAATCCCTACGACGTGACCTATACGGCCGACGGAAAATCGGTCTGCGTCAGTCTTGCCGGCGCGCACGAGATGTCTGTGATCGACAGCGCCGGCCTGCTGGGCGAATTTGCCCATCGCACCATGCGGCCCATGATGGCCGTCTGGCCGATCTATCTCAGCTTGGGGGAAAGTCTCTGGCGGCGGAACAAGCTGCCGGGCAAGGGCCCGCGGGGGCTGGCCGCCGCCGGGTCGAAGGTCTACGTGGCCCAGTACTTCAGCGACAGCGTGGCCGTGGTCGACTTACACTCGGCAGGCGGCGTTTCCATCCGTACGATCGCCCTGGGCCCCTCGCCGCGACTTACCGACCGGCGACGCGGAGAACTGCTTTTTCACGACGCTACAATCTGCTACCAGCAGTGGCAGAGCTGCGCCAGTTGTCACCCGGACGGCCGCATCGACGGCCTGAACTGGGACCTGTTGAACGACGGCGCGGGGAATCCCAAGAACACCAAGAGCATGTTGTGGGCCCACCGGACGCCGCCCGTTATGGCGGAAGGTGTCCGCACGTCCGCCGAGTTGGCCGTGCGTTCGGGCCTGGTGCATATCCTGTTTGCCGACCGGCCCGAAGCGGAGGCGGCCGCCATCGACGCGTATCTCAGGTCGCTCAAACCGGTGCCCAGTCCACACCTGGTCGACGGCCGACTCGGCGCGGCGGCCGAGCGAGGCCGGAAGCTGTTCCAGAGCGGGCGTGTCGGCTGTGCCAGGTGCCATCCACCGCCGCTGTTTACCGACTTGGAGGTGCACGGGCTCGGCAACCGCAGCCCGTACGATCGCAACGACCGTTTCGACACCCCCACTCTCGTCGAGGTTTGGCGCACCGCGCCTTACCTGCACGACGGCCGCTACACGACCATCAAGCAACTGCTGTTTGAGGGCAGGCACGGTCTGCGGCGCGGCGGCGACCTGAGTGAGCAGGAGATCGACGACCTGGTCGAGTTCGTATTGTCGCTGTAAGGAGGCGTCAGCCTGATGGTCGTCGAGTCCCGGCGGTCCGGCCTACCGCCGAATTGGCTTGGCCTCGTCGTTGAGATGCTCCGCGATCCACTTCTCCAACTCGTTCCAGTCGACCGGCGGGAGCTTGGAACGGTCGGGGCGCAATCCGGCCGCCTCCTTGATGTAGACGTGGACGATCTGGTCGGCCGGTTTGTCGGTGTTCCAGTGCAGCAGGATGCGAATGCAGCGCGGAAGCGAACCCGGAACGTCCACCTCTTGGACACACTCGGAAGCCACGGCGAGCCAGCCCAATTGGCGGGCAGCCAGAGCAGGATACTCGGCGTTCAGATCGCTCGTCGTGGTGAAGAGCGCACTGGCCATGTCCTCCTCCTGGATGCCGTTCTGGCGGATCATCAGTGCCAGCAGTTGTCGGGCGGCCTTGAGGATCTCCTCACTGCTGTTTTCCTCGGCGGTGGTCGCCCCCCGAACTCCACGGCACGGCATTGCCTTCCCCCTCTGTCGGGTAGTATCTTGTCAACGGTTCTCCCCAAGTGTACGCCCCGCAGCCAGAAAGTTCCACTGTGAGAGAGTGAGGGGGTGACAAAGTGACGGGGTGAGGGGATGACTCGGCTGGTTACCTTGTCACCCCGTCACCCCCTCACCCTGTCACCCCCCAACGGCCCTGCTCCCCAGGGGTTCCTAATCCTTGACCTTGACGTCGATCCGCTTCGGCAGAGCTGAGGGAGTTTTCTTCAGGTGCACCGTCAGTACACCGTTGGCATACTGGGCGTCGACCTTTTCCGTGTCGATCCCCTCCGGCAGCCGCACCGATCGGCGGAAGGAGCCGAAGCGACTCTCGCTCTGGTGTAAGTCCTTGCCCTGGCTCTGGGTGGCTTCCTTCTTCTCGCCCGCAAGGACCAATTGGTTACCGGAGACGGAGACGTCGAGGTCTTGGGGATCGATTCCGGGCAATTCCGCGCGGACGATGACCTCGTCGTCACTTTCGGTGACGTCGATGGTGGGCGCCCATTTGCCTGGACCGGCAAAGGGCCAATCGATCGAGCCCAGCGGTTCCCTCAGGAACGTATCGAACAGTCGATCCACTTCACTGCGCAACGCCACCAACGGAGATTCCGTTTGTTCCGTTTCACGTTGTTTTCCGCGCCATGGGATTGGTCTCATGGGACACTCCTCCTTTGGTAAGTGATGTTCTCCCGGCTATTTCGCACTGACGCCGATTTTCCTGGGCTTGACTGCCGCGGCCTTGGGCAAATGCAGCGTCAACACGCCGTCGGCGTAAGCGGCCGTGATTCCCCCGGCCTCGATGGCTTCGCTGACTCGGAAGCTACGATAGTAATCGCCCACGCCGTACTCGCACAGCAGGAGTTCCTGGTCTGGGTCCTGCCGCGGGTCAACCCGGGCATGGATGGTCAGGTTTCCGTCTTCAAAGTTTACTTCGATGGCGTCGCTTTTGGCGCCCGGAACGTCGGCCAGCACGAGCAGTTCATCGGCCTGTTCCAGGATATCGACGTTGGGACGATAACAGCATCCGCTTCGGGTACGTTCGGCTCCGGCCACCCCGTCGGTCGCCGTCTCGTTGATCACGTTTTCGTTTTCCATGGGATTGTTCCTTTCTGTTGAAACGGGCAGATTTCTCGGTTCCGGCCCAGCCACCAGCGGCGCGGGGGGGCCGTTTGGCCGGCACGGAAGCGGCGCGACAAGGTCCCGGGATCCTTACGAAGCGGCGGAAACCTCGATTTTTCGCGGCTTGGAGTTTTCGGCCCTGGGCAGGGTGATCGTCAACACTCCGTCGCTCAGTTCGGCTTCCACGCCGTCGGCATCGACGTCGGTCGGCAGCCGCAACACCCGGGTAAAGGAACCCACCGGGCGTTCGCGACGGTGGTAAGTGACGCCTTCCGGCGCCAGTTCCGGGCGTTCGAGCTTCACCGACAATTGGTTGCCGACGACCGAGATGTCGACTTGCGGGCCTTTCAGGCCGGGCACCTCCAGTTCCACCATCACGGCATCATCCTGCTCCCACATGTTCAGCGCCGGCTGTCCGCGGCCTGCACCGAGCAGCCCGCCGGGGGCCCACTGTCCGAAGGCCCCGCCCAACAGCCGATCTACATCGTCGCGAAGGTGGTAGATGGGGTGCCGTCTACTTTTGTAACGAAAGACCATGGGTATTGCTCCTCTCGAAAAAGGTCCTTCGGCGGGGGTGCCCTCGGAGGGCTCCCGTCGAGGTCGTTCGCTCTGCGATACAACCGCAGACCATTCGGGAGCAAAGGCTGTGCCAAAAACGGGGGGCCGGTTGCTAGCCGTTATCTGGGAAGGGTTTAGGGCGAGTGGCGGCCAGTGGTCGCCTCAGGAGGCTGCCAAATTGGCAGGATTCTCGATTCCGTCTGGCCGAATAGCAGCAGGTCCAATTTGTGCGAAGCACGCTGCGGGCCGCTGGGGGGCAGATCGGCCCCGCCTCCCACTGGCCGAACCGCCAGGAATTCCGGCCACACATTGTTGAGCTAAAGTGCTGCCACAGTTAGGCTTATGGGAAACTGTCCGGGAATCCGTTTCCCGGTTGTGGCCCCATGTACCGCAAGTTATACTGGGTAGTTCGATTTTCCGAGCGGGTCGGAGCTTGCGCAGGCCGGATGCCTTGTCGGAGCCCCTATGCAGTTTGTGCTGATTGATCGCATCGTCGAACTCCAGCCGGGTGTGAAAATTACGGCGCTAAAGGGTTTGACGATGGCCGAAGAATACCTGGCCGACCACTTTCCCCTTTTCCCGGTGATGCCGGGAGTGTTGATGCTGGAGGCGATGACGCAGGCTTCGGCGTGGCTGGTTCGCTTCAGCGAGGATTTTTCCCATAGTATGGTGGTCCTGAAGCAGGCCAGGAACGTAAAGTATGGCCATTTCGTCGAGCCGGGCCAGACGCTCCGCGTGACGGCCGAGATCGTCAAGGACAGCGATAAGGAGACGAAACTGAAGACCCTGGGAACCGTCGACGGACGGACCACGGTCAGCGCCCGACTGGTGTTGGCCAAGTACAATCTGGCCGATACGACCCCCGCCCACGCGGAGATCGACCGAGTGACCACGGACGAGTCGCGCAGGTTGTTCTCTCTGCTTTACCAACCCACCCAAGCGGTTCCCCAGAAGTCGAACTGTTGAGTGCATTTGCTTGGGTCGGCTGAGGGCAGCAGCGGGGTTCCAACTCCTCTGGGGAGAAGAAACCTGATGCGATTTGAAGGCAAGACAGCAGTCGTGACCGGCGGCAGCGGCGGCATCGGCCGGGCGTGCATCGCCCAGTTGGTGTCCGAGGGCGCTCGCGTGGCCTTGGTGGATCAAAGCGAGGTAGAAGCGTCGGGGGAGTTGCGGGAAGAGTTGAAGGACGCCCCCGGCCAGGTGCGCGCGTTTCAGGCCGACGTTCGCGACGGCCAGCGAGCCCAGGAGTTGGTCGACCAGTTAATGGAAGAGTGGGAACGGCTGGACGTGCTGGTCAACTCGGCGGGGATCGTGCGCGACGGCCTGATGGGCACGATGGTCGAGCAACAGTGGAAGGACGTGATCGAGATAAACTTGGGCGGAACGTACAACTACTGTCGCGCGGTGACCCGGCCGATGATGATGCAACGCAGCGGGAGTATCGTAAACCTCTCCAGCACGGCGGCTGAGTTTGCCTCCCGGGGCCAGGTCAACTATTCCGCCAGCAAGGGCGGGGTCAACGGACTGACCCGCTCCTTGGCCAAGGAACTGGCCCCTCGGCAGGTGCGCGTGAACGCCGTCGCGCCGGGAATGATCGAGACCGGCATGAGCGCGGCTGTTCGCAGCCTGGCGGGACCCCGATTGAAGGAGATCATTCCTCTCAGACGCGTGGGGCAACCGGAAGAAATTGCCAGGGTGGTGGCCTTCTTGGCCAGCGACGATGCCAGCTACCTGACCGGTCAGGTGCTGCGGGTAGACGGCGGACTGAGCCTGGGTGGATACTGAGCCGGAGCAACGGCGCCACGAGAACTGGTAATTTCTCCTCCGGCAGGGTGTCTGCCGCAGGACATAGCTGATGTAAATCGAGCCGGGAGGTTGAGTCAAATGCCGACAAAGGATGAAGTTTTCCAGAAAATCCAAATCGCACTAGTCGACGCCCTGGGGGTCGATGAGGAAGACGTTACCCCGGAGGCCACCCTGGTGGGAGACCTGGGATCCGAGTCAATCGACTTTCTGGACATCGTCTTCCGCCTGGAAAAGGCGTTCGATATCAAGATCCCGCGAGGTGAGCTCTTCCCCGAGGACGTACTCACCGATTCCAAGTACGTCCACGACGGTCGGGTCACCGAAGAGGGGTTGGAACAGCTCCGCAAGCGGATGCCGTTCGCCAACTTGGACGGGTTCGCCAAAAATCCCGCCGTACAGGACTTCCCCAACCTGTTGACCGTGGCCGATATGTGTCGTTTCGTCGAGGGCAAGGTGGAAATCACCGACTAGCCGGCCAACCTCCGCTTCAAGTACGTCTTCTGCCATCGGGTTCGTGCCATGCGTTGGTACTGGATTGATCGATTTCTGGAGTTCGAGAGCGGCCGCCGCGCCAAGGCCATCAAGAATATCTCGCTGGCCGAGGAGCACCTCCACGATCACTTTCGCCATCACCCCATGATCCCCGGTTCGCTGGTAATCGAGGGCCTGGCCCAGACCGGGGGCCTGCTGGTCTGCGAGCACGGCCAGTTCGCCGAGAAGGTGATCCTGGCCAAGATCCCCAAGGCCGAGTTCTTCTGCGAGGCCGTACCCGGCGACACGCTGACCTATACCACCACCATCGAATACGTCAAGCAAGAAGGGGCCATGGTCACCGCCACCAGCCACAAGGGCGACGTGTTGCACGCCGAAGTGGAGATCGTTTTCGCACACCTCAACGACGACCGCACGGGCAGCTTATTCGACCCCAGGGTCTTCCTGCACATGATGCGACTGCTGGGCGCATTCGACGTGGGACACGCCGCCGACGGCGGCCCGCTGGTCCCGCCGCCGCGCCTGCTCGAGGTGATCGAGTCGGTCAAGGACGCGGTGCCGCCGGCAGCGGGGGACGCTGTGCCGCCGGCAGCGGGAGACGCTGTGCCGCCGGCAGCGGGAGACGCTGTGCCGCCGGATGCGCCTTGAGGAACCCCAGCATGAGACGACGCGTTGTGGTCACCGGGATCGGCTGCGTCACGCCCCTGGGCGCGGAGATCGATACCGTCTGGAGTCGGCTGCTGGCCGGGGAGTCGGGGGTGGGATACATCGGCCGGTTTGACGCCAGCAATTTTCCCACCAAGATCTCCGCCGAGATCCGCGACTGGGACCTCTCCGACGTGGGCGAAGATCCCCAGGATTGGAAGTACCAGGGTCTGCACACCCATTTCGCCATCGGCGCCGCCAAGAAGGCCATGGCCGACTCGGGAATCGAGCACCGCAAGATCGACCCCACCCGCTTCGGTATTTATACCGGAAGCGGCGAAGGCCAGCAGGATTTCGACCGTTTCACCGAGATGATGATGGCCGGGCTTGCCGGCGGCGAGACCCTGGACATTGGGCGTTTCACCCGCAAGGGCCTGGAGATCCTCCACCCCATCGGCGAGTTGGAGCAGGAGCCCAACATGCCGGCCAGTCATCTGGCCAGCCTGTTCGGGGCCGAAGGGCCCAACCTCAATTGTCTGACGGCGTGTGCGGCCAGCAGCCAGGCGATAGGAGAGGCCGTGGAGATCATCCGCCGCGGCGAGACCGACGTGATGCTCTCCGGCGGGACCCACACCATGATCCACCCCTTCGGCGTCACCGGATTCAACCTGCTGACGGCCCTCAGCACCCACAACGACGAACCCACCAAGGCCTCCCGACCCTTCGATCGCAACCGCGACGGATTCGTCCTCGGCGAAGGGTCCGGCATGGTCGTATTGGAGGCCCTGGAACACGCTCGGGCCCGCGGTGCCCAGATCTACGGCGAGATCTGCGGATTCGGCTCCACGGCCGACGCCTTCCGCATCACCGACACCCATCCCGAGGGACGCGGCGCCATCACTTGCATCAAGCTGGCCCTGAAAGACGCCGGCGTGGGCCTGGATGAAATCGACTACATCAACGCCCACGGCACCAGCACGATGGTCAACGACCGGGTGGAGACCTTGGCGATCAAGCAGGTGTTCGGCGAGCGGGCGTACCAGATTCCGGTCTCCAGCACCAAGAGCATGATCGGCCACCTGATCGCCGCGGCCGGTGCCACCGAGATGATCTTCTGCTTGTTGGCCATCCGCGACAACGTCGTGCCGCCAACGACCAACTACGAACACCCCGATCCCGACTGCGACCTGGACTACGTTCCCAACTCCGCCCGCGAGGTCCCCTGCAGCACGGTGTTGACCAACAGCTTCGGCTTCGGCGGCCAGAACATCGCGCTGTTGATCAAGCAGTTTGCGGACTAAATCAGCGTGCGTGATTCCGGCAGGAGATCCGTTTAGCCGCCGCGGCTACGCGGCGTGATTCTCCGGCGGTCCGTCGAACTTTGCGCCTTTGCGGGAAACAGTTTCGCTTGATAGCCCCGCCCGGCAGGGCGGCGTTCAGCGCGCCGGTGCCCCCATAACCCCATCCTTCCTGGCGAGGCTATCAACCGACTGACTGATGCAAACTTGTGCCAGGACAAGCCTCTATAGCGCCTTGGTAAAGCCCGGCTTGGCGATCGGATAGTTGCCCTGCTCGTCGGGCATTGCCGGTGGGTCCGACTCCCAGGTGTACTCCTCCAGCCCGGGCGCCAACTCGAGGTTCGAGGCCATGGCTTCGTCCCAGGTTACCATCTTGCCCGATTCGGCGGCCATGCGCCCCAGGATCCCGGTCATGGCTGCCTTGGCGCAGCGGTCGGCCTCGTTGTGGGGTTTGTCCTGGCGGATGGCCTCGAAGAGCACGTCGTGCTCCACCTGGTAGTGATTGCGGGCGTTTCCCTTGAACTCCCAGATCAGGTTCTCGGCCGTCTGATTGTGGCCCTTGTAGATCCGCGGCTTGGTTTGCCCCTCGCCCAGAACTGCCGAGCCCTTGGTGCCGTGGACCACGTCGCCGAAGAAGCCCCAGCAGCCGGCCATGTGCCGGCCCTGGGCCAACAGCTTTGTGCCGTCGGGGAAGGTGTACTCCACGGCAAAGTGGTCGAACATCTGATCGGCATTGGTGCGCGTCTCGCGTCCTCCCTGCCCCTGGGCCGATACCGGCCAGGCGTCCTTGACCCAGCAGGAGACGTCCAGATTGTGGATCAGCCAGTCCAGGATGAAGCTGCCGTTGACCCAGGTGAAACAGGAGTAGTTGCTGATCTGGTGGGCCAGTTCGCTCATCTCCTCGGGTTTGGGCCGGAAACCCACCGGGCCGTGCTGGCGGTAGGCCCAGATGGTGATCACCTCTCCGATGATTCCGTCGTGTATCTGGCTGACGGCCTCTTGCAGCGGAATGGAGTGGCGGCTCATCAGGCCGCCGGCGATCTTGAGGTTCTTTTTCTTGGCGGCCTCGCCCGCCTTCAACACGCGGCGGATGCCCGGTGCATCGACCGCAAACGACTTCTCCATGAAGACGTGGCGGCCCTTTTCCACGGCGTACTCCAGATGGATGGGCCGGAACATCGGCGGCGTGGTCAACAGCACCAGGTCGCCCTCGTCCAGCAGGTCGATGGCCTTCTTGAAGCCGTCCAGGCCGATGAAGCGGCGATCGGGCGGGACGTCCACCTCGTCGGCAAACTGCCCCGATAGCCGCTTGTAGCTGCCTTCCAGCTTGTTCTCGAACACATCGGCCATGGCCACAAGCTTCTTGGGGCCCTTGGTCGCAAGCGCATTGGCGGCGGCCCCCGTGCCCCGCCCTCCACAGCCGACCAGGACCATCTTGATCGTATTGTCTTCGCCGGCATAGGCCCGGGCCGACAGCTCACTGATCAGCGCAGTCCCCCCTAGTGCGCTGCCGGCCAGAGCGCCGCCGGAGCACTTGAGGAACTCGCGCCGCGAGGGAGATTTGCCACCGTTGTGTTGAGCGTTCATTTGGCCACCCTTTCATTCATGCTGAGACGCGGATATCTCTCCTGGAACCGTTGATAATCCTCGAGAATCCCTCCTGAACCCCCCGGACAATGCGGTTCCTATTTTCGTGGGAGCAGGTTGCGTTGTCAACTGGTGGCCGAAGAGGGGACAGGTCCCCATCAATCTTCCATACCAAACCCCAATACCGTTGAATTAAGGAGTGATTGGGCGGTAGGGTAGTGGCACCGGCGTCTCGCCGGTGGTGCACAAGTTGATGCGCTGCCGCGAGTTCCGTCACACCGGCGAGACGCCGGTGCC